>Ga0209422_1000337_pt1 | contig 11480 bp, 10 predicted proteins | sample BlaSpr_A8_OM2_M3_FD_187983 | JGI IMG/M metagenome (GOLD analysis project Ga0209422, IMG submission 187983) | Forest soil microbial communities from Thunder Bay, Ontario, Canada - Black Spruce, Ontario site 2_A8_OM2_M3 (SPAdes) (version 2) | ecosystem: Environmental > Terrestrial > Soil > Boreal... | reverse complement strand
CTATCAGGGACGGTTCGCCGCTGCGGTCACTTCCAAGCAGGAAGCGCTTAAAACCTTCCAAGGCCTCAACGATAAGACGTTTTGGATGGCCGAGCTGCTTGGCGGCTTTGGAGAGGCCCTCGTCCAAGCTGGCCGGGCCGATGAGGCCCACACTTACTTGAATGATGCTGTCGGCCTGGCGCGTGAACTGAAGAACGACGCCATGATGGCGCAGAGTCTGGATTTCCAGGGCGATGCGGCCTTTTATCGCGGTGATTCAAAATCAGCGCGAACTTTGTATGAGCAGGCAATGCAGCCAGCCATCCGCAGCAAAGAGCCCGAGAAGGTCCTCAACGCTAAAGCCGATCTGGCCAAGGTCGATATCCAGCAGGGCCACGGACAGGCTGCCCTCAAGAGCCTGCGTTCAATCGTGCAGGAGGCCGAGAATCTCGGTCTGAAGTACATCGCGGTAAGCTGCTCGATCGCTATGGCGGAAGCCATGGCTCAAAGCCACGACTTCGCCCACGCACGGCAAGAACTTGGGCGGGCTCTGCTGCTTTCCGACAAGTGGGGAGCGAAACCTCTCAGCGCTCGGGCTCATTTCGTGCTGGCTACGGTCGCGCGAGAATCCGGCAACAACGCGGAAGCACAAGAGAGCTATCGCACTGTTCTTCAGTTGATCGATGTCATGCGCAAAGAACCGGGCGCCGACAAAGTCCTGCAACGCTCCGACTTCAAGACCATGTTCGATGAGGCGACGCACTGGTCCCAGTCCGCCAAGATGTGATGGCTATTCCCGGGTAGAAACTCAGCTTGCTAAGTCACGGTCGGCGCGCGCGCCGTCACTGCATGCCCTGATTCGAACCCGCCCCGCAGCCTTACCACGAACCAAAAAATAGGGTGCAGGCCCCCGCCTGCACCCTTGAAGTCAACCACAGTCCTTACTTGAACTGAAATTCTGGCGGAGTCACGAAGAAAGCGCCCGAACTGTACGTAAACGTGATCTCAGCACACGTGCCCTTCGGAGTACCCGAGGGGGTCTTCCAGTTGTATTGGTAAAGCCCGGGCTGGGTGCTTCCGAGGTACTGCAGGCCCGAATTGCCCGCAGAGTTTGTTGGCAGAGTATCCGTGCCATCAGTCAGATCGGATGTGCAAAGACCTCCCGGCACGGTATAGGCCTGCACAAACAGCCATGGCGCCATTATGCCGGCGGGCGCCGTACAGGCTCCCGACGAATTTATGGCCGTGCACAGGCTGAGATTGTTGACCGGAGTGCCTTGCGTATCGAGCTGCACCCACTGTAACGGGACCGTCGACCCTGCTTTCACATAGTTCAAAGCTGTATTGGAAACCGGCGCATTAAATCCTACGAAAGTCGAGGTGGTTCCGGTAATCGGCGGGGCACCCGGTGTAAAGGTTGCGATAAAGCAACCGTTGGTCGGGTTTGTTCCGCCCCTCGTAACCGGGTCATCCCTCAAAACGCTGTAGCTCAGGAAGACGCTTTGGGCGGTGCTGGTGGTCCAGTTCGCCTGACAATTTTGACCCTGAAAGTAGAGGTAATCGGGACCGACGATGGTTGTCACGGGAAAATCAAGGGGCAGGTCGTAGTTGGTCTCCATCTGGTAAGAGAAGATATCGCAGTCGTTGGACCCCGCCGATCCTTGCGCACAAGTTTGATGGACCTCTACGCATGTGTCCGAGGTCCCGCTGAAATCCGCATAGGGAATGCAGCTCTCGTTTGAGCCAGGGCCCATCAGTGGTGGAAAGAAGGACGTCTTCGGGACCAGAAAGGCAGTTATCGTCACCAACTCCCCGCCCTGATTGTTGAACGGGGTAATCTTGTAATTGCTGGTGGGGCCAATCGGATAAATAGTCTGGACCCCAGGTTGCACGGTTTGGGTCTGCGAGATTTGGCCGAAGGACGTAGGAGTCCCTTCCATCGCAAACCAGGTGCTCCCGTTACTTGGAATTCCAGGAGCATTGAAACTGACCGTTCCGCTCGTCTTGTTGGCGGCAATGTTGGTAAATGTGTTGTTTGGGCCCTGATAATCGCCGGGATCCACGCCAGACGTGGCACCGTTGAAACAATCGGCGGAATTAAAAGAGCAGGGGCCATCTGCATCGAAATTGAAGATCCCTCCAAACGTCAGGTCGGGCGAACTGAGGGTCATGGAATTCAACGGCGCGCCGGAGCTATTTTGTATTCCAACTAAAGTGTCCTCTGTGCCGTCATAAGGGTTTCCGTTGGTGAGGGTTGTCACGGTAAAGGCAGTGGCGTTTCCGCTGCCGTCAACCTGGTATACAGTGATCAGGGCGCCGCAACCGGTCGCAGTCCCGACGGCCCCGTGGGTCAGTGCACTTGCGCACTGCTGCGCCCACAGATTAGCGACAGACCCCGTTCCAGCGAGAACTACCAACAAAGCAAGCTGAGTGGCGCGACATAATACTGTTCTGCGAATCTTCATATAGCCCTCCTTGGGCATGCTTAGTAAAGTTGCAAACCTTCGATCTCGGCGACCGCGGTCCATCGCTCTCTGCTCCTTGTGGCGCAACACACTCGGAAACAGCGCTATCTTTTTCACGCATTCAAATTTCAGGTCAAATGAACTGGCTCGACATACTCCAGACCTCCCCATCCGGCACACACAACGCGTTGCTGTTCCGGGAAATTTGGGCCCGGCTCCAAATCGAAAAATTAGGGATCACAAGTCGGAGTCAGAACTCAGGAGTACCCAACGGAACTCGGGCCCTAAAAAGGGGGAAAGGACTGCGAGAATCGATCTGCTCGAGGCCCGATGATCAGGTGCTGTTTGGATCCTTTGTCACGACCGCACTGCCAATGTCCCTGTCTTGCGAGACAGCGATATCTGGGAAACGAACCGGCACAAGGGGGGGAAAGATGCGCCAGTTTAGTTGGCGGCAATTCTCAGTCTTATCGGCTCGCCTGTCAAGGGAAAAGCGCGAGGATTTCCTTATTGAGGGAAGGGTTTGCAGCTAAAGTTCGGCTTCGATTGCAACCATGAAGGTCGGGGGGGAAACGAAGAGGACAAACGCGAAAAGTGTTTGTCCTCTTCGAAGTCACAAAGATCAACCGGCTGATAGTTCTTACGCCACCCCTTGCGCCTTTGCAGGAGCGTGAACATTTGCGGGTTCCAGCGTCGGACTTGATCTTGCTACAGCCCGCCTGGCGAGCGGCTTTAACCACAACAACGCCATGAACGCAGCAATCAGGTCACACACAATCATCGCCCAAAAGACTTTCGTCCAGGAGCCGGTCTTGGCAAACAGCCAAGCCGCGCCCGGACCCGCGAAGGCTGCAGCGGCCCCCTTAGCGGTGTAGACGATGCCGTAGTTCGTGGTGGCCCACTTGTTTCCATAAAGATCTCCGGTGATCGACGGGAACAAGGAAAAAATATTGCCCCAGGCAAAGAAACAAAGGCCAGACAACGCGACGAACCAGACTGGATGGCCCATCAGTTGGAGCAAGGCATAGACGGCGATTGCCTCGAGAACAAAAGAGATAAAGATGGCGTTCTCACGGCCGATATGATCTGACACCCATCCCCAGAAAGGACGGGTCAAACCATTCAAGATACGGTCGACGGTAATTGCCATTACCAATGCGGTCATTCCCCATGCGATCACGACTTTGTCGACGTGATATGAGGCAGCCATCGGGTTCAGTTGTGCGGTGACCACCAAACCGCCGAAAGCTAACATGGTCATCATCACATAAATGACGTAGAACGATGGCTGACGCAGCATCTGCCACGGGGTCATATCGACCGACGAGGTATTGATTCTGGCTTTGATTTTTGCTTTTTTTACTTCCCAGTTCGGTGGCGTCCAGCCCTCGGGCGGTCGCGCAAGGAAGAGAGAAGAGGCCAGAACTACAACTCCCTGAATGATTCCCCAAACGATGAACGTGTGCTGGTAGCCAGAGGTTTTCAGCATGTCAGCAATCGGGGCGATGGTAGTAGCGGTTCCTATTCCGAAAGCTGCGGCGGTCAAGCCGACGCAAAGTCCGCGATAGTCGGGGAACCATTTCAGCGCGTTGCCGATCGCGCCGCCGTAAACGACACCAGCACCAACGCCGCCCACACCGTACCAAAAGTAAAGCGAGTTGATGGTTTCCGCGCGACCAGAACCGATCCAGCCCAACCCAACCAGAATCGACCCGACGCCCAGCATGAATCTGGGTCCGATTCGGTCGACCAAGTATCCTTCAAACGGCACCAGCCAGGTTTCAAGCAGAACGAACAGGGTAAAGGTCCACTGCACCGCGACCAGTGAAACGTGCAAGTGAGCCTGGATGGGCTTGGTGAAAAGGGTCCAGGCATATTGCAGGTTTGCGATTGCCATCATCGCGACGATGCCGGCAACCAACTGGACCCAACGGTTAGGAATACGGGAAGGATGAATCAGGGAACTCGGAGTTGCAGTCATTTTCGCCACCTCATGACGAAGTGTCAGACTTTGCCACTGCGCTCAAACCGCTGGCGCGGACCGGCACGTGTATACTGGTCCAGTGATCGAACCAGTCGCGGAGGGCACTTTAGCACTGTGTTCGGGCACTGTCAAGACCCAACATTTCTTGCCCGGAAAGACATACGACGCCCATCAGCGTAGTGCGTTCCCGACAGGATGCTCTGTAAAGCGACCGATGGAAGAAAGCCTCCAAACTCAGATCCAAACCTACTTGTCACACCTGGACGGCCTGATTCGTCGCGGGCATCAGCTTCGAGATACCTTGATTGCTGACCCTTCGGACGCCGCAGCTATTGCCGCCACTCGCCGCTGGCAGGAAGATTGCGGCGTAACCATCAATCAACTCTCCGGCGGGAGCAAGGCTCATTGGCTGGCGCGATCGTTCAGCGAGGCCTTCCTGATGCGATCTTCAGATGGCACCGCTGCGCAGGACGCAGCGCCGGCAGAGATTGTGCAGCAATTGCTCGGCGTTTTAGGGCAGGCCGTAGCTTCGCTTTCCCAAAGCAACGATGGCGCGATTATTTCCGCGTCTTCTCGGCAACCGGCCCCTCACAAGTTTGATTTCGTTCACAGTCCCGAGATTCGTCCCGTTCTCGAACAGGCGTATGCCGATAGCCGCAGTGCTATGGAGAAGGGCGACTACGATTTTTCCATGAGAACCTCCTGCGGAATTCTGGAGGCGATTGTGACGGACGCGCTGGAACACAAGGGCGCGAATGCACTGGCAGCCGTCGGAGCGCCTTCAGGGAAGATTGCCGATTGGTCGTTTGAAACCCGGTTGGCTGCAGCAGAAAAAGCTGGACTGATTCGTAGCGGCGCAGCGCGCCTGCCTGCGGTGGCGCGCGCTTATCGCGATCATGCGGAAGGTGAAGCCAACTCGAACGGAATCGTTTCCGAGCGCGATGCGAAAACCGCGGGGCAGGTACTGCATGTGATCATGCGGGATCTGGATCCAGGCCGGTGAGCGCATCCAACCAATCAGTCTTCCAGATCTTGCCGAAACACAGGTTGCGAAGGATCAACACTGCCATCGATGACGGCGACCAGTAAATTTCCATAGGCATTCGTGGCTTCTGCCAAAGAAGTGTAGCCGCGTTCCCGCTGGAGCGCACCACTATCGGAATACACCAGCGTGAAATAGCGGCCCGAGGAATACTGAATTTCAAGCAGCTTATCTGGCATGTCGGGGTCGCCCTTCTGCCCGAGCACATCCATCAGAGCGACAGTCCACTTCCTGCCTTGCGGGTCGGTGACGACCTCGTGCTCAACGTACTGCCATTCGTCCATGCCCCACATTGGCATATCTATTCCAGCAGTTGCGCGAGCGCTCTTCCTACCTGCGCGCCGGTAAAGGGCTTCGGAACGATCAAGACTTTTTTCGCCTTGCGCGAGCGCAGGCTGGGCTCCGCCAGTTCGGGCGTGTCGGTAATGATCACCACAGGAAGGTCGGCGTGATTCGGGTTATTACGCACGGCGTCGAACAGCGCCTCGCTCATGTCATAAGCGGAACAATCGAGCACGACTGCGTCAGCCTTATGCTCGATCACCAGATCGTTGACTGCGTTCGTGAATCCCGATGCGAAGACCTCGTGGCCGAGGTCTCGCAGCGAGAATGTCAGAAGCTCGGCAATCTCGGGCGTGTCATCGATCAGCAGGACGCGCGCCAAACTACTTCTTACCTGCCGCCGGTCCGGTGCCCGGCAGCCTCTTCTTCTTGCCTTCCGAAGGTTCCAGATCCATCATCCAGATGCGTCCGCCGGCGGTGTAATAAGCGCGGTGATCGTTCTCGATCATCGCGCCCCACGCCTCAAGCGTGCGCATGGCGAAGGTCACGCCTTCGAAGTTGTTGCGCGCGTGATTCAGCACTTCATTGGTGTGCCAGTTGTCGGTCAGAATCGCGTCGCCGGGGTGGACGCGCAGCACGGTGTAGTAGCGGTCGTAGGCCGCTTCCGCGCGCACGTCGCGGGTGGCGCCGCGCTTCTTGCCTTCGGTGACGATGTAACTTTCCTGTCCCTCGGGCTCAACCTCGGGCTCTTTTTGAGTCATGAGAGTATCGGCCTTGGTGTTCATACAGTCTCCGCTACGGCAGCGGCTTCGGTCGCGGCTGCCATGTTAGTTAGATTTTTCGCGTCCGCAGACTTGATTAAGGCTTCGGGCAGCGAAACGCCCATCATCTTCCATTGCTCATTGGCAAATTTTTGCAGATTGGCGATGTGCTCGGCGTGAAGATGGCCGAAGCGGCCCTGCAGTTTCAGGTATTCCGAAACCGGCCTCATGCTCGCCGGACGGAAGCTGTAATTGAATTCTCGCTTCTCCGGATTCCACTCCCACATGGGGTAGAGTCCGCATTCGACGACGAGGCGGCCGAGATCGATCGAGCGCGGCGTCTCGTAGACGAAACCTTTCTGGCAGGGCGTGTAGATCATCAGATACGCCGCGCCTTTGTGGTTGAGGCCCTTGCGAACTTTGTTCATCAAGTCGATGGGATAGCCCACGCTGGCGGTCGCGACGTAGCAGTGAGGATGACCCGCAGCCATCATGCGCGCGAGATCTTTGGGATAGAGCTTCTTGCCTTCCGGGACTTCGGGGCCGGGAGGCGAGAAAGTGGTCATGCCGCCGTAGGGTGTGCGCGACGACGCCTGAATGCCGGTGTTGGCGTACTGCTCGTTGTCGTAGCAGATGATCAGGCAATCGTGATTGCGGTAGAGCGCGCCGGAGATGGACGCGAGGCCGATATCAGACGCGCTGCCATCGCCCGCTTCGCAGATGATGTTTGGAAACTTTCCCTTCCACTTACCTTTGCGGATCATCGCTTCATAAGCGGCCGCGACGCCGGCGGTAAAACTGCCCGCGCTGCCGATCTGCGTGTGCGCCCACGGCACGTTGTAGGGCGTGCACAGGTAGGAGCTGTTCGCGACATACATGCAGCCGGTTGGTCCGACCAGAATTGTGTTGTCGCCCGCCGCCTTGCTCGTCATTCTGTATTGAATGGACGGCCCGCAGCCCGCGCAGGTGCGATGGCCGGGAACGAACGGCTCCGACGAGGGCAGTTCAGGGTTATAAAAACGCGCACCCTGGTTCGGGCTATTTAGAATCGGCAGCATCTGCCGTTGTACTTCGATGGTTGCCATGATGATTCCTCCAACAAAAATTTTCTGGTGGCCTCAGGGGCTAATGCCCCAATTTCTAGTGGCCGCTTAGCGGCACGGCTGAAGCCGCGCCCTTTCAAAGCTTCTATTCTTCGAAACCGACCCAGTGCGTGCGTTTTTCGATCTTGCCGCGACGCTGCGCGTCCAGCATTTTTTCCGTCATCCAGTAGAACTCTTTTAGAACGATCGCCTCGCCGCCCATGCCCGCCATGAACGAGAGAAGGAGTGGACGCTTTTGACTTTCGTAGAGAGCTGCGGCAGCTTCGCCATACAGCACGCCGCCACTGCTTACGCTGCCGAGTCCCATGTTGGTTTCGATCACTCCGACCACTTTGAATTTGCTGAGGACATCTTTTACGCGATCGGTCGGGTAGGGCCGAATCGTGCGCAGGCGGACCATGCCAACTTTCAGGCCGCGTTCGCGCATGTGCTGAATGGCAAATCTGGCTGTCACCGCGTGCGCGCCCTGCAGGAAGAAGACGACTTCAGCGTCGTCAGTCATGAATTCTTCGACCCACGGATCGTACTTGCGGCCGAAGATCTTCGCGAATTCTTCGTGGATTTCTTCGATGACCGCCATGGAGCCTTCCATTGCGCGCGCGCGTTCCAACTGCAGCGGCGGACCCTGCTCCGGCATGATCTGCGGGCCGTGCGATACCGGATGACGAGGATCGAGCGGGTAAGGATGTTTGTAAGGCGGCAAGAATTCGCGCACTTGGCCGGAGTCAGGCAATTCAACGTCTCCCGTGATATGGGAAACGAAGAAGCCATCCTGGCAAACCATTTGCGGCAACAGAACTCTTGGATCTTCGCCGATTCTGTAAGCGATCAGGTGATTGTCGAACGCTTCCTGCGCATCGCACGACCATCCCATGATCCATCCCATATCGCGGGTGGAGAGCGCGTCGGTGTGTTCGGACCCGAAGTCGCCGGGAGGGTCAAGCGTGCGATCGGCAATCATCATCTGGACCGGCATGCGGCTGCCCGAGATCGGAGAGTAGAGTTCATAAGCGAACTGCACGCCGACACCAGAGCTGCCAGTGAAGACGCGCGCGCCGCTCGACGATGCGCCGTGCGCGATGCTCAACTGCGAGTGTTCGCTGTCGGCGACGATGTATTCAGCGTCGAGTTCGCCGTTGGCCACCATTTGCGCCAGCGCCATCATAGTCGCGGTGTAAGGACGGATCGGGTAAGCCGCGATTACGTCGACATCGGCATACTTCGCCGCCTGCGCCGAAGCGACGCAGCCGTTAATTCGGACTGTTCTTTTTTTCTGCTCTGCAAGCATTGGCATAAATTTAACTCCAGCTCTATATATTCTTTGGCGCGCGCTCGCCCAGGTTCTTCAATTGTTCTGCCTGCCTTCCGTGCAATCCAGGCGAAATGGCGAAGGCAGTATCCATGCGCACGACTCCGGTATCGAAGTCGAGCTCGGGAACGCCCTCGAGACATCCCGTCGGACACTCCTCAATGCAGACGCGGCATCCTTTGCAGTAGTCAACCAGAATCTTGTACATGCCGTTCGACCGCTCTGGGCGCGCGATGCAGGGTTCCGGACAAACCAGATAGCAGTTGTCGCAAGCGTTGCATGTGCCGCAGCTGAAGCAGCGATTCGCTTCTTCGACCGCCTGCTCTTCGGTGAACGCCTGAATGACTTCGTCCTGCGTTTTCGTTCTGGTCTTGGTCGGAAGCATTTCCTGCTGGACGCGCGGGAAATGCGGGAAGTACGTCATGTTCATGCGATTCAAATCGAAGATGACGTCGACCGGAATGGTGCGCGGCTGCAGCTTTTCTCCGCGCACGACCTTGTCGAGATTGAACGCCACGCGCTTGCCATCGCCCACAGCATTGACCACCATAAGCGGCTGACCGGAACCGACCTGGGCGATATCGCCGGCGGCGAAGAAGTTCGTCTCTCCGAGGCGGCCGAACTTGTCCATCTTGATGGTGCCGCGCTCGTTTTTGAACTCGGCTGGCAGCCAGTTGAGAGATGCGCGCTGGCCGATGGCAATGATGACGTTGTCGACTGCGAAGCGCTCTGCTGGAGCGTCGCGATCCACTGTGATCGGAGACGCGTTAATGGCACCCTGAAACCGCGCCTTGTGCAGTTGCAACGCTTCCACTTTGCCGTTGCCGAGCACCGCGGTCACGGCGCGGCCATGCATCAACTCGACACCTTCTTCGAGCATGTCGTGCAGATCTTCGGGCGAGGCAGGCATTTCCTTCGCGTTGCCCTCGACCGTGATCATGGTCACTTCCGCAGCGCCCTGACGCAGCGCTTCGCGGGCGCAATCGATGGCCGTGTTTCCCCCGCCAATGACGGCTACACGGGCGCCCAGCTTCACTTTCGAGGTGCCCATGCCGATGTCGCGCAGGAAGGGAAGTCCGTAGAAGACGCCCTTTTTGTCTTCGCCCTCTGCCTTCACGCTGTTTGGCTCAGTAAGGCCGACGGCGAGAACGCATGCGTCGTAGTTCTTTTTCAGATCGTCCCAGCTCACATCCTTGCCCACTTCGACGCCGGTCTTGATCTCGATGCCCAACTGTTCGAGGCGCTCGATTTCGCGATCAAGAATGTTCTGAGGAAGAACCCAGTCAGGAATCCCGCCGCGGTTGAGTCCGCCCGCTTTTGGCGACTTCTCGAGGACCGTCACCTTGTAGCCGAGGCGCGCCAATTGATACGCGGCGCTGTGGCCCGCGGGACCAGAGCCGACGACGGCTATTTTCTTGCCATTGGACTTGCCGGGCTTCACTACGTCGTTGGTCAGAGCCTGGCCGAGATCGCCAAGGAAACGCTCGACTGCGCGGATCGAAATAGCTTCGTCGTACTTGCCGCGATTGCAGGCCTGCTCGCAGGGGTGATAGCAAACACGTCCGGTCACCGACGGGAACGGCATGTCTTCCTTGATGAGCGCGTAGGCGTCGAGATACTTGCCACGCTTCACCAGGTCGAGATAGCCCTGAATTTTTTCGTTCGTGCCGCAGGCGTTGTTGCATGGTGGTAATTTGTCGCGGTACACGGGGCGGATCGAGCGCCAGTTGCCGGTGGGGAACAGATCCTGCCCTTTTTCCTGCGTGGGCGCGGGCGTGATGCCGGCGAACGGTACTGTTAGCCAATCGGGAATTTTTGTGCCTTTGGTTGACATTTATTTAATCCTCTCCTACACGGCCACTGGATTCAGCGGCATGATATGCAACTCATTGAGTGCTACTTCGAATGCGTGTTTGTTCGCGATCATGGGCTCGATGGTTTTCATCTTGACGATGCCCGTGGTCTTGACCACGGCAGCGATCAGCGGCGCAGCGATATCTGGGGCGATCGATTTATTTCGCTCGGCCGCGCCTTCAGTCGACAGGCGGTCGAGGCCCAGCTCGCCTAGTCGGTAATACAGCCACTTGTGATCGGCAATTTTCGCTGCGTCCACGCAAACGAGCTGTGCCAGTCGCTCGGCGCCGGGGACGAAACGAATCATGTAATCGGGTGTGTAGTGCGTGTTGATCACCAGCGTTCCACCGGGAGGCATGCCGCGCATGTAATCCCAGCCTTTGACCATTGTTCCCTCGACTAGGACGACGATGTTGGGGTGTTCGTTTTCATAGGTGAGTTCGTTTTCGAGCACCTGGTCGCTTACACGGCAGTATTTGCGCGTGGGGCAATTGGTGCGGTCGGGGTTGTCAACATAGTTCTCCATCGCCTGCGCGTATTTGCCCTCGATGCGGGCCGAGGCGGAGATGGAGTTGACAATGTCGCGGCCTTCTTTATCCATGATGATGCCGCGCGTCCAAACAGTGAGTTCTGTGTAAGCCATAATCAGTCCTCGAAATTTCTTGTCGCTAAATATTAGTGGATGCGTTGGAACACGAATC
>Ga0209422_1000333_pt1 | contig 11508 bp, 11 predicted proteins | sample BlaSpr_A8_OM2_M3_FD_187983 | JGI IMG/M metagenome (GOLD analysis project Ga0209422, IMG submission 187983) | Forest soil microbial communities from Thunder Bay, Ontario, Canada - Black Spruce, Ontario site 2_A8_OM2_M3 (SPAdes) (version 2) | ecosystem: Environmental > Terrestrial > Soil > Boreal... | reverse complement strand
AACTCAGTTCGAACGGGTGCTCGCACAGACCGAAAAAGCGCAGCCGCCACGTCAGCGGGTCGAAGTGCGGGACGTCGCCGACGTGCAGAATCGGAAATCCGGTCGTCACGGTCTGACCGGGCGGGACCGTCGGGTCTTTGGTCTTGAAGAGAGGCATCGTGGCTAAGACGTCTCCCGCCCGCCGCTCGGTTGCGCCGTCGCCCCGCCGTGCGGTTGCGTCCGGACCAAAGATTCCGTTTCCCGCGCGGAAGGTCACGCGCGACCGCGCAATTCGCGAGCTCGCGATCCTCGAAAAGACCTATCCGCACGCGGTCACCGCGCTCGAGTACCGTTCGCCGTTCGAATTGCTGATCGCCGTCATCTTGAGCGCGCAGTGCACCGACGCGCGGGTCAACCTGACCACGCCGCATCTGTTCGCCAAGTATCCGACGCCGGAGAAACTCGCGGCCGCGAGCGCGCCCGACGTCGAGGGGATCATCAAGTCCTGCGGCTTCTTTCGGATGAAAACCAAGAACATCATCAATGCCGCGCGCGGCATCGTCGAACTCCACGGCGGCCGCGTCCCCGACGAGCGCGAGGCGCTCGAGTCGTTACCCGGTGTCGGCCGCAAGACCGCGAGCGTCGTCCTCGCCGCTGCCTTCGCCGAGCCTGAGTTTGCGGTCGACACGCACGTCTTTCGCGTCGCGCACCGCCTCGGCTTGACCCTCGGGAAGACGCCGCGGCAGGTGGAGGACGACGTCGTCAAGCTGCTGCCGCGAGAGAAGATCGCCGACGCCCACCACTGGCTGATTCTCCACGGCCGCGCGATCTGCAAAGCGCCCGTACCGCTCTGTGACCGATGTCCGGTGAACGAACTCTGTCCGAGCGTCCCGATCGTGAAGCGCAGCCGTTCGGCAGTCCTAACTCTGAACTGAGGAAGGCCTCGCAGACCGGCTGGTCCGAAGCGTGCCAAAATGACCGGCGAGCGCAATTCGATGGCGATCGACGTCGACAGCCGGACTGTTGAAGTCGGCTCCGAAGGCCGATTCGCTCCGCGCGTCCCCGACACGCCGGAGCGGCAGCGGCTCGAGCGACAGCGGCGGATTCGCGAGGTCGTGTTCGGTGCGCAAGACGGCGTCCTGACGACGCTCGGGATCGTAACCGGGATCGGTTCGGCGACGACCGATAAGGCGACGATTTTGCTCACCGGCTTCCTCGCGCTCTTGGTCGGCGCGATCTCGATGGGCGTCGGGGAGTATCTCGGCAACAAAGTCGAGCGCGAGGTCGTCCAGAACGCGATCGATTTTGAGCAGCGAGAAATGCTCGATCAGCCCGAAGCCGAGTTCGCCGAACAACTTGCCTACTATAGAATGAAAGGCTTCACCGACGCGGAGGCGCAGACGATCGTCGAACGGCTCGCCAAGAACCCCGATATTTGGCTGCACGAGATGGTCCGCGACGAGTTCGGGATCGATGTCCGGGAGGGTCAGGTCGCCGGCCCGGCGTCGGCGTTTGGGATGGCCGGTTCGTTTGCGCTCGGCGCCGCGATTCCGATTCTCCCGCACCTCTTCGCGAGCGCGAGCCTCGCGCTCTGGTTGTCGCTGGTCTTGGCGACGGGATTCCTGTTTTCGATCGGCCTGATCGCCGGCCGCTTGGGCGGACGCAACCCGATCGTCAAAGGCTGCGAGATCGTTCTCTTCGGCGCGGTCGTCTTCGCACTATCGTATCTCGCGGGTCACTACGTCCCGGCGTTCTTCGGACACCCGTCCATCAGCGTCGGCGGTTAGGCTAGCAGGCTATTTAGCGGGCGGTTTCCACTTGCCGACGAGGGTGCGCGCGATCACGAGGCGCTGAATCTGCTGCGTCCCTTCGTAGATCTGCGTGATCTTCGCGTCACGCATCATCCGTTCGACCGGATACTCCGTCGAGTACCCGAAGCCGCCGAGTATTTGGACGGCGTCGGTCGTGACCCGCATCGCGGTGTCTCCGGCCTTCAATTTGCACAGCGCCGCCCAAAGGGTTAAGTCCGGTGCCGATTCGTCGCACTTTCGCGCCGCCTCGTAGAGCAGCAGGCGCGACGACTCGACCTCGACTTTCATGTCGGCGAGCATGAACTGGATGCCCTGTTGTTGGCCGATCGGTTTTCCGAACGCGATCCGTTCCTGCGCGTACTTGGCGGCGAAATCGAGTGCACCTTGAGCGATGCCGAGCGCCTGCGCCGCGATGCCGGGGCGCGACTTGTCGAGCACTTTCATCGCCGTCTTGAAGCCGGTGCCTTCTTCGCCGAGCAGATTCTCGGCGGGAACTTCGCAGTTTTCAAAGACCAATTCCACCGTCGGCGAACCGCGAATCCCCATTTTCTTTTCGAGCTTTCCGACTTTGAAGCCCGGAAAGGTCTTCTCGAGGATAAAGGCGCTGATGCCGTTGGGTCCCTTGCTGGGATCGGTGACGCCGAAGACGCAGATGACGTCGGCGACGCCGCCTTGCGTGATCCAAATCTTCGTGCCGTTCAGGACGTACTTGTCGCCTTTGCGCTCGGCGCGGGTGCGCATCGAGCCCGCGGCGTCTGAGCCGCTGCCTGCTTCGGTCAGAGCGTAGGCCGCCGTCCATTCACCCGAAGCGAGCTTCGGAATGTACTTTTGCTTCTGCTCGTGATTGCCGGCGATGATGATCGGCAGTGCGCCCAACTCTTGGACCGCGATGATGAGCGAACTCGAGGCGCACGCTTTCGCGACCTCTTCGACGACTTTCACGTAGGTCAGGAACGAACCGCCGAGGCCGCCGTATTCCGCCGGAAACGGAATACCGAGCAGGTCGTTCTCCGCGAATAGTTTCTGAATGTCCCACGGAAACTCGCCGCTCTCGTCGATCTCGGCGGCGCGCGGCGCGACCCGTTCAGCGACGATTCGGCGCACGACCTGAAGGATCAGGGCTTCCTCTTCTGAGGTCGGCGCGTGGACGGGCGTTGCGATGGCCATGAGATGACTCCTTACCGGTTGGGCCTTCGTCTGACGAGGGTTTTCCACCGGTTCACCCTTATCTAGCAAACCCGATGAATAAGGTTGTGGCCACGGCGGGCGAGGCGGTCGCCGACATCCCGAGCGGCGCGTCGCTGGCGGTCGGAGGCTTCGGCATCAACGGCATCCCCCACAGCCTGATCGAGGCGCTCCACAACCAGGGCGCGACCGACCTCGAAGTCGTTTCGAACAACTTGGGTATCGACGGGTGGGGCCTCGGCGTCCTCCTCGACGCCAAGCGAATCGCGCGGACGACGAATTCGTACGTCGGTGAGAACAAGGAATTCGAGCGCCAGTATCTCTCGGGCGAACTCATCCTAGAACTCGTTCCGCAGGGAACCCTCGCCGAGCGCCTACGCGCCGGCGGTTGCGGCATCGCTGCGTTCTATACGCCGACCGGGATCGGCACCCAGGTCGCCGAGGGCGGCCTCCCGTTGCGTTACCAGCCTGGCGGTTCGATCGCGCTCGCCTCGCCGAAGAAAGAGACGCGCGTCTTCAACGGCCGTTCATACGTGCTCGAAGAAGGGATCAGGTGCGATTTCGCGCTCGTGCGCGCGAGCGTCGGAGACCGTCAAGGGAATCTCATCTTTCACAAGTCGACGCGCAACTTCAATCCGCTCTGTGCGATGGCCGGCAAGATCACGATCGCGGAAGTCGAGGAACTCGTCGAACCGGGGCAGATCGACCCCGAACAGGTTCACACGCCGGGGATCTTCGTCCAGCGCGTCGTCGTAGTCGGCAAGAGCGACAAACGCATCGAGCGCATCACGACACGGAAGCGAAAGTAATGGCACTCACGAGGGAGCAACTCGCGGCGCGCGTCGCGCGGGAGTTGAAGGACGGACAGTACGTCAACCTCGGCATCGGTTTGCCGACGCTCGTCCCGAACTACGTGGCGTCCGGCGTCACGGTCGTCCTGCAAAGTGAAAACGGCATCTTGGGGATGGGACCGTATCCGCTCGAGGGTGAGGAAGACCCCGATCTGATCAACGCCGGAAAAGAAACCGTCACCGTCCTTCCCGGAGCGTCGTTTTTCGATTCCGCAACCTCGTTCGGGATGATTCGCGGCGGTCATATCGATCTCGCCATCTTGGGGGCGATGCAGGTCTCGGAGAAAGGCGACCTCGCAAATTGGATGATCCCCGGCAAGATGGTCAAGGGGCCGGGCGGAGCGATGGATCTGGTCAACGGCGCGAAGCGCGTCATCATCATGATGGAACACGTCGCCAAAGACGGCTCGCACAAGGTCGTCAAAGACTGCACGCTTCCGCTGACCGGCGTCGGCGTCGTCAATCGCATCGTCACCGACATGGCCGTCCTCGACGTCACCCCGAACGGTTTGAAGCTCGTGGAATGCGCGCCCGGCGTCAGCGAAGACGAAGTGCGAAAGGCCACCGGCGCTCGGCTGATCTAACCCAACCGCTCGAGATCAGGCGGAGCGACGCCGTGGGCCAGCATTCGCCTCTTTCTTGGCAGAAAGCATCTTCCTCACTTCGGAACGCACAACCGATCGAATCTCGGCGGCCATCTGATTTCCGAAAGCTGAATCTCTAAGGGCTGCGTTTATCCGAGTCTGGTATCCACCACCCGCTTTTTCTGCATCAGACCGAAATTTCGCAAGAATGTCATCATCAATGAGAATTGTAATGCGCGTCTTTCCCTTTACGGGAAAGACGGCTCCGCGGCGCCCTTTACTGAAGTCATATCCTTCATCATTCGCAAGCAGAGAAACCTTCTTGGCTTTCTTAGTCGACATCTTCATAGAGTTCTCTTTCACGGTGCGTCGCTTTTCGTGCCGAGATCAGACGGACCGTATCATCCTCATTCTCGGGATACGTGTACACGACTACAAGAATACGGCCCAATTGATCACGCCCTAGTGTGACGAAGCGTTGCTCATCGCGGCGCGTGTCTTCGATCGTAACTGCGAGCCCATCGCTCAGAACCGTTTCCGCGTCCGGAAAACTAATCGCGTGCTTTGCGAGATTGGCAGCGGCCTTAGCTGGGTCCCAGATGGCGCGCATGCATATATTATATGCATAGCAGGAAGACTGGTGTCAAGGGATGCTTACCGGCGTCCGGCTGACCTAGCCTCCTTAAGCCGCGCGTTCGAGGGTGGAGAGCGCGGCGCCGTTTTCACGGATGCGGCGCACGGAGATTTCAAAGAGCCCGAGACCTTGAAGGACAAGCAGCGCGAGGCCGGCGGCGACGGCACCGATCGCGTTGCGAGTCAGTACCGCAATGACGGCCGACGCCACGATTGGCGGTGCCAGATAGAGCATCGTCGCGAAGACGCGCAGCATCGCCATCGGGCCGCGCACGTCGATGCGGCTTGGAAAGGCCGCGTACGTGGCCAAGCCGAGGGCGTGCATCGGCCACCAAAGCGAGAACGCGAGCGGAATCGCGGCGAGCGCGAGCCCCGGACGGCCCCCGAGAACGCCCATGACCAGCGGTAGCGCGGACAGCGAAAGCGCGCCGGGCAAGCATTTCGATATCGTCCAGACCGCGAGCCGGCTTCGCAACGAGGCGCGGGAGAGCCACCAGATCGGTTTGGAGAGTTCGGCGAAGAGCCCGAACGAGATCCTGATCGGGACGAGCACGACGAAGATCGCGGCGAACGAAAGGAACGTATACGACAACCCGACGTCGGGCGCGTAGACGATCCCCGTCCCGATGCCGCCCCACAAGAGAATTCCAAGGGCGAAGGCGCGCAGTCCGAAACGCCCGCGCCGCAATGCGATCCAATCTTTCCACAAGATGGTCCACGCGCCGGAGGGGATGCGGTGTGCCGCGCTCGATCTGATGGCACCGACGCCGGTCGCGCTGCGTCCGCCGCGGATTCTCTCGCGATAGGCTTGTACTTCGGCTGCGGCCACATATAATTCGGGGATCGCGTCGCGCTCGAGCAGCGGCCCGATCGCCACCAGCGTCAATGGAACGAACGCGAGCAAAGCGAGCCCGTACGGCGGGCCGGAGACGAGTGCATCGACGAAGCGACCGGGATCGACGCGCACCGCCGCCATCAAGGCCGGTGCGATGTGCCGCTCGCCGAAGAGCGTCGCGAAGCCCGCGAATCCGTAGAGGACCCCGGCGGCAAGCGACGCACCCCCCAGCCACGCGATGGCAACTCCACCCGGGCGGCGGCGCGCGAGAAACGCCGGCAGTTCGACGGTCATCAACGCGGCTGCGGCGATAAAGGTCGCGATCAGGATCCGCCCGACCGTCCCGAGCGTCATGTTGTACGAAACGAAAACGAGCAGATAGACGAACGAGAAGAACCAGCGCGGCGCCGTCGACGCGAGCTTGCGAACCTGCAGCCAAAAGAGCAGCGTGCGCGCTCGGATTCCGGCGTTGTTGAAGAGCACCGCTTCGGCGGTCGAGCGGAAACCGCGGAGGCGCTGCCCGCTCGCTTGCAGCAGCACCCCGCCCAGCGCAGCGAAGAAGATTCCCGCGGCTGCAGTCGCGATCGGCGGTCCGAGGTGCGTGATGGAAAAGGCCTGCGCGTGTCCGCGATAGAGCGTTCGGCTGTAGCCGAACCAGGCGAGTAAGAGAAGGTAGGGGATCCACAACGCCAGCCGTCCCGGTGAGCGCACGATCGTCATCGTTTGATTGCGCAGAAAACGGAGATCGAGATAGAGCAGCGCGCTCATGCGGTGATCTCGAGGAAGACGTCTTCGAGCGTTCGGTCGCCCGTCGCGCGTCGCCGCAGTTCGGAGACGGCGCCGGAAGCGAGGGCGGTTCCGTTTTTCAGGATGATCAGCCGGTCGCACAACGCTTCGGCCGATTCGAGAAGGTGCGTGCTGATCACGATCGCCGTCCCCGCGGCTCGCAATTGGACGATGAGTTCGCGCAATTCGCGCTGGCCCTTCGGGTCGAGTCCGATCATCGGTTCGTCGAAGAGCAAGACGGGCGCCTCGGCAAGCACGGTCGCCGCGATCAGCGTTTTCTGCCGCATCCCTTTGGAAAGCGATTGCCCGAGCGCGTCACGAACCGCGCTCAATTCGAATCGCTCGAGCAACGCTTCGGCGCGCTCTTCCCAACCAGGCGCCAGTTCGGCGCTGCGCGCGACGAACGCGAGATGCTCCCAGACGGTCAGCATCGCATAGACCTCGGGCGTCTCCGGAATCAGAGCGATCGTGCGGCCGCGCTCCGGTCCGAGCCGCAGGTCGCTGAAAAATATCGCGCCCGCGTCGGGTCGCAAAAGCCCGCTCAGGCACAAGAACGTCGTCGTCTTCCCCGCACCGTTCGGACCGAGCAGGCCGAGCACTTCGCCGCCCTGCAACGAAAAGCTCAGCCGGTCGACCGCGATCGTCCGCCCGAAACGTTTGGTCAGCCCCTCGATGCGCAGCATCCCCGCCGCTTTCGCACGCCGGCTTGGCGGCTACTGCGAGGGGCCTAAGCCTCGATTAAGCCGCCGGCGGCCGCAACGGCTGCGGCTCGCGATCTGACTCCCATCTTGCGCATGATTCGACCGACGTGCGCGTCGACGGTTCGCGCGCTCAAGCCAAGCGTCGAGCCGATCTGCTTGCTTCCGACGCCGCGTCCGATGAGCGCGAGAATCTCGAGCTCGTGCGCGGTCAGTTCTCCTTTGCGACGTTGCGCGCGCGTTTGCAGCACGGCTTCGTATTTCGCCGCGAGCTGACGGCTCGGCGCGATGCCGAGTTCGGCTGCGAGGCGCCGCTTGTATTCGAGAAAGCGCAGGCGTGCGCGTTCGAGATCGTGCATCGCGAGCGCGATCTCGAATGCGAGGCCGACCGTCTCCTCGTCGAGCGGCTCGAGGACGAGCGCGCGCTCGACGTGCCAAGTGGCCGCGTTGAGGTCGCCGGCTGCCTTCAACAATGAGGCGTTGCCGCGCAACGCCACGCAAAGGATCCGGCGCCAATGACGCACGTGCGGCGCGAGCCATCCGGCCTCGCCGTCTTCGGCCGGCACCGCCTCGAGCAATTCGATCGCCCGGCCGTAGGCCGCGAGGGCCTCGACGTCGAGGTTGGCCGCTCGCGCCAAAGTCGCGCGCCGGAGCGCTCGCTCGGCTTCGTGGGCGTCGACTGCGAGTCCGATGTCACTGCGCAACGCGAGGGTCACGCCGTCGTAATCGATGAAGCGCCCCGGACCTTCAACGTTGGGCTCGAGCGCACGCCGCAACGCGTGCAGCGTCACGCGCAGGCTGACCTGCGCCTCGCGCGCTCCGGCCCGGGGCCAGAGGGCGGCGATCGCCGCGGCTCTCGGGAGCCGCCGGCCGCCGAGGGCCAGAACGCGTAGCAGCTCGACCGCCCGCCGCCGCGACCAGCGTGCGTCGCTTTCTTTCAGCCAGACGCCGTCGACGCGGACGCGCAACGGCCCGATGACGCGCACCTCGAACAACGACGACGCCTTGCCGGGCGTCGCTGCGGTGTCGTCGACTTGGGCGCGAATCGACAGCTGGGCGGCCACGCTTCAAATGTTCTCATGCGGCGAACCGACGGTCCGCCCGGTAGTCTGGGAACCCGATTAATTGTCGATTAACGTTTGCTGTGAACGTACTATCCCGGTTGTGCCAGGATGCGCGAGTCATCGCGGTTCTTCTCGAACTGGGTGTGATAGAGGCGTGCATAGGTTCCGCCGCGGGCGAGCAAAGCGGCGTGCGAGCCGCGCTCGACGACGCTTCCGTCCTCCACCACGAAGATCACGTCGGCTCCCAGAATCGTCGACAGGCGGTGCGCGATGACGAGGCTCGTTCGGCCGCGCAGGAGTTGGACCAAGGCCGCCTGGATCAGCGCTTCGTTCTCCGAATCGAGGGCGCTGGTCGCCTCGTCGAGGATCAGAATCTTCGGGTTCTTGAGCAACACGCGCGCGATCGCCAGGCGCTGGCGCTCGCCGCCGGAGAGCTTGTGCCCGCGTTCGCCCACGACGGTCTCGTACCGTAGCGGGAGCGATTCGATGAACGCCGCGATGTTGGCCGCGCGCGCCGCCGCTTCGAGTTCCTCGAGCTTCGCGTCGGGCTTGCCGTAGCGAAGATTGGCGGCAATCGTGTCGTGGAAGAGATAGTTTTCCTGGGTCACGATCCCGATGTGTTCGCGCAGCGATTCGAGTTGGATTTCGCGCAGATCGATTCCGTCGAGCGTCACGCGTCCGTCTTGCGGATCGTAGAAACGCGGAACCAGTTGTGTGATCGTCGTCTTCCCCGCACCCGACGGACCGACGAACGCGGCCACCTGACCGGGTTCGATCTCGAGGTCGACGTCCTCGAGTGCCGGGCGACCTTCGCCATATGAGAAGCGCACGTGCTCGAAGCGGATCTCACCGCGTACCGCACCGAGGCGGAGCCCGCCCTGCTTCCCTTCTACGATGAGGCCTTCGGGTTTGAGATCGAGATACTCGAAGATTCGTTCGAAGACGGCGAGCGCGCTCACGATCTGCACTTGGACCCCGGCCAAGGTTGAAGCCGGGCCGTAGAGCCGCGCGAGCAGGGCGACGAAGGCAACCACCGTGCCGACCGTCGCGCCCCCGTAGATCGCAAAATAGCCGCCGGTGAGCCAGACCAGTGCCGGCCCGACGATCACCATCGCCGTGATCGCGGCCAGAAACCATCGGCCGACCATGGCGAGCCGGATCTCGAGCTGCATCAGATCGGTGCTGGCGCGATGGAAACGCGCCCCCTCGTATGCTTCGCGCACGAACGACTTGATCAGCGTGATCCCCGAGATGGAAAGCGTCTCTTGCGTGATACTCTCGATCTGGTCGCGCTTCTCGCGCGTCGCCTTGCGCACGATATACATGTGCCGTCCAACGGGCGAAAGCGGCAGGATCATCAGCGGGACGACGGCGAGCGCGATCAGCGACAGACGCCAGTCGAGCAAGAACATCGTGACTACCGTCGTGACGATCAGCGCCGCGTTGGTCACGATCGACACCAAGGTTCCGGTCACCACGTTGTCGATGTTGTCGACGTCGCTCGAGACGCGGTTCATGATCTCGCCGGTCTTGGTGTTGGTGAAAAAGGAGATGGGCATGCGGTGGAGATGCGAGACGAGCTTCGTCCTGATGTCGCGCATGATGCCTTCGCCGACGAGTGAGTTGAGGAACCCTTGGTAGACGCCGATCGTAGCGGCGACGAGGGCGGAGCCGATCATCCCGCCGACGTCGATCCAGAGCTGGCGCACGTCGTGGTGCGCGATCGCGACGTCGATCAGGTGTCTCGTGAACAGCGGCGGCGCGAGCCCGAGCGTGGCGACGATCAGGATGCAGGCCAGGACGGTCGCCTCTTGCCGAACGTACGGAACGAAGAGCGCGGCGATCCTGCGCCAATCGACCGCGCGCTTGCGAACGGGCTTCTCAGGGTTGAACATCCCGGACCACATCAAGTGGACCGGCGAACCGCCAATCATCGAAGATTAAAGACCCCGCCGAATCACGCGGAGTTGCCCGCCTAAGCCTCTGTTTCGGGGCGGTCCTCGACGGCATAGTGGCCCAGCGGCAGAATGGCGACGAAGCGCGAGCCGCCTTCGAGCGCGATCTCGCCGCCGTGCGCGCGGGTCACCCAGCGGCAAATCGCGAGCCCGAGACCGCTCCCCGCCGAATCGTGACTTTTGACGAAACGTTCGAACAGCCGTGCGCGCAGCTCGTGCGGGACACCGGGTCCGTCGTCCTCGACGCTCAACTGCGCCCAGCGCCCGTCGGCAGTCGTCACCGTGACGTCGACGCGCGAACGGGCATGGCGCACGCCATTGGCGATCAGGTTGCGCGTGAGTTGATCGAGACGCCGCCCGTCGCCTTCGATGATCGCGCTCTCGAGGTGCGTTTCGATCGCGACCTCGGGCCGCACGCTCGCGAGTTCGCGCGCGGTGCGATTCGCGATCGCGGCCAGATCGACGGGCTCCGTGTCGAGGACGTCCGTACCGCCCTTGCGCGCCAAGGTGAGGAGATCGGAGATGAGTTTTCCCGTTTCGAGCGCGCGCCGCGCGATCGTCGCAAACGCGTCGCGTTCCCCGGTTGTCGTCGCAGCGTCCCGCGCGGCTTGGGCGACGCTCGCGATCACGCTGAGCGGCGTACGCAATTCGTGCGCGACATCGGCGGCGAAGCGCTCTTCGCGTTCGCGCGCGAGCGCGAGCGGCCGCACTGCGGCGCGCGCGAGCCCGTACGACGCGAAGCCGACCGCGAGCACCAAGCCGGCGTCGATAAGAAGAAACGAGAGCGCGCGTGTGCGTTCGTAACGCGCGAGGGTCGCCGCGCCTTCGGGCGTTGCAAGAAGCGGTTCTAGTGCGTCGCGCGCGCTACGGTCGACGTAGACGAACGCGACGATGCTCAGAGCGAGGATGACCACGACGAAGCCTATCGTGCCGATCGTGAGGCGTTTCATGGCCTCTCCCTTCGAGCGATACCACCTGGGTGTAATCGGATAGCGCACCGTGGTTGAGGACGGCAAAAAATGACGGTCGGCAGTTGTGAGGTCATGGAATCAGCGCGGCATTCTACCGCGGCCGTTATATAATGCGGCGCTTTTCTTGGACTACTGTGCCCGTCTCTTGTCCCTTCT
>Ga0209422_1000332_pt1 | contig 11509 bp, 9 predicted proteins | sample BlaSpr_A8_OM2_M3_FD_187983 | JGI IMG/M metagenome (GOLD analysis project Ga0209422, IMG submission 187983) | Forest soil microbial communities from Thunder Bay, Ontario, Canada - Black Spruce, Ontario site 2_A8_OM2_M3 (SPAdes) (version 2) | ecosystem: Environmental > Terrestrial > Soil > Boreal... | reverse complement strand
GCGACGTATATGGTCCTGCTGGTCGAAGGCAAATATCACGCGCGCTTCGGGCAAGCCATCCGCTGGAATTGGCCTGGAAAGGCTAGCTTCGGGCTCATGGGAATCGGCCTTCTAATGGTCGGCCTCGACTTGCTGGGAAGATTTCTTCCCATGCCGAAGAGCACGCCCTTTGATCAGTTCTTCGCGCACCGTTCCGACGCCTATCTGACCGCAATCTTCGCCGTCACTCTCGGTCCGCTGATGGAAGAATTCTTCTTTCGCGGTTTTCTTTATCCGGTAATCGCGCGGCGTATGGGAGTTGTCTGGGGCATTGTCCTGACTGCCCTGCCTTTCGGCCTGATCCACATGGTTCAGTATGGCTACGCGTGGGGAGCGGTGCTGATTATTTTTCTAGTTGGAGTGGTACTTACCACGGTGCGCGCCGTGACTAAGTCTGTGGCCTCAAGTTTTCTGGCTCACGTGGGTTACAACGGGACGCTCATGGTATTAGCCGCTTGGGCTACCGACGGGTTCCGTCATATGGAAAAAGCGGGACTTCTATTGCTTGGTCATTGATCGCATCTCTCAGACTTAAACCACCGCAATCTGCTTCCGCAGATCGGCTGCGAAAAGATTCTTAGGAATCATCGCATGCACTCCGCGCACGATATCCACTACCTGCGTCACCCGGAAACTGACAGCAATGCTGCACAACGCGTAGGCATCGAGTTTGGTTAGGTCGGCCCGCGCCGAGAGAAAGTCGATGGCGTTGCGCGCCGCCAAAGTCATGGCCACGTTGAGATCCTTGTCTAAGCCCAAGGTAATCCAGTGGGTAGCAGTCTCCGCGACCGGCCAGGCAAAATTCTTCTGCTTGTGCAGCACCACCTGAATGCGCAATTCCTTCATGCGAGTTTCCAGCGCGGAAAGATTGATTTCACCATCACCCTGCACGGCATGGGAATCTCCAGTGAAGATCAGCGCTCCCGGCTTCCATACGGGAATGAACATGGTTGAGCCTTCGACCATTTCGCTCAGATCTGTATTGCCGCCGTGAGGACCGGGAGGAACGGAACTGGTCACTCCCGGAGATAAAGGTGGATAGTAACCATCCGGCGGCGCCACGCCCAGGGTTCCCTGGAAAGGCTTGAGCGGTACATGGATGCTGCGGTTAAATTCCGCCGTCATGTTGGGTACGTCGAGCTTGAGATATTTCACTTGGCCTTCGGGAAAGTCCTGCGCCAACAATCCAGTTCCAATCGAACCCGGATTATTGAATACTGCTCCCCAGTCAAATGGAACAATGCGTTTGTAGCGGACCTCAAGCACGTCGCCCGGTTCGGCGCCATTCACATGGATGGGCCCGATAATCGAATGAGGCCCGTGTCCCGGATTGCTTAAACGGACCTTCGCCAGAGTCTCGATGGGAACGCCCGGCTGCATCTGGTTTAAGAAATGCGACCACGTATTGGGATAACTGATGGTATCGCCGGAATCGATCTTGAGAATAGGCTCGAGCGTTGTGTCGTAAACCCCCAGGCGAACAGTCTTATCGTTCGACTCGACTGCATGAACGCGGCCTTCGTCTTCTTTCTTTTGCGAAACCGAGGAATTAGTCAACGTACTCGTTTCCATCGCATCCGCAGCGTGTGCGAGCTTATGGAACCAGGGACCGATGCCGGCCAGCGTTCCCATAAAACTGCTGGCGCGCAGAAGCCGGCGGCGCGAGCGTCCGCGCGCGCTCAGAAAGCCGTCAAGCTGTTCCTGGTTTACTTCGTCACTGTGCAGCAACCGGTCGGCAGCTCGTTTGTTGAATGCGGCATCCTTAATGTCTTCGCGGAAAAGTCCGGTGCCTTGTTCTTCTCCACAACCGAAAAGGTTTCCACAAGCATGACGGTGCGGTTGAGCTTGGCTATGCTGGTCTTTGGGATCGTGATCCTGGGGATGACCGAAATCGTTCGACACTGTTTCCTCCTCATGAAGGTGTAGAGAGAAGTGTCTTTAGCAACACAACAGTGAATTAGGAAAACAGAGTGCGAATTATAACGCACGTACAACGAGGGTGCACGTCATCTATTTGCACACCCTAATGGGAATTTTCTATTGGAGGTTTTCGCGGTAAGTCGCCGCTCGCAACTGAGTACTCGCTACTTCACCGTAATCGTCAGCAGCTGCGCTCCCGAGACCACATAATCCAGCGGAGCCGTTGCAGTTTCGTCGACGTTGGATTCGCCTGAAACCAGCATTTCCTGATTGCCGCGCATGCCGTCCATCACATTCATAATTGAGATGGGCAGCGTGGGCATTACTTTGTCGGCAACACGCGCCTCCGGATCAGCTTCGAGCAGAGAAACGTAGACCCGGTTGTTGGAGTGTTCTTTATTGAGGAGCGCGATGGTCGAAGCCAAATCAAGTTTGCGCCCAAAAGCCGCCGTTCCGTGGCCTACGCGGTCGAGCGTTTCGCCGTCGCTGACCAGAATGCGCAAGGTTCCCTTGCTGGCCGAAGTGGGGATCTTCACCGGAATCTGCTGCACGATGCGCTCGCCCCGATAAGGCGCCAGCACGGTCTCCAGCATAATTTCTTCGCCCGGCCGGGCTTCGGTCACGTCTGTGCGTGCGCTCTCCAGCCGCGCCCAACGCCGCTCGCGTACCAAATCGAAATCCAGTTTTACGCCTGCGATCGCCGGAGCATTGTAAGGATTATCATAGATGCGCCCGAAGCGTTCCCCGAGCGACGTCGCCGCCTGCATCGCCGCCGGCTGCGAATTCTCTGCCGGAGCGAACATGTTGCGCATCGTCACTTCGGGAAATCCCTTCACTCCAATGCTTCCCGCCAGACGGTAGGTGATCTCCTCCCCGAATTCGTTCACGCCGTGCAGCGCATTGAATACCGTTACCATCAGCGCGACAGGCGTCAGCTTGGGATTATTCAGCACTTCGTAGTGAAACTCTTTTACGCCCGTGGCGCTGTGGATGCTCAGCGTGACCGGAATCATTTCCGGCTGCCGGTTGAACACACCCATAATTCCGGTGTGCCGATCCTGCACAAACGTTCCTACCGGTTCAGTCGTATTCACAATCTTGAAAGCGTTGAGCGGCGAGGGCAGAGTCGCCAGGACCTCCGCTTTGTTCATGGGCAGGTCGACCGAGCCGAACTGCAGCAGCGGATGTCCGCAGGCCAGCAGACGCTCCGGATCCACATAAGTCACAGTGCAGGTTGCTTCAATATCCATATCACCGCGGACCAGTATCGCACTAACCGCCGAGCCGCCTACGAGAGGCTCTGGCTGCTTCTCATTGCTAATCGATCCCGCGCCCATGACTGGCACAACTCCGGCTGCGCCGAGCTGTCCCGAGAAAAGTTTCACGGCCTGCTCGGAAAATCCATTGAACACGAGCGGTGTCTCGATGGGTTTTAAATAATTCGCAAAGCCCGAATCCTGACTTGATCCAGGCAGTGAATAGTTCTCTCCTGGGCCTGAAGTCTTACCAACAACTGAGATGGACGAAGGCTTGATCGCGGAAGTTTCCTCTGCAGGCGATCGATCCAGCGCGCTAATCTCCAACATGTCTGCAATTGGAGTGACGCCGGCGATCGGCTCTTTCGAAAATTCTCCGATGCGGAACGCGATGGCCCCCGCGAGCTTGCCATCGAAATAAACCGGGCTACCGCTCATGCCCGCAACCACGCCCGTATATTCCACTTTCTGTCCGTGCAGGCGCACCAAAATGACGTCGCCTTTCGGGCCGTTCACGTTGTGCAGCACGCCCAGCACTTCCACCTCCATGGCCTCGGGCTTAACACCCTCGAACACGGTGTAGGCGACGCCACGCATCCCGGCGCGGATCTGGCTAACGGCTATCGTTTTGGGGTTCTGCGCTGGCGATGACGACGTGGTTTGGGCCGACGCGAAAAAGGTAGAGGACAGGCAGGCGGCGAAGAAGGCTAAAACAAAATTTCTCATGTACCAACACCCGGCAGAACTGGAAATTTAGATGTTCGCCAGATTGTAAGTCGTTGCCGGGAGGGGAAATACTGGGAGCCGGGCAAAACATCCCAATGGCGAATCCTTGCGTCTATACTAGCACAAGGAATTTTGGCTTCAAACAATCTTTACCTGCTTTTCGGACAGGGGTTCCTATGTCTTTTAAACGAAAGGTTGTGACCTTGCGCCCGCATTTTAAAAATCTCAGCGTTCTGCAGATAGCGCTAGCTCTATTGCTGGCTCTGATCTTCGCCATCTCTCCGGCTTTGGCTCAGGACCCGTCGCAAGCCCCATCGCAAGATAGCGGCAATGGAAAACCTAAGCAGGATGCTCCTTCGGACGCGGGTGGCCCCACCGGCGATGTTGGACCTTACACCATTCCGAAGAGGAACACCGAAGCGCCGCCTCCGCCGCCTCCGCCCCCTTCGACTCCCAAAGTGGAAGGCCTGCCGGACTATTCCATCAAAGTCAACGTGCCGCTGGTAAACGTCGATGTGATGGTTACCACCAAGAGCGGTCAATTCGTTCCCGGCCTGAAGAAAGATAATTTCCGCCTCTTCGAAGACGGATCGCAACAGCAGATCACGAACTTCAACGTGTCGAAGGCGCCGATCACCGCGGTTCTGCTGGTGGAGTTCGCCTCCACGAACTATTCGTTCATGATCGATGCGCTCCGGGCCTCTTATGCGTTCGCCAACACCCTTCAAAAAGACGACTGGGTCGCAGTTTCGTACTACGACATGCTGCCCCACATTTTGGTGGATTTTACCCAGGACAAGCGAGCGGTTTATGGAGCGCTGAACGAGCTACGGATTCCAGGATTCTCCGAGACCAATCTGTTCGACGCCTTGTATGACACCCTCGATCGCCTGGACCGTGTCGAAGGGAAGAAGTACATCATTCTGATAACCACAGGAGTCGATACCTTCAGCAGATTAACGTTGGACAAGATCACCAAGAAGGTCAAGGACACGAAGGATGTAACAATTTTTCCGATCAGCGTGGGGCAGATCGCGCGGTTAATGCACCCCGCGCCCCGCCGTGGCCTGGGCATTCCCGTGGACGAAATGTCCTATCTGCAGGCCGACAACGAAATGCGAACCTTCGCCGCCATGACCGGTGGCCGCGCGTACTTTCCACGTTTTCCGGCGGAATATGGCGAGGACTTTCAGGATATTGGCAACGACATTCGCAATCAGTATTCGCTCTCCTACCATCCCACTAACAGTAAGTTGGACGGCACATACCGCAAGTTGAAAGTGCAGGTGGTGGCGCCCGATGGAGGCCCCCTCAAAGTGAAAGATCAGAAGGGCAAAGAACAGAAGATCGAGGTCGTTTCCCGCGACGGATACACCGCCAAGCACACGGTCGACTAGAAGAGGAGTCGCTCCCACGAACGGGAAGGGCACGAGTTTTATTCGTGCCGCCAAGCCGCTGAGAATCTGTCGGCGCTTCAGCGCCTGAGGTGCTCTTTTCGTATCTTGTCAATTCTTCAGCAATTTTTCGCCGCAAACAACTCTTTCCGGACTAACTTTCAATGCACGTGAAAAACGTTTTCCAGCACGAAGAAGAAAGCAGCCCCGACAAAAACCAGCAGCGCCATCTTCATGGCGGGTTCTTTGTTCACCTCTGGCACTAAATCCGACGCCGCAACATAAATCGTTACCCCCGCCGCTAATGGCAATCCAGCACTTACGTGATGTCTGAAAAGCGCCATGGTCAAAACTCCTGCCAGCGTTGCTCCTCCCAAGATTACCGACGCGCCCCACGCTGTTCCCCGGCTGCGGCCGCTGGCCAGCATCACCGAACTTACCGTGAATCCCTCCGGAATTTTGTGCAGAAAGATAGCAAAGAAAATGATCCAGCCCAGTCCATTGGAAACCAGAAATCCCGAGGCGATCGCGATGCCGTCAAAAAATGTATGGATGATCAATCCCAGAAGAACCGAATATCCCTTGTGCGAGTGGATGAATTCATCGTGATGCGTTTCTTCGCCAAAATGAAAATGGGGAGTCACCGTGTGCTCGAAGAAATGAATGATCAAATAACCGAGCAGAATCAGAAAAGATGCACTTCTCCCCCGCAGCTCCAGGCTCTCCGGAACCATTTCGACTAGGGCAGTGGCCAGCATGAACCCCGCTCCAAGGGCCACGAAGTAGCGAAGATAGCGCCGCTCCCAATGCCTCTGCACAATAATTGCTCCGCCGAAAACATTAGCGGCGGCAGCGGTGACGCCTAGCAGAATGCTGATGAGAATGGCGCTCATGTGCGGTTGGCGAGGATGATATCAGAGGGAATTCACTACAGAGTCATAGAGAAAATCAATTCTTTAGGTTTCTCTATGTCTCTGTGGTGAAAATCTATCCCGAATGCCTTATGTGCATCACATCCCCATCTTGAACGATGTAGTCTTTACCTTCGAGACGCAGCGTCCCTTTCGCGCGGGCATTTGCTTCTGAGCCGGCTTCAAGCAACTGATCCCAGCGAATGGTTTCCGCCCGGATGAAATGTTTTTCCAGATCGGAGTGGATCGCTCCCGCCGCTTGCTGCGCTCTCGAATTTGCGGGAACCTGCCAGGCGCGGCACTCATCTTCGCCGGCGGTGAAGAATGAAATTAGCCCAAGCAATTTGTAAGTAGTTCGAATCAGGCGCACCAGGCCGCTCTCGGTGAGTCCGTAGCTGGAGAGAAACTCCGCCGCATCCGCATCGCTCATCTCGGCAAGCTCCGCTTCCACTTTGCCGCAGATGGCAGTCGCGGCCGCGTTAGGCCGCCCCGCAATCTCAGTCAGGTTATATTTGCTCACCGCTTCGTCAAGCTCTTTTCCGAGTTCGGTCGACTCCCCAATATTCAGCACGTAGAAAATCGGCTTCTCGCTGAGAAACATGAAGCCCTTAATCCTCTTTTTGTCTTCCGGAGTCATTTCCATTTCCCGCAACGGCTTGTCGGACTCCACCTGAACCTTGGCACGCTTCAGCAGTTCGAATTCCTTCTCGAGCTCCGGCGTTTTCATCTTCTTGAGATCTTTCTCCAGACGCTCCAGCCGCTTCTCGATCTGTCCCAAATCGCTCACCAGCAGATCGAACTCCACATTCTTAATATCGCGTAGCGGATCGATCTCTCCCGTATGAGGTACCGATGGATCGTCAAACACTCGCACCACATGAGCCAATGCATCCACGTTGCGCAGATGCGCGGCGTAAGCGCTGTCCTTCAACGCCTCTTGCCCGATAGCGCCCACGTCAACGTACTCGACCGACGTGTGCGTAAGCTTCTTCGGGTTATAAAGCGCTGCCAGCCGGTCAAGCCGGTCATCGGGAACCTTGGCCACGCCAATATGCGCCTCGCGCGGATTAGCCCGCGCCTGATCCGAAAGATGTGCCTTGGTAAGAATGCGAAACAACGATGTCTTGCCCACCTGCGGCAGGCCGATGATGCCAGTTTTCATAAGAAAGGCTTCTAGCTGCTAGCTCCTGGCTTTTAGCTGACGCGATGTCGAAGGGAGTCTAGCCTCGATGTGCTCAGCGACGGCAGGAGAACATTTTAGGATAAATGAAGAAGACGAGATTGCCCAATGTGCAGGACCAGTTCGAAACATGTGGAGACAGCCGGCTCGGCTGTCCAAGCCTGGGCGAAGCCCGGTGCCCCGACCACAACCTCGCGACTCCTAACGCACGCCTAGCTGCCGCGCCGTTAAATAAACCACCACCAACCCCACTAGCAGCACCGCACTTTCCACCCGCGTCGACCAAACATGCAGCGCATCGAACTGAACCCGCTCAGGATTGTCGACCGGCACGGACCGCACTTCGCCGAGCGATGCCCGCAACGCGTCCATGCGCGGAATAATTCCGAACTGCGAGATCAAAGTGAGCGCAAGCATCAGGCACAAAAGCACATGCCGCACTGCAAGCACATGCGCCGTTCCGTCAGTGAACCGGCTGTAGAGCAGGGAACTGACGAGATAGACGATTCCGGAAAAGATAGCAATCCAATGCAGCTTGCCTAGGGCGCGTCCTACCACATTGCCGGCGAGATGAGTCGTGGGCAAAACTGAAAACGCCGTAGGCGCCAGAACGAAAGCAAAAAAAATGAGCCCGCCAATCCAGCAGACGAGCGATAGCAGCATGAGAAAACGCAGGAAGGACATGGCGGGAGAATTATAGCGTCAAATCGAGCCAGTCCTTCTCGTACAGTCGACCGTAGACTGTGCAGCCCTAGTCGACAGCTGGCCTAACAGTCGACAAGAATGAACAGAACCGACTGGGCAGTGAGAACAGCGGTAATTGCGGAGAGTATCAGCCACCGCTTATTGCCGCGAATCGCCGCTGCCACGCTGCAAGTCAGTGCCAAAATCTGCAGAAAGGGGCATGAAAGCGCAGAGCGGATACTTTGGCGGGACAACAACACCTGTGGCGCAAAAAACGACGCTTGCTACGCCCCACTCGCCAATGTTAGTGCGAACGTATGCAAGCGACTTTTCCATACTTTGCTCGTGAACTGCCTATACCGGCACTGCCACATTCTCCACAATCTCCCGCATCACCTGGTCGGCCTGCTCTGATTTCTTCAGCGTCGAAGCGTATCCACCGTTGACCACGATGCGGTGCGCGAACACCGGCACCGCCAGAGGCTTGAAATCCTCCGGAGTGCAGAAGTTTCGCCCGTCGAGAAACGCCATCGCCTGCGCCGCGCGATAAAGAGCCTGCGCTCCGCGCGGGGAAACTCCCAGCGACAAATATTCCGAATCGCGCGTCCGGCGCACAATTTCTAACGCGTAGGTCACCAATGATTCGTCAACGCGAATGCGCTTCACCGCTTCCTGCATCTCGAGCACGTCCGCGCCGGTAAGCACGGGTCGCATATCCTGCAAGTGCGCCGCGCCCGCTTCCGAGCGTAGAATCTCGCGCTCCGCCGCTGCCTCCGGATATCCCATCCTCACCCGCATCAGAAATCGATCCAACTGCGACTCCGGCAAGGGATAAGTCCCGTGATGCTCCACCGGATTCTGCGTTGCGATTACCAGGAACGGCCGCGGCAACTCGTAAGAGTGCGCGTCCACCGTGACCTGGCCTTCGTTCATGGCCTCGAGCAATGCGGACTGCGTTTTCGGCGTGGTTCGATTGATCTCATCGGCCAGCAAAACATTCGTGAACACCGGGCCGCGCTTGAACTCAAACTCTTGCTCGAGTGCCGAATATACTGAAATCCCCAGCACATCCGACGGCAGCATGTCACTGGTGAACTGCACACGCTGAAACGTGCAGTCAATCGCGCGTGCGAGCGCCTGCCCCAGCGTAGTCTTGCCCACACCCGGGACGCCCTCAATCAGTAGATGCCCTCGGGCAAAAATGCTCACCAGCGCCAGCCGCACGACTTCATCTTTTCCCCGAATGACGCGCCGAAGCGCCTTTTCCAGTTCGGCGGCTTTGTGAGATACAGCGATCGCGCTCTCAGGGGACATGGTTGAATTTTACTATCAGACGCGGACGCAAGAGAGTTACCGATGTCACTGGACCAACTCTCAGTTTTCATCTGTCAGATTCCGCCAAATCCTGATAATTCCAGTCTGGATTTTTATCGTGCCCTTGGATCGTCTTCCACCAAAAATATGAACATGGGACGCGGCTCGATTTCATCTTGCATCAATCGTTATCTCATATTGTGGAACTTAGAAACTCGCTTGGGGGCGGAACGCATGTAAAAGACGGGTTGACGATTTTTCGTCTCAGTTGCTATAGTTGTTAAGTTCCGCGAGTTCATCCAAGCTTGCTGTGTGCCGTGGGTTTTGGCTGAGTTGTGCGAGGCTTGCGGTAGAGCTGTTGAGAAATCCGTTTCCGGTGATGTAGAATAAGGAAGTCGTAGCAAGGTTCCGGAAATTTTTCCTCGCTGAAACGTTCCTGCGCTGCCTCTCGCCCCGTCACGAGAGCTGCTGTCGCGACTGAAGTTGGTCGAACAGTGGTTTGCGAAAGGATATGCAGGACAGAGCTGGCGATACGGAGCACTCCCGTAATTTAGGCCGGGTGCCACCGTCGACGGCAGAAATCAGATTGGGACCCAAAATCTCTCTCCGCGATTCGTGTGCGGCGAGAAGCATGGCTGGCCGATTAGGCTTGCCAGCCCGGATCGCGCAGTCAGCGCCGGGAAAGCGGATAGCGTCGTGTCTGCCCGCGAGGGATTGGAGTGCGCGCGGGTTAGGATTGACTTTCAGGTTTTGAGTTAGCGACAAGGAGTAGCAAAGAGTGCCTACTTTTAATCAATTGGTAGCTCAGGGACGGAAGCGGCCACGCTATAAGACGGCCAGTCCGGCTCTCGAAGGATGTCCGCAAAAGCGCGGAGTTTGCACCCGCGTGTACACGCAGACTCCGAAAAAGCCGAACTCGGCATTGCGCAAAGTGGCGCGCGTGCGGCTGACCAATGGAATTGAAGTCACGACTTATATCCCCGGCGTTGGCCACAACCTGCAAGAGCACTCGATTGTGCTGATACGCGGGGGTCGCGTGAAAGACCTGCCAGGCGTCCGTTATCACGTGATTCGCGGCACGCTGGACGCGGTGGGCGTTGCCGGCCGCCAGCAAGGCCGTTCGAAATACGGCGCCAAGCGCACCAAGAAGGGTTAAGAGACAAGGTTCAAGGTTGCGAAAGTTTCAGAGTTTCGAGGAATTCCGGGCGAGCGCGAACCGCGAGCCCAGCAAAGCTCAGGCTGGAAGCTAAGAGCTAAGAGCTAGGAGCTAAAAGCTTAAATGCCACGTAAAGGACATACAGCAAAGAGGACCGTGCCAGCCGATGCCGTTTACGGCTCGAATCTGGTGACGAAGTTCATCAACTCGATGATGTGGCAGGGCAAGCGCTCGACCGCCGAAGGCATCTTTTATGAAGCCCTGACCAAGGTGCAGGAAAAGGGCGGGGACGAAGCTTTGAAGCTGTTCACGAAAGCGGTCGAGAACGCGAAGCCTCTGCTGGAAGTGAAGACGCGACGCGTGGGCGGCGCGAACTATCAGGTGCCGGTGGAAGTGAACGCTGATCGGCGCACCTCGCTCGCAATCCGCTGGCTGCTGATTTATGCGCGCGGACGCGCGGAGCGCGGCATGGTCGACAAGTTGAGCAACGAATTACTGGACGCCGCCAACGGAAAAGGCGCGGCCATTAAGAAGAAAGAAGATGTGCACCGGATGGCGGAAGCCAATAAGGCTTTCGCGCATTACCGGTGGTAGGGAATTGAGTCATTGAGCGATCAGGTTCATTGAGTGATTGAAGATCGCAAGCCGTTTTAGGTCTTCAATCGCTAAATCACTCAATCGCACAATCGCTAAATCAAACGGAGCCCGGAAAGAGTAGAAGCTGTGTCCAGACAGGTCCCATTAGAACGCTGCAGGAATATCGGCATCATGGCCCACATCGATGCCGGAAAGACCACTACGACGGAGCGCATCCTTTTCTATACGGGAAAGACGCACCGCATCGGAGAGGTGCACGAAGGCACTGCGACCATGGACTGGATGGAGCAGGAGCAGGAGCGCGGCATCACGATTACGTCCGCGGCGACGAC
>Ga0209422_1000331_pt1 | contig 11530 bp, 16 predicted proteins | sample BlaSpr_A8_OM2_M3_FD_187983 | JGI IMG/M metagenome (GOLD analysis project Ga0209422, IMG submission 187983) | Forest soil microbial communities from Thunder Bay, Ontario, Canada - Black Spruce, Ontario site 2_A8_OM2_M3 (SPAdes) (version 2) | ecosystem: Environmental > Terrestrial > Soil > Boreal... | reverse complement strand
GAAACCCGCCTATCAAAACGGGACGCGGGTCGTCGGGTTCGCGATCGCCGAGGCGACCAAGAACGGCGCGACCAGTGTCGTCGGCGGCGGCGACGCGGCGGCTGCGGCGCACGTGTTGGGCTTCGCCGACAACATGACCCACATCTCGACCGGCGGCGGCGCCACACTCGAATTCCTCGAAGGGAAGACGCTTCCCGGTGTCGCCGCGCTCGTACTCTCCGCCCAAAGCGTACGCGCCTGATGCGCCGCCCGCTCATCGTCGGCAACTGGAAGATGCACAAGACCGTCGCCGAGACGCGCACACTCCTGCGCGAATTGCGCGCTGCGACGTTGCCCGTGGGCGTTCAGATCGTCGTCGCGCCGCCGTTCACCTCACTCGCTGCGGCGCACGAAGAACTCCACGGCTCGCCGATCGAGCTCGGCGCTCAGACGATGCACCAGGCCGATCACGGCCCGTTTACGGGCGAAATCAGTCCCGTCATGTTGCGCGAACTCGGCGTCGGCCTCGTAATCCTCGGCCACTCGGAGCGGCGCGCGTACTGCAACGAAAACGACGACGACGTCGCCTGGAAAGTGCGCGCTGCGCTCAAACACGGCATCACGCCCATCGTCGCCGTCGGCGAAACGGCGACCGAGCACGAACGCAACGAAACGATCGGCAAGGTCACGCTGCAGGTCCGTGCGACCTTCGCCGGCCTCGCCGCCGCGGACGTCGCCAGGTGCGTCGTCGCCTACGAACCGATCTGGGCGATCGGCACCGGTCAGAACGACGAGCCGGAGAGCGCCAACGGCGTGATCGCGGAGATACGCGCCGCCGTCGAGGGTTTGCAAGACGCGCGCATTCTGTACGGCGGTTCGATGAAAGCCGACAACGCCGTCGCCTTGATGGCTCAACCGCAGATCGACGGCGGTCTCGTCGGCGGTGCAAGCCTCAATGCGAAGAGTTTCCTCGCGATCGTCGAGGCGGCGCGGGGCGGGGCGCGACAACCGTGAATCGCGCGCGCAAAGGGCCGCTCGTTCTCTGCATCCTCGACGGTTGGGGACATCGCGACGAGACCTACGGAAACGCGATCGCCGCCGCCGACTTGCCGAATTGGCGACGCATCCTCGCAAACTATCCCAACGCGCTGCTCGCGGCCAGTGGTGAAGACGTCGGCCTCCCGGCCGGCGTCATGGGCAACAGCGAGGTCGGGCACATCAACATCGGCAGCGGGCGCGTCGTCCCACAGGGCGTGGTCGTGATCAACGAATCGCTCGCCGACGGAACGTTTGCGCACAATCCGGTCTTGCGCTCGTGCCTCGATCACGTGCGCACCTCCGGCGGCACGTTTCACCTCATGGGCTTGCTCTCCGACGGACGCGTCCATAGTTCTATCGAGCACCTCTTCGCGCTCATCGACGCCGCCGCGAAGGCGCGCGTGCCGCTCGCCGTCCATCCCTTCGGAGACGGCCGCGACGTCCCGCCCTCGTCGATGCAAACGTATCTCGACGCCCTCGAAGGGCATCTAAGGCGTGCCGGGTGCGGCGGGGCGATCGCAACCTTGATGGGTCGCTATTACGCGATGGATCGGGACAAACGCTGGGATCGAACCGAGAAAGCGTACCGCGCCCTCGCCGAGGCGCAGGCCGAACACAGTTTTCTCACCGCGAGCGAAGCGCTGGCCGCGGCCTACGCGCGCGGTGAGACCGACGAATTCATCGTCCCCACCATCGTCGGCGAGCCGCGCTCGGTGCGCGACGGCGACGCGGCGATCTTCTTCAACTTTCGACCCGATCGTGCGCGCCAACTGACGCTCGCCTTCTCGCAAGCTGACTTCGGGGAGTTTCCGGTGCACACGTTCGCGAACTTCATCTTCGCCACGATGACCAAGTACGAGGAGAATTTTCCGAATCCGGTGCTCTTCGGGCTGCGGCCGCAGTCGAACACGTTCGGCGAGATCGTCGCCGCCGCGGGGATGTCGCAATTGCGGCTTGCCGAAACCGAAAAGTACGCGCACGTCACGTATTTCTTCAACGGCGGTCGGGAGGACGTTTTCGAGCACGAGGATCGCGTCTTGATTCCTTCGGACCGGCGCGTTGCGACATACGACCTCGCGCCCGAGATGCGCGCCGGCGAGATTACGACGGCGGCGGTCGAGGACGTCGCCGACCGCGCGCACGACTTCATCGTGATGAACTATGCCAACGCCGACATGGTCGGCCACACCGGCGTTTGGGAGGCGACAATCTCGGCCTGTGAGACGATCGACGTCTCGCTCGGGCGTCTCGAGACGGCGGTGCTGGACGCCGGCGGCATCTTGGCGATCACCGCCGATCACGGCAACGCCGAGGAGAAACTCGATTCCGACGGCAATCCGCTCACGGCCCACACGACGGACCCGGTGCCGTTTGTGCTGATCGCGCGCGATTCGCCGCTCGGAACGTTGCGCGCCGGCGGCCGGCTGGGTGACGTCGCGCCGACCTTGCTGCCGCTCCTGGGCCTCGAAGTTCCCGCGGCGATGACGGGGCGAACCTTGCTTGAATAAGAAACTCAAAGACGCCACCCAGCGCGTCGTGCGCCGCGCGGGCGGACGGATCGACGTCGGCATCGTGCTGGGCAGCGGCTTGTCGGAAGCGGTCAGCGCGCGTATTGTGGGCAGCGAGATTCCGTACGATAAGCTCGAAGGCGCGCCGCTCTCACGACTCCCCGGCCACCCGGGCGTCGCGCACGTCGGGATGTGGGGCGAGAAACGCGTGATCGCCTTCGCCGGCCGCGCACATCTCTACCAAGGAAAGAGCCCCGACGAGGTCACCTATTTCGTCCGGCTCGCGGCGAATGCCGGAGCGCGAACCGTCATCCTGACCAACGCCGCCGGCGGGCTCAATCCAAATTTCGTGCGCGGCGATCTCATGCTGATCACCGATCACATCAACTGGACCGGAGCGACCGCCATCGCGCCCGACGATCCACAGCCGTTCCTGAACCTGGTCGATGCGTACTCGCCACGCCTGCGCTCGCTCGCACACGTCCACGCCGGCGACCGCGCGCTGCGGGAAGGCGTCTACGCCGGGCTCCGCGGCCCGGCGTACGAAACCCTCGCCGAAGCCGAAGCACTGCGACGGCTCGGCGCCGACGCGGTTGGGATGTCCACGGTGCTCGAAACGATGGCGGCGCTGAAAATGGGGATCGAAGTTCTCGGGATCAGCCTGATCTCGAATGTCATCGGCCCGACGGAGAAACCCTCGCACGAAGAAGTCCTCGAAGCATCGCGCTCCGGCGCAGAACGGATCGCATCGCTCATCGAAGGTGTCCTCGGAGCGATCTGATGCGCGTCGCCGTCGAGCCGAAGCGAACGCGTCGCGCAACGTTTAACCAAGCGAGCGCCAACCGGTGATAAGAGATTCAAAAAGCCTTCTTATTTTTTTAAAAGAGTGTTTTGCAACCTCTCCCGGTCTATGACGGTCGGTACGCATGGAACGACAAGTTCCTAGAAAGCATGACAATTATGGATTTCACTATGGATCTCAGCAAGACCACGCCGCGCAGCGCTCACGAAACCTTCGTCGGCATCGTGCAACTCGCGCGAACAACCGACAAGGCGAAAGCTCTGACGCACGGAAACATCGGCGAATACAACTATGAGTCTCCGATGGATAAGGGCGTGTTGGCCTTCCTTGGAATCACCGGTCCTGAGTACCTGACGGCCGTCAAGAATGCGAAAAGCGATGCCGAAATCGAGGCCTTCGTTAAACCTTTTGTTTCGAAGAAGACCTCGCAAGAAATCGCGTTGTTCAACAAGCAGTGCATGACGACGCCGCCGAACGGTGAATCGCTCGTACAGTTTAACCAGCTGCGTGCGCGTATTGCACCCGATCGTACCGACGTGACGACGTGGCCGGACCTTCTCGACCTTGAGGAAGGTCGCGCTATTCCGCGCCGCGAGACCGTTCGCGTCTAGGACTACCGGGACTTTAAAAGGACCTACCCGCCCAGCGGGTGGGTCTTTTTTTTGTCTGCGCCCGGCATGGGCGTGACGGTCGTCACAGGTTGACTGTGATGTAGATAACGTGGCCGTCTTTCGCCTATAATTCGTTGCAAGGATCACGCTCCGGCGCGAGCGGCTTCAAGGGTTATCTCCCGATAGCCCTCGGTGACTTTCGAACGCCCTTTCGACAGCCGACCCCGTCACCCAACCCTCTCGAACCGAAAAGGAAAAATACGTGTTGAAGAGCTTCACATCCATGCTGATTAATGACGGCGGTCAAGGCCTCGTCGAATACGCCCTTATCATCGCGCTGGTTTCCATCGTTGCGATGGCTGCGCTCCGCTCGCTAGGCAACAGCGCGAATAACACGATGACGAACGCTTCCAACCAGCTCAGCTAACGCACATCGAGGGCGGGAAGCTCAATCCAGCCGGTAGCAGCCGGCCAGGTCGATCGAGAGACGGCGGCCGGCGACGAGAATCGAGCGCACGCGATGTTCCCAGGCGGTGTAGATCCTGACGACCACAGGGCGCAGTCGCCCGAACATCTCCCGCGCGCGTAGCGAGAGCGAGACGACGTCGCGCGCCCAGGCCGGATGATCGACTGGGAGCCGCGACTCGGGCTCGATCTCCGGGTCGAGTGCGACCGGAACTGGTGCGCCCGGCGGAAGCGCCGGCGGCAGCGTTGCGACCGCCCCGGGCGGCGCGCCCCCGTCGCGTTCGACGACGCCGCTCACGCCGGGGGAGCCAGTCTACGGCGCAGCCGCACGAGGGCGCTCATATGAATCTGCGAAACGCGTTGTGCCGAGATCTTCATCCGGCGCCCGATCGCATGCAACGACATCTCACCATAGTAGTGCAGCGCCATAATCTGTCGCTGCCGCGCCGGAAGCAGGTCGATCGCGTCGCGCAACTCGCTCTTGACCGAGGATTTCACCGCATGGCCTGACGGCCCGTCGCGACGATCGGCCAGCGCGTTCGACTCGATCGCGATCGGTGCGTCGAGTGAGAGCGTCGAGAGCGCGAACGCCATCTCGCGCGCGCGGCGCAGCTTCGGGTAGCGGCACTCCAACTCGCCCATCGTCTCGAGTCGCCCGATGATCTGGGCTCGCGCGAAGCGGTCACGGTCGGCGATGCGAATGGTGCGACGCACGCGTTCAGAGACCGGATCCATCCGGCGCAGGCCGTTGAGCATCGCGCCGAAGCACAAGCGCCGCGCGTATTGTTCCAGCGTCGTACCGTACTTCGGGTCGTAGGTGTCGATCGCGCGCAACAGTCCGACCGATCCGTCGCCGATGAGGTCGTCCATCTCGACGGCGGCGTTGACCGAACGCGATACGCGGCCGGCCCAACGGCGCAGTTTCGGGAAGAACGCCTCGACCCGATCGCTTCGTTCAGCCGGCGTCATCGCTCGAACAGCCGCTCGAAGGTGGCGCTCAGAGTGTGGTCGTGGCGCGCAACCGTCAGTGAAACTTGATCGAGCGCGACGTCGCCGAAGAAGCCGAGTGATTTCGCGAGCGGCGCCAGCGCCGCCGCAAAGAGCACCGCCTCGAAGCGCGCCGCCACCTCGTGCGCGCGGAGCGGATCAGCCGCGATGCAAGTTGTTTGCGATCCGCTGCATTTCATCGGCGGCTTGCACTCCTTTGGCGTTGGCTTCATAGGCGCGCTGCGCGGCGAGGATCGCCATCATCGCCTCGATGATCGAAACGTTGGCGCGTTCGAGCATCCCGAACGCGAGCTTGGGACCACGCGCGCCGCCGGCCGCGACCGTCGTCGGGGCACCCGCTTCGCGCGTCGCCGCAAACAGCGCCGACCCGATCGAACGCAAGCGTTCGGGCGCCGCGAAGAGCGCGAGCCGAATGCGTCCGATCTCGCGATGTTTGCCGCCGGCGAGATCGATCGAGACGCGGCCGTCCGACGCGACGTCGACCGCGGTCGCGTCGGCCGGCACGCGAATCCCGGCGAGCCGCCAGCCGTCGGCGTTGCGCAGCGTTCCGTCGCTCGCGCGCACGAACGAGCCGTTGCGCGTGTACGCATGGCGCCCGTCGCGCTCGAGCGCAAAGAACCCGGCACCGTCGATCGCGACGTCGAACGGGCCGCCACTTCGTTCGAGCTTTCCTTGCTCGAACAGCCGGCGAATTCCGAGCGCGGTCGTGCCTAGGTTGTCGCCGATCGCACCGAACGTCGCCGCCGCGCGCTTGAAGCCGGGGACGTCGGCGTTGGCGAGGTTGTCGGCGACGACGTCGAGCGTTTGCTGTTGCGCGGCCATCCCGGTCGCCGCGGCGTAGAGCGCGCGGTTCACGACTTCACCCGCGCGACGTCGTTAGCGTCTTTCGCGCGCGTCTCGTCGATTGCGGCGAGCGTCTTCTCCGCGGTTTCAAAGGCTCGCTGGGCGGCAAGTACGTCGACCATCTCGCCGATGGAGTCCACGTTGGAGCGCTCGATAAAGCCGCTCTCGACGCTCGCTCCGGGAGAGAGCCGAATCCGGTCGAGCACGTTTCCGTCGTCGCGCACGACGCCGCGCGCGTCGACCGTCGCGCCGGAAGTCGCGCGCACGAGACCACGTTCGCCGAGCAGGGCGCGCCCACGCTCGTCGACGAGAGCGCCGGTCGCGTCGAGCGAAAACGACGCCGAACGTTCGGCGACGACCGCGCCGCGCGGATCGCGAACGAACAACGAGCCGCCGACCGCGGCGAGGTCGAAGGTGCGCCCGGTTCGCTCGAGAGGACCTTGGCGGCGATCGAGCGCGGTCGCGACGGCGAGTCCACGTTCGGTGAGCGTCGCGCGAGCGATGCGGCGCCGGAAGCCTGCGCTCGAAGCGTTGGCCAGGTTCGAGGCCGAGACGTCGAGCCGCGTACGTGCTGCGTGCATCGCGGCGGCCATGAGATCGATACCATCCATGGCTCGATCCTAACGGTCGAAGATTACCACACGATTGCGGCGAAGCGGCCATTTGATGAACGCCGGCCCGCTTGTGCTCACCGCGTCCTTGACGTTACTCGACGTCGTAACTATTCGGTCGACTGTGGAGCGGGCGCGCCGAACGAGCGCACTTCAAAGGGCAGGCGCCAGTCGAGACGCGACTGGCCGTTGAGCGTACAACGCCATTCGTAGCGTCCCTCACTCAGACCGAGCGGCCCAAGATTCAACGCGAAGGGAACGTTGAACGGGACGCCCGGCGTCGAGCCCGGCGGCCGGCCGATCTCGAACTCGGAGCGGAACTCGAACGGACGGCTCCGATCGGCGCCGATGCCGACGCCGTGTCCGTCGGCATCCACCAACTGAAGCGCGAATTCGTGGCGCCGATTGGTCTCGGACCACGGTATCTCGAAGATGAGCGCGATCGCCGAAGGCGACAGGGCGTTGGTGATGTTCCAGCCGCCGCCCAAGATGAACAGCTTCCCGCCTTGGACTTGCGCGGCGTCGGCGAGCATCATCGTGACGCCGGCGTCGCGCGGAGATTCGCTCTCGCTCACAACGCCTCCATCACCCGGTCGGTAAACGCCTCGGTGCCCAACGACGCCGCACCGTCACGCGCAAGGTCGCGCGTGCGCGCGCCGGACGCGATGGTCTTCGCGACGGCGTTTTCGATGCGCGTCGCGCCGGCCTCGTCGGAGAGGCTGTGGCGGCACAGCAGCGCCGCCGACAAGATCGCGGCGATCGGATTCGCGATCCCTTTCCCGGCGATGTCGGGCGCGGTTCCGCCAATCGGCTCGTAGAGTCCGAAGCGTCCGTCCGCGCGCTGCGCCGCACCGAATGTCGCGCTCGGGAGATTGCCGAGCGATCCGGTCAGCATCGCGGCTTCGTCGGAGAGGATGTCGCCGAAGGTATTCTCGGTCAGGATCACATCGAAGCGCTGCGGGTCGCGCATCAGTTGCATCGCGGCGGTGTCAACCAGCATGTGCTCGAGTTCGACGTCGCGGTATTCCTCGTGCACGGCCATCACCACGCGACGCCACAGGCGGCTCGTTTCCAAGACGTTCTGCTTGTCGACCGACGTGACGCGCCGGCGCCGTTCGCGCGCCAGCTCGAAGGCGACGCGCGCGATCCGTTCGACCTCCGGCCTGCGATAGATCATCGTGTCGACTGCGGCTTCGACGCCATCGTCGCTGAATTGTTTCTTCGGCTGACCGAAGTAGAGACCCGACGTCGTCTCGCGCACGACCACCAGATCCAAACCGTGCAGCAACTCGGGCCGCAGACTGGAAGCGTCTTCGAGGCCGGGAATCTGCTTGACCGGCCGGATGTTCGCGAACAGGTCGAACTCTTTGCGTAACCCGAGGATCGCCGACTCCGGTCGCGGGCCACCCGGCGAGTCGTAGCGCGGATCGCCGACCGCACCGAAGAGCATCGCCGTGCTTCGTCGACAGAGCGCGAGCGTCACCGCCGGCAACGCGCTGCCGTGCCGTTCGATCGCCGCACCGCCGACGTCGGCATGCGCGTAGTCGAGATCGGCCCGCACGGCGCGTAACACACGCAAGGCCGCCGCGGTCACCTCGACGCCGATCCCGTCGCCGGGCAGCACCGCGATCGTCATCTTCGTTCGACGATGTCGCTAGACGAAACTAAACGGGGCGCGCGGCCCCTCGAGATAATAGGTGATGCCGTTCGCGGCCGCGCCGAGCGAGGCATTGCTCACGTGCAGTTTGAGCGTCTCCGCCTCGCTTTCAGGTACCAGCAGCGCAAGGCTTCCGAGCAACCCGCGCGCCGGCGAGCCCTCGATGCGCCGCACCGCCGTCGCGAGCGTGCCACAGGTTTGCCAGATCTCTTTCAGCTCGCTCGCGACATCGTCTTTGACCTTCGGCAGCGCGACCCGTGTCGAGCGCGTGGCGTGCGCCGAGACGCGCAGCAAGTACGACTCGCCGCCCGGCGCCGCGTGCGGGCCGGCGTACGCGTGCAGCGCGAATTCTTGCTTGCCGCCCAGCCGCGTCAGCGAGCGGCACATACGCGCGTAAAATTCCGTCGCGGTTCCCTCGAGCGCGGCCGGATGCTCGAAAACGGTCAGCAGCCGAGCCGGGACGATCGCCGATTGCGCGCCGGCGCGTTGCACCGCGCGCTCGTGAATGCGCGCTTCGGCGCGCAGCCAAAGGGGATCGCAACGATGCCGTTCGAGTTCGTCGCCGGTGTAATCGTTCTGCTGGACGAACGCGATCACGAGCGCGAGCCGGCCAAAGTGAACCGCTTGAACGCGCCGCCCCTCGACCACCAGACGACGGCCGGCCAGCTCGGGCGCAGCGATGCCATGCAAAACGACCGCTCGCCCCGCCGGGTAGACGCGCGGTTCGACTCTGGGTGCGGTCTGAAGCCTAGGCGCCAACCGACGTGACGCTAGACGTCGACGTACGCCGGCGACGGACTGCCGTTGGGTGGCGCCGCCTCGACGGCGGCGGGAACTTCGGCGTGCGCGTCCACCTGCGACGCGGGCTGCGTGGCAGGCAAGATTTCGGTCCGGTCGAGCAACGCCAGATGCGTCATGAGCAGGCTGCGCAGTTCACTGCGCGCCTTCTCGGTCGTCTCGACCGAACGCTGATATTCGCGGCGCGCCTCGTTGGCGCGGTCGCCGTACGTCGAGATTTCCTTCTCGATTGAAACACGCGCTTCGACGCGGATCAGATCGGCCTCTTTATGGGCCGACGCTTTGACTTCGTCCGCGGTGCGCTGGGCGAGCAGCAGCGTGTTCTGCAGCGATTCTTCCATCGCTTTGAAGTGGCTGATGCGCTCCTTGAGGTCGGAGATCTCGGCCTCGAGTGCCCCGCGCTGCGACCCCTCGTCCTCGAGCGTCTCGATGACTTCGTCCAAGAATTGATCGACGTCCGCCGGGTCGTAACCCTGAAGCTTCTTCTTGAACGTCTTGTGCTGAATGTCGACGATCGTGATCTTCTGCATCGCTTTCTACCCTCGGTCGGTTGAAAAATCGAGCGTGCCGTCGCGCCCGAGAGACTCGCGCAAGCCCTGTGAGTTCACGGCGATGCCGGCCGGAACGACGAGGTACATCGCCTCGGCAAGCTTTTGGATCTTCCCCTCGAGCGTGTAGGCGACGCCCGACGTAAAGTCGACGATCCGCTGCAAGAGTGCGCGTTCCATTCCCTGGAGGTTGACGATGACGACGCGGTTGCCCCGCAAGGCGTCGGCAATTTCGGTCACGTCGCCGAACGAGCGCGGCGCGAACACCGCGACCTCGGCTCCGCTGCGGCGGCCCTCTCTGGCCGAGAAGGCGACCACGTTGCGGCGCGACGGCGTCTCTTCCTCAACGTACTCGTCTGCGTCGTCCTCGCTAAGTGCGAAGAACGAACCGATCCGATGTAAAACGCCCACGTTACCTCCTTGCCGGGCCTCCGCCCGGTCTTGCTCGTTCACGGTCGCGCCCCGAAAATCGCCGTCCCAAGCCGGACCATCGTCGAACCGCACGCGACGGCTTCGCGCCAGTCGTCGGACATTCCGAGCGAGAGCGTCGTCCCGCCGACTTCCCGAAACGCTTGCGCGGCGCGCCGAAACGCAGCCACGACCGCCGAGCGGTCGCCGGTCAGCGGCCCGATCGCCATCACGCCGTCGACCTCGAGGCCCTCTTCGCGCAGTCGCGCCGCCAACGCCGAAGCGTCACTTGGCGCGACCCCGAAGCGCTCGGTCGGCGAGACGTTCAATTGCACGAGCGTGCGGACGCGCTTGCCGAGAGCGCGTTGCGCCCGACCGATCGCGCGCCCCGCCTCGAGCCGGTCGACCGATTGGACGACGTCGAAGGTCTCGACGATCGCGCGCGCCTTATTCGTTTGCACGTGGCCGATGTAGTGCTTGGACACCGGTGGCAGCGCGGTATACTTGAGGCGGGCTTCCTGGACGTAATTCTCGCCGACGTCGCCGAGGCCGGCTTCGATCGCCGCCACCACGGTCGCGCGCGGCTGCGCCTTGGTGACGCCGAGCAAAGCAACCGACGCGGGGTCCCGCCCCGCGGCGCGCGCGGTTTCGGCGATCTCTCGCCGTAACGCCGCGATCCGCTCCAGGAGTGAACTCGGAGCGCCGGACGGCATCGCTCCGACGTCGAGCCTCATGGACGAAGTTGTTTCCTGTGACGCGAAGGGTTTCCCTAGGAAGCGGTCGCCGGCGGAACGGCTTCTGGGATCTCGTCGGTGCGCCGCCCGGTGCGAACGCAACGGACGATCATCACGATCCCGATGGCGATCATCGCAAGCGAAAAGAGCTGCCCGCCGGTGAACGGCCCGACGGCAAGGTCGGTTTGCCGCCAGATCTCGGCGAGCGAGCGCGTCACGCCGTAGAGCGTAAACCACGTCCAGGCGACGACGCCGTCCGGCGGCCGGCGGTGGTACAAAACGAGCAAGACCGGCAGCACGAGGATGTCGAGGATCGCTTCGAAGATCTGCGACGGATAGCGGAAACCGTCGGCGCTCGGAAACTTGATGCACCACGGCTGATCGGGGTTACAGATGTTGCCGACCAATTCGTCGTTGATGAAGTTTACGACGCGCGTCAGCGCCAGACCGATCGGCAGCATCATGACGACTTCGTCGGCGAGAACGGCGAAGGTCAATGAGGGACCGGTTTGCCCCGCCT
>Ga0209422_1000329_pt1 | contig 11581 bp, 9 predicted proteins | sample BlaSpr_A8_OM2_M3_FD_187983 | JGI IMG/M metagenome (GOLD analysis project Ga0209422, IMG submission 187983) | Forest soil microbial communities from Thunder Bay, Ontario, Canada - Black Spruce, Ontario site 2_A8_OM2_M3 (SPAdes) (version 2) | ecosystem: Environmental > Terrestrial > Soil > Boreal... | reverse complement strand
ACGCTGAGTTACTTGCCAGGAACTTGGGACTCTTGCATGCTTCGAGGGGAGTCGGATGTCAGCAGACAGCATGGCCCGCGACCCAGAACACTGGACTGAGGGATCTATGAGGATCATCAGGGAATCCTATGGATTGGTGCGCGCCAAGTCCTTAGTCGTTTAGATCGAAAACTCGGAGAGTACAAATTATACCGACTGGTCGGCCCGGGGTTCGCTTCTGATGTGATTGGCATAACGGAAGATCACTCCGGCGTCCTGTGGGTGGGGACTTTCGGTCACGGACTAATTCGCTTCGACCGAGCGACCGGGCGATTCAAGAGCTACCAAAACAATCCAACCGATTCCTACAGCATCAGTAACGATGTCGTGACGCGACTGCTGATAGATCGCAAGGGAACGTTGTGGGCCGGGACTTGGGACGGGCTCAATCGATTCGATGCCTCGACTGGACGGTCCATTCGGTACAAGTTCAATGGGCGAGTCGATGACTTGTATTCGGAACTGACCGAAGACGCACAGGGGATACTGTGGCTTGGTACTGACGCCGGAGGATTGCGGAGGTTCGACCCGGAGACGGGCCAATCCAAAGTCTACGAACACGATGACAGTCGTCCAGGCACTCTGAGCGATAACAGAGTCAACTCGGTACACTTCGATCGCTCCGGCGCGATGTGGGTGGGAACGCAGAACGGTCTGGACAGATTCGACGCTAAGACTGACACGTTCACAGTTTACGCCCAGCCCGATGGTCTAGCTGGCAACGCCGTAAGCTGCATACTTGAGGACGAGCGGGACGATCTTTGGATCAGCACCAATAATGGGATCTCGAGATTCAATCTACGTTCGGAAACATTTACAAATTACTCGACAGCAGACGGACTGCCGGGTCCCGACCTGGGCGGCTTGAATGCCTGTTTCAAGAGTGTAGCCGGCGAGATATTTTTTGGCGGTTTCAGTGGAATGACGGCATTCTTTCCGGACAAAGTGGTAGACAGCACGTATGTTCCTCCGATAGTTTTGACCGACTTTAGATTGTCCGGAATACCGGTAAGCCTTCACGACGGATCTCCCTTGAAGAATCCCATCAATTACGCCGACGCCGTCACTCTATCCCACTGGCAAAACATATTCTCGATTGAATTCTCTGCGTTGAGTTACTCCAATCCGCAGCAAATCGCTATGGCTATAAACTGGAAGGGATAGATCAACAGTGGAACGAGATCGGAAGCGATCAGCGGATTGCGCGTTACACCACTCTACCGGCGGGCAAATATATGTTCCGTGTACAGGGTGCTACAAGCACCGGTCGTTGGACTGAGCCGGGCGCTCGGCTCCGTATACAAATTTTACCCGCGTGGTGGAATACGTGGTGGTTCACGGCGAGCTACGCAGTCGTGATTCTGCTGTTGGTTTGGCATTCATATCAGTACCGGTTGCAGCAGATCAGCCAGCATTTCAACATCCGCCTGAAAGAGCGTGTCAACGAGCGGACACGCATCGCACGGGAACTCCACGATACTCTCCTGCAAGGCTTGCAAGGCCTGATGTTTCAATTTCAAGCGGCTCGCAACATGCTCCCCCGGCGGCCAGAAGAAGCAATTGAAACTCTTGATGGCGCGATCAGTGCAACGGAGCAGGCAATCGCCGAGAGCCGAGACGCGATTCATGACTTGCGAGCTGAGTCCGTCGCTCACAGCGATCTCGCAGAATTGCTGACGGCCACCGGTCAGGAACTGGCGGCCTCTCAGCACGCGAACCAGGATTCGCCGATCTTCCAGTTGATCGTGGAGGGTGAGCGACAAGCTTTGTCTCCCGTTCTTCACGACGAAATCTATCGGATTGCGCGCGAGATCTTACGAAATGCTTTTGGGCACGCACATGCACATCGGATCGAGGCCGAGATTCGATATGACGATCACGTATTTCGGTTGCGCATCCGCGACGACGGAGCGGGAATAGATCCGAAAGTTCTAGAGAAAGGCGGGATCTCCGGTCATTGGGGATTGCGCGGTGTTCGTGAACGTGCGCAGCGAATCGGAGCGCAATTGGATTTTTGGAGCGAAGCGGGCGCGGGAACTGAAGTTCAATTGAGTCTTCCGGCAGATGTCGCATACGAACGATCGCGTGACAGCTCTGGCCACATCTCTGGGGGTTGAAATTATTCCGTAAGGCAAAACTTATGAGCAACGGTCCCAACCTGATTCGAATCCTTACCGTGGACGACCATCCGCTCCTCCGCAAGGGGATCGCGGCACTCGTTAACGCTGAATCTGACATGAAGTTGATCGCAGAAGCATCTAACGGACAAGAAGCGATCGAAGAGTTCCGCTTGCACCGCCCGGATGTGACGCTGATGGATATCCAGATGCCTGGTTTGAATGGCACGGAAGCAATCAACCGCATTCAGAACGAATTCCCCGACGCGCGGATCATTGTTCTAACGACGTACACTGGTGACGTTCAGGTGTTACGGGCACTCAAGGCAGGTGCGCGTGCTTACATCTTGAAGGGGCACGTGCACAGAGAACTGCTTGAGACTATCCGCGCTGTCCATGCCGGGAAAAAGCGAATACCTCCGGACATCGCTGCGCAGTTAGCAGAGCACGCCGCCGATGACGAGTTGACCCCGCGCGAAATCGATGTACTACGGCTAATCGCTTCCGGGAACGCCAACAAGCAGATTGCCGATCAGCTTTCGATTGGCGAAGCTACTGTCAAGAGCCATGTTACCAACATACTCTCCAAGCTCGGCGCGAACGACCGGGCCCACGCGGTTACTATTGGACTAAAGCGCGGCTTTATCGAGCTTCACGTCCCCTGAAAGTAGGAGGACCCAATCCGACTTTTGGCCGTTTCGCTCCTCTTGCGAATAACTTACGGTGCATCGGGAGTTGGTTTGTGCAACGGCTATTCTCGACGTTTGCCTATGGTTGGCCAGGGATAGGGCTGCTTCTTCAACGTGTGCTAACTGCTATGGTGATAGTTCATTTTGGAATCGTTCACACAAGCGAAACGCCCGTGTTCGCGGCTGTTGCCCCGCAAATCATTCTGGGAATTGCTGGGATACTACTCCTCGTTGGCTTGTGGACTCCCATAGCCGGAACGATTGTTGCCGTCTCAGAACTTTGGATCGTGTTCTCGCGCGCCAGCGATCCATGGGCTCCCCTCATTTTGGCGGCTCTCGGCGCCAGTTTGGCAATGATCGGGCCTGGTGCCTTGTCCCTCGATGCACGCCTCTTCGGCAGGAAGCACATCAAAATTCCGCAGCGTTAGACACGTTCTTATCCTCCTAAAGTTGGAGCATCGAGTCTCACGATAGAGGGAGTTCGCGACCCGACCATTTGGGGTTGTCCGCGGACGGGGCTGTCTTCACAATGCGCGCAATGAACAAAAGGTGCTAATAAGCGTGCACCGTTCCTAGATTAGGGGGGACAAACATGGCTAGCGTAGCTGTATTCCGTGCGGATCCCAGGCAGTCCGAAGAGGGACTTCAACTTTACAACGTCACTCAGCGCGACGAAGAAAAAGTCGATAAGGCACCGACGTTCGCGGAGATTATCGGACCTTCTACCGCCATGCGGACTGTACTCTCACTTGTATCAAAGGTCGCCCCGACGGACGCCACCGTGCTGGTTACGGGCGAAACCGGAACGGGCAAGGAACTGATTGCGCGCGCGATCCATAGGCGATCCAGACGGTCCTTACGCGCATTCGCGGCGGTGAACTGCGCTGCCATCCCACGCGACTTAATCGCCTCAGAGCTGTTCGGGCATGAGAAAGGTGCCTTTACGGGCGCAACGCAGCGGCGCTTGGGTAGGTTCGAGCTTGCGGAAGAAGGCACCCTCTTCCTTGACGAAGTCGGTGAACTGCCAGCAGAAACTCAAATTACGCTGTTGCGTGTTCTGCAGGAACGGGAGTTTGAGCGTGTGGGCGGCAATCAGCCAATCCGAGCCAACGTGCGGGTCATCGCCGCCAGCAATCGCGACCTGGAGGCGGCCATCGGTGCGGGTACATTTCGCAGCGATCTGTTTTACCGCCTCAACGTATTTCCGATTGAGATTCCTCCTCTACGGCAAAGAAGAGAAGATATTCCCATGCTGGTAGAGTACTTCATCGATTATTTTGCCAGAAAAGCAGGAAAGAGCTTCCGCGGGATAAATAAAAAAAACCTGGACCTTCTTCTCTCGTATATGTGGCCTGGCAACATTCGTGAATTGCAGAACCTGGTCGAGCGTTCTGTCATCGTGTGCGAAACAGACAATTTCTCAGTGGACGAGACCTGGCTTTCTCGGCAGCCTTTTGCAACCGAGTCGAAAAGCCACTCTGAGTTCTCTCAAAAGCTTGCTTCTCAAGAAAAAGAGATGATCGAGGCTGCCTTGAGCGAAAGTGGAGGCCAGGTGTTCGGACTCTCTGGCGCGGCGGCCAAGCTCGGGATTCATCGATCAACCTTAGAATCGAAGATTGCCTCCTTGAAGATCAACAAGTATCGCTTCAAAACTGCAAGGGCCTCGAAAAAACAGTTAACCGTATCTCTCCTACTCGACGAAAACCCTCCTCAACATGCTGTATGAATTTTCGCCAATTGCTGAAGTCTCCGACATTTCGCGAGCAGCTAACTCATGCATCTTAAGCCGCTTGCGGTTGGAACTGTGATTGCCATCAGAGCACGAATGCTGTTCAGCTCAGGCCATCAAAGGAACCTGGGCGCGGGAGGACATCGTCATCGGATTGGGCGATTCTCCTATTATCTTGCTGAACAGGGGCTTTCTTCACCCATGAGCACACTTTTAGCACAGCAAACACAGAACGAGCCCCAAACACGAGCATTCGTCATCGCTTGGGCTTTCACTGTTATTTTTTATTTCCTCGAGTATGCGGTGAGGTCCAGTCCATCTGTAATGATCCCGGAGTTGGAAGTCTCGCTCCATACGACGGCGCTAGGCATCAGTGCAATTCTCGGCGTCTACTACTATACATACTCCTCTTTGAGCTTGATCGCCGGGGCAGCTCTTGACCATTTGGGAGCAAAACGCACCATTCCCATCGGAGTTCTGGTTCTGGGAATCGGCTGCCTGCTATTCAGCGCACCGACAGTACTCGCAGGGAACCTTGGCCGATTGCTGCAGGGGGCCGGTTCAGCGTTCGCGTTCACTGGCGCAGTTTATCTCGCTGCGCACGGGTTCCCCGCGCGCTATCTCGCTACCGCAATTGGCGTAACGCAATGCGTCGGAATGCTCGGCGGCGCGGCTGGACAGTTTGTTGTCGGACCGATGATGGAGCATGGAGTACGCGTTCACGTTTTCTGGGTCGGGATGGGAGTGCTGATTCTGGCTAATGCAGTTCTTCTGTATATCGCGACCCCGAAGGAACAACTGGGGCCAAACGTCCAGGAGGGTGGCCGCGGCTCGCTTCTGACGCCATACAAAGTTGTCTTTTCGAACCCTCAGTCATATCTCTGCGGAGCCGTCGCAGGGCTGCTATTTGCACCCACCACAATTGGAGACATGATTTGGGGAGTTGCGGCATTTCAAAAGGATCTCCAATTGTCCTACCACAACGCCGTGGTCACCGCTTCCATGGTTCCCCTCGGCTGGGTTGTCGGATGTCCACTAGTCGGCTGGCTTTCCGACCGTATTGGACGGCGAAAACCGGTAATCATGGGGAGCGCGGCAATTATGATTCTGGCTGCCGCCCAAATCTCGTTCAAGCCGCTCCCGATTTCAGCCAAGATCGGAATGTTTATATTCGGTATCGCATCTGGCGCCGCGATGATTCCTTACAGCATCATCAAGGAAGTGAATCCAGATAATGTGAAGGGTAGTGCGACCGGCGGGATCAATTTCCTCGTTTTCGCGCTAACGGCGTTCGTGGGCCCAATCTTCGCGAATCATGTCGGGAGAAGCTTTGGGACGGCGGCAGACTTGAACTTGCATTTTCAGAAGGGCGGACTGTTTTGGATTGCTTGCTGTGCGACAGCGATTGTGGTGAGTTTTTTTCTTCGTGAGACAGGACGCGCGGCGCACCCACTCTCAGCGCCAAAGTAAACACGGATTGCAGTGTCGATTAGTTGCGGTTTTTCCACTGTGGATTGACTCGAAAGCAACGCAGAAACAACGAGTTCTCAGAGGAGGATATTGGCGATGGCACATCGAGTGGCGGATGAGTTGGTGAGCAGACTTCTTGAAGCGGGCGTCGAACGAATTTACGGTGTCGTCGGCGATAGCTTAAATCCAGTAACTGACGCTTTGCGCTTGAATGGCAAGCTTCAATGGATCCACGTGCGCAACGAAGAAACCGGCGCGTTTGCTGCCGGCGCCGAGGCTCAGTTGAGCGGGAAGCTCGCGGCCTGCGCGGGCAGCTGCGGCCCTGGCAACCTGCACCTGATCAACGGCCTTTTCGATGCGCATCGCAGCAATGCTCCGGTGCTTGCGATCGCGTCGCATATTCCGACCAGTGAGATCGGCACCGGATACTTCCAGGAAACGCATCCGGAAATCCTCTTCAAAGAGTGCAGCCATTACTGTGAGCTGGTCTCGAATCCGAAGCAGTTTTCGCGTGTTTTGCACATTGCCATGCAGAACGCAGTGGGAAGACGCGGAGTAAGCGTGATTGCGCTGCCCGGCGATGTGGCCGCGATGGAGATTTCCCCCGAAGGCCCTGCTCGCTCCCTGGTAGCTCACTTACCGACGGTCCGTCCCAGTGAAAAGGACTTGGCGCGTTTGGCGGACATGATCAATTCCTCGAAGAAAGTGGCTCTTTTCTGTGGAATTGGATGCGCCGAAGCTCATGATGACGTGGTCGCTCTCGCGGAGAAGTTGAAATCCCCCGTCGGACATACCTACCGGGGAAAGTCGTTCGTCGGATACAACAACCCTTTTGACGTGGGAATGAGCGGATTGCTTGGGTTCGGCGCCGCCTATCAGGCAATGCACGAATGCGATTTACTGCTGCTATTGGGCACTGATTTTCCCTACGACAAATTCATGCCAACAAAGCCCAAGATCGCCCAAGTCGACATCCGGGTCGACCATTTGGGGCGTCGAAGCAGACTCAATCTCGGATTGTGGGGCGATGTGGGCGAGACCATCCGCGCGCTGCTGCCGATGGTGGAAGCAAAGGCAGATCGCTCATTTTTGGATGCGAACCTCGGTAAATATAAAGAGGCAGTTCGCCGATTGAATGTTTACGTAAATCATGTCGGAACACGCACGCCCATGCATCCTGAGCCTGTCGCAGCTGCGTTGAGTGAAATTGCTGCAGCCGATGCGATCTTTACTGCGGATACCGGGATGTGTAACGTCTGGTCCGGCCGGTATATTCGATCAACGAAGGACCGGCGGCTGATCGGCTCCTTCACCCACGGGTCGATGGCAAACGCACTCCCTCAAGCCATTGGCGCTCAACTTTGCTATCCCGGAAGACAGGTAATCGCAATGGCGGGAGATGGCGGACTTGCGATGCTCATGGGTGACTTGTTGACGCTGACGCAGTATGACCTTCCCATCAAAATCGTCGTGTTCAACAACAGCGCTCTTGGAATGGTGAAACTCGAGATGGAGGTCTTGGGACTGCCCGACTACCAGACGGGTTTGAAGAATCCAAACTTCGCAACGCTTGCCGAGGCGATCGGCATGATGGGAGTACGAATCGAAAACCCGGCTGATGTGTCCTCAGGACTGAAGAAGGCACTCCAGCATTCGGGGCCTGCGCTCATTGACGTGGTAACCGATCCAAATGCCGTTTCACTGCCGTCTCATATCACACCCGAGCAGGTCGTCGGTTTCGGGCTGACCATGGGAAAACTGGTTCTTTCCGGCCACATCGACGAGGTGGTGGACACGATTGAGACCAATATTCGGCATATCTGAATCCGCCTTTGCCAAAACAATCTTCATCGGGGAAATTGCCGCAGCGGTGAGAGAAATGGCGAGCGATCAAGTCCGGTGAAGCGCCTATCGGTTCGGGGGCGTTACGGTGTCCATTGTACCGTTGGTGCCGCGGACGCGACCTACGTGGGAGATCGCGTTTCATCGGGTCGCCGAAGTGTCCGTTGCAATTGTGTGGCGCTGATTCTTCGCGGTGGTGTGGCCGGAGAAAGAAGCTACACCCTCCGGGGAAAAAGTGAATTGATCGCAGCGGAAGTCTGGCGCAAGAAGCACACGGCTTCGACAGACAAAGCGAGGAAGGTTCAATAGTCCTCAGTTATCGGTTCGTCCGTCGGATTAGTACCGACAAACGGCTTGTATTGACTGGGTCTGGTCAATTTCCGGGTGGGAGATCAGTAACACCGCACCAATATTGAGGACCATTGTTGTGAACGGTGAAGAGAGGAAAGAAAGAATGGTTCCTTGGGACTGTGTGCGACCCAATGAGTAGTCCGCCGTCGGTCGCAAGAAGAAGGCCAGAATCTAGGATTCCGGCCTTGTGGATCACCAAATGGTTGCGGGGGTCAGATTTGAACTGACGACCTTCGGGTTATGAGCAACAGACTGAGCCTCATGGGTGGCACAGTATGGCTCTCGCGAACGAGCGGCGGGACTTACGCGCCTGCCCCTCTGAAGGATTCGCTGACTTACTTCTTTTGGTCCGGAGAACCTCGATGTCCAGTCATCTTTTCAATATGATGCAATAGAATAACGGAAAGGGTCCAAAATGCTCCGTTCATAGATCGTGAGGATCAAATGGTCGACGAACTCTATGCTCTCATCGGCGGAAAGCGCACAGTCTGGGCTGCCACCGAGGCTTTTTATCGCAGAGTCCTGTCGGATGACACCCTCAGTCCCTTTTTCGAGAAGACGGATATGGCGCAACTGCGCTCCCGGCAAAGCATGTTTATCTCGATGCTTCTTGGGGGACAAATCGTCTATACAGGCAAGGACATTGCCGCTGCGCACCGGCATGCTCGCGCACGAGGGTTAAATGACGGCCATTTTGACCAGTTTCTCGAGCTCTTTCGCCAAGCACTCCAGGAAGTGGGCGTCACTGATGACAAGATAGATAAGGTTTCAAAACTCCTTGAATCCAAGCGAACGTTCGTACTGAATCCCGGAGAATGATTCCGGAATTATTCCAAGAGAAGTGCGGATGCAACTCGCCCCGCAGGCGTAAGTCCCGAACGCCCTTGTGTTGATTGAATTGGTGCGAATTTACCGGATGGTTGGCCAGCCGGAGATTGCGCAATGCACCTCCACCCGCCATCAACCGTTTTGAACTCTCCACTTCCAAGCTAGCTCGGCCCCCTTCTCCAATACGGTCTCGACCTCAAGGGCGTCATGGAAGCGGTAGCGAAACTCCTGCAAGTGGCATTCTCGAAAAACAAAACTGGTGCCGAAGGCCCGGTTTGCACCACGCCTACCAGAGAATTTAGCCTATCGCTCGCCGCCTAGTGGAATCGCATGCCCGATAGGCGCTGCGAGCAGGCACTAGTGTGATTCACGACAGCTATAGGCGCGATTTCGCCGCGAGCATCGGTATCCACAAGGCAAAATGTCTGAGGACATGAACCCGCCAGAAAGCGAACAAGAACGGATATACGCTGCGAATACGGCGCGTATGTTCCAATATTTTCCGTGCGCGCGTTGCGCGACCGGGCAAGAATCCAAATGCACCGACCGTAGAAAAACTTAATGAGTAAGTGGCTACCCAAATCAATCCTTTGTCTCCGGTCCTACACGAAGCGTCTATTTGTGGGCGATTTAATGGCAGGTATAACCGTTGGTTTCGTCGCACTGCCTTTAGCAATGGCATTCGCGATCGCGTCTGGAGTTCCCCCGCAGGACGGTCTGTACTGTGCGATCGTGGCGGGTTTTGTAATTTCCGCGTTGGGCGGATCGAAGGCCCAAATTGGTGGTCCAACCGGCGCATTCGTTGTCGTAGTTTTCGGTATCGTTGCACAGCACGGCGTAGATGGACTCTTCATGTGCACGATGATGGCTGGGGTCATCCTGCTGATGCTTGGCGCTACGGGTTTGGGCACAGCGGTCAAATTCATACCGCGTCCTGTGGTCGTAGGATTTACAAACGGTATCGCGGTTATTATCGCGAGCACGCAGATCAAGGATTTCTTTGGGCTAAAAATCGATAAGGTTCCGGGTGAGTTTCTCGCGCGCATTGAGAGTGTTGCACGGAACTTCTCTTCGTTCTCGCCTTTGGAGACGGGCCTGGCAATCGGGGCCTTAGGCGTGATCATTGTTTTCCTGCTGTATGTGAAACGGGTGCCAGGCTACATAGTGGCATTGTTTATTGGCACGGTGGCAGTGGTGCTGTTCAAGCTACCCGTCGAGACAATAGGCACTCGCTTTGGTGGAATTCCCTCAGGGCTGCCAACGTTGCGAATTCCTCACTTTCAACTGAGCTTGATCCGACCCCTGATTCCGTCAGCCATTACTGTCGCTATGCTAGGTGCAATCGAATCGCTGATGTCTGCGGTCGTCGCCGATCGAATGAGTCATGACAAGCACAACCCAAATGTGGAACTTGTGGGACAGGGCATTGCAAATATTCTGTCTCCGCTGTTTGGAGGGCTGCCCGCGACTGGAGCCATCGCCAGAACGGCGACGAACATTCGCTCCGGGGCAAACACTCCGGTCTCGGGTATGATTCATGCTCTAACTCTCTTGGGCATCGTGGTTTTTGCTGCTCCCCTGGCAAGATTTATCCCGCTTTCGGTCCTGGCCGCAATTCTTATGGTCGTCTCGTATAACATGGGTGAGTGGAGAGAGATTCCGGAGCTTCTGAAGCTCTCGCGAATGGAGATTGCCACGTGGCTGCTTACTTTTCTATTGACAGTATTTGCTGACCTGACGGTAGCGGTGGAAGTGGGCATGATTCTCGCGGCGCTCGTTTTCATTAAGAAAGTCACGCAAACCACCACCGTGGCGGAGGTAACCGAAGAGTACGTTCGCGAAGGGCATGTTCATATCCTGCAGCACAAAGTAATCCCCGCGTATGTCTCTATCTTCAGAATTCATGGGCCATTCTTATTCGGCGCGACCGACAAGATCGAGGAAATTGTAACTCGATTACCAAATCTGCCTCCGATTCTCATCCTAAGACTGCGCAACATGACCGCGATTGATTCTACCGGCCTCCAGGCTTTGGAGGGCTTGGCGGATCGGGTCCAGGAATCGGGACGAAAACTTATTCTCTGCGGAGTCAGAGAACAGCCTTCGAGACTCATGCGTCAGACCGAGTTTCAGCAACACATCGGACCCGAGAATATGTGCGCCAGTATCGAAGAGGCGCTCAACCGCGCCCGGATGGTTTTCCCCGAAGCCTCGAAACATCATCCTATGGGCAAAGTTTGGGGCCGGAGGTCCACGGACGATTTGCAAGACCCCGAACCGACTGCTGCCTTAAAGGAAAACACCTGAACACCGTCTGTTTTCAGCGACAGCCCAACTTCCGTTTAGTCGAATAATCACGACTTTACCGGCCCCGCTCATGCAACTGAACAGCGACCCGCCAACTGCGGTCGCGTATTGCGCCCTCGTCACTCTGAGTTTCGTGACTCCATGACGCTGTGATCCGCGTCACACCCAACTGTGCTCAATGATACATACCGCTGCCTGAACGGCGGCTA
>Ga0209422_1000328_pt1 | contig 11590 bp, 12 predicted proteins | sample BlaSpr_A8_OM2_M3_FD_187983 | JGI IMG/M metagenome (GOLD analysis project Ga0209422, IMG submission 187983) | Forest soil microbial communities from Thunder Bay, Ontario, Canada - Black Spruce, Ontario site 2_A8_OM2_M3 (SPAdes) (version 2) | ecosystem: Environmental > Terrestrial > Soil > Boreal... | reverse complement strand
TCAGGGCTTCTGAAAGGGTCGCGAACTGCGCAATGTGATTGTGGCGTTTTCGACGTGGGTGCTCGGTTAGCTGAACTTGGCGGGCCAGCCGGCCCACTCGGGGTCGACCTCGCCGGTGCGATACGCGGCGCCGAGATGTTCGAGGACGAACGGCTCGTTGGTGCTGTAGGCGACCATCGCATCGGCCCTCCCGGCCAGGAGGTCGCGCGGGTCACCATGGTGAGCGACGCGCGGCAGTGCCGCATAGTCCACCCCTTCATGCCTCAGCATCGCAGCGATCTCGTCGCTGCCGGGCGTGTCCATGAGCGTGCGGCCGCGCAATTCCGAGACGTTGCTGATGTCGGCCCGGCGCGGCACCAGAATGATGGCGGGGGAGTGCTGGAAGATCGCGGCCAGTACGACCAGCCGGCGCCCCGCCGTCCATTCGCGCAGAACGCTGGCGCTGCAGACGCCGAAATCCGCTCTTCCGCCGGCAACCGTTTCGGCGACGTCTATGTCGGGACCGCCCTCCCGAATACCGACATCGAGCCCCGCATCCCGATAGAAACCCTGCTCCAGCGCCGCGTAATAGCCGGCAAACTGGAATTGGTGTTTCCATTTAAGCTGCATCGACACCTGATCGAGGGCTGCGGCAGGATGCGACGCCGGCAGCGCCAGGCAGGCGGCCACGATTAGTCGTCTCAACATGGTAACCTCTGGCACGGCCGGACTGGGAGCACCTTTCCTCGCGGCGAAATTTATCTTCGACGGGTCGGCGTTGCTGCCCGCATGAAGATAGGCGGCGGCCTTCGTACTGGCCGCCTATCCCAGCGCTCATTCGGTCATCGCAGGTACTTGAGGCGACACGCAGCTCTTGGACCTTCAAGAATTGCGCCAACGCATGGGGCCAGGCACGCTCTCAGAGAATATCCAATAAATCAGCCGGGAAACGAACGGTTCGAGGCGCGGCGTCGCACTCTGAACTTCTTAAAATCCCCGAAATCTCGGAGAGTCTCCGAGAACTCGGAGGGCTTTTGTGAACTCGAACGGCTCCTACCCTGAATCGAGTGGCTCGAAATCAAGCCTCATCACCCGGATGTCCGAGTTGGGTAAAAGCGGAAGTCGCCCGCCCCGGGGGCATGTCCGCTTAACCCTCAGAACCGCTCATTCCATAACCGCTCATTATGCGAACGACCGCTTTGCGCCATGAGCCGCCATTGCCGGCAAACGGATGCACGAAACGCCCAGCGAAATAAGTGCATCAAAATCGGGCTATCTAATTGTCTGAAATTCCGCGGAGACAAGCGCTTGATTGTCAATCGGCTCGCAAATATTGCATGCCGGATGGCACCAATCACGCCGGAGGCTACCAAAAGCAGTCAGCACGGTGACTACAGTCCACGTGCTTACCGACCTACAAAATTGCCGGGACGCTTCTCGATGAAGCTTCGAACGCCTTCGGTTGCGTCTTCGGTACTTCTCAATCGCGTCTGCAGGATTTGCAACTCGGCGACAGCCGCATTCGGCCCTTCAAATACCGACTTGCGGACGTTGGAAAGTGTAGCTGCGACCGCGAGCGGGGCCTGCGCCGCGATCCGTTCTGCCAACGCTATCGCGCGAGGACTTTCCTCGCCCGGTGGAACGACCTCTTGGACAAAGCCAAGACGAAGCGCGGTTTCTGCGCTGAACTCGTCGCCCGTCAGTAGAAAGCGCAATGCGTTGCCCAAGCCTGCACGTTCGGCCATGCGGATCGTCGCACCGGCGCCTGCCATGATCCCGCGTTTGACCTCGAGCTGAGCGAAACGGCAATCGGATGCGGCGACGACTATGTCGGCGGCAAGCATTAGTTCGATGCCGATCGTAAAGCAGATGCCTTGAACGGCGGCTACGACCGGTTTCGTGCGAAGCATCTGAAGGTTGACCGGATCGATCTTATCGACAGGAAACAGAGATCTGCCTTCGGCGAGACGTCCGGAAAGCTTGCTGAGCTCGAGGCCGGCGGTGAAGTTCTTGCCCGTGGCGCAGACAACCCCGCACCGCATCGCGGGATCGTTCTCCAACTCCGTAAACGCCTCGGACAGCTCGTCGAGCATCACCGCGCTGAAGCCGTTGCGCTTTGCCGGCCGATCTATCGTGATTACGAGGATTGCCCCCACCTTTCGGCGAAGAATGCGGCCATCTGTTGGATCTCGTTCTGTTTTCATGTTGGAAAGTCCTCAGATCGAAACTATCGGGCGTCGAGGTACACCGTCATGGCGTGCGGCGGAGTTGCTCGCGCTTGCCAGGCGGCTATGCCTTTAGATCGCGTTCGCATCCTTTTCGGAACGAGCATATAGGCGAAGGCGCCTTCATAGTTCATCGCATCATCCCGCCGTCGACCGGGATTATCGCGCCAGTCACGTAGTCGGACAGGTCCGTCGCCAGAAATTCGATTACGTTGCTGCAGTCCTCCACCGTTCCGAGGCGACGCAACGAAATCAAACTTGCTGGATCTTCCGGGCCCATGTTGCTAGGCAACACGTTTTGCACGATGCGACCGGTTGCTATCAATCCGGGCGCTATACAGTTCGCCGTAATCCCGAACGGACCGAGATCCTGCGCCAGAAAACGCGTGTAGTGCGCAATAGCGGCCTTCGTCGCGCCGTAGTGTGCATAGATGCCCTCCCGCGAAGGGCTCGAGCCAGCAATCGAGCTAACGGTGATGATTTTCCCGGAACGTTGCTCTTTCATGATTTCCGCTACGGCGGTGCAGCAATGGGTCGTTCCGAAAAAGTTCGCGCGGACGACAAAGTCAAGAAGCTCCGGATCTAGCGTACTGGCTTTTGTCTTGTCCGGTTGGCCACGTCCACCGCCCGCATTGGCGATGAGAATATCGATGCGACCCCAAGCGTCAAAAATCAGCCCGATCGTCCTTTCGACTGCTTGCCGATCGGTGACGTCCATCTCGAAGCCTAACGCGATGCCACCGACAGCCTCGATTTCAGCAACCGTGCTATCGGCTTTCATACTCCGTGCCTCTGCTTCGAACTCGCGATACGACTTCAAATCGACGTCGGTAACAGCGACCTTGGCCCCAAGTGCTGCCAGCCGCTTAGCGTAACTTCGCCCCAGTCCTCTTCCTGCGCCGGTCACGATCGCAACTTTTCCATCGAGCTTACCCATGCCGCAATCCTTCTACCGGCAGCACCACTAGCCGACCATTCTCTGTCTTATTCGGCTGGAGAAGATCGCGCGGGGTCCTCGCGTAGAACAACCTCGTTGTCCTCGCCAAGCAAGGGAGCGCGTCGGCGCACCGCAGGCCGAACACCGTTTATGCTCCATGGCGCGGAAACGAGCGGCATTTCGAGGCCGGGCGGCGATTGAAATATCCCCAATGCCTGGACCTGAGGATGATGGAAAGCCTCTGCCGGGTCGAGTATGGGCGCGCAAGGGATGCCATTCGAACCCAACAGCTCAACCCATTCGTCGCGATTCCGCGTAGAAAGTGCCTCCTCGATCATTGCTTCCAGAACGCGCCGGTTTGTGACGCGCGCGGAGTTCTTTGCGAAGCGCTCATCGTTGAGCCATTCGCTTCGACCGATGAGCTTTGCGAATGCCGCGAACAAACCATCGCCGGCGAGGCCAAGCATGATCGGTCGGTCAGCGGTCGGAAATACGCCGTAAGGCACGATTTGCGCCGATCCGTTGCCGGGTCGACGCGGCGAGCGTCCGCTGGCGACATATTGCGCGAAAACACCGTCCCGCCAGAAAAGGGCTGCCTCCAGCAGCGAAGTCTCGACTATACTGCCCTTGCCTGTCTTGGCGCGATCGTGCAGCGCCGCGAAAACAGCTATCGCCGCCCACATCCCGGCGCCTTTGTCGACGATCGCGTCGGCGACGAGCAGCGGCTGGCCGTCGGGCTCGCCGTTGCCGAACATTTGGCTCGATACCGCTTGTGCAAGGCCGTCGTATGCACTCCAGGCCCGCCATGGTCCCTTCGACCCGTAGGCTCCGATCGCGCAATAGACCAAGCGAGGGTTCAACGTGAGCGCTTCCGGTCCCGAAAGCCCGAGAGATTCGGCGACTCCGGGGCGCATATTATGAACGAATACGTCCGCCTCCGCGACGAGCCGTTTGAGTTCATCCTGGTCGCGTGGGTTCTTGAGTTCCAGAGTAACCGATAGCTTGTTGCGATTGATCGCCTGGAATCTGGCGCCCATTCCGTGAAGCACGGGAGGCGACCAACTGCGCGCGTCATCGCCGCCGTTGGGCTTTTCGATCTTGATGACCTCCGCACCCAGGTCGCCGAAGATCGTTCCCGTCACGGGACCGGCGATATTGGAGCACGCCTCAACGACCTTGATGCCGCTCATTGGCATGATGGCACAGCCTCCTTCTTGGACAAACGAATACGCTCGGTGCGGAGTACGCCTAAGCGGGCGAGAGCACGTGGATGGTGCGGCTTTCGATCAGGTCCTTGACCTTGGCCTGATACTCCAACGCGTGGGGAGCCTTGGCGTGAGCCTTCAGATGGGACGCCGATTCCCACTTTTCGATGACGACAAACGTGCCGTCGCCGTAAGGCGCCAGCGCGCCGAAGCCCGGGGCATCGACGAACGCGGCATATTCGATGCAACCCTGCTCGGCACGGACCGCGGGCACATTCGCTTTGAAGGCCTCAAGCACGGCCTCGCGCTGGCCCGGCTTGACTGCGATTTCGACGACGACCTGAATCATCTCTTTCGTCCTTATCCTCTGCTACGGGTTTGTCTTCCGAAGCGCTTGTGCGCTCTCCGAAGGGCTATCGCGGATCGGTCGCGCTGCGCCTTGCTATCCATGAAACGATGTTCGATACCGTGTCCTGATAGAACGTCCGGTAGAGGTCGTCGGCGACGTACCCGATATGCGGTGTCGCCAGCACGTTCGGGAACGATCGGAACGGATGTTCCGGGGACAAGGGCTCCCGATCGAAAACATCCACCGCGGCCCCTGCGATCCGCTTGGCCCGAAGCGCTTCGACAAGCGCGCTTTCGACCACGATCGGACCTCGCGAGGTGTTGACGAGCAATGCGGACGACTTCATCAGATCGAATTCGGACCTTCCCACCAGGCCGCGCGTTCTGTCGCTCAGGATGACATGCACAGAGACGATGTCCGATGTGCGGAAAAGCTCTTCCTTCGTTGCCAACGTCACGCCGTTTTCGGACGCCGTGTCGCTGGAAAGATTCTGACTCCAGGCGACTACCTTCATGCCAAAGGCGAGGCCCACGCGCGCCACACCCGCACCGACCCGTCCCAGTCCCACGATGCCCAACGTCTTGCCGTGCAGACCGACACCGAGAGTCTTCTGCCACATACCGGCGCGCATTCCCTGAGCTTCGGTTACGATATGGCGCGCGCTCGCCAGGATCAGGCCCCACGTCAATTCGATTGTTGGATAGGAATTGTAGCCGGTGTTGACGATTTCGATGCCGCGCGCTTGAGCCGCACCGATGTCGATCGATGCGTTTCGCGGGCCGGTGGATGCGATTAGCTTCAAGGCAGGCAGGCGCCCGACGATCTCCGCCGTCAACGGCGTACGTTCTCGCATCACGCAAATGATATCGAACGGTGCAAGCCGCGAGACGAGCGCATCAGCGTCGGAAACATGGTCATTGAAGAACGTGAGCTCGGCGGAAACGGCCAGCGGAGACCAATCGGCGCACTGGGCCGCGACGTTCTGGTAATCGTCTAGGATCGCAATCTTCATGGGAGCGCTGCTGTCAGTCGGATTGGAACACGCCGAGTGCCGGCGAGGAAGGGCGACATGGCCCGCGAAGGGCAATGTCCACCCACCTTTCAGGCCTTGTTCGACTGGGAGGCGACCGTTCTTGCGGCCCGCGTGCGGAATTCCTCCCATTGCTCAGGACGCCAATCGTGCAAATATTGAACGGTTCCGCCACCGCCTTCGACGAGCGCGGCCCCTCCGTCCATCGTGATGCAGTCGCCGTTGATGAAGCCGGCATGTTCCGACATCAGGTAGGAGCAAAAATTGGCGAGTTCGGCGTGCTGTCCCACTCGCCGTACGGGAACGCGCGCGACCTGCGCTTCGTATTCGGCCGGGTCCGGGTAGAGCCTCGCCGACGCGCCAGGGGTAGGAAAAATCCCTGGTGCGACCATGACAGCGCGGATTCCCTTGGGACCCCATTCGGTAGCCAGGCTACGCATCATTGAAAGTACGCCAGCCTTGGCGGTTGCCGACGGAATCATGAACGCCCTGCCTTGCCAGGCTGCACTGGTCAAGATCGAGAGAATTGTACCCTTGTGGCTGCCCTCGATCCACCGCTTGCCGGCCGCCAGGGCGCAGTAGGCGCTGCCATGCAGGACGACGTTGATGACCGAATCGAAAGCGCGCGCAGACAGCGTCTCGGTACGCGCGATGAAGTTGCCCGCCGCGTTATTGACAAGACCGTCGAGGGGACGGTCCCGCCAGATCTCCTCGAACATGGCGTCGACCTTGTCGGAGAGACGGATGTCGCAAACGAAATAGGAGGCCTTGCCGCCGGTCTTCGTCCACTCCGCTACAGTGCCTTTGAGCACCTCCTCGCGTCTGCCGCAGATCACGATCTCCGCGCCTAGCTCGAGAAAACGGGTCCCCAGGCTCTTGCCGATGCCCGTTCCCCCGCCGGTGATGAGGATTTTCTTCCCGTTGAGTATTCGTTCCGAAAACATGCTCGGATCTCTCCGTATGACTGCAAACGCCCAGACAGCGAATAATGGAAACCGATCTGTTTCCATTGCGCGCTCAGCCTCTCTGTGTCAAGAGGAAAAACGTCCGCCGGCCCACGTTCCAGGTACACGATTCGATTTTCAGGTTTCTTTTTCGGGGGAGCCGGCGCGAAATCCCGAAAAACGCTTGATCGCCCGGCGCCTATCGATCAAATTGGCACTTGTCGCACTGCAACAACTGAAGAAACAGGCCCGTATCCAATGGCAGCGAAGCAGGACGAAGAGATTACCCGCGCCAATATCCTGGAAACCATCGACCGTCTGTTCTACCGGCAGGGTATCCGCGCCGTCGGCGTCGATACGATCGTTGCCGAACTCGGGATAAGCAAAAAGACCCTCTATCGTTATTTCCGCTCGAAGAGCGAAATGATCGAGGCATATCTGCGTGGACGGTTTCGGCCTTTTCCGGTGGACTCGGACAAGCCACCGGCCGAGCAAATCCTTTCCAATTTCGCGTGGTTGGAGAGGTCGCTTTCTTCGAAGAAGGAGTACAGGGGCTGCGCCTACCTGAACGCTCTGGCTGAACTCGGAGAGGACGAGCGCGAATCAAGAGACCTTGCCGCTCATTTCAAGGAGAGCCGCAGGCTATGGTTTCGCGACCTGCTTTCGAAGCTCGACGTTGACGATCCGGACACGCTCGCCACGCAGCTCTCGCTACTCGTCGACGGCGCATATTCCGCTATGCTTACCAGAAAGGACCCTTCTTCCACGCGGGCCGCGATCGCTGCCGCTCGCGTGCTTTTGAAAAATGCGGGCGTGGGTCTCGCTTACGCAGCCCCCCAAGATTCCGGCAGCCAGCCCGCAGCCCACCGAGACCCGCCTCGAAAGTCGAGGCAGCACCGTATTGCATAAGGATGCAGTACCGCACTCGTTGCTTACACGTGCGCCGCGAGCGTGAGAAAGCTGAGCCAGCCGATCATGACCGCGAGCGACAACAATGCAACCAAGAAGTAGAAGCTATCGCGGAGCATGCGCTAGTACCCCAACAAGTGAAACCCATTCGACCGCGGGCGGGAGCGAGAGCGATCTATCCCGAAAGTCGAATTCACCGGTCGCGCCCCGAGCGATCGATTGCTCGTCGGGGACCGATGAAGTCCGGACCAGCTCATTTGTTCTGCCAATCAGGCTTCCGCTTTTCCGCGAAGGCCCTGGGGCCCTCGATGTAATCCAGACTCTCCTTGTTCTCCTGGTGAGCCGGATAGATCTTCCGCATTGCGGCTTCCAGACCTGATTCCTCCAGCCCTCTGAAGTACGACTGCTTTGACGCACGTATCGCCTTCGGCGAACATTCGAGGATCTGTTCGGCCCACCGCTTCGCAGCCGACAAGGCCTGACCGGGCGGCACAACTTCATTCACAAAGCCGAGCTCCTTACCCTCGGCTGCAGAAACCCGCCTGCCCGTGAGGATCATTCCCAGCGCCTGCTTCTGAGGAATAATGCGCGGCAAACGATGAACCCCGCCGGCGCCGGCAATCAGTCCCACCCGCGGCTCCGGCAACGCGAAGACCGCATTTTCCGCCGCGACGATGATGTCGCACGACAAGGCGATCTCGAAACCGCCGCCCATCGCAATGCCGTTCACAGCTGCGATGAGAGGCTTGTCCAGATCGAACCGATGAGTGATTCCCGCGAAGCCTGAGCGCACAAAGCCGGTGCGGCTGCCTGCTGCCTGCGCCTTCAAATCGTTTCCTGCGGAAAACGCGCGGTCGCCCGCCCCGGTGATGATCGCGAGCCAAAGATCGTCTGAAGCAGCGAACTCGTCCCACACAGACTCGAGTTCGTCATGCGCATCGCTGTGAAGCGCATTCATGACTTCGGGACGATTCAGGGTTACGATGCGGACGCGGCCCTCGTCGGTGACGGTGCAGTATTGGTATCCGGCCATTTTCCTCTCCGTTGCTACAGCATGTCTCTGGGTGCGTGAGGCCTGTTGCGTGGCCCTGCCGCCGCGGCGAAATTTCCGCAGTCGAGCGGAGGCTCTTCGCTCAATTCCGGCCGAGAAACCGGCATTGCGGTCCATGGCCCGCGGTGCAATGACCGCGGTCGCGTGAGCCTGATGCTGCCTCGAAAGATCCTCGGCGAAATGCCGTATGCCGTCCGAAAGGCTCGGCTGAAATGCGCAGCTTCTCTGAAACCCCAATCGTACGCGATAATCGCGATCGGGCGCTCGTCAAGCGCGGGGTCGCCCAGTTCGTCCTTGATCCTTCTAAGTCGCTCCGCGCGGATCCATCGCATGAGGGTGTCCGGTTCGGATACGAACAGCTCATGCAAGTGGCGGACCGAGAGACCGACTCCCTTCGCGATGAAGTGGGTGTCCAGGCAGGGATCACGCAAGTTGCGCAGAGCGAATTCCTTGATTCGTCCCCGGTGATGATCATCGCGGCTCCATGGCGCCTGGCTCTTGAGATAGGGGCCGAAGGCGACAGATAGCGCGTGCGGAAGCATTCCAGCGATACGTACGACGCTCTCTTCGTCGATCTCGCAGGCCGGATCGAACAACTCTTCGATCGCGGCCCGCGCTATGCGGCCGGTGCCGTGACGCGTGGAAACCGTGACAGCGGTGCAATGATCCACGCCTGGAAAAGCTTCCCGCATTACGTCCGCATCAAGGTAGATCGATTTCAGAACCACCTTCGTCGTCTCCACCTGGAACGGCTTGCAAGCGTCGACGACGAACAGGTCGCCTGGAACGGCCCTCGCCTCCGTACCACGCTGCCGGACGATCGACATTCCTTCGATCTGGAGCGTCAGTACGAACCGTCCTTTGCTCCCTGATGCCGGCAGACCCGGCATCAGGGACATCGTTTGCGACGACGAACGCAGATCAGACAGACGCAATGAGCCCGATGAGCGGGCCGTTACCTTTGCGATCAGGGCGCTGCCTTTCGGCGCGAGGCGGAAACGCGTCTCGAAGGTCTCGTTGAATCTCGATTGGAATTCGCGAGCGCCGCCACTTGCCGATTTTGCCCGTCCGACGCAGAAAGAGGATACCTCCATCAGGTGACCTCGCTCCACGACACAGCAAACCGGCGCTCACTCATCGAAATTTCCTCACAACACGGATCTTCGCTGGGCTCACAGCGCGTGCTGCCAAGCCTCCGCGTGAAGAAAGTACCCTTCGCCCTGGTGCGCCACATGATAAAAGCCGGGAAAGTGAAGGTGCATTCCGGTGACGAGAAGCCGATCGGAAGCCACCTGATCCAGCACCCTCTTGCGGGACTTTCTCGCCTCCTCGAAGTCGACATCGAAATTCGTGCCGGTATCGGGCAAGGCGACCTGGACCTCCGGGACATGGACGACGTCGCCCCAGATCAACAACTCCTGACCACCAGAGGAGATCAAGTAACCGGTGTGCCCAGGGGTGTGGCCGGGAATCGGCATCGCCACGACGCCAGGAAGTACTTCGCCTCCGGAGAAAAGCCGGGTTCGACCCTTGTAGGGGGCGATCTGTGCGCGCGAATGTTCGAACATCGACCTCGCTCGATCATTCGGAGCCCGTGCCAACTCGGCGTCGTCAAGCCAATAGCGCGGCTCGGCTTCGTGCATGACGAGTTCGGCGTTCGGAAATATCGGCCTGCCTGTGCCGGTATCGGTGAGACCCGCAGAATGATCGGGATGCATATGCGTCAGCAGGACTGCACTTACGTCCTTCGCATCCACCCCTGCCGCGGCGAGGTTGCGACCAATCCAGCCGTTGGTCGGCCCCATGGATCCCCCGGTGCCGGTATCGATGAGAACCGGGCCTCCCTTGGTGTGCACCAGAAAGGCGTTGATGCTGACCCTGCGCACCGGACGAAATGCGTTGACCAGAGCCGCGCGGGCTTGTTCTACCTCGACGTTCTTCAATAAATCGAGATTTCCGTCGATGTATCCGTCACTTACCGCAGTAACGACGACATCGCCGATCTTGCGGTGATAGATACCTGGAATCTGCTGCACCGGAAGAGAACTCATCATTTCTGCGCCTATGGAAACAGTTCTGTTTCCATTCTTTGTAGCCTTGCTTGCTGGGACAGTCAACAGGGAAGCACCCTTGCGGGATTAGTCGGAGTTGCCGTCCAGGACTTCTCCGAACAGCTCCCATGTCGATCCCGTCCAGCGCTGCAACCGGAGCTGGGTCCACACCTTGCTGTTCGTCTCGTTGGTATTGATCTTGATGCCCGGCAGGACGGTCGGGAGCACAAGGTCCTTGAAGCTTCGGGCCTGCCTGAGGATGTTCTCTCGCGAAAGATCGTCGCCGCATTGGCGCAGAAGTTGCTCGAGAAGCATGCCCTGTCGGTAGCCGATCAGGTATCCTGTATCCGCGATATCGGCTCCCGGCAGATACTTGGCAAATATGGTCCTGTAGTTCGCCATGTCCGGATCGTCGTTCCACTTCGGGTCGTTGGGGTCTTTGGAGAACGTGCCGGTCACCACTCCGACGGAATTGCCCACGCCGGCCGGAACGATCGTGCCTGCGGTCGAACCCGAAGGGAAGTTGATGATGATAATGGGCTTCCAGCCGATCTCGTTGGATCTCCGAATGGCCTGGGCCGCGAATCTGCCGGTGCCCGCGATGAACAGAGCTTCCGCGTTGGCACTCTTGAAATTGATGATATGGGATTCGATCGTCGGCTCCGACAATTCATACGACGACAACACCACCCGCCGGGGAAACTCATCACCGAAGACGGCCTTGAAGGCGTTCAGGTGACCCTTACCGAGATCGTCGTTCTGATACAGCAAGGCGATCTTCGCCGACGGAGGGAGCACCGTCTTCAGGTATTTGGCATATATCCGCCCTTCGGTATCGAAGCTCGGAAGCGCTGTCGTTATGTAAGGATAGTCGCGGAATTGCGCGAATGCATTGGCGCCAACCAGGATC
>Ga0209422_1000326_pt1 | contig 11611 bp, 10 predicted proteins | sample BlaSpr_A8_OM2_M3_FD_187983 | JGI IMG/M metagenome (GOLD analysis project Ga0209422, IMG submission 187983) | Forest soil microbial communities from Thunder Bay, Ontario, Canada - Black Spruce, Ontario site 2_A8_OM2_M3 (SPAdes) (version 2) | ecosystem: Environmental > Terrestrial > Soil > Boreal... | reverse complement strand
CGTAACCCGGATGCGGTGCAGCACGAAGTGGTGCACCGCTGATCCGGGATCGCTCTGGACTCTGAGTCTGCGGCGATCCCGGGTCTGCAGCGCACCACTACGCTTCGCTTCGTGCCGCGCCCGGGAAACACGCTATGTCGCAATTTTCGGCTTGTGCCCGCTGACTTCGGCGGCGGCGTCGTGGCGCAAGGCCCAGCCGAACGGAAAATTGAGCAGCGCGAGCAGCGCGGCGCCGGCAAAGGCCACGGTGAAATCGGGAAGGCCGAGGTGTTCGGCGCCGCGCCAGCCGAGCGAGAGATTCAGCAACGCCGCGACGAACGCGATGCCGAAACCGCGGCTCAATTGCTGCGACATGCTGGCGATGCTGGTCGCCGAACTCATCTGCGGCTGCTCGACGTCGGCGTAGGTCATAGCCTGGGTCGCCGTGAACTGCAGCGACTGGAAGAAGCCCGCGATCAAGAGCAGCGCGAAAATCACCGGGATCGGCGTCGCGCCGGTGAAAAACGCGCACATGATGATGGTGGCGGCGCTGATCACGCTGTTGACGATGATCACCATGCGGAAGCCGTAGCGCTGCAGGATCGGCCGCGCCGTCAGCTTCATCGAGATCGAGCCGAGCGCGGTGGCGAAGGTGATGGTGCCGGAGGCGAAGGCCGACAGGCCGAAAACCACTTGCAGCAACAGCGGCAGCAGGAACACCAGCGAGCCGGCGCCGGCGCGGAACAGCGAGCCGCCGGTGATGCTGCTCTGAAATGTGGCGATGCGGAACACCGACAGGTCGAGCAACGGATGCGGCGAGCGCCACAGATGGCGCAGCGCCAGCGTGCCGAACACGACGCCGAGCAGGAGCAGGACGACAAGCTCGGCAATGTTGCCGCGGCCGCGGCCGAACGCCTCGATCGAGTACATCAGGCAGAACAGCGCCGCGCCGGTGAGCACGAAGCCGAGCCAGTCGAACGGCCGCTGCGTTTCCTCCTTCGGATTGTCGAAGAACATCGTCACCAGAATTATGCCGAGGATGCCGAGCGGCACGTTGACCAGAAAAATCCAGCGCCAGGAGAAATAGGTGGTGATGAAGCCGCCGATCGGCGGCCCGAGCACCGGGCCGAGTTGCGCCGGCACTTGCAGATAGGCCATGGTGCCGATAAGGGCCGCCTTCTCCACGCTGCGGAACAGCACCAGCCGCCCGACCGGCACCATCATGGCGCCGCCGAGGCCTTGCAGCACCCGCGCCGCGGTCAGCTCGACGATGTTGCCGGAAAGCCCGCACAGGATCGAGCCCAGCGTGAACAGCGCGATGGCGGCGCGAAAGATGGTGCGGCCGCCGAACCGGTCCGCCGCCCAGCCGCTCACCGGCACGAACACCGCGAGGCTGAGCAGATAGGCGGTGACGGCGACGCTCAAGCGTATCGGATCGGAATGCAGCGAGATCGCCATCTGCGGCAGCGCCGTGGTGATCACGGTGGAATCGATCTGCTGCATGATGATCGCCGAGCCGACGATCATGGCGACGATTTTGGGCTTGGAAACGGACGGCATATGGGGAGGCTTTACCCCCGCAGCGCGCGCAACACCAGTTCTGGCGTGATCGGCATCTGCGTAATCGCTGCGGCGCCAAGCGGACGTAATGCGTCATTCACCGCATTCATGATACAGGCCGGCGCGCCGGCGGTGCCGGCCTCGCCGGCGCCCTTGGCGCCCAGCTCGGAATCGGAGGTCGGCGTCACCACGTGGCCGATCTCCATGTCCGGCATCTCGCCGGCCATCGGCACCAGGTAGTCCATCATGGTGGCGTTGAGGAACTGGCCGGCATCGTCATAGCGGCAATGCTCGAACAGCACGGCGCCGATCCCTTGCACGATGCCGCCGCGGATCTGCTCGTCGACCAGTTGCGGATTGATCACGGTGCCGCAATCCTCGACGCACCAGTGCCTGAGCAGCTTCACTTCGCCGGTCCGGATGTCGACTTCGAGATAAGACGCCTGCACGCCGTTGGTGAAGGCGAACGGCCAGGCGCGCGGCACGTAATGGCGCGTCACCAGGAACTCGGCCTGAAAGCCGGGCGGCAAGGTGTCGGGGCGGAAATAGACCACGCGCGCCACCTCATCGAGCCCCATGCGCTCGCTGCCGGTATCGGCATCGACCAGCTCATGGACATGGGCCGGACGGCCATCAACGTTCTTGGAAACTGCGTGGCTACCATGGCCATTGCCCGATGGGAAGGTGAGACCACACCTTTTCTGCACGAAGTTGCCGCCACGCCGAGCTGCGACGCATCTTGAGAACGTGGAGTGAATTTGAGCCGAGATAAAGATTATTAAATATCGGGCTCGATATTCCATGTTATTCAACACTCATGACGGGTCAGCGTAGTCGGTGCCGAGGGTGAGATACCAGGAGAAACCACGCGAGAGAAGCGAGAGGCGGATGATGAGTAACATGAGTAACAAAGGTGTCGAAGTACAAATCGACAGCGTAGTGCGGCCTACGACGATCGTAGAAGCACTGCGTCTCGACAACCGCTTAGGGGTAACCTTGACCCTGGCCATCGAGACTTTTCAACGCACTGGCAGTTTCAAGTTCCGCGCCGCGTACAACGTAGCTTCTCGTGTCCCTCAGAAGATGATCATCGCCGCGTCTTCGGGAAACTTCGGGCAGGCGATGGCTTATGCCTGCTCGCTGCTCAGGAAGTCCTGCACCATCGTTATGCCCATGACGTCCGCAAAGGTGAAGGTCGACGCCGTACGTGAATATGGTGGCGAGGTCGATCTCATTGACACTCGAATGAAGAGTCGAGCGGACAGGGTTCGCGAGCTTTCGGAGAAGCATCCCGAAGCATACGTTGCAAGTGCGTATGATGACCCGCTCGTGATTGAGGGAAATGCCAGCTTGGGCGTGGAGATTGGGGCTCTCGATCGGCAACTGGATATCGTTGTCGTTCCGGTCGGAGGCGGTGGGTTGATATCAGGTGTGATCAAGGGCTTGAAGCAGTCGCGGAGGAAGATTGCGGTAATGGGCGCCGAGCCTCTCCTTGGAAACGATGCAGCGCGTTCCCTACGAGCCGGACACATCGTGGCAAACGAAAGCGAACCTCAAACGATCGCGGATGGCGCGAGGACACTTAGTCTGGGCAAGCATAACTGGGAGATCATGCAAGGCAATCTTTCAACGATCGTCGAGGTGCCGGAGGAAAATATCATCAAGGCAGCGCGGCTCCTTTTCGAATTTGCCAATCTCAAGGTTGAGCCCACAGGCGCGCTCAGTCTAGCAGCAGTGCTAACGCAGCCCGATCTATTCACGGGACGTTCCGTGTGTTGTGTCATTAGCGGCGGCAACGTCGACCCTGGCATTTATGCAAGCATGCTGAATGGCTAATAGCTCGTGGCTAAGGACTAACGTCTGCACGTGGATGCCCAGAGATCGCGACATAGGAATTTCGGATGAAATCTCATCGAAGCTTATTGTTAACGCGTAGCGACGTGTCCTCGCTGCTAACGTTTGAAGAATACGTCACAGTTGTGGAAGAAGCCTTTCGCTTGCACGCGGCGGGTAATGCTACAAAGCCCGGCCTGCTGCACGTGGATTCGGCCGAAGGGGAATTCCACGTAAAAGCCGGCGGGCTAAAGTTGCGGAAACAATATTTCGCGCTCAAGGTCAATGGAGGATTTTTTCACAACGCAGAACGCTTCGGCATGCCCAACATCCAAGGCTTAATCATACTGTTTGATGGCGACAACGGATATCCACTGGCGGTGATGGATTCGAGAGAGATCACCAGCAAAAGGACGGGGGCGGCCACGGCTGTCGCCGCGAAGTATTTGGCCAAGCCCGACAGCAAGACGGCGACAATCTTCGGATGCGGAGTGCAGGGACGGATCCAGTTGCGCGCTCTAACTTCTGTTCTTCCAATTGAGACGGTCTATGCGGTGGGGAGAGATCAGTCGAAAATGAAGGACTTCCAACGAGAGATGTCGAAAGAACTCGGTCTTCGAGTCGAACTTGTCGAAGACGCCACGACCATTCTCAAGACCAGCGACGTGTGCGTCACCTGTACGCCCTCGCGGAGACCCATTTTGAACGCGCAAGACGTGGCGCCAGGGACTTTCATCGCCGCTGTGGGCGCGGATAGCCCAGACAAACAGGAGTTAGACCCGGAGTTGCTGCGGCAGAACAAAGTGGTCGTCGATTTACTGGATCAATGCGCGGATGTAGGCGAGTTGCATCATGCGTTGAACGACGGCATGCGCCGAGAAGACGTCCACGCAGAACTTGGAGAAATCATCCTCGGCAAAAAGCCTGGACGGGTATCTCAGGACGAGATCATCGTTTTCGATTCGACAGGAACGTCGCTCCAGGATGTTGCTTCCGCAGCGGCAGTCTATGAGAAAGCGCTTGAGTGCGGTCAAGGCGAAGCGTTCGATTTCTTCCAGTAGAAGCTTGCTGCAGCTATAACCTAGCTAGCAGCGGTAACTCGACGCGGCGATAATAGCGTCGTGGTTGATTTCAATCACGTAGATTTCAGTCACCTTGCGGAAGCGAAAATCTACTCTCGCCAACAGCGGGCAAATGGCGGGACTGTCCCAGACGGCGGGCCGCCTCTTCGAGATTTGCAGGAATGCCGGAAGGGATTTCAAGATCGCTCTCAGAGGGAAGCAGGGCATCAAAAATTCTGGCAAGGTGCGATTGGCCACTGCGGCGTCGTACGAACCAAAGAGAGCGCCCCCGCTCAAAGCGGAGTAGGGAGGCTACCGTCAGAACAGACCTTGTCAGCAGTTCGTCGGGTTGGTTCAGCAAGAAGACAAGGTCAACTCTCCGCTCTCGCAACGCGGTAACCAGATTCTCTGGCCTATCGGTTGCGTAACTGACACGAACGTTGGGATACTGCAGGGCGAACGACTGTATGACGTGGGAAATTAACCGAAGGTCCTCGATCCGAACCGCACCGATGCGGAGATGTCCAGGAAAGCTGCGGTGTTCGCGTACCAAGAGCGACAGGACGCCATCTCTGAGACCTAGCATTTGCGATGCGCATTCGTACAGAATCTCTCCGGCCTTGGTCAGTTCGCGACCCTTGTGACGGGGACCGCTGAAAAGGGGCGTGCCGATTTCTTGCTCTAGCTTATTCACGGCGATACTTACAGCGGGTTGCGTGCGAAACACGCGGTCCGCAGCCCGGCGTACGCTGCGCTCCTCGACTACTGCCACGAACATCTCAAGCTGCATCAGTTCCATCTATATAGACTCCGAATCCAAAAGATCCGACAGGTGAACTGAAGCGAATGCGCTGTCGGCTGATAAACGGCAGGAGCCATCTTGTCGCAGGAAGAGCCATTGGTCCAATTCATAATCGTGATCAAGAGTTATCGTTATATCCGATGAATGGAAGTTCTTGAAGTTTATCTGTCGGAGCCACGGGGTCGGCGGAAATGCTTCTGCAAGAGATCTACGAGGGCGGCGACAATTGGTTTAAGCACTTTCGTCCGGGAATGGACCACCGCAAGCGTGCGGTGCAGATCCCGGTGCGGAATTGGAAAGGTGCGAATGCCCGCAGAACTTCGCTTGTCTGGAAATGCGCTCTCCGGGAGAATCGATGCTCCGAACCCGCGCGCCACCATCGCCTTGACCGTTTCCGGATGATCCAACTCGATCACGACATTCGCTGCGATTCGCTTCTTGAAGAAAAACTGGTCGACTAGTTTACGTGTATTGTGTCCGCGACGCTGCAGGACATATCGTTCTCCCGCAAGATCGCTGATGGTGAGGTGGGCTTTCTTCGCAAGCGGATGGCCGCTAGGAATAAGCCCGACAAAAGATTCCTCAAGTAACACGATCTTTCGGAGGGCTGGGGCACTGAGCGGCAATACGACCAGCCCGAGATCCAGAGCACCCGACCACATCTGACTCGCGATGTCTTGAATGCTTCCACTAGAGATATTCAGCGTGACGTTCGGGTACTTGTTGGTGTACTCCATCAGGATGGCCGGGAGTTGGTACAAGAGAGCGGTCGACGCGCATCCGAACGAAAGCTTTCCATGGTAAGGGTCCTTGACCGTTTTGGCGGCCACCTCGGCGCGCTCGATCATTTGAAAGATGTCTCGGGCATGATCGAGAAGGTTCAGACCGGCGGCCGTTAGCAAAACATTGCGGCGATTTCTCTGAAAGAGCGTGACCTGAAGAGACTCCTCAAGCGCGCGGATATGCTGGCTCACTGTGGATTGCGAGATAAACATCGCGTGGCTTGCCCGAGTGAAACTATTGGTATCGGCAACTGCACGAAAGACCTCAAGTTGACGAAAGTTGATGGCCATGTTCAAAGAATTGTATCAATCTGGTGAATGAGTTCGTCACGGTGCATCGTGCGTGATACACGTTGGTTTGACACGGAGTTAGAAGTCACTACATAGTGCTAACAGGTTTTAAAGACCCGCCAATGCGGAAGCGTCTCGAAGAGCGTGTCGGCGCGTTCGATTGAGCGATACCCATTGTTTTTGTAGAAGCTCAGGGCCGTTTCTCTGGCGTTCGCAACGATGCGCGTCGCGCCGGCGCGTTTTGCCCGAACTTCGAGTTCCTCCAGAATGACAGTTCCCACGCCACGACCAGCATGGGACTCTTCCACTGCCATGTAGCGGATTTGGGCCTCCTCGGGGGCATTAAAATGAAGCCGTCCGACACCAACCAGCGTGTTGCCGACCCAAGCCATTAAGTGCACTGCTTGAGATTCATGCTCGTCCCTGCTGCTCTCTCGATCTTGCGTCCAAGGCTTTCGGAGTATGCGCCACCGCAAATCATAGTAGAGGGCAAAATCATCAGCCGTTTTCGGTTCGCGTAACTCGATGTTCATTAGTGGCGATTATAGTATGGAAGAATTCTGCGGTAGTTGTGATTTTCCGCCATGTTACGCTACGAATTCAGTCCGCAAATTGGATCTCAATGCACCGGCGTACAATGAGTGCTCCCGGGAGGGGAAATGCTCACAGAACAAGCTGTTGTAAGTGATTTGCCCGCTGAATCGACATATCAATTGGCCGACGCTGAATCCGTCTCGACGCCAGCTTTGATCATCTATAGCGACATCGTAGAGGCCAATATTCGCAATACGATTCGCTTGTTGGGTGGCGGCGCAAATCGCTGGCGCCCACATGTGAAAACGGCAAAGCTCGCGATGACCATGAAACTCATGATGCGGCGAGGAGTGAAGCAGTTTAAGTGCGCGACGACTCTAGAGCTGTTGACGCTGTGCGATTGTGGTACGGAGGACGTGCTGCTTGCCTACCCGGCTCTCGGCCCCAACGCCGTCCGAGTGCGTGAAATTGCGAATCGATACACGAATGTTGCTGTCTCCGCTTTGATTGACGATGAAGAAGATCTCCCCGCCTGGAAGGGTAGTCGTGTCGGATTGTTTCTAGATTTGAATTCCGGAATGGATCGCACGGGAATTCCCTTGGATGGAATTGAAAGGGTTATTCGCTTGATTGCTGCAATCGAAAAGTACGACATCCCTTTCCGCGGCCTGCACTGCTACGAGGGACATCTGGCGGGACTCGATCTACCTGAGCGAATCAGGCGCTCGCATGCGATTTACGATCAATTGTTAGGACTGGCCGATGACTTGAAAAATCGCGGAATTGCCGTTCCCGAACTGGTGACCTCGGGCACGCCAACATTCCCGTGCGCCCTTAACCATCCCGCATGGTCAAGCTCCGCGTACTTGTGGCGTGTTTCTCCCGGGACTGTCGTATATTGTGATTCGTCTTCGATGGCACAACTGCCGCCGGATAGTGGATATTGTCCGGCGGCAGTTGTTTTGACTCGTGTCGTAAGCAAGCCGTCTGCAAACTTGGTCACGTGTGATGCCGGGCATAAGTCTTTATCGGTTGACAGAGGGGTGCCGAATTGCGTCGTCGCCGGCCATCCGGATGCACAGCCGCTCGGGCCGAGTGAAGAGCACCTGCCGATCAACATCGTCGCGGGGGGATCGGTGCCAGCGTTAGGAGAAATTCTCTATTTAATTCCGAGGCACGTTTGTCCCACGGTGAATAATTTTGATCATGCCCTCATCGCAGCCGATGGCCGCATCACCGACATTCAAAGGGTAACAGCGCGTGGCCGTGAAATCCCTCTCACTGGATTTGGATTCGAAAGAGAGCCATGATTCGAGGCACAATTTTTGACGCAACGAGACGTGAGGGCGTTTAACGCGGGCACATGCTGGCACTCGGGCTAAAGTACTTGGCGATGGCTTTCATATGTGCTGTCGTACTTGTGGCTTTGCAGATCCCAGGCGGCATCTCCCAGTCCGCGCGTGATGGATCATCATCGAAAGAAAGTCCTCCGCAGACGGCTGCTTCCCCTCCGACATACTACCGAGACATCCAGCCAGTTCTTCGGCAGCACTGCATTGTTTGTCACCGCGCCGAAGGCATCGCGCCAATGTCGTTTGAGACTTATGAAGCAGCACGCCGTTATGCATTAGTTATCCGCAATGTCACTAAGGAAAAAGCAATGCCACCGGCCTTTTCCGTGCCGCTAGAGGGTCGAGTCACCAACGACCCTTCGCTCACTCCTGCACAAATTTCCACGCTCGCAGATTGGGCGAATCTCGATGCATTGGAAGGCGATCCGCGGGACGCCCTTCCGTTAACTCCTACGTCTCCTCCTTGGAGCATTCCGAAACCGGACCTCATAATAAGGATGACGGAACCTGTCTCGATCCCCGCCACCGGCAATCTCGATTACGTCTACCAAATCGTGCCGACACGGTTTACCGAAGGACGCTGGGTTCAGATGGCGGAAGTTCTTCCGTCCCTGCGTGCAAATGTGCGCCAAATTATTGTAAGTATCAGAAAGCCGCGCTCGCGCTTGGGGCACGCTCCCACGGGAAAGCCCTTCACTAGCGCAGTTCTGAAGGGCAGGGAGGAGCATCGCAGGGCGGACGATGACACTCTCATTGTGTACGCCTCCGGAAGTTTGGCCGAGAAATTTCCAGTCACGATGGGTAAATATATTCCCGCAGGCGCCGACTTAGTGTTTCGAATTCAATACACGACCAATGGTGTGGCGGGTTCCGATCAGAGTAGCGTGGGTCTTGTATTTTCCAAACCGAGACCATTCTATCGAGTCATTACACTTGCCTTGGGCAATGACAATGACAACGGCCGATTCACGATTCCACCAAATGCCTCAGACTATCGCTCTGAGGCACGAGGCGTTCTGAGAAGAGATGTGCTTTTATTGAGCTTTTTCCCGCTCTTGCATCTGCGGGGAAAACGATTTGAATACGATGTCATTCATGCGCCGGGTGGAACTCGTGGCGATGTCAATCCAGAAATAGAAACACTTCTTCGCGTGAACTACGACTTGCGCTGGCAACCCAGTTACCCTCTTTCAGAGCCTCGATTTCTAAAGGCCGGGACAGAATTGCGAGCTGTTGCCTGGTACGATAATTCTCCCAGCAATCCGAACAACCCCGATCCAGACGCCTCCGTCAAAGTTGGGGACCAGCCGGTGGACGAAGTGCTGGGTGGTTTTTTTGATGTCGCGGTTCCTGCAACTACCCGCCAAGACGAAATTCTGATCCGCGAGCATTGATCTTCTCGGCCTGGATCGACTTCACGCGTGACATGCACCATTCCGTTTCATTCCTTAAAAAGAATTAATTGGACTCGCGGACCGAGGGTCTTTACAGTCAATTTCTCAAAGCTGGGATTTTATTGCCTCTGCCGAAATGCCGCAACGAAACGCCTTCACGAAAGCGAAAATATGGGAAGTGAGCAAGTGAAGAAGAACGGGCCGAATAAGAACACCGACGCAACGCTGACACGGCGTAATTTTTTCGAGTTTGCCGGCATTGCCATGGCAACGGCAGCGCTTCCTCAGGTGGCGGCGGCATTTGCCAAGACGCCCGCCACAGGGGAAATCGCGGCGCAAGGCGTGAGCCCGGTTATGGAAAAGCTCAGCTCGTATATGAGCGCCGCCGCGGGCCGCGCGCTTCCGGATGAAGTGGTTGAGAAAACGAAGCATCACATTCTGGATACATTGGCCGCGATGATTTCGGGTTCTGAGCTGCCACCGGGGCGCGCCGCAGTCCAGTTCGCTCGCTCTTATGGGGGCAAGGAGATCGCAACCGTAGTCGCGACGAACATCGTATGCGGTCCTATCGAGGCTGCGCTTGTAAATGGCGTGCTGGCGCATTCCGACGAAACCGACGATTCGCACGGACCGTCGCGGTCGCATCCCGGTGTCTCGACCGTTCCCGCCGCGTTGGCGGCTGGCGAGCAGTTTGGAATCAGCGGCGCACAATTCCTGCGCGCCGTCACTCTCGGCTACGATATCGGCACCCGTCTTACGATGAGCATGGGTGGTGTGGCCTACCAGGAAGCGACGCACCGGAGCACGCACGGCACTGTCGCCGTCTTCGGCGCTGGTGCGGCTGCGGGTTGCGCCGCGAGCCTCAACGCTGAGCAGTTCCGTTTTCTACTGGATTACAGTGCGCAACAAGCATCCGGTATCGCCGCGTGGAGGCGCGATGCCGCACACATGGAGAAAGCTTTCCTCTTCGGCGGCAAGCCCGCCGCCGGCGCCGTCACCACCGCGATGCTGGTCGGCTCGGGCTTTACCGGCGTGGATGATATTTTTTCCGGTCCCGACAATTTTTTTGAGGCCTATGCCCCTCGCGAAAACGGAGTGCTCAAAGCCGATCCGTCGCAGTTAGTCGACAAGCTCGGCGAGCGCTACGAGATAACTCGGACGAACATCAAGAAATGGACAGTCGGATCGCCAATTCAGGCACCGCTCGACGCGCTCGCCGGTTTCTTCAAAGAGCGCTCGTTTACCGCCGAAGATGTGCAAAAGGTTGTTGTGCGGCTTGCCAGCGACGAGGTGGACACAGTGAAAAACTGCGAGATGCCTGACATCTGCTTGAAGCATCTGGTAGCGCTAATGCTTCTGGAAAAAACCGTTACTTTCGCTTCCGTTCATGACAAAGCGCGCGTGGAGGATCCCGCTGTGCTGCGCCAGCGCGCTAAGGTGGAGCTGGTGGCCGATCCTCGGATAGATGCCCGGCGGCCGCGGCGTGAGGCTATAGTCGAGTTGTCCCTTGCCGATGGCACGCAAATGACGCAGTGGGTTCGCGACGTGCGTGGCACGGCCGAGAATCCCATGACCCGCGACGAGGTCGTGGCGAAGGCGTCTGAACTTATAACGCCGGTCATTGGCGCTGCTAACTGCACGGCTCTGGTTGAGAAAGTACTCGCTCTGGAGAGCGTCAAGGATATTCGCGAGCTTCGGCCCGCACTTCAACGGATCTGAGGACATGAACAGCAATCACGAGTTTCAGAGTTCCGGTGTGGTAGGCCAAGGGGTGTCATGAAAATTTACTTCATCGTAACTGCGGCCCTGCTGTCTCTCTCTTTGCCCCTCGCCGCGCAATCAGAAAAGTCCACCACTCCCAATTTCCCGGAAGAGATCGGTGCGCCGCAACCCTCGATTAAGACGATGTTCCCAGAGGTACGGACGACGCATGAGATGGTGGGAGGCGGCAACAACTTCGTTACTGAAGCCGGCATGCGAATGCTTCGTGCCGGAGGAAATGCGGTGGATGCGGGCATTGCGG
>Ga0209422_1000325_pt1 | contig 11616 bp, 9 predicted proteins | sample BlaSpr_A8_OM2_M3_FD_187983 | JGI IMG/M metagenome (GOLD analysis project Ga0209422, IMG submission 187983) | Forest soil microbial communities from Thunder Bay, Ontario, Canada - Black Spruce, Ontario site 2_A8_OM2_M3 (SPAdes) (version 2) | ecosystem: Environmental > Terrestrial > Soil > Boreal... | reverse complement strand
TTGAAAAAAGCTTGTTTCTTCCCACCATGGGCGCTCTGTATCTCGCAGACCAGCCGGCGAAACGTGCTTGCCGCTGCAGCAGATTACATCGACACCGCGGCGTCGCAGCTCTGTGATTTCATCGATCACGTAAGGCTCGAGCGGCGACGGGAACTCATTGGCGATGTAGGCAATCGTAGTCAAGCGGCGGACTCCTGACGGGCGCAGAGCATCCCGGCAACTGTGAACAGGAGTCCGATAACAAACTGGTATGCCATGTCCACGAAAAAGGCGTTAAACAGATAAATGCTGAGCAGGATCGGCCAGACTTTGCGCAGGGAAGCAACGGCACCCAACTCTTCCGGAGGGCCGCGCCAGGAAAGGCGAAAGAGGTTGATAAAAAGAATGCCGTATAGGATGAACCCCGGCACGCCGAACTCAACCAGCAACGCGAGGTAGGTGTTGTGCACATAGAAGGAGCGGAGCTGGTACCCCTCCATACGACGCGCAAGTTCGGCATACATTCCACTCGCCGACCAGCCGGTGAACGGCCGATCCCGAAACATCGTCCAGCCAGCGTCGTAGACGGCCAAGCGTGCGTCCACCGGCCCGCGCTCTGCAGTGCGATCCCACAAGGCATTTTTTAGAGAATGATTGCTAAAGCCGATAGCCAAGCCGATCATGAGGCCAGTAACCGCTAACAATGCGCATGCTGCTTGTAATCGCCGCCCCACCAGGCGAAACCCGAGAAGCACGGCGGAGGCCGCGAATGATATCCAAACGGCGCGCGTCATGGTGGCGAGTATGGCCAATGGCAAAACCAGCCACAGCAGACTGACAATGGCTCTTCGCTTCTGCGAAAGCGCAATGACAAGAATTCCAAGGATGTTAAGCGAAACACCATTGGCCACTGCCTGAAGAAATGGGCCGCGTGCGCGATCCGAATGAAAGCCGAGACTCTCATCGAGAATGAAACGCGGAAAGATGAGTGACCGGGCATCCGCAAGAAAGGCGATGGCGATGAAGACGAGGTACGCGAGCGCGAAAATCACGAAAACTTCGAAGTGTTTTCGTTGCGATGAACTCCGAAAAACGAGTACGGCGATGTGAAACAGCGCAAAGGGAACGATGTATTTGCTGGCGATGATGCTCCAGATTTGTGGGTCGAAGGGATCCCGGAGCGCACGAAGCATTGCCAGGGCAGTAAGAGCCAGCATGGGCAAGCTAAGTCCAGCGAAGAATGGTATCGCATCACGTAGCGCTAAGGTACGCAGAGCAATGAAAAACACGAGGACGCCGAATGCGATTCGATCAGCGTAGAAAGAAAAAAGGTCTGGCGGCCGGAACAGGAAAACAATCATCGCGGTTACGTAAATTATGGAAGGAAAGGCCAAGCCCAAGTGAAGAGGCCGTAATAAGAACGCGGCGGCTCGCCAGAGTTGATTGTCATCGCTGTCCCAGGTGAGGGCTCGGCTGCTCATGGCGGAATCAGGCTCCTTCCGGCGCGAACAGAACTCGAATCGTGCCCAAGAGAATGCGCAGGTCAAGGCGCAGGCTCCAGTTCTCGATGTAAGTGAGGTCGAGGTGCATATTGAGGTCGAACGACGGGCAATCCCGCGCAGTAATCTGCCACAGGCCGGTGATGCCGGGTTTCACGTCGAGGCGCCTGTAGTGGTGAAGTTCGTAATGGTTGACCTCATCGACGGGATGGGGTCGGGGTCCGACCAGACTCATGTCCCCTTTGAGCACGTTCCACAGTTGCGGTAGTTCGTCGAGGCTGTAGCGGCGGATAACACTGCCGACGCGCGTGATTCTAGGGTCGCCATCAATTTTGAAAATAGGACCCTCTCTTTGATTTCGGGAACGCAAGTCTTCTTTAAGGTGTTCGGCGTCACTGACCATGGAACGAAACTTGTAACAACGGAAGGATCGGCCTTTGGCGCCCGTCCGTTTCGCCGAATAAAAAACCGGGCCAACCGAGTCCAGTCGGATGAGCAGCGCAACAATTGCCATCAGTGGACCGACCAATAAAAAGCCGAGAGCGGCACCCGTGATGTCTAGAAAGCGCTTCAGAAACAGGGCCGCACCCGGCAGAGGCTCGCGATGAAGCGTCACCACCCCCACTTCTCCAATGCGATCGATGCCAGAATCTGGCCACGGACCTGGCGGTAGATCGGGAACCGCGCGAATGTCGAGGTGATTGCGAAAGGCGACTTCAGCAGCCAATCGCGTCTGCGTCGGCTGACCGGGAAGAGCGAGGATTACTTCATCAATAAATTGAGAACGGGCCAACCAATCCAAATCTGAGACCCGCCCCAATACAGCCGGCGAAAGAGGCAGTTCGTCATCCAGGAAACCGCAGACGGTGGTGCGCTTCAGTGGATCGTTACGCAGAGCCTGCGCCAAGGAGCGAGCGACAAGGCCGCCTCCGATGATGAGGATCTTGCGCGATTCTGTTTCTCGCCGATGCCGTTTCCAAAGCCACTGCCTTAAATGGCGCGACAGGACCAAGCCACCCAGGCTGCTTGTAAATATTGTGAAAGTGGCGAGAGACCGCAATCCGGCGATGAAAACAAGCGTGCTGGCGAACAGAGTTGACCTTGCCAATGCCGGCACGATTCCAGCAGGAGAAGGGTCCCCAGCGTGTTTGTAGATTCCTTCCGAAAATCCGAAAAGCGTCACCAGGACGGTAAAAATCGGGAGGCACTCCCAAGGCACGCCATCGGGAAACAACAACGCCGCTGCGCCGCCCACCGCCACCAGAACAATCCAGTCGGCGGCGAGCAACTCAAAGAGCATGAATCGATCTCCCGTAGGTCGTCGCAGCAGTTGTTGAAGTGGCACCCGAGTGCGCCGTGTGCTGTCCTCGTCGATGAATTTGATCGCGCGTGAAGGGGTCACAACGTTTTTAGGCGCGAACCGAGGACTTGGCATTGCCGATGTCCCGGGGATCATGCGTGTGTATTGTGAAGGGCAATCTTCCTGCCCCGTGTCCCACAGTCGGCTTGTCGTCAATTCGCTCATCGAAACTCACAGACTCCTGTAAAGGCCTTGCGGAACGGGAAAACGACGATCGGCGAGGATTGTCCCGAGCACGGGGACTTGGGCTTTCCTCAGCTGATCTTTGGTTTGTGCGGCAACTATGCGTCTTGTCTTGTTGGCCGTAAGCACCAATGCTAGCCCGTCGCATGCCCGGGCAATACTCTCGCTGCTCCACGTCACTGGTCCGCACCGCAAAATGGAAAAGTCGAAGTCTGACATTACTTCCCGGAGGCGGGATAGGTTCTGTTGCGAGGGGCTAGGGCTGTCCGAATCCGAGAGCCAATGTTGGCGAGTCACAATCCACAGACGCGGTGCGATCGTCCAACTGGACTCGGCATTGATTGGCGACGAAATTTGCAGCTCAGTTTGCAGGAGTACAGAATTTGGACAGGCGTCAATCAGCCCGACATCGTAACGACCCTCTTCCGATAGAGCTCTGGCGACGTCAAGGCATAGCGCGGCCGTTGTGGTGGATGTATCGACAGCAGCAAAGCCGACGTGCCGCACCGGTTTCGATTCGCGACGAAAGAAAAGTTGCTGTACCAGCGCATGAATCTGACCGTCGTGAAGCGACGCCACCCGGGAAAACAATTTGCTTTTGATTTGTTCGCGAACCGAAGCTAAACGCGGCTGTTTAACTGCGGTTGGCGACTCGTTAAGAAGTTGTGCGAGTGTATTCTTCACTGCACTACCACTCTCGGTCGAGCCCCAAACCCAGGCTGGCGCTGTCGTGCCGGCCCTGCCGCGGGAAGCCACGCAAGCACCGGCACTTCCAGCACGTTGTACGCTTCATCTGGAGTACGGATCGTCGGGTCAAAATATTCCGTCGTAAAGGCGACACCAATGCTGAATGCTATCGCCAGACCAAAAGCGAGACAGAAATAAAGAAGCAGCGAGTGGTTAGGCAAAGCTGGAATTCCCGGAGGCGACACGATGGCAACATTGAGGATCCGATGTTCGTCGAGAGCATCGGCGATTCGTGCCTCTTCGCTCTTGCGTAGATAAAGCAGATAATTGTCTTCGTCGGCCTTGGCAGTGCGCACCAGGTCCTGTTGGTCTATCGATTCGGATTGCATCTGTTGAGCAAACTTCCGGAGCGATATAACTTGAGTTGACGCGTTGGATTGCCGCGCCCGCAGACCGTCCCACTGCACCACGGCTCTCTCCATCTCCATGCGTGCCCACTCGTAATTAGGATCTTTGTCGGTGGTTTCGTCGCGTATCGGGGTAAGGGCTTCCGCCTCAATGGATGCGCGAGTTTCTGCAATCTCGCGGTCGACCTCCTGCACCAGGCGATAGGACGGCTCGAAGCGGGTAAGAAGTTCGGTTCTCTTGAGTTGGAGTTCAAGCAAGTGAGTTTTCATCTTTTCGAGAACCTGCGGATTATCTGCCCAACGCTTGAGCGTGACCGATCGGGATGGAAAAGACTTGATTTGTTCGCGAAGCGAAGCAATCCGGCGCTCGGTCTCCGCGCTATCCAGATCAATTTGCCGGGATGCTGCGTCAGCTTCGCCTAACTTCTGCAGAGCGATGTCGCGCTCGAGCCCTGCCGACGCTACTCCCCGCACGCGGGTGTAATGCACCAGGTCGGCTTCGGACCGATGCAGCCTCTTTTCGGATTCCGCTGTCTGCTGTGCAAAAAACTGGATCTCCCCCGGTGGCCGCTGCAGATTCGTATGTCTCTGCACGTAAAGGTTGGAAAGCGACACGAGGATTCGGGAGGCTCGCTCCGGACTTGTGTCTTTGTAGCTGACCTCGATAAGATTCGACTTCTTCAAGGCTTCGACTTGCAGGCGGCGCCCCAACTTGCGAACTGCATGTTCGATCTCGATCGGCCGCTCCGAGTCCGGTGTTCCCGCCGCGACAAGGCCCGCCATTTCCGCAACTTGTTTAAGCAGATCTTCGTCGCGCAGAAGTTCGACTTCAGAATTGAGTTCTTCCTCAGTAATGTCAGGATGGGTGAAATCCAGCGCACTGGCCGGTTGGGAGGAAGCAACGGGGTCAAAGCGTCCGCGGCGCAGCAAGACTTTGAAATGCGATTCGTAACGCGCCGAGAAAACAACGAAGAGCATCGCCCCCAGCAGGAGCAATCCAAAAGAACCGGCGACGAGTCGTGGCCGCCGGAATAGCGTCGCCGCAAGATCGCGAGGGGTGGGTGAGAGAGAGGTGTGCGAGGTTCCATTCAATTCCGCGGACATGGATCGTACAGCAAGCCGATCACACCAGGCGGGCCTTATGGGAACTCGCCAGATTGTAGTGACGCAATCAGTGGATGCTGCCACTCCTTTCCTGCTAAAACTGCAAGGGATTCATGTACCAGCTCATAGAGTTGGTTGGAACAAATTTGCGAATCTTTGAGATACGGCTTTGCGGCACAAAGATAAAGTCACCCGGTTGTAAATGCATATCCTCACGAACATCGCGAGAATCCAGCATCCTCTTCAGGTCAATTACATGGGATTCGGCGACATCCGGCGAAATCCGGCGAAATACAACAACCTGTGAATGACGGGCCTGCTGGGTGAAGCCGCCGGCAATCGCCACCGCTTCTCCCACCGTTAAATCCCCGCGCAACTCATATTTTCCTGGCCGCCCCACCTCACCCGAAGCCAGAAAGTAGGGCTTATCAAAATCTTTTAACGAAATCGTGACCTCGGGATCATGAAGGAACGAGCGATACGCATTGCTTACCGCCAGCTGCATCTGAGGGACTGTGAATCCCTCTACCCACAGCGTGCCCGCACCTTTTAGCGCTACGAAGCCATCGGGCTGTACGGTGACCGTCTGATTGAAGTCGGGAGAAAATGTGAAATTCACGTCCACACTGTCCGATTTTGAAAGCCGATAGAGCGGGTGACGTTCCCCTCCAAATGCAGGATCTCCCTTGCCACCCGCTCTGCCGGATTGTGTGATTGCTCCGCCAGCGAGATTTCCCGTGCCGGTTCGGTCCTGGCTCTGCGAATTCTCCACCCCGGCGGTTTTGCCGGAAGGAGGAGCAGTTGATCCAGGCGCCGAAGCAAGAGACGTTACCATCTGCTGAGCAGAAGTGACCACGGTTAGCTGCAGGATGAGCGCGCCCACAGCTCCCACTACGACGTGTTTGTGAAATACATTCATCTCCGGCTCTATCACCGTTGCTCAGAACGGCGGACTAAGCAGCTCGTTTTTTGAGCTGTTGGTTCGAAGGTACTGACGCATGCGAAGTAGAACAAGACTTGGAAAGTACTGTCCACCGCCGTACAGGGCAGGTTTCGGCGACCGGGAAAGTCATGAAATTCGACAGATGGGCTGCTGGGGGCTGAATCGTGAGTTCCGTCAACGCCTCCAAATGGCAGATTGCAGGCGCACGAATTTGGGCACAATAGTGGGTCTCCAAAGGGAGACTAAGGAGCCCGGATTCATCACCAACAGAGTGTGACGGGGTCTACATCCAGTCCCTGTGCTTTTGGGCATGATGGTTACATGAAAATTATTCGTTCCGCGATTCAGTCCGTTCCCGATGAAATGGTCGACACCCAACTGGTCCGAGTTCTCATCGCAGATTCAGGGCCGATCCAGTCTCAACTCCTGGCGCGCGCATTGAAAGGCCGGCGCGAGTTTGAAGTCTCAACGGTCGATTTGGAGACTTCTGCCCTGCAAAACTTTTTGCAATCCAACCACGCCGACGTAGTGCTGGTGGCAGGGAATCATCTGCCGGATTTGAGCTTGCTGCGGTGGTTGCGCGTTTCCTATCCCAAGATCGCTCCTGTGCTGCTGGCGGAGAACGATGACCGGGAACTCGTGGTGAATGCCTTGCGCGCGGGCGCCAAGGGCATTTTTCTTTTTACCCAAACTGCCTTCCCCATGCTCTGCAAGTGCATCCATTGCGTTTTTCGTGGAGAAGTCTGGGTCAATAATCAACAGATGAATTATGTGCTCGACGCCTTGTCCGATGTACCCATGCTGCGGGTTCTCAGTTCGACTGGAAGATCGCTGCTGACTCCCCGCGAGGAACAGGTTGTCGCTCTCGTGGCCGACGGCCTCACGAACCGCGGAGTCGCCTCGGAACTCGGGCTCAGCGAGCACACCATTAAGAAATATTTGCTGCGCATTTTCGATAAGGTCGGGATTTCGAGCCGCGTCGAGTTGGTTCTATATGCCTTGTCGCACGGTGAGCATCGTCCGGCGGAATGGATGCCAAGCAGTAACGCCTGAGAATTGAGCGAAATCCCCGCATTCAAACACGGGTGCGCAGGCGTCGACATATAATGGCGAAATGCGAAAGAGCGAGGAGATCGCTCGGTGACCGAATCCGCACCGGTGCCCCGAGTTGAACCTAAAGTTGAATCTAAAGCTGAGCCTAAGGCGGCCTCCACCATTGCACGCCGATGGACGGTGATCGCATCAGGCCTTCTACTTCTAGCGCTCGCGCTGGTCGTCATTTATACCGAACCCAGTGCTTTTCTCAGCCCCATCGCCTTGGTTGTGGTGGCTGCGATCGGACTCGCCGCTCTGTTGCTCCAGGTTTGGTTCCGCCGCGACCTGCCCATTCATTCTCCGTTGTGGCTGAACGTCCTTGGTATTCTCTGTGCCATAGTGTCTCTGTTCGCGGACTATCTCCGGCTGGCACGACAAACCCTCGATGCGGTGGCATTTGCCGCAGTGATCTGCTTCGGCATCAGTGGCTCGCTGATCCTGCACTCTCTGCGGAAGAAGGTTGGAACTCCGCTGCCTTCCAAGAGCGAGCAAAGGTAAAGCAGTGTCGATCCAGGACCGGCGACCGTGGAAAAGGCTGCTTTGGATCGGTGAGATCATCATTGAGATCGACGCCATATTCTTTCTGGCGACAGCCTAAATCGGCTGTCTCGCATCTACTATTCCAGTCCATTTAGGAGGTTCCCTATGGCCGATACTCTGCGAATCACAGTTGACGAACTAAAGCGGCGAATGGAAGCCGGAGAAGACTTCGTGCTGGTCGACGTCCGTAATCCCCAGGTTTGGGCGGAATCGGATACCATGCTGCCGGAAGCGATCCGAATACCCATGGAAAATCTCGAAGAGAGCATTCCCAGAATTCCTAAAAACAAACCTGTAGTGGCGTATTGCACTTGACATAGCGAGGGCTCCAGCGCCAGTTTGGCGCTGAAACTTCGGCAACTCGGGTACAAAGATGTGTGGGCGCTTCAAGGCGGATTCGACGCATGGAAGAACGCTGGATTGCCCCTGGTTCCAAAACGGCAGGCAGCTTAATGGCGTCCACTTTGATTGTTATCAGCTCGATTGCCAACCCTAGCCCGGCTAACTGCACGACCTTAGGACGTGGCGCCCGCTTCGCCGGCGTGGGCTTTTCCTGCATCCAAGGTTAGGTTTGTAGAGGAGTGGAAATGGACGGAACTATTAAGATTGTGCAGGAAATACTTCATGACTTGTTCTCCTCGCTCGAGGCCCTGGAGACCCAGAACACGGCCATTTTGCAATTCCTGAAGGATAAAGGAATAGCCACTGACGAAGAACTTGCCTCCCACCTGGAGCAGGCGGGAAACGCCAGTGAGGTCAGATGGCGCGCTGTCCGCGCAAGGGCTGATTATCTCTTTTCGTCGGCAATCAACGCCGCTGAGCAGGCCGCCGAAAAGGAGTCTCGGAAGACTGCGGAACCCGGGCGGGAAACCGCCAAAGGGGCGCAGCAAGTTGCTGCCAGTAATAAATCTGCCAGCGATCAGCCTGAGAACGTTCGCTCTAGCAATGCTAGCTCTAACAGCGATCAACTTAAGAATGATCAACGTAAGAATGATCAACTTAAGAACGAGCAGCCCCCCGAGAAGGATAAATCTCAAGCGGACGTCGCCGCAGTAGAGCAGAACGCCGGCCAAGGCCGGAATCAGCCAGAGGACTCGAACAATGCCTCGAACACCAGTTCGCGTAACAACGATACCGAGAAGGCGGCTTGATCGGGACGCTATTCCTCGTTCCGATCCCGGTCCTGCGACGTCGTTTCGGCCGGATCAACCTTGCCCGGCACCGGCTTCTGCAGATCGATTGGGGGCAAGCCCGCTTTCTTTAATTTGTCGTTCAGCTCTGGAATGTCTTTGGACTTGAACTGGCCCCAGGCTGACAGCTGTTCCTCGAGGGTCTTCTCCAGTTCAGCGAACATTGCCATTTCTTGGGTCGTAGGCTCAGCGTCGGCGGTATCGAGAGAGCTGATGATCCCGGCGAAGCCACCATTCAGACGAGACAGGCTGCGGCCTTCCGGCGTGCTCAGGTAACTCGCACCATAGCCGCCTTCTTCGCCCTCGATGGCGGCGGCTTTTGCTTCCAGCGTTGTTGCAGCTTTCTGAACGTTATCGGGCTGGCGATCTGACCCGTGATTACCCCCCTGTTTCTCTGTGTTCACAGCCGCAAGCGATTTCAACTGCGAGCGCAAGCTGCGCACTTGCTGCAGAGCTTCATAATTTTTGTGCAAGGCGCCAGCAATTTTCTGGTCGAGTTCGAACTGCCGGCGCAAAGCTTCGGGCGACGTTTTCACTCGCGGATCCATGCGAATTTCGAGCGTTTGCGTGAAGCTCTTGCCGCCCACGCTCAGCACAACTTTGTATTTACCCGGCAACACTGCAGCTCCGAGCGGATAACGCGGCGTGTTGTGATAAATGGCTGAGATTGGATAATCGCGCTCCAGCACGTCAGGCTCGGCATAGTGGAGATCCCAGATGAAGCGGTGCATTCCCGCCGCCGCCGAGAGCACGCGCGCCGGACGCACCCAATAAGTCGGCACGTTCAACTCTTTCGCATTGACTGGCTCCGGCTTATCGTCTGACGAAAAGTGGCGCACAAGTTTCCCGGTCGATACGTCGCTAATTTCCAGCGTGACCGGACCGGCCGCGTTCTTTGCCTTTGCCGGCAGCCAGTAGTCGATCATCGCGCCGTCTGGCGGATTCTGTCCGGCGGGTTCTTCGGGCGGCAGCGGAGTATCGGTATTGTTATTGCGACGCACGCGATAGGTGAGTTGCGGAACGAAAAGATGCGCCACATCGCGACCATTCGCAACATCGGAGTTGAACTGGCGGAGCGGCGTGATGTTATCCAATATCCAAAACGAGCGGCCGTGAGTTCCAACCACAACATCGTCATGATGAATAACCAGATCGCGAATCGAAGTCGGCGGCAAATTCATTTGTAGCGATTGCCAATGATCGCCGTCATCCCATGAGATGTAGACCGTGCGTTCGGTCCCAGCAAGAAGGAGTCCCTTGCGTTCCGGATCTTCGCGTACCGTGTTGACCGGTTCGTTATCGGGCAATCCGGTTACGATCTTCTGCCACGACTTGCCGCCATCTTGCGTGCGATAGATATAAGGATGCAGATCGTCAAGCCGAAAACGGTTCACTGCGGCGTAAGCGATCCCGGTATCAAAGTGCGATGCATCAATCTGGGCGAGCTTGCTCCACCGAGTCAATTCAGGAGGCGTCACGTTCTGCCAGTTCTTGCCTCCGTCGCGTGTCACTTGAATTACTCCATCGTCGGTTCCGGCCCAAATGAGCATGGCGTCTTTCGGTGACGGAGCAATCGAATAGATCACGCCGCGATGTTTGCCTTTGGCCGAATCAGCTTCGATGAATGGCCCGAGCGTGGCAGGAACACCGGGATCTTTGCGGGTTAGGTCAGGACTAATGATCTGCCAACTGTTGCCGCCGTCGCGAGTGGAAAAGAGCACGTTCGATCCGAGATAGAGCGCATGCGGATCAGCGGGCGAGAAAATTAGAGGCGCGGTGCGATTGAAACGAAACTGCCCAGTGCGCAGCACCACCGGAGAAACATCGCGCGTTTGCCCAGTGTTGCGATCAAACACCGTTCCCTTGCCGCCGTAAATAAGATTGGGATGCAACGGATCAGGCGCGACATAGCCATATTCTTCAACGCCGATCGTCGTCCAATCGCGGAAAGTAATCTCTCCAAAGTCGCTGCGGCTGGCGGTGCCGATGGAACCGCTCTCCTGTTGAGCGCCATAGACCCAGTAAGGAAATTCATTGTCAGTGATGACGTGATAGAACTGCGCTGTGGGCTGGTTGTACCAGGAACTCCAGGTCTGCCCGCCGTTTACGCTGATCGTCGCCCCCTGATCGACAGCAATGGCGATGATGTCGGGGTTTTCGGGATTGATCCAGATGGTGTGGTAGTCATCACCTCCAGGCGCGCCTTTGATGGCGATGAAATTCTTGCCCGCATCGGTCGAACGATAGGTGGAAGTATTGGCCACGTAGATTACATCTTTATTCTTCGGATCGACGCGGACGCAGCCGAAATCGTCGCCCCGTCCCCAGATGCGCTCTTCATCATTCACCCGCTGCCAGCTTTTGCCGGCATCGTCGGAGCGGTAAATGCCGCTGCCTTTCTTTGCATTCACCCACGCATACATACGATCAGGATCGCTGAGCGAGATGGCCGGACCGATGCGGCCGATGCCTTCGGCAGCGCTGGGCAGTCCCTCAGTGAGTTGCTGCCAGTTGTTTCCACCATCGGTCGATTTGTAGAGTCCGCTGCCCGGGCCGGTGTAGCCGCCGCCGATAGTCCACGGCGGACGTCGCGAAGCCCACATGCTTGCAAAAACCACTTGCGAATTGC
>Ga0209422_1000324_pt1 | contig 11639 bp, 8 predicted proteins | sample BlaSpr_A8_OM2_M3_FD_187983 | JGI IMG/M metagenome (GOLD analysis project Ga0209422, IMG submission 187983) | Forest soil microbial communities from Thunder Bay, Ontario, Canada - Black Spruce, Ontario site 2_A8_OM2_M3 (SPAdes) (version 2) | ecosystem: Environmental > Terrestrial > Soil > Boreal... | reverse complement strand
GCCGAGTTTCACAAGTTGGAAACCTTGTGGGGCAAACGGCATCACAATAGAAGACACAACTTATGAGCGCGAACTGGGTTACATACGTTGAGGGTTCTCGACGTTGGCTACGAACTGGAGGTTCATGGTGAGAACGAAATTATCCAAGATCATGATGGGGTGGGTTGTGATTGGCGTGCTGGCGCTTTTGCCGGGCATAGGATCGCTGCGGGCAGCGGCGCAGGAGCAATCGCAACAGGATCAGGCGCAACAGGATCAGCCGCAATATGATCCGCCGCAAGATCAGGATCAAGATCGGCAAGCGCCACCGCCCAGCCCGGAGCGGGCGCAGTCGGCGCATTTGAGTCCGGAGCAATTGCAGCAGTTGGTGGCGCCGATCGCGTTGTATCCCGACGCCTTGGTGGCGCAGATTCTGGCGGCTTCGGCTTATCCCACGCAGATTGTCGAGGCGCAGCGCTTTCTGCAACAGAACCCGAATTTAAAGGGCAAAGAGTTGGGCGATGCGGTGAACCAGCAGGATTGGGATCCGAGCGTGAAGGCGTTGGTGCAGTTTCCTTCCGTGCTCGCGAATATGGATAAGAATCTGTCGTGGACTTCGGAGCTGGGCGACGCCAATTACAACCAGCAGGCCGATGTGATGGACGCCGTTCAATACATGCGGCACAAGGCGGAAGAAGCGGGACATTTGCAATCGACGCCGCAGCAGACGGTGACGACTCAGGGGCCGACCGTGGTGATTCAACCGGCGAATCCAGAGGTGGTGTACGTTCCGGAATATGATCCCGACTTGATTTACGGCTATCCGGTGGGATTGTGGCCGGGATTTTATCCCTGGTGGGGAGTGGGCGGACCGTATCTTTCGTTTGGAGTCGGTTTCGGAATCAGCCCGTTCTTTGGATATGGCTGGGGCTGGCGCGGATGGGGCTTCGATTGGGGCCATCGCGGGTTGCTCTACGGCGGCGGTCGATATGCATTTCACAGTCGTTCGTTTTATGACCGCAATGCGTACTTTCATGGCGGATATCGTGGCGCGGGGCCGTATGCTCGCGGTGATCGCGGAGCGCGTGGATTTGCCGGCGGCGGAGGGCGTGGATTCGCTGGGGGCGGAGCGCGAGGCGGGGCGTCAGCTAGAAGTTACTCGGGAACGCGGTCGGGTGCCTTCGGCGGATCTAGCCGCGGCGGAGATGCGCGCGGATTTTCGTCGAGGGGACAATCCAGCTTTGGCGGATCGCGTGGCGGCGGCGGGCACGCAGGTGGCGGTGGCGGCCACGGTGGCGGCGGAGGCAGGCGATAGTTAGGTCGGGTGAAATCTCAAAGCTCGGTGAATTTCTCACGGATGAGATTCGCGGGAAATTCATCGACAAGTTTTCGGGCGTGGAAAGGATTGAGCGATGAAGTTAGAAATTGCTGGAAAGTACTCGGCAAGCATCTATCGAGTGGCCGCTGTCGCGGCTTTGGGATTGGTCGCAAGTTTGGCGGCTGCGCAGGCTAGCGGAGAAAAGGGTGGGGCTGATGCGTCGCCACAGTCGACGGCACGGAAATCCGCTGGGCCGCAGGCGGGGCAGGAAACTTTTTCGTCCGCTGCAGAGGCCAGTCACGCTCTGGTTAAGGCCATCAGAGCGAATGATCAGGCGGCGTTATTGAAAGTGCTGGGACCGAATGCGAAAGAAATTATTTCCTCCGGTGACGATGCCGAAGATAAACAAGATCGCGATGAGTTCGTGCAGAAATTTCGCCGCATGCACCGGCTGGTGATTGAGCCAGACGGAAGCACCACGCTTTACATTGGCGCGGAAAACTGGCCAACCCCCATTCCGCTGATGCACAAGGGCGACGCGTGGTATTTCGACACGCAGGCGGGAAAACAGGAAATTCTGTATCGCCGCGTGGGGAAGAATGAGTTGGCCGCGATCCAGGTGTGCCGCGAGCTGGTGGATGCGGAAAAGGAATACCATGCGAAAGCTCACGATGGAGATGCTCCGCAGTACGCGCAGAAATTATTTAGCGATCCCGGCAAACACAATGGACTTTACTGGGAAGAGTCCGGCGGCGAAGGCGCCAGCCCGATTGGTCCTCTCGTAGCAGCAGCGGGAACTGAGGGAAGCGGAGAGCAGAAGCTGGAGCCATTCCAGGGTTATTACTTTCAGATTTTAAAGGGCGAAGGCGGCAAAGGACGCGGCGAGCACAGCTACATCGAAGATGGAAAAATGACGCGTGGATTTGCGTTCGTGGCCTATCCCGCCGAGTATCGGTCTTCGGGAGTGATGACGTTCGTGGTGAATCAGGACGGAATTGTTTACGAAAAAGATCTCGGCCCCAGGACCGCAGAGATTGCGAAGAAGTTGTCGCGGTATGACCGCGATTCGAGCTGGCGAAAAGCGGATTGAAGTTCCCGCCACGATGGGAATAGAAATTCCTCTCGAGGACCGCGGCGCCGCGAAGGTGCAAGGGGTCCTTCGACTGCGTGTCCGCTTCGCTTTGCGAAGTGGACACTTCGCTCAGGATGACAATGGTAGGGCTTTACGGGAGCATGTTGCCAATGCGGCGGATTTGTGCGCCGACTGCTTTTAACTTCTCTTCGATTTTTTCGTAGCCGCGGTCGATGTGGTAAACGCGGTCGATGATCGTCTCGCCATCTGCGACTAACGCTGCCAAAACTAACGATGCCGATGCGCGCAGGTCCGAGGCCAGAACGGCGGCGGCGCTCAGCGGCGTTTTGCCGATGACTACCGCGCGACGGCCTTCGATTTTTATGTTCGCGCCCATGCGAACTAATTCCTGAGCGTGCATGAAGCGGTTCTCAAAAATATTTTCCGTAATCACAGATGTGCCTTCCGCCTGCGTGGCCAGCGCCAAAAACTGCGCCTGCATGTCGGTGGGAAAGCCAGGATATTCTTCGGTGCTGAGGTCGCAGGCAGTGAAGGGATTGTCGCCCATGACGCGGACGGAATCTTTGCTGGATTTGGTTTTCACTCCGGCGGCTTTTAGTTTTGCGAGGACGGCGACGAGGTGAGTGGGATCGCATCCGGAAATGTTGAGGTCGCCTCCGGTGAGGGCTCCGGCGATCAGGAACGTGCCGGCTTCGATGCGGTCGGGAATGATGCGGTGCTTCGCGCCTTTCAGCTTGCTCACGCCCTTCACGCGAATGGTAGCGGTGCCGGCGCCTTCAATGCGCGCTCCCATTTTGTTGAGCAGGTCGGCGAGGTCGGCAACTTCGGGCTCGCGGGCGGCATTCTGCAGAATGGTTTCGCCTTCGGCGAGCGTGGCGGCCATGAGTAAATCCTCGGTTCCGGTGACGGTGATTTTGTCGAAGACAATTTCCGCTCCTTTAAGTCGGCTGGCAGTCGCTTCGACGTAGCCGTGTTCTTGCTTGATGGTTGCGCCGAGTAGTTCGAGGCCTTTGATGTGGAGATCGATGGGCCGCTGTCCGATGGCGCAGCCGCCGGGAAGCGAGACGCGGGCGCGGCCGCAGCGGGCGACCAGCGGTCCGAGGACCAGCGTGGAGGCGCGCATGGTTTTGACTAACTCGTAGGAAGCTTCGGGCGCGGAGAGATTTTTGCAGTGGATGGTGGTGCGGTGATGGGCACGTCCGTAGCCGAGTTCGACCTCAGCTCCCATGGCGGCGAGCAGGTTGCGCGTGGTTTGAATGTCGCGCACCTGCGGAATGTTTTCGAGGATGACCGGCTCGTCTGTAAGCAGAGCGGCAGCCATGCAGGGAAGCGCTGCATTTTTCGCGCCGCTCACGCGGACGGTGCCGAGCAAGGGAGAGCCGCCGCGGATTACGAGTTTATCCATGGGATGAGTTCGAGATGACTGTTTATTTTAGCGGGGAAAGGGAGTGGGGGTGGGTAATCGAGAGGGCACGGTCTTGTGGGGAGATATTTGGTTCCTACCTCTTTTGGAGAGCTTAGGAAAGCCTCCGGAAAAAAACCTCGGCTCCTGTTGCTCGAATAGTATTTGCCGTTTCTTTATCTGGGAAGTTACAGGATTTTGACATTTCGTTCACGGGGCATTTTTATTGCCGCTATGTAATGAGCACTCGTTTGCTTTACCCAAAAACAAGGAGAGTGCTCTGTGCAAAAAATATGCAACGCTTTGTTGTGCGCGGTGATGTTTCTAGTTGTCATGGCCATTCCGCGGCTCGGTTTTGCCGACGGAGATAAGGGAGACGCTAACAAAGTGAATCACATCATTGTGATCATGCAAGAAAACCATTCATTCGATAATTACTTTGGGGCCCTCGCTTACGCCCCGGGCAGTCCTTATCACAACGGTTATGGCAAGTGTTCGCCGGGAGACCACAAGTGCGTCGATGGTCTATCTTGCACTGTAAACCGCGCGGGTAAATTTACCTGCTCCAACTCGAACCCGGATGACGATGGTTCGACAGTATTTGCGTTTCATGACTCGAGACGGTGCGTCGTGCCAGATCTCAACCACTCGTGGTTCCCAGCTCATCAACAAGCCAATTTTCTGAACCCGAACGAAAGCTTGACTAATTTTCTGGCTGACGGCTTCGTGCGCGAGAACGACTTGACGGAGCAGATTGATGGTCCGGAGAGCGCGACGGATGACCAGACGATGTCGTTCTACAACCAGGACGAGATCCCGTTCTATTACAGCCTGGCGCAAAACTTCGGGATCAACGACCGGTATTTTTCTTCGGTGATAGGACCGACTTTCCCCAACCGCTCGTATTTCATGGCTGCAACCTCGTTTGGTCACCTGACCACCAACGATACATTCCCACCTCCGGGCGGGTACAAGCCGATTACGGGAACAGTATTCGATCTGTTGGATCGCAACGGCGTCACTTGGGCGGACTATTTTCAGGATGCGCCACAGGGAGGGAGCTTCCGCGCCTTTGGAGCTACGGGAGTAGATCCGCATTTTCTGCCGCTTCCGGTTTTTCTGGCGCAAGCCGCGGGAGCACCGGGAGCGGGGCCGCTGCCATCGGTTTCATTCGTCGATCCAAATTTCGGCTTGGCCGGTGTAGCCAAGGAAAACGACGAGCATCCGCCGACCGATATTCAGCGGGGGCAGGCGTATGTCTCGCAAGTAATCAACGCGGTTCGCAATGGGCCGTTCTGGAAGGACACAATTATCTTCCTCACTTATGACGAGAATGGTGGATTCTACGATCACGTGAGACCGCCCAGGGCGCGGCAAGGCGGAGTGTTAACTCCTGACGGCATCGAGCCGGGGCAGTGTGCCGATCTTTCCAATCCTCCGGCGAGCGAACAGCCGGGCGGCGGGGCGGAATGCGCGGCCAATCCGTTCAGCACGACCGACACCAGTGTGCTGGACGCGGAGGCGCTGTGTCCGGCGCTGGCCGCAGATCCAACCGGCCTGTATCCGGCGGAGTGCGCGAACTTTAATCAGTATGGATTCCGAGTTCCTCTGCTCGCAATTTCACCATTCTCCAAGCCAGGGTACGTATCCCACACGGTTGCGGATCACACCTCATTGCTGGCATTCATTGAAAAGCGCTTTCTCACCGTGCATGGCCAGACTCAGCATTTAACTGAGCGGGATGAACATGCTGACGTGCTTGAAGGCATGTTCGACTTTGAACACTCGCCTTCTCTGAACACACCGGTGGGTCAAGCGGCGCCGCCGGTCAACGACTGCACTCCTGCTCAATAATTACGATTGCTGGTAAATAAATTTAAGACCCTGCTGGCGGGATTCTTTTGCTGGCAGGGTTTTATATATTTGGAGGCTAGGGAAAGTCGGCTTGGGCCGACAGGACTTGTTCGACTCAGGTCTTCATCAGGTGCACGTAGTCGCGGGTAGGAGTGCCCGCACCCCACGAGCAGAAACGATCCATACTACCAAATCAAAATCCCTACTCTCGTGATTAATTGGCAATTGTGATTGCCTTGCGTACATTTCCATCTGTTTTCTTTAAGGCGGTGGTGGCTTCGCCCCGGGAAACGTTCGCCGCCAGCATCACCAGCGCCACCGGCGTTCGGTTGCCGGAGGCTTTCAGCGCTTCGGTGGCGGCGGCGTGATCCGCACCGGTGGCGCGTTCCAGGATCGCAACCGCACGCTGCTTCAGCTTTTCATTTTTAGGGGAGACGTTGACCATGAGGTTGCCGTAGACGTAGCCCAGGCGCGTCATAGCGGCGGTGCTGATCATGTTCAGAACCATTTTGTGGGCGGTGCCGGCTTTCATGCGGGAGGATCCGGCGAGAACTTCAGGGCCGACTTCGGTGACGATAGCGAGGTGAGCCGCGCGTTGGAGAGGTGAGTTGGGGTTGCAGGTCAGCGCGATGGTGCGAGCGCCGCGGCGGCGGGCTTCGGTGATGGCGGCGACGGTGAAGGGAGTGCGTCCGCTGGAGGCAATGCCGAGGACGACATCGTTCTTAGTGGGCTTGCGGCGGGACATTTCTTTGCGGCCGGCTGGGGCATCGTCTTCGCTGGTTTCGGATTCAGAGGCGAGAGCTTTGTTGCCGCCGGCGATAATGAATTGAACGGAACTCGGATCGGTGTTGAAAGTGGGCGGGCATTCGACGGCGTCGAGGGCGGCGATGCGTCCGCTGGTTCCGGCCCCGACGTAGATGAGGCGTCCGCCGTGGCGCAGGGCGGCGGTGACGAGATCGATGGCACGCGCGATTTGCGGAAGGACGACAGTTACGGCCAGGGCGACGGTGATGTCTTCGGAGTTGATGAGGGCGGCGATCTCGAGTGAGGATTTTTGGTCGAGGTCGTGGGCTGCGTTGTTAGGTTGTTCGGTGTGGAGTCGGCGGAGCGTGGTTTTCAAGGTTGAACCTTTCGGGAGTTCATTCTAACTGGGAGTTGCGTCGGGGGCTAAATCCCCAATTATTGTGGTGATTAAATCGCAGCGCTGAAGTGCAGCGCCACCCAAAAGCACTGCGCTCCCAAGATTGCACTTTGATAACTTGAGGCATCCCTACGGGATGCGGGTCTGGTTTGCACTTCGTGACCCGGCGTTGAAACGCCGGGCTATTTTCAGGCGTCCTTCGGACGCTAAATCGCGGCAAGTGGTTCGCCATCCGAGACCTCTTGTTCGGCGGCCGTTGGCGCAAGCAGGGGCCAGCCTTGGCGCAGAACATAGTCGAGCCAGGCGCCGGCTATTTGCGAGGTTAGAACTGCGGCGATAACGAGCGTGGTGTAGAACTGCGCGCTGATGATGCCGGCGTCGAAGGCGACGCTGGCGAGAACAATGCCGGGGCCTCCGCGGGCGTTGGTGGTGAAGGCGAGGTTGACCAGGTCGAGGCCACGGAATCCGGCGAATCGCGCAGCCAGCGAGACGGAAAGAATTTTTACGACGCAGCTGCCCAGAATAAACGCGATTAGCATTTTGAATGAGAGTCCGCGCACCAAATCGAGTTTTAGTCCGACGATCGCGAAATAAACTGGGATGAAGAACGCGAACGACACTTTGCCGATGGCATCGAGAGCATCGGCGAACAGCTTGCGTTTCTTGTGGACCACGGCGAAGCCGGCGAGAAACGCGGCGAAGACGACGCTGACGTCGAGCGCACCGGCGAGCACGCAGTAGGCGAGAAGGACCGACATGGCGTAGGCGACGGGTGAGTTTTTCGCGAATACGTTGAAGCGCGATTTGTTGATGCGCTTCACCAAACGCGGCAGCAGCGTTAAGCCGAACAAGAAAAACGTGACCGTGAGCGCGAGATGGAAGGCCATCTGCCGCGGGTTCAGGACGGCAGTCCCCGCCACGGCGGTAGCGACGGCGAGGGCGAGCCAGAGTCCGATGTCTTCGAGGACGGCGACACCGAGAACCAGACGAGCGAAGCGCGTGTGCAGAATTTTCAGGTCGGCGAAGATTTTTGAAACCACAGGAACCGATGTGACTGCAACGCCGACGGCAAGAATAATGATGAGCGAAAGGCGATTGCCGTTCGGTCCGGCGAGTTGCGGGCGAACCAGCCACGGTCCCAACAGCAATGCGAGCAGGAATGGAATGCCGGTGCCGACAATGGCGAGCCATCCGACTTCGCGACGTTCTTCGCGAGTGAAGAGCTGGCGCGTTTCGGCTCCGGAGAGAAACATCAGCAGCAGGAGTCCGAGCGAGTAGATGAAGTTGAGAGTAGTGCCCTGATGGGCGACTTCGGTGAGGCGCGCTGCGAAGTGCAAGCGGCCGATTATCGCGGGGCCGAGAACTACGCCAGCCAGGATTTCTCCGACCACTTTCGGCTGGCGGAGTTTGACGAAGAGGTAGCCGAGCAGGTGCGCGAGCCCTACTAGCAGCAGCAGGAGGAGGAGTATGGAGGTGAGGTCGGCGTTGGACACGGTGCGGCGGTTCGGGAATAGGATGCGCTTGGGGCAGGAGGGTTTGCCGGAGATCTTGATCACCCTGATGCTTCGAGGGCTTCGACAACCGCGTCGTGAAACATTGGTCGAACCATTTTTATGGCGTGGTTGGAGCAGTCGGGCCAGGTGCGGTTGGTGAGCAGAGTGACAGAGAGTTGGCGGGCTGGATCGATCCAGAGAGAAGTGCCGGTGTAACCAAGGTGTCCGTAGGACTGCGGAGAACAATATTTTCCAGATTGCGATGGAGCAGACGGAGTGTCCCAGCCGAGGGCGCGGGATGTGCCACGGGGCGCGGCTTCGTGGCGAGTAAAGAGGGAAATAGTTTCTGGGCGAAGGATGGGATAGCCTCCGGTGAGCAAGGCGTGGGCGTATTTGGCGAGGTCCTGGGCTGTGGAGAAAAGTCCGGCGTGGGCGGCTACGCCGCCCAGAACGAAAGCATTTTCATCCTGGACTTCACCTTGGACGATTTTTTGGCGGAAGGTGCTGCGGGGGCTGACGCTTGGTTGCGGAAGCGATTTTAACGTTTCGCGGACAGGAGTGTCCGCGCCACACGGGCTTTCGTCGGCGGTGGGAGGAATTTTTGCGCGAAGGTCTGCGGGCGGATTGAACGTTGTGTTCGTCATGGCCAGCGGTGCGAAGATTTCGCGGTGGCAGAAGCGGTCGAGGGGGTCGTCGGAGAGGCGTTCGAGGGCAATGCCGAGAATGATGAATCCGATGTCGCTGTAGACGGCGCGGGTGGCGGGATCGGCGGCTAGCGGCATGGTAAATGCAGCCTTTAGAAGTTCGTCGCGGGTGCGCGCTTTCAGGAAGAGTTTTTCGTAGGCGGGCAGGCCGGAGGAGTGGGTCAGGAGTTGGCGAAGGGTGACGCCGTGGCGACGTGGATCTCTTTTTTCGTCGGTAACGAATTCCGGAACGATAGCAGCCACAGGGGCGTCGAGAGCGAGCAAGCCGCGTTCGTAGAGGATCATCGCCATCGGCGTTGTGGCGACTACTTTGGTGAGGGACGCGAGGTCGAAGAGTGTGGAGGGATGGACCTGAGGATTTCCACCCTTCGACAAGCTCAGGGCAGGCTTTCTCGCAAAAGACGCGAGAAGTGGGGCACCCTTTTCGGTGGCTGTGGAGACGGGGCGGTAGATGAAATCGCCCAGGGCTTTCAGTACGACAAGGCGGCCGCGATGGGTGACGGCGGCCGAGGCAGCGGGGAAGTCATGGTGCGCAATGGCTTGCTGCAGGATGGAGAAGGCGACGGAAAATATCTTGTCCTGGTCATCGAAGGCGTCGAGCAGGGGCGATGAGGCACTGGAGGTCATCGAAGAAACCATGATATGGCATCGGGAGTACCCCACACTTGAGTTTCTTGAGTCGTGGCGCTGAGGTTGTTAGAGTCAGAGCATCGTTACTAAATCAAAATCGACCGGACTGCTGAGTTCTTTTGGAAGAACCGACAGGGCAGAGGCGCCGCCTCCCACCTTTCCGCAAAGAACGCGGAAAGATGGGGCACCCTCGCGTGTTTTTATTAGGCCGGCATTTCTTACGACAATTACGTTTGTCGTAGTTATGTCGACTGTCTGCTCTGTAGCGGCGACTGCGCAGAGTGTTGAAAGTTCCGGGCTGCGTCCGAGTGGGCAGGCGAGGGCGGCTGCTCCCACATCTTCAACTCCCCATTTCGGTGCGGTCGATGCGGTGATCAACGAGGCCATTCAGGAGGGAACGATTCCCGGCGCGGTTTTGATCGTTGGGCATGATGGGCGGGTGATTTACCGGAAGGCTTATGGGGCTCGGGCTTTGGAGCCGCGGCGGGAAGCGATGACGCTGGATACGATTTTCGATATCGCGTCGCTGACCAAGGTGATCGTCACTTCAACTGCCGTAATGCAGTTGGTGGAAAAAGGGAAAGTCAGGCTGAATGATCCGGTGACGAAATACTTGCCGGAGTTTGGGCAGAACGGGAAAGACGACATCACAGTGCGGCAGCTGCTGACGCATTACTCGGGGCTGGAGAAAGACCTGGACCTGAAGACGCAGTGGGCAGGGAAGCAGACGGCTTATGAAATGGCGCAGGCGGAGGTGCCGGAGGATCCTCCAGGAGCGAAGTTTACTTATAGCGACGTCAATTTTATTGTGCTCGGCGAAATTGTGGAGCGAGTCTCAGGAGAGACGCTGGATGAGTATGCCGCGCGGCATATTTTTACGCCGTTGAAAATATTGCATACGAGGTTTGTGCCTCCAGTGGCGTGGCGAGTGAAAATTGCGCCGACGCAGTATGACGAGAATGAGCACATGCTGCGCGGGGTGGTGCATGATCCTACGGCACGGCGGATGGGCGGCGTGGCGGGGCATGCGGGAGTGTTTTCGACGGGAGACGATCTGGCGAAATTTGCTCAGGCGCTGCTGAATGGCGGCGATGGAATTCTGTCGGCGATGTCGGTGGAGAAGATGACGCGACCCGAGCAGCCGCCATCGGCTCCGGTACTGCGAGGGTTTGGGTGGGATATTGATTCTCCGCTGTCATCGAATCGAGGCGACCTGCTGCCGGTGGGCGGATATGGGCATACGGGGTTCACCGGGACATCGATGTGGATCGATCCAACCACCAAGACTTACATTATTCTGCTGACCAATGCGGTGCATCCGCGAGGAAAATCCAACGCGGTTGCTTTGCGCTCGAAGGTGGCGACGGCGATTGCCGCGACGATGCCGCTGACTACCAGCGAGAAAGAAGCGCTGCGCTGGCAAAGCATTACCGGATACAACGAGGCGCAGAGCGCGGCCCGGCGGATGAACTCGCGCAACGGCAGCGTGAAAAATGGAATCGATGTTCTGGAAGCGCGCGGGTTCGATGTATTGCAGGTTGCGGGTCGTAAGAAAAGAATTGGAGTGGTGACGAACCAGACGGGCCTCGACGCTGACGGACGGCGGACGATTGATGTGCTGGCGCAGGCTCCGGGAGTCGACCTGGAAGCGATTTTCAGTCCGGAGCACGGGGTGACGGGAACGCTGGACACGACCGACGTTGCGAATAGTAAAGATGCGGCGACCGGAGTGACCGTGTACAGCGTGTATGGGGCGACGGATGCGCTGCGGCGACCGCCGGCCGATGTGATGAAAACTTTGGATGCAGTCGTGTTCGATATTCAGGATGCGGGCGTTCGCTTTTATACCTACGAAACCACACTGGGATATTTTCAGGAAGCGGCGGCGCAGGCGGGAGTCGAAGTGATTGTGCTGGACCGGCCTGATCCGATAACTGGCGCATTTGTGCAAGGTCCGGTCGCGGACGCGGGGCATGAGAGTTTTACGAGCTATTGGAGCGTACCGGTGCGGCACGGAATGACGAT
>Ga0209422_1000323_pt1 | contig 11644 bp, 9 predicted proteins | sample BlaSpr_A8_OM2_M3_FD_187983 | JGI IMG/M metagenome (GOLD analysis project Ga0209422, IMG submission 187983) | Forest soil microbial communities from Thunder Bay, Ontario, Canada - Black Spruce, Ontario site 2_A8_OM2_M3 (SPAdes) (version 2) | ecosystem: Environmental > Terrestrial > Soil > Boreal... | reverse complement strand
CCGCGCAGCGGATGCAGGCCGGTGCCGGGCCGGCCGACCTGGCCGGTGATCAGCGCGAGCGCGATCAGGCAGCGCGCATTGTCGGTGCCGTGGACATGCTGGCTGATGCCCATGCCCCAGAAGATGATCGACGCCTTGGCGCGCGCATACATCCGCGCCACCTCGCGAATCTCCTCCGCCGCGATGCCGCAGATCGGCTCCATCTTCTCCGGGGTGAATTCGCCGATGCGCGCCTTCAGGTCTTCGTAGCCCTCGGTATAGCCGGCGATATATTGCTCGTCGGTGAGGCCTTCGGTGATGATGGTGTTGATCATCGCATTCAAGAGCGCGACGTCGCTGCCGGCCTTGAACGCCAGATTTTTGGTGGCGTGGCGCGACAGCGACTGGCCGCGCGGATCGATCACGATCAGCTTGGCGCCGCGCTGGGCGGCGTTCTTGATGAAGGTGGCGGCGACCGGATGGTTCACGGTCGGGTTGGCGCCGATCACGATGATGACCTCGGCGTCGAGCGCGGCCGCGAACGGCGCCGACACCGCGCCCGAACTCAGGCATTCGAACAGCGCCGCGACCGAGGAGGCATGGCACAGCCGGGTGCAGTGATCGACATTGTTGGAGCCAAAACCGGTGCGCACCAGTTTTTGGAACAGATACGCCTCCTCGTTCGATCCCTTGGCCGAACCGAAACCGGCGAGCGCCTTGACGCCCTTGGAATCGCGAATCTTGACCAGGCCCCTGGCCGCGATATCCAGCGCTTCCTCCCAGGAAGCCTCGCGGAAATGCGTATAGGGATTGGCCGGATCGACCTGGTCGTTGGGATCCTTCTTCACGTTCGGCAGCCGCACCAGCGGTTTGGTCAGCCGATTGGGGTGATGGATATAGTCGAAGCCGAAGCGGCCCTTGACGCAGAGCCGGTTGTGGTTGGCCGGCCCGTCGCGGCCTTCCGCATAGATCACCTTGTTGTCCTTGACCTGATAGGTGACCTGGCAGCCGACGCCGCAATATGGGCACAGCGAGTCGACCTTCTTGTCGGCATAGGTGACCCGGGTCTGGTTCTCGTCCAGCATCACCGCCGGCATCAGCGCGCCGGTCGGACAGGCCTGCACGCATTCGCCGCAGGCCACGCAGGTGGATTCCCCCATCGGATCGTCGAAATCGAACACGATCTTGGAGCCGTGATTGCGATAGGCCATGCCGATCACGTCATTGACCTGGACCTCGCGGCAGGCGCGCACGCACAGGCCGCACTGGATGCAGGCGTCGAGGTTGACCCGCATCGCCGGGTGGCTGGAATCGCCATGCCAGCGCTCGGCGGCCGGAAAGCGGCTTTCGGTCACCTCGACCTTTTCGGCCCAGTGCCAGAATTTTGAATCGGGATCGTGCGAGGTTTCGCGCGCCGGCTGATCGGCGACCAGAAGCTCCATCACCATCTTCTGCGCCGCGACCGCGCGGGGGCTCGCCGACTTGACCTTCATGCCGACGCTCGGCGTGCGCTTGCAGGAAGCGGCCAGCACCCGCTCGCCCTCGATCTCGACCATGCAGGCGCGGCAATTGCCGTCGGGCCGGTAATCGGGTTCGGGCGAATAGCACAGATGCGGAATTTCGCGGCCCTGGCGTTTTGCCACCTGCCAGATGGTCTCGCCATTGACCGCCTCGACCTGCTTGCCGTCGAGCTCGAACTGGATTTTTGTCATTCCGCGGCCTCTTTCGGCAGGAATTCATCCGGGAAATATTTAATCACCGATGTCAGCGGATTCGAGGCCGCCTGCCCGAGACCGCAGATCGAGGCGTCGCGCATCGCCTGGCCCAATTCCTCGAGCAATTCGCGATTCCAGACCGGCTTTTGCATCAGCAGGGCCGCCTTCTGGGTGCCGACCCGGCAGGGCGTGCACTGGCCGCAACTCTCGTCCTCGAAGAACCGCATCAGGTTCAGCGCCGCGCCCTTCACGCTGTCCGCTTCCGACAGGATGATGACCGCGGCCGAGCCGATGAAGCAGCCGTATTTCTCCAGCGTGCCGAAATCGAGCGGGATGTCGTCCATCGACGCCGGCAGGATGCCGCCCGACGCGCCGCCCGGCAGATAGGCGTGGAATGTGTGACCCTCGGCCATGCCGCCGCAGAACTCGTCGATCAGTTCGCGCACGGTGACGCCGGACGGCGCGAGCTTCATGCCGGGGTTTTTTACCCGGCCCGACACCGAATAGCTGCGCAAACCGTGGCGGTCGTTGCGGCCCTGGCCCTTCCACCAGTCCGCGCCCTTCTCGACGATGTCGCGCACCCACCACAGCGTCTCGATGTTGTTGATCAGGGTCGGCATACCGAACAGCCCGACCTGGAACGGGTACGGCGGCTTGTGCCGCGGCAGGCCGCGCTTGCCCTCGATGCTTTCCAGGAGCGAGGATTCCTCGCCGCAGATATAGGCCCCGGCGCCACGCCGCATGTGCAACAGCGGACCGCCGGGCGGCAGCCTGGCGACCTCGCGCTCGAGAATTGCGCGCGAGGCCGGATATTCGTCGCGGATGTAGATGTAGATCTCCGGCGCCTCCACCACATGCGCGCCGATCAGCGTGCCCTCGAGGAAGCGATGCGGATCGGTCTCGAGATAATAGCGGTCCTTGAAGGTGCCGGGTTCGCCCTCGTCGCCATTGACCGCCATCAGCCGCGGGCCGGGCTCGCCGAGCACCGCGCGCCACTTGCGTCCCGTCGGAAAGCCGGCGCCGCCGAGGCCGCGCAGCGAGGCATCGTCGAGCGCCTTCAGCAGGTCTTCCTTTTTCAACTCGCCGGAGCGCAGGCGCTGCAACAGCGCATAGCCGCCGCCTTTCACATAGGCGTCGTAGTCGACATAGTCCGGCAAATGCGCGTGGGTGTCGCCGCCTTTCGCGGCGGCCAGCACGTTGGCAACCGTGGCGTGATCGACGAAGTTGTGGCCGACCTCGGCGGCGGGCGCGGTGTCGCAGCGGCCGACACAGGGCGCGCGCACCACGCGAATGCCGGGGCCGGCTTTGGTCTGCAAGTCCTGCAGCAATTTTTCCGCGCCCAGCATCGCGCAGGTCAGCGAATCGCAAACCCGGATGGTCAGCGGCGCGATGTTCGGCTCGCCCTCCTTCACCACGTCGAAATGGGCGTAGAAGGTCGCGGTCTCGAACACTTCGGCGAATGCCAGCTTCATCTCGTCGGCGAGCGCCGCGAGATGCGCCGCTGAAATCTGCCGGTATTTGTCCTGGATCAGGTGCAGAAACTCGATCAGAAGATCGCGCCGCCGCGGCCGGTCGCCGAGCAGAACTGCGATCTCTTCGGCGGCCTGCGGATCGACCTGGCGCCCCTTGGGGGTCGATTTGGCGCGCTTGCGGCCCTCGCCGGGATGTTCGAACGAGCGGACCTGATGCACATCATGACTCATTGAATTCGCTCGTTTTCGTCCCTAGGCCCAAGCAATTCTAGTCTCTGGTATGCCAGATGCCAAGGGGGAATGATGCTGCATAAATAACGATTTAAGGGGCACGCAGCCCCGCTGTCATGCCCCTTTTTTTGCATCCTGGCGCGGAGCAAAACCCTTTAGGTCTTGTCCATGCAGTCTTCGATGTAGAACCAGCGGTCGTCGCCGGCCAATCCCTTCGCCTTTACTTCCTTGCGGCACGCCTTGAGCTTGGGCTTGTTGGCGCTCCACTTGGCCTTCATCTCCTTCAGCTTCTCCATCGTCAGCTTCATTTTCGAGGGCTTTGCGGCGGCGGGAGCCGCCGTCGTCGCGGCCGGAGCGGTGGTCGTCTGGGCCGAAGCCGTATGCAGGCTGCCGGCGACAAGCAGCACGGCGGCGAGGCAAACACTGATGCGAAGCATGGAAATCCCCTGGGTCTGATTGTTCTTTGATTTGATAAGGAAAGCCGGACGCCGCGGGACGCTTTGATGTCCCGCGGCGATGAGCTGCGATCAGAAGATCTTGACCGCGCTTTCCAGCGTCTTGTAGACGCCCCAGGCGAGCGGGATGCCGACAAAGGCCCAGAACAGCACAGCCGAGACGTCGAGCCCGCCCTTGCCGATGCCGAACGAGCCGTGCTGGATCGCGGCCTCGCTCTTGGCGCTCGCCGACTGCAGTCTCGCGACCTCGTCCGCGCTCATGTGCCATTTGCGGTTGACCGGCTTGATCAGGAAGTTGCAGATCAGGCCGCCCACCAGCATCGCGCACAGGATATACATCGTGGTGTCATAGAGGTGGTCGCGCGGCACGCCGGCGGCGAGCTGGAATTCGCGGATGTAGTTCACCACCACGGGACCGATGATGCCGGCGGTCGACCACGCCGTCAGAAGCCGGCCGTGAATGGCGCCCACGAACTGGGTTCCGAACATGTCGGCCAGATAGGCCGGCACCGTGGCGAAGCCGCCGCCATACATCGACAGGATGATGCCGAAGGCCACCACGAACAGCGCCTTCGATCCCATATTGGCGAACGTCGGCGCCAGCGCGTAGAGCGCGATGCCGAGCAGGAAGAAGCAGTAATAGGTGCTCTTGCGGCCGATATAATCCGACAACGAGGCCCAGAACACCCGGCCGCCGATGTTGAACAGCGACAGCAGGCCGGCAAAACCGGCCGCGATCCCCGCGATGATCGTCTTCTGGTCAGCCGAAAGCTGGCTGAAGCTGAGGTTGGGCAGGCCGATCAGCTTGCCGGCGAAGATTTCCTGCAACATCGGCGAGGCCATGCCGATCACGCCGATGCCGGCCGACACGTTCAGGCAGAGCACGCCCCAGATCAGCCAGAACTGCGGCGTCTTGTGCGCGTCCTTGAGATGGACGTTGTACTGCGAGATCATTGCATTGGCTTGGGAAGGCGGCTTCCAGCCGTCCGGCTGCCAGCCAACCGGCGACACCCGATAGGCGAAGGCGCCGATCATCATGAACACGAAATAGATCACGCCCATGGTGGCGAAGGTCTGCCAGACGCCGACATCCGATGGCGTCTTGAAATAGTTGATCAGCAAATTCGCCAGCGGCGCGCCAATCATGGCGCCGCCGCCGAAGCCCGCGATGGCAAATCCGGTCGCCATGCCGCGATGATCGGGGAACCATTTAATCAGCGTCGAGACCGGGGAGATGTAGCCGAGGCCGAGGCCGACGCCGCCAATGACGCCGGCGCCGAGCCACATGATCCAGAGCTGGTGCACGTAAACGCCGAACGCGCCGATCAGCAGGCCGCCGCCCCAACACAGCGCCGCGACCACGCCGGCCTTGCGTGGCCCGACGCGCTCGAGCCAGCCGCCCCAGATCGCCGCCGAAACGCCGAGCAGCACGAAGAACAACGTGAACATCCAGCCCATGCTGGCCACTTTCCAGTCACAGGTAGTGGTGAACAACTCCTGGATCAGCGACATGTCCGGACAGGCTTTGGGCGCGTTGAGCCCGATGGCGCGCGACAGCGGCAGCCAGAACACCGAAAAGCCATAGGCCATGCCGATGCACAGATGAATGCAAAGCGCCGCCGGTGGCACCAGCCAGCGATTGAAGCCGGCCTTAGCAATGGTGTGCTCGCGGTCGAGAATTCCATCACCGCCGCCGGACATCGTCCCAGCACTTTGAATGGTAGCCATCTAAAACCTCCCCTACAGCCGCCCGTGCCGGGCATGTCTGTCGACCACAATCCCGTTATCTGAAGTTCCACTGCGCTGTGCAAACATCTGCCTTTTTGCCCCGCACCATTCCGGTATGCGCCGGGATCGCGGCGCGCATTCGGAATTCTAACACCTGTTGGGGCCGGTTATGCCGCACGCCATCGCCAATCCGGAGCTCTACCCTGGATTGCGCGTCGATGTCAGCATGAATCTGCCCACGGCCCCCCATAGAGCGGGCGATTGGGGCAGAACCCGGGCCGAGTGTCGATAGGCCAAAGGTAGCGATTTTGGCCGGCTCGGCCCGATTCCGGATGCAGGACCATGCGCTTAGCGGTCCGGGCTTGGCGGCGACCCGCTCGCGGCGGGCGACAAACCATTGGTCTTTTCGATCAGAAACACGATTTGCCGCTCGGCGCGTTCGGTGATCTCGACCTTGTCGCCGGTCTCCCGGATCAGGTTGGGGATGTCGATCACCGACAGCGGATCGGTGCAGTGAACTTCCAGAAAATCGCCGGCTTTCAGCGCCTTCAGCGCCTTGCGGGTCTTCAGCGCCGGCAGCGGACATTTCAGGCCGGTGAGGTCCAGTCTTGTCGTGGTCATGATTGCAACATGGCGAAGCGGGCCTGGAGCGTCAACGGAGATGCTTGCAGGCCACGCATCACATCAGGGTCGCATAGGACAAGAAGCCAACGGTCTGGCCCGGCTCGACCTGCGTGATGGCCTCGCCGAGTTCGACCAGCCCGTCGGTGTCGACCAGCGACGACAACAGGCCGGCGCCCTCGCGCGGAAATTTTGTCGCCTCCAGCGCGCCGTCGGCGGCCTTGCGCAACGAGGCCCGGACATATTCGCGGCGGGCGACCTTCTTTCTGTAGGTGAAGGCGGCGCGGACCGGCATCGGGATCAGCGGCTGCTGAGTAGCCCCCGCCAGCGCCAGCACCGTCGGCCGCACCACATGCACAAAAGTGACGAAACTCGCCACCGGATTTCCCGGCAATCCGATCAACGGCGTGCCGCCGATGATTCCCATTGCCACCGGACGCCCGGGTTTGATGGCCATCCGCCACAACACCAGCGTGCCCGCGCTTTCGACGCCGGCCTTGACGTGATCCTCCTCGCCGGTCGAAACGCCGCCCGTGGTCAGGATCAGGTCGTGGCGGCCGGCCACCTGCTTCAGCGCCTCGGCAAGCTGCGCGCGATCGTCGCGCAAAATGCCGAGATCGCTGACCGCGCAGCCAAGCCGCGCCAGCATCGCCATCAGCATGAAGCGGTTGGAATCGAACAATTGCGCAGGTCCGCGCCGGCTCCCCGGCGAGACCAGTTCGTTGCCGGTCGAGAACACCGCAACCCGGATACGCCGCGTCACATCGACATCGGTCAAACCGAAGGCGGCCGCCAGCGCGACATCCTGCGGCCGCAGCCGCAAGCCTTTCCTCAGCGCGGGATGACCTGCCGCAATATCTTCGCCCGCGGGGCGTACATTGGCGCCGGGCTTCAGGCCCGCCGGGAGAACGACCCTGCCGGCCGGATCCACACGCACGTCCTCCTGCATGAACACGGTGTCGGCGCCGTCAGGCATCGGCGCGCCGGTGAAAATCCGTGTGGCGTGGCCGGGCTTGATCGCTTCGCTTGCCGACCCGCCGGCCTGAATCCGCCCGGTCACGGGAAAGGCGGCTTCCGCCGCAGTCGGAAGATCGCGGCTCCGCACCGCATAGCCGTCGACGGCGGAATTGGTGAAAGGCGGCAGCGGCAACGAGGCGGCAATGTCGTGCGCGAGAACGCGCCCGTCGGCGTCGCGAAGCGCAACCGTCTCGATATCCCGCACCGCGCCGACCCGCGCGGCGATGATGCCGACGGCCGCATCGACCGACATCATCGGCCCACCAAAGGCAAAGCAATCGTCGGACAATTGCGCCATCTTGGCTCTCAGGTTTCGAGCGTGCTTGCCGCCAGCACGTCTTCGACGGGAATAGCGAACCTCAGCATCATAGCGGCGACGGCCGGGATGTCATCGAGATGGGCGGAAGGCAGCGCGGTTTCAACCGCCACGTCGGCGGCGATGCCCGCGATCGCGGGATCGTCGGGGAACAGCAGCGGCTTGCCATTGGCGGCGCGATGCACCTCGATCTTGCGGTGCGGCTCGGACTTGAAGCCCTCGACCACGACCAGATCGACCCGCGACATCTTCTTGAGCAACTCCGGCAGCCGCGGCTCGCGGACGCCGCGCAGTTCGTGCATCAGCGCCCACCTTTTGCCGGACGAGACCAGCACCTCGGTTGCACCGGATTGCCGGTGGACCCAGGAATCCTTGCCCGGCACGTCGACGTCGAAACTGTGGTGGGCGTGCTTGATCACGGACACGCGCAGGCCTTGTCCCGAAAAATGCGGGATGAGCCGCGACAGCAGCGTGGTCTTGCCGGCGCCGCTCCAGCCCGCGAGGCCAATCACTTTCATCCACTTCTCCGAGCCGCCGGTGGAACCGGACTGGTCATTATCCAAAGCTGCTTTATATCGGCTAACAGCCAATGTCATGCTAGCCTGCCAATGATGATGAAGATCGACAAGGCGCCCGTCCCCCTGATCCTCCCGGATCCGCACGATCAGCGGCTGACCGAGCGCGTCGCCGGCACCGACCAGACCGGGGCCACCGTGGAGATCAACGTCCCGGTGGAGCGGCCGCTGACGCTTTATCTCAACGCGCAGGAGATCGTCACCATGATGACGATCGGCGATTACCCGGAATACCTGGCGCTCGGCTATCTCTTGAATCAAAACATGCTGAAATATGACGACGTCGTCACCGAGGTCGAATATGACGACGACCTGCAGGTGGTGGTGGTGCGCACCGGGCATCACACCAATTTTGAGCAAAAATTGAAGAAGCGCACGCAGACCTCGGGCTGCGCACAGGGCACGGCGTTCGGCGATCTCCTGGAAGCGGTCGAGAGCGTCGCGCTGCCGAAGGCGGAATTGCGCACCTCCTGGCTCTACCAGATGACGCACGCCATCAATACCATGCCCTCGCTCTATCTGGAGGCCGGCGCGATCCACGGCTGCGTGCTGTGCAAGGAAGGCACGCCCGTCTGCTACACCGAGGACGTCGGCCGCCACAACGCCGTCGACAAGATCGCGGGCTGGATGTTCCGCCACGGCGTCGATGCCGCCGACAAGATTCTCTACACCACCGGACGGCTGACCTCGGAAATGGTGATCAAGACGGTGCGGATGGGGATTCCGATCCTGGTGTCGCGTTCGGGCTTTACCGCGTGGGGCGTCGATCTGGCGCGGCAGGTCGGGCTGACGCTGGTCGGGCGCACGCGGGGCAAACGCTTCATCGCGCTGTCGGGCCAGGAGCGCATCATCTACGACCAGAATCCGGCCTTCGTCGAAGAGGAATCGGCGCGTCAGAAGCGCAAGGGCGCCGAGCGTGACGACTGAGTTTCCGGAAACGCCCGGAATATTGCTCGCCGGCGGGCTGGCGCGACGGATGGGCGGCGGCGACAAGCCGATGCGCCAGATCGGTGGCCGCACCATTCTCGAACGCGTCATCGCGCGGCTGGAGCCGCAATGCGATGGATTAATTCTCAACGCCAATGGCGATCCGGCCCGGTTTGCCAGTTTCGGTTTGCCCGTGATTCCCGACACGGTCGCCGATTTTCCGGGACCGCTCGCCGGCATTTTGGCCGGCCTCGACTGGGCCGCGGCGAACCGGCCGGAGGTCAAGTGGGTTCTGAGCGCCGCGGCGGATTGTCCGTTCCTGCCGCGCGATCTCGTCGCGCGGCTGAATCGCGCCCGCCGCGAGGAGAACGCGCAGCTCGCGGTCGCCGCCTCCGACGGCCAGTCGCATCCGGTGATTGGATTGTGGAGCGTGGCGCTGCGCGGGGAACTCCGCCACGCGCTGGTGGAGGAAGACATCCGCAAGATCGACCGCTGGACCGCGCGTTACCGACTTGCCACCGTGACGTGGCCGACTACGCCGCTCGATCCGTTCTTCAATGCCAACACCGTGGATGACATCGCGGAGGCCGAGCGGCTGGCGGTGCTGGATGGGGGATGATTGATCGCGAGCCGAGGATTTCCATCATGACCATCACACCCGATTTGAACGGCCGCGTCGCTTTGGTGACCGGCGCCTCGCGCGGTATCGGAACCGCGATTGCCGCCGCGCTGGCGGAAGCGGGCGCCGCCGTCGCGGTCAATTATCGCGAGCGCGCCAGGGAAGCCGAGGCGGTGGTGGCCGACATCGGGAGCAGAGGCGGCCGCGCGGTCGCGACCGCCGCCGACGTATCGCAAGCGGATGCGGTCGCGAAGATGGTTGCTCACGTCACATCGGCGCTGGGATCCATCGACATTCTCGTCAACAACGCCGGCGTGGCGATCGTGCGCGGCATCGATGACCTGACCGAAGCCGACTTCGACCGGACCATCGCGGTCAATTTGAAATCGGCCTTCCTCTGTACCCGGGCCGTGCTGCCGGCGATGCGCGCCAGGAAATGGGGCCGCATCGTCAATATCTCTTCCGGCGCGGCGCGGGGCGGTGGCGCGATCGGCGTGCACTACAATGCGTCGAAGGCCGGCATGGAGGGATTGACACGCGGTTATGCGGCGCGGCTCGTCAAGGAAGGCATCACGGTCAACGCGGTGGCGCCCTCGCTGATCGAAACCGACATGATGCGCGGCCGCTCGGATCTGGCGCAGCGGATCCCGCTCGGTCGCATGGGGCGTTCCGACGAAGTAGCGCAAGCCGTGCTGATGGTGCTGGGAAACGACTACATGACCGGCCAGACCATCATGCTGAACGGCGGCATGGCATTTGTTTAAGGCTTGCCTCACGATTATCGAATAATGGCGGGCCTGCGTTCCCCGGACGCTGCGCAGCATTCTTCACGGTGCGCTGCCGATCCGGGGTCCATCGTACGCGGCGTCGATGGGTCCCGGCTCTGCGGAGCAGCGCGAAGGGCGCGCTGCACCGCGTCCGGGACACGATAGCAATCACGCCTTCCGGAACCCTGCCCGCTCCAGCGCTACCCGGCTCTCCTCCGACGCCAGCGCCCGCAGGAACGCCTGCACCGCGGGGCGATGTTTCCGCGCCGGCACCAGCGCAAAATCGTAATGTTCTTCGGCGAGCGGAATGAAGCCGAGGTGCGCGGCGTGCGCGACCGGTGCGATGGTCATTCCCCAGTCGGCACGATGCTGCGCGATCGCGGCGGCGACCGCGTTGTGCGATTTCGGCTGGTTCCAGTAGCCGTCGGGGCGCGCCTCGCCGAGCAGCCGGTCGATCAGGATGCGGGTGCCGGCGCCCTGGTTGCGGTTGACCATGATGCAGGCGGCGTGAGCGAGCGCCGCGCGCACCGCACCTTCCGCGCTCAATCCCTCGAAGCGCTTGTCGCCCGCCCGAAACACGATACCCTGCATCCGCCGCCAGCCCGGGATCAGTTCGAGACCCTCGCCGAGAAACGGCCTGTTGTAGGTTTCGGTCTTTTCATCGAACAGATGGATCGGCGCGAGATCGCATTCGCCGCGCCGCGCCGCCGCAAGGCCGCCGAGGCTGCCGACCGCGATCGAACGCACGGCGAGACCCGCGTGCGAAAGCGGTGCGGTGACCAGATCGAGCCCGGTGCAATGGCTGCCGACAATGACGAGATCCGGCACCTTCACATGCGGCGTGAACAGCGTCACCTCGGTCTCGGTCCCGGCCGGCATCTGGTCGGCCAGCGCGTCGATCTTCAGGAAACCATCGGCCTGCGCGAACGACGTGATCGCGCCGCTTCCCTTGCCGGTGGGATAGGCAATCAAGCCGCCATCGCCTTCGACCAGCGACACCATGACGAATTCGGTGCGGCCGAGTTCGGAAGCGATCCGCACCGGGACTCTGGCCACCACCTTCGCATCGGAGCGCGGCGGCAGCCCCGCCATCCGCCGCAGCACCGGCACGATCATGTCGTGAAAGGTGAACATCGCCGAGGTGGGAAATCCCGGCAGGATCACCACCGGCTTGCCGTCGCAGACGGCGAGGCACAGCGGCTTGCCCGGCTTCAGCGCCACG
>Ga0209422_1000322_pt1 | contig 11654 bp, 12 predicted proteins | sample BlaSpr_A8_OM2_M3_FD_187983 | JGI IMG/M metagenome (GOLD analysis project Ga0209422, IMG submission 187983) | Forest soil microbial communities from Thunder Bay, Ontario, Canada - Black Spruce, Ontario site 2_A8_OM2_M3 (SPAdes) (version 2) | ecosystem: Environmental > Terrestrial > Soil > Boreal... | reverse complement strand
TTTCGTAAACGGCCGGACCTCGATGATGCCGGGCTGCGCGCGCATGGCGGCGGTGACTGCTGCGGCGTCCCGGTCGAGATCGCGCCCGGCCGTCGGGCGCACCTGGATGGTGATTTCGCTCGCGACTTCGGATTGCCACTCCGCCGCCGAGGCGCTGACCAAAAGCACCGTGCCGGTGGTGATCGACGCCAGAAAGGTCATGATGGCGACGACGGCGACCAGCGCGCGGCCGGCGATCGAGGCGCGCGGCACGATCGGCGACAGGTTGCGCGCGCGCGCCGGCACCTGCGGGCGCTCGTTGCCGAGGTCCACCAGCGGGCCGTGCTGGTTTGGCGCTCTACTCATAGATATGCAACCGTCCCTGATGCAGCACGAAGCGCCGCGCCTCATACTGGTCCATCAGCGTGATGTCGTGGGTCGCGATAATGACCGCGGTGCCGGATTTATTCAGCTCGATGAACAGCCGCAACAGCCGCCGCCCCAGAGTCGGGTCGACGTTACCGGTCGGCTCGTCCGCCAGCAACAGCTGCGGCCGCGAGATCACGGCGCGGGCGATCGCCGCGCGCTGCTTCTCGCCGCCGGACAGGATCGGCGGCAGCGCGTCCATCCGCTCGCCGAGGCCGACCCATTTTAAGAGATCGATGACCTCCTTTCGGTAGCTGGATTCCTCCCGGCCCATCACCCGGAACGGCAGCGCCACGTTCTCGTAGGTGGTCATGTGGTCGAGCAGGCGAAAGTCCTGCAGCACGATGCCGATCCGCTTGCGCAGGTCGGCGACCGCGTCCTTGCCGAGCAGCGAGACGTCGTGGCCGAACAGGTTGACCAGGCCGCGGGTCGGCCGCAGCGACAGGAACAATAGCCGTAGCAGCGAGGTCTTGCCGGCGCCGGACGGCCCGGTGAGGAACTGGAAGGAATGGGCGGGAATCTGGAAACTGAGGTCGCGCAGAATCTCCGGGCCGAGCCCGTAACGCAGTCCGACATTTTCGAATCGAACCAAGCTCAGCTCCGTTCGATGTGGGGCGCGGCCGGGACGCCCCAACCGGGGGCCCGGGCCTCATTGGCATCGCGTCCGGCGCGAACCAAACAAATTGGTTGTGCTTCGGTTATGGTTTCCGGTTCGTTAACGGTCGGCTTGTAGCATCCCGGCAAAGTCATAGTGGAGATCGGCTCCATGCACATCATTTGCCCCCATTGTACAACGTCCTATGCCATTGATCTGGCTACGCTTGGCGTGGCCGGCCGGACCGTGCGCTGCTCCCGCTGCAAGGAGGTCTGGCTGGCGCGGCCGGAGGATGCGGTCGAGCTCGTGGCGGCGGCGCCGGCGATGGCGGCAGCCAACGAAAGCGAGGCCGACGCCGCCGCGGAATGGGACTCGATGGCCCGCGAGGACGACGGCGCCGGCGAAGCCCCTGTTGTCGACAGCCCTTCGATTTCCGGCGACTGGCCGGCCGAGGATGAGAACAAATCGCGGGCGACCGACGACGACTGGGCCGCGGTGGCCCGGGACGCCGCCGACGCCGAATTTGCGCGTCCGCAACGCCAATCCTGGTTCCGGAAGCTGCTCGGGCCCCCGGCGCCGCTTCGCGCGTCGGGCAAGCCGCTGGTCAGCCCCGCGATGGCCTGCGCCGCGATGGGCGCGCTGGTGCTGGCGCTGGTGATCTGGCGCGTCGACGTGGTGAGGCTCTTACCGCAGACCGCCGCGTTCTACAAACTGGTCGGGCTCGAGGTCAATCTGCGCGGGCTGATGTTCAAGGACGTCAAGATCACCACCGAGACCGTGGAAGGCAAGCCGGTGCTGGTGATCGAGGGTTCGATCACCGGCGATGTCAGGAAGCCGGTCGAACTGCCGCGGCTGCGGTTTTCCGTCCGCGACGCGCAGGGCGCGGAGATCTACGCCTGGAACACGGTGCTGGAGCAAACCGTGCTGAAGCCGGGCGAACGGGCGATGTTCAAGTCGCGGCTGGCCTCGCCGCCGCCCGAGGGCCGCGCGATCGACGTGCGCTTTTTCAACAAACGGGATCTGGCCGGCGGTAATATATGAACGGGGCGACCCGGTCCTGTCCGCCAACGATGGCTGCCCGATGCCGCGTATCCTGATCGCCGACGACGAAGACTCCATGCGCAGGCTGGTGGCGCGCGCCATCGCCATGGACGGCCACCAAACCGTCACCGCGGAAGACGGCGCCGAGGCGCTGGAAATCCTCACCCGCGAGGGTGGCGCCTTCGATCTGTTGCTGACCGATATCCAGATGCCGGTGATGGACGGCATCGCGCTGGCGCTGGCGGTGGCGCGCGATTTTCCGCAACTGACGATTTTGCTGATGACCGGCTTTGCCGATCAGCGCGAACGCGCCTCGGGCCTCAACGCGATCATTCACGACGTGGTGACAAAACCGTTTTCGGTGGCCGATATCCGCACCGCGGTAGCCAATGCGTTGAAGTCGAGGCAGGGGTAGCAGAGAGTTCACAGGCGTAGCCGCATCCTCTCCCCGTCATACCCCGCGAAAGCGGGGTATCCAGTACGCCGCGGCCTATCGATTCTGTTACCGCCGTCTCTGGAATACTGGATCGCCCGCCTTCGCGGGCGATGACAGCTGTTGCTAATAATCCTTCAAGAGCCGCTCGATGTAATCGAGTTCGATCTGCGGGCGGGACGGATCGGCGAGGCGGCGGCGCAGTTCTTCCAGGATGCGGCGCACCCGCTGCACGTCGATCTCGCCGGGGATCTTCACCGTGTAGTCGTCGCCGAATTCGCGTCCGTGCAGCGGCCGGCCGAGCGGGTCGCTCTGGTTGCCGCCGCTTTGCTGGCGGCCGGCGCGATTGCCGGGGCCGTCGCCCTGGCCGTCGCCGTCGCCCTGCTGCATCGCTTCCGCCAGACTCTGGGCGCCCTTGCGCAGCGCGTCCAGCGCGTTGCCTTGCGATTCCACCGCGCCATCGGCGTTGCCTTCGCCGAGCCGGTCACCGGCGTCGCCCATCGCGCTGTCGGCCTGGCCGAGACCGTCCTCGCCATCGCCGTCCTGGTCGCCGGGCTCGCCCTGGTCGCCGGGCTGGCCCTGCTGGCCCTTTTCGGCGCGTTGACCCTTTTCGCCGCGCTGGCCCTGCCCCATGCCGCGCTTGGCGAGTTCCTGCTGCAATTTCTTCAAGCGGTCGCGCAGGCCCTGCTGGTCCTGCTGCAGGTCGCCCATGCTTTGGTCGCCCTGCTTGCCGCGCGAGCGATCGCGCCTGGTATCCTGGCCCTGCTTGAAGGTCTTGTCGCGCAACTGCTGCTGCTTGCGGATCATGTCGCCGAGTTCGTTCAGCGCCTGCTCCATCTCGCTGTCGCCGGACTGGCCCGGCTGCGCCATCTGCAGGTTCTCCAGCATCTGCTGCAGCTGCTCGAGCAATTGCTTGGCGGCTTCCTTGTCGCCGGAGCGCGACAGCCGCTCCATCCGCTCGATCATGTTGTTGAGATCCTGCTGGCGCATCACCCGTGTGTTGGGATCGAGCGGGCGCGCCAGCTGTTGCGGATTGTTGCGCAGCTGCTCGGCGAGCTGGCGCATGAAATTATCCAGCGCCGCGCGCAAATTCTCGGTCAGCTTCTTGATCTCTTCGTCGCTGGCGCCGCGCTCCAGCGCCTGCTTCAGCGCGTCCTGCGCCGCGCGCAAAGCCTTGTCGACGTCGGTGATGTCGCCGTCCTCGATGGTGACGGCGAGGGCCCACAGGCTGGCGACCACCTCGCGCAGCGCGTTGTCGGTGTGAGCGGCCTCGAGCTGCCGCGCCACGCTGTAGAGGCCGAGATAGTGGCCGGCCTCGGGCGTGAACAATTCCGGCGCGATCATCAGCGCATCCAGCGCCGCATAGACCTGCGAATTCTGGTTGGCGTCGAGCGCGAGAATGCGGCGCTGCTCGATCAGCGCCCGCGCCAAGGGTTTCGTGAACAGCCGCTCCGGCAGACGCATGTCGAACGGCGCGCTCTTGCCCTCATTGCCGGCCTCGTCCCTGGCCGTCAAAGTCAGGGTCACGTCGGCGCCGGCGTAAGGATCCTCGCTGAGATCCTTCACGGTCTGGCCGACGCCATTGCGGGTCCGCGCATTGGGCAGCACCAGCGCAAACTGCGGCGGGTCGAACAAGGGCCGCGGCGTAGCGCCTTTCGGCATCTCGCCCGGGCGGGCCGCGAGATGGGCCTGGGCTCCGGTGACGCCGTAGTCGTCCTCGATCTTGTAGGACAGCTGCAGCGAGCCGCGCGCCTGGCGCTCCGGATCCTTGGCCAGCGCGATCGTCGGGGCGCGGTCGGGAATGGCGCTAAAACTCCATTGCGGCTGCCCGGAGGGCGCGCGGACATGCACCGTACCGTCACCGGCGACGGTGAAATGCTTTTCATTGGTGCCTTTGGGCGCCTGCTCGGCCGGCACCGCTTCGGTCACGCCGCCGCCCGGCACCACATCGAGCGTGCCGCCGCTGGAACGCACGATCAGCGTCGAGCCCACCGGGACCGGTAACGGTCCGGCGGCGGGAATGGCGGCTTCCTTGTTGGCGGCCGACAGGATGATCGGCGGCTTGCCGGTGTAGAGCGGCGGGGTCACCCAGGCATCGACCCGGATATTGGCCGGCGACAGCACGCCGTTCCAGTCGAACGCCGCCTCGGTGCGCATGATGCGCTCGTCGCCGGCGGCGACATAGGTCGCCACCAGCATCACCGCGACCAGCGCGCGCAGCGCCCAGGGATCGTGGATCACCAGCCGCGGCGACGGCAGGCCGGCGCGGATGCGCTTGATCGAGGCCAGCGTGCGCTCGCGTTGCGCCTGCCATAACGCCAGCGCCACCGGGTCCTGGGTCTTCAGCGTATCGGTCAGCGCGGTCGCCGGACGATGGCGGATGCCGGAGCCGCGGTCGAGCCGGCCCAGGGCATCTTCGCGGCTCGGCCAGCGGAATTTGACGAGCGGAAACAGCGCGGCCAGCGCCAGGATCGCGAACAGGGCGAGGCCGACAGCGCGGGCAACAAAGGGCAGCGCCAGCCACAATCCGGCCCAGGACGCCACCAAAAACAACCCGATGACGGTGAAAAGCCCCGCCAGCGGCGGCCAGCTTCGCTCCCAAGCGATGGCATATTTGGCCCGCTGCAGGGCCTGAGCCAGCCTCAGCCGCGAAACGTCATCAGGGTTTCGGGCCAGATCAGACGGGTCAGGCGTGATGCCGCTCAATAAGCTCTCCTGGTTGCCGACGCAGATACCCTAGCACAGGGGCAGCAGTGAGGCACGTCCCGCAATGCACAACCCACACTTCAAATCGCGCATAACACGAAGGCGTGACGGCGGGCCGACGACCCCGTAACGTTATGGACCAATGAAAAGGTAGTGACCGGGAAACATCGAGGAAATACCCATGGACAAGAAAACGCACGACAAGGGGCTGGAAATTCGCAAGGCGGTGCTGGGCGAGGCCTATGTCGCCAACGCGCTGAAAACCGCCGACGATTTCAACAAGCCATTCCAGGAACTGGTCACCGAATATTGCTGGGGCGCGGTGTGGGGCCGCGAGGAACTGCCGCGCAAGACCCGCAGCATGCTCAATCTGGCGATGATCTCGATCCTCAACCGGCCGCACGAATTGCGGGTCCACATCAAGGGCGCACTGGTCAACGGCGTCACCAAGGACGAGATCCGGGAGATCTTCATGCAGGTCGCGATCTATGCCGGCGTGCCGGCTGGCGTCGACAGTTTTAGAATTGCGCGCGAAGTATTCGCGGAACTCGACAAGGGCTGAGGGCATCATGGAAATCGGATTCATCGGCCTGGGGAAGATGGGCTTTCCCATGGCGCGTCGCCTGATCGAGGCCAGGCATGCGCTCATCGTGTTCGATACGCGCAAGGAGGCGGTCGACAGGCTGGTCGCGCTCGGCGCGCAGTCTGCAACATCGCCGAAAGACGTCGCCGACCGCGCCGAGACCGTGATGGCGAGCCTGCCGTCGCTGCAGACCTCGCTCAAGGTCGCGACCGGCAAGGGCGGCGTGATCGAAGGCAAGCGGGTGAAACGCTTCGTCGATCTCTCGACCGTGGGATCGCAGATGGCGGCGCGGATTCACGATCTCTTGGCGAAGCGCGACATCGTGCAGATCGACTGCCCCGTCAGCGGCGGCGTCGGCGGCGCCGAAAAGGGAACGCTCGCGGTCATGGTGTCGGGACCTCGCGCCGATTGCGACATGCTGAAACCTGCGCTCGACGTCATCGGCAAGGTGTTCTTCATCGGCACGAAGCCGGGCTCGGCGCAGACCATGAAGCTCGCCAACAATTTCCTGTCGGCGACCGCCGTGGCCGCCACCTCCGAGGCCGTGGTGATGGGCGTCAAGGCCGGCCTCGATCCCGCTGTCATGATCGATGTCATCAACGCAGGCTCGGGCATGAACACCGCCAGCCGCGACAAGTTTCCGCGCGCGATCCTGCCGCGCAGCTTCGACTACGGCTTTGCGACGGGCTTGATGGTCAAGGACGTCCGGCTTTGCCTGGACGAGATGAAGTCGCTTGGGCTGTCGATGGAAGTCGCCGAGGCGGTCGGCCGGCTCTGGGAAACGGTAATCCGCGACATGGGCGCGGAATCGGATTTCACGACCGCGATCAAGCCGATTGAAAAGGCCGCGGGCGTGGTGGTGGGCGGAGCAAAGAGCGGTCACGCGGCAAAGTGAAGAACACGCGTGCCGAGTTCCAGTCCTGCGGAGTCACGATGGGAAGACGCGCAGCGGGCTAGCGAGGCAGTCCGGCGCGTTGGCTATTGAAATCGTCCGCCGACTGAAGGACAGATACAGATCGTCGATTGATTTAATCTGCAGGAGAGGCACGGACGATGGACCGGTTAACAACACACGATCTTTTCCTGATTGTAAAAAGTGGCGGCGGCCTGACGATGGATGGAAGCAGCCGTTCGATTGAAGACCTGGTGTTACTGGTTAAAAGCGCGACTGAGAAGAGTCACATTACTTTTACGGGGATGAGCCGCAGACCGCTCAATGAACTTGTCCTGATTGCCAAAAATAAAGTCGGTTTCGTTACCTTCGCAAAGTAATCTGGCGAATTGAACACTTCGTCGTCCCGGCCTCGATCAGGGACGACAGTTTTAAAAACTCACAGCCACGGCGCGGGCTTGTCCATCGCGATCAACTCCTCGACCTCGACGCGCGGCCGCACCACGGCGTATTGGTCGCCCTTGACCAGCACTTCCGGAATCAGGGCGCGGGTGTTGTAGGTGCCGGACTGCACCGCGCCGTAGGCGCCGGCCGTCATGATCGCCAGCAGGTCGCCGGCCCTGGGCTCGGGCAACGTGCGCCCGAGCGCGAGATAGTCGCCGGTTTCGCAGACTGGCCCAACCACATCGGCAACGATGGTCGGCGCGCTCTTTGCCGCTTCGCGAACCGGCAGGATGTCGTGGTGCGCTTCGTAAAGCGTCGGCCTGATCAGGTCGTTCATCGCGGCATCGATGATGACAAAATTCCTGGCGTCGCCGGGCTTCAGATAGATCACGCGCGTGACCAGAATGCCGGCATTGCCGACGATCAGCCGTCCCGGCTCGAACATCAGCGTGCAGCCGAGATTGTGCGTCACCCGCTTGACCATCGCCGCATAGGCGGAAGGCAGCGGCGGCGCTGCGCGATCCAGGTGATAGGGAATGCCGAGCCCGCCGCCGAAATCGAGATGCGAAATGGTGTGGCCGTCGGCGCGCAGCACCTGCACGAATTCGGCCAGAATCCGGAACGCCGCCTCCAGCGGCACCAGATCGGTGATCTGGCTGCCGATATGGACGTCGACGCCGGTGACCTCGATTCCCGGCAGTTTCGCCGCGCGGGCGTAGACGGCGCGCGCGCGCGCCAGCGGCACGCCGAACTTGTTCACGGATTTGCCGGTCGAGATTTTCGCATGCGTGCCGGAATCGACGTCGGGATTGACCCGGATCGAAATCCGCGCGGTGCGCCCGGCCTCGCCAGCCAGCCGCGACAGCAATTCCAGCTCAGACTCGGATTCGACGTTGATGCAGAGAATGTCGGCGGCCAATGCCGCGCGCAACTCGGTCTCGGTCTTGCCGACGCCCGAGAACAATATCTTTTCCGGTGGAATGCCGGCGGCCAGCGCCCGCTTCAACTCGCCACCGGAAACCACGTCGGCGCCGGCGCCGAGCTTTGCCAATGTCCGCAGCACCGACTGGTTGGAATTGGCCTTCATGGCGTAGCACACCAGCGCGTTCTCGCCGGCGAAAGCCTCGCTGAACACCCGGTAGTGACGCTCCAGCGTCGCGGTCGAATAGCAATAGAACGGCGTGCCGACCGCCTCAGCGAGCTCGATCAGGTTCACCGCCTCGGCGTGCAGCACGCCGTTGCGGTAGTCGAAGTGATTCATGGTCGCTCAGTTGCTATTGAGGAGCGGGTCGAGAATGAAGGGTTTCTTGCTGCCTTTGGTGGCGGCCGGCGGCGCATCGGTTCCGTAATTCGGATTGAACACGCTCGGCGCGCTCGCAGCCGGCTCATGGTCGGCGTCGGCCTGCGCCGCCGCGGCCGCCTGCGGCGGGGTATTCGGCGGCAGATCGAGGCCGGCCTTGCGTCCGCAGCCCCCGAGCGCGAGCACGGCCGCGCTCAAAAGGACGATGGCCCATCCCGAAGCTTTCGGGCTGTACTTGCGATTCACGACAAAATCCCCAATGCGGGCCGCACCATACAAAGATTGCCCTGTTCTGGCGAGAGCAGGACAATCATGAAATTGCAGCGAAATTCGTAGGCTCAGCCCAATTTTCGCTGTTTTTCCAACCGCCGGAGCCAGGCCTTCGCCTGGGCTGCGACGTTCTTCGGGGCCGTTCCGCCGTAGCTGACGCGGCTTTTCACCGAGGCCTCGACCGAAAGCACCCCCAGCGCTTCCCTGGTGATCCGCGGCTCGATCGCCTGCATGTCCTTCAGCGGCAGTTCGTGCAGCGGCACGCCCGCCTCCGACGCCCTGGCGACGATGCGCCCGGTGACGTGATGGGCGTCGCGGAACGGCATCTTCAGCATCCGCACCAGCCAGTCGGCGAGATCGGTGGCGGTGGCATAGCCCTCGCCGGCGGCCAGCTTCATCCGCGCCGCGTCCGGCACGAGATCCGTCACCATTCCGGTCATCGCCCGGACGGCAAGCGACAGCGCGCCGAACGCCTCCATCGCGCCGGCCTTGTCTTCCTGCATGTCCTTTTGATAGGCCAGCGGCAGGCCCTTCATCACGATCAACAGCGCGGTCAGCGCGCCGATCACCCGACCGGTCTTGGCGCGAACCAGTTCGGCGGCGTCCGGGTTGCGCTTCTGCGGCATGATCGAGGAGCCGGTGGTGAATTTGTCGGATAGTCGCACCAGCCCGACCAGCGGCGAGGTCCAGATCACGATTTCCTCGGCGAAGCGCGACAGGTGCACGGAGGCGATCGCGGCCGCCGACAGCGTTTCGAGGACGAAGTCGCGATCGGAAACCGCGTCGAGCGAATTGGCCATCGGCCGGTCGAAGCCGAGCGCCCTGGCGGTCAGGTCGCGATCGATCGGAAACGACGTGCCGGCCAGCGCCGCGGCGCCCAGCGGCGATTCGTTGAGGCGCCGGCGCGCGTCGGCCAAGCGGCCGCGGTCGCGGGAGGCCATTTCGACATAGGCCAAAAGATGGTGCCCGAACGTCACCGGCTGCGCGGTCTGTAGATGGGTGAAGCCCGGCATCACGGTCCCGGCATGCTCCAGCGCCCGTTCGGCCAGCGCTTGCTGGAACGCCGCCAGCGCCGCCTCCAGCTCATCGATAGTGTCGCGGACGTAGAGCCTGAAATCGGTCGCCACCTGGTCGTTGCGCGAGCGCGCGGTGTGCAGCCTTCCCGCGGCCGGCCCGATCAGTTCGCTCAAGCGGCTCTCGACATTCATGTGAATGTCCTCGAGCGCGCGCTTGAAGCTGAACGATCCGTTGCCGATCTCTGACAAAATCGTGTCTAGACCGCCTGCGATATTTTTCGCATCGTTTTTCGTGATAATGCCTTGCGCGGCGAGCATCGCCGCGTGGGCCTTGGACGCGGCGATGTCCTGGGCATAGAGGTGGCGATCGACGTCGATGGAGACGTTGATTTCCTCCATGATCGCATCGGGGCGCTCGGTAAACCTGCCGCCCCACATCTTGTTGCTCATGATCTGCTACTCATGACCCGCCCGATCGTCCGTTCGCGAACCATTGCCCTTGCCGGCTCATGCCGACGGCCCCTGCATAGCCGTATCTGATACAGGATGACAAACGATATGCCTGAAATGCCCACGCCTCGCCCCGCCGCCACGCGCCGGATTCCGCTCGTCATCGGGGCGGTTGCGATCGGGGCGGTGATCGGATTTGCCGGGGTATACGGGATCGGCGGCTTGAAGCGCAACGCATCGGGCGATCCAGCCTGCCGTCCGGCGGTCGACCTGGCCCGCAAGCTGGCGCCACTGGCGCAGGGCGAGGTGGCGGCGCTGACCATGGCCACGGCCCCGTTGCGGCTGCCGGACCTTGCCTTCGAGGACGCCAGCGGCAAGCCCAGAAAGCTCTCGGACTGGCACGGGCGGACCGTGCTGGTGAACCTGTGGGCGACCTGGTGCGTGCCCTGCCGCAAGGAAATGCCGGCCCTGGAAGGCCTGCAAACCAGGCTCGGCGGGCCTGAATTCGAGGTGGTCGCGGTCAATATCGATACCCGCGATCCCGAGAAGCCGAAGAATTTCCTGAAGGATGCCCATCTGACCCGGCTCGGCTATTTCAGCGACCAGAAAGCCAAGGTTTTTCAGGATCTTAAGGAAATCGGCCGGGCACTTGGGATGCCGACCTCGGTGCTGGTCGACGGCCAGGGCTGCGAAATCGCCACCATTGCCGGACCGGCGCAATGGGACAGCGACGACGCGGTCAAGCTGATCACGGCGGCCGCTATGAAACCCTAAGCCTCGTCATTCCGGGGTGGTCCGAAGGACCAGACCCGGAATCTCGAGATTCCGGGTTCGCGCTGGCGCGCGCCCCGGAATGACAAAATAAGGATCTTACGCGCTTACATTGAGATTGCCGCCGATGCCGGCGCCGACATTGGCGAGCGACGAGGCGTTCTGCTGGGCCGCGCCCAACAGCGTCAAAACCGCGGATTTTTCCGAATCGGCGTTGGATTTCAGGAGGGTGGCGGCGACCTGCATCTGCGTGTTGCCCGCCTGCGCGGCAAGAAGGCCGCTGACCATGCTCATCATATCCATACGCAACACCCCTCCGTCGCACGCAAACTACCCGGGGCTGGTTAAGGAATTCTGGATTTTGCGGACAATGCCGCAACGAGCTCAAATCGTCATACGCGGCTTGACCCGCGTAATCTTCGCGAAATGTATTTTTCAAGCGGATGGATTGCCGGGTCCCGTCTACGCCAAGGCTTCGCCGGGCTTTCCCGTGTTGGGCCGCCGAAGCTTTAGCGAAGGCGGCGAGCCCGGCAATGACGGCGGTACCTACCGCGTCGGGACCGGCTTGTCGCCGCGGTAGTCATAAAAACCGCGCTGGGTCTTGCGGCCGAGCCAGCCGGCCTCGACGTATTTTACCAATAGCGGACACGGCCGGTATTTGGAGTCGGCCAGACCCTCATGCAGGACCTGCATGATCGACAGACAGGTGTCGAGCCCGATGAAATCAGCAAGCTCGAGCGGACCCATC
>Ga0209422_1000321_pt1 | contig 11657 bp, 9 predicted proteins | sample BlaSpr_A8_OM2_M3_FD_187983 | JGI IMG/M metagenome (GOLD analysis project Ga0209422, IMG submission 187983) | Forest soil microbial communities from Thunder Bay, Ontario, Canada - Black Spruce, Ontario site 2_A8_OM2_M3 (SPAdes) (version 2) | ecosystem: Environmental > Terrestrial > Soil > Boreal... | reverse complement strand
GTGTGACCTGACGAACGCGTGTGCGCTCTACCACTACCATTGCATACGCGGCTTGCGGGCGCATCGGGCGCCCGGCATTCCCTGCGCCCTCTTTTCAGAAGGAGTCGGACTAAACGCAAACCTCGCGCGAAAACACGCGGCGAGATCGCGGGACTCTGTCTGCGAGTTACTTGCTGTTTGAAATTCGGATCTTTATCCGTCGTCCCCGCGAACGCGGGGACCCATAACCACAAATACTCGTTGCTGCGACGCGCGACGAGGAAAGTCAACGCGCACTGCCTCTCTCAGGAACTTCACGGCGTATGGGTCCCTGCTTTCGCAGGGACGACAAAATTGCAACCTCCGCCTCACGACCAGAACGGCATGTCCTCGACGGTGCGGCGCGGGCCGTGCGAATGCCGCGCGCCTTCCAGCGTCGCGACAAAATATTCCTCGCGTTCGCGCTCGAATTTCTGCTGCGTGGCCTTGAAGTGCGCGACGCGCGCGATGATTTCTTCCCGCTCCGAAGCGGCGTTGTCCGGCTGTTCCGTCATGCCCATCCTTTGTGAGTCGTGTCCCGTGTCTATTGGCGCGCGTGATTGGGGCGCGAATGGGGACGAGGCGTTGCAGGATTGTGACTCGCAAGTTTGTTCGACGTTCGCGGTGGATAACATCGGCGACAGTGGAAAAGACTCGTCGCCTGCTTGTGGCATGCGCGGCTTCGCGGTTACGTAAAAAAACAGGAGGACTGTATGGCAAAGATCGATCTGGACGCACTGAACATCGACGAACTCGCTGCGTTGCGCGACCGACAATAGAGAAATTGGCGGAGAAGGTCGCGGCGCGACAGGCCGAGTTGGAAGCCGAGATGGAAAGGCTCTCGCAATACGGCAAATCGTCGAAAAAAGCACCGGCTTCAGGTCCGGTCGCAAAGCCCAGGAAAGAGAAGAGCGAAGAGAAGAAGCGCGAGGGGACCGAGGGGACCGGGCCGATTGCGGAAGCTGCGTAATCGGGAGGGGAAATCGGAAGCTGCGGGGGAGGTTGGCTCCGCGGAGGTTGGCTCTGCGGAGGTTGACTCTGCGGAGGTTGACCTGGCAATCCGGCGGGCCGTGCTATAATCGGCACGGCCAACCCTTCGGATCCCACGTCAATGATCGCTTCCAGTCTTCGCAGCGGCGTCGAACAGCTCGGCGACATGATCGCCGCGGCGTCGACGATCGTTCCCTTCACCGGCGCCGGCATCTCGACCGAATGCGGGATTCCGGATTTCCGCTCGCCCGGCGGATTGTGGACCCGCAACCGTCCGATTCCGTTCGATGAATTCGTCGCCAGTCCGGAAGCGAGAGCCGAAGCCTGGCGGCGGCGCTTTGCGATGGAACCGACCTTCGCGGCGGCCAAGCCGGGGCGCGGCCATCGCGCGCTCGCCTCGCTCTATAAGGCTGGCAAGATCCCGGCCATCATCACCCAGAACATCGACAACCTGCATCAGACGTCCGGGTTTGCCGCCGAGCACGTCATCGAGCTGCATGGCAATACCACTTACGCCCGCTGCATCGGCTGCGGCCGGGATTACGAGCTCGGCTGGGTCAGGCAGAGTTTTGAGCAAAGCGGCGGCGCGCCGGATTGCACGGTCTGTGATGAGCCGGTCAAGACCGCCACCATCTCCTTCGGGCAGGCGATGCCGGAGGACGCGATGCGGCGGGCGACGGAACTGGCGCAGCATTGCGACCTGTTCCTGGCGATCGGATCCTCGCTAGTGGTCTGGCCGGCCGCGGGTTTTCCGCTGATGGCGAAGCAGTGCGGCGCTCGGCTGGTGATTATCAATAACGAGCCCACCGACCAGGACGACATGGCCGATCTCGTCATCAGGCACGATATCGGGGAAACGCTCGGGCCGTTCGTCGGCAATTGATGCCTATTTGATTCGCGGCTGTGCAAGACTGTTCATAGGTTCCCGCAAATTTGTTTTTTATCTATGCGCCGCAAGCGGGAGTGTTATCTTTTGATTCGAGAGATTCGCGTGGCGTCGTCATGAAACATCATGGGCGGGGCGCGTTGTTCCCGGCGCCGTCGCTTCAGATGACGGGCCGATGATGATGTGTGGGGTCCGGAATAATGGGGTCGGACGGATTTGAGTCCAAGAAGGGCCCGCCCGGCGGGGCGGGGCCGAACAGGCTTGCGCCTGGCGAGTTTGCGGGCGGCGCCGAGCGCGATCCCTCGATCGATGCGATTTCGGGTTTGGGCGATGCCGCCGCCAACCTCGTCGAAATCTCGGGCGTCATAAAATGGTTCGACGCATCAAAGGGCTACGGCTTCATCGTGCCCGACAATGGATGGCCGGACGTGCTCCTGCACGTTACCGTGCTTAGGCGCGACGGCTACCAGACCGCCTATGAGGGCGCGCGGCTGGTGTGCGAATGTGTGCAGCGCGCCAAGGGCTACCAGGCGTTCCGGATTCTTTCCATGGACGAATCGACTGCCATCCATCCGGCGCAGATGCTGCCGCCGCGGACCCATGTCAGCGTTACCCCGACCTCGGGGCTGGAGCGGGCGCAGGTCAAGTGGTTCAACCGGCTGCGTGGATTCGGCTTCCTGACCTGCGGGGAGGGGACGCCGGACATTTTTATCCACATGGAAACCCTGCGCCGCTTCGGCATGACCGAGCTTCGCCCCGGCCAGTACGTGCTGGTGCGGTTCGGGCCCGGTTCCAAGGGCATGATGGCCGCCGAAATCCAGCCGGAAAACGGCTCGCCCGGGCTGTCATCCCACTAATTTTCGGCCTGCCTGCCTGCCGCGCCGCCGAAGCAAAACCGCCCGCCTCGGGTCGAAAATGACGGCGCCGGGGTGGCGGGCGGTCTGGTATTTGCCACGATCCTCGGGCTAGGGTCGCGCCCGACAAAATCCCTCCTTAGCTCGGGTAAGCGTTGTCCATGAATTTCGATCGAGGTGCCGGCCGGGTCGTTGCGCGGCCGTTGTTTTATTTGGTTGCCATCGTCGCGCTTTGCGCCGTCTCGCTCCTTGGCGCGCAAGCCACGACCGTCGAGCCGCTGGAGATCGTCACCAAGAACGGGGTGCAGGTTTTCTCGGTCGAGATGGCGACGACCGAACAGGAAAAGGAAACCGGCCTGATGTACCGCAAGGAACTCGCGGACGGGAAGGGGATGCTGTTCGACTTCTCCCCAGAGCAGGAAGTGTCGATGTGGATGAAGAACACCTACATCTCGCTCGACATGATCTTCATCCGCGCCGACGGCCGGATCCTGCGGATCGCCGAAAACACCGAGCCGCTGTCGACCCGGATCATCCCGTCGCGGGGGCTGGCCAAGGGGGTGCTGGAGGTCATCGCGGGGACCGCGAAGAAATACGGCATCGAGCCCGGCGACCGGGTCGGCCATCCGCTCTTCAACGCCAGGTGAGAGGCGCATGGCCAGCCTTGCTGGCCGCACTTGAAGCGTGTATCGACGTGGCTTCCCGAAGGGATAAACGGGGTATAGCGCAGCCTGGTAGCGCGGCAGTTTTGGGTACTGCAGGTCGTTGGTTCGAATCCAGCTGCCCCGACCATGCATGATGAGATGGATCGTCGCTGACACGATGGTCTAGTCTTGGGTCTAATCTTCGGCCTCGGTCTTGCTGCCGCGGCCGAGCGCAAATTGCCCGACCGGCCCCTCGATGTGGAATTCGATGCTGGTCATTTTGGAAAACCGATCGATATCGTTGGTCCCGATTGCGCATCCGCCCAGCCCCATATCGGTCGCCATCAGATAGAGCGTCTGGATCAGCACGCCGACGTCCTTCAGGATGAGCGAATACGCGATTGAAGAATACTTCCAGGAAATCCGGCCAAAACGCGCGGCGATTGTGATCAGGATCTGGGGCGCGGCTGAAGCGCCGATGGCAAATTCGGCCGCCGCCAACATCGCTTCGAGTTCCTGGGCCGGCGCGTCGATCACAACTAGCGCGTGCCTGCCGGCATCGTAATGATAGAAGCCGCGCGCCAGTCCCTCGCAGTTGGCGACAGCCAGATAGAGCTCGAGCTCATAGGCGCTGCCTCCCGACGGATAAAGCCTGGTGGTGTATTCGATATCAGGACCTTCCTCACCAAAATCGGGCTTGCTGGTCCAATTCGACCGGACCCGCGCCGTTCTGTCGAGAAAGCGCGAAAGCTCGGCGAGCGTGATCGGTCGCGCGTCGTCGAAGTCGCGCGTCGAATGACGTTCGTGCAGCAGCTGAGCGAACGGCGAGTTGGCTTCCGCGATCTCTGTCGAAAGCTCGCCAAGTTCTATTCTTTTCCCGGGCCAGGGCGGCCGCACCGCCGGCAGTGGAGAGATGACGCCCGCGAAAGGATAAAGTCCGCCCAACGGATTAGCCTGCCGGCCTTCGGTGCTGCGGGCGTGGAACAGCAGATCGTGAAAGTCCCACGTTACGACATCGTGGTCGCCCTCGGTCGCCCGGAGACCGTCGCCGGCGGCATCGACCTTGAAGAGGATTCCGCAATCCAGCAGCAAGGCGATTAGCTCGGCCCCGGGAAAGCCCTGCTGCCGCCGCAGCCGGCCGATCCTTTGCGGTGTGGCCAAGAGCGCGAGGGCGGCCGCGATCTTCGCATCGCAAATCCGAAACAACGCGCCGGCGCGCGGTGATTCCAGCACCATTTCATTGCCGCGCCGTCGCAGATATGAAAACCGGGACAGCACGACGACGTCGTCGGCGCCGAGCTTCGGTGTTCGCGGCCAATAGTCGGCAAGCTGCGGTTCGATGACGACCAGGTCTTTCCTGCCGCCCGTGTCCGCGAGGCGGTATTCCAAGAGACCGCGCCGGGCCAATCGCTGGACCAACAATTCGATTTCCTGGTCGGGATGGCGGCCATCGGATACGAAATCGAGCGGCAGGCCGGTGCGCAGGGCCTGCGCGCGCTCCACGGCGCCGATGCTGAATTTTCCCAAGCCATCCGAGTAGCCATTGAAGCAAGCGGCGATGCTTCCGTCCGCCAGTGCTTCGAGTGTGACCCGAGGATTCAGCCGCGCCGAAATGGCTGATGATGCGATCTTTCGCCCTCGTTTTTTTCCGGGAGCGCTCAAGCCGGTTGTTCCTCAGGTGTGGGGAAGGAACGGCGTGAGTTCGCTTTCCGCCAGCGGCCGATCCAGCAATCCGAGTTTCACGGGCACATCGTAAAGCCGGCCCGGCCCGAAACGCTGATAGAAATGCCGCAAGCCGGGAACGATCACGCGGACGACCGGAACCTCGACATCGGGCCGGGTCTGGTCGAGCACCATGAAATCATAACCCGCTTTCGTGGCGATCTCGACGCAGGCATTGACCTGATCGCGGGTGTTGTCATGGACCTTCAGGCCCGGCGCCGGCGGCACCACCGGCTTGTCGCTCGGAATCAGGAATGGATATTGCTCCAGCCGCAACGGCGTGACGCCGTCCAAGGTCGGCTTCTCGCCGCTGGCGCCGTCCATCATGCCGATCGACAGGAACTGGGTCAGCTCGGTGAGGGCACGCAGCAAGGCGATGCGGCGATCGAAATGGGCGCCGGAGCCGAACTCGATATTCTCCTGGTCGTTTTGCATCCAGTGCATGATCGCGACATAGGTGGGGATACCGAGGTCGCTGGTGACGTCGAGCACCCAGACCTTGCGTCCGGCATCGGCAAACTGGGTCCGGAGGTCCCGGACATAGGAATCGTCGAATTGTCCCAGATCGACTTCGGCGCGCCGAAGCCGGTTGTACCACCAGATCGCGTAGGCATCGCGTTCGACCAGCTCGAGGAATCCCTGGACGATGGCTTCCTCGCGGGTGTTGCCGGCCGCGCAACCGTTCGAATCCGTATGGAAGTCGCGGTAGAAGAAATACAGCAGGCCGGTCGGAAGATATTTGAAGCGCCGGTCGCGCAGCGACCAGACCGGCGACCACTCGACCTGCGCGGAAGGATCGAGCGGATCGGGAACCGGATGCGAATCGTCCGGCTGGAGGTTGTGCCGCGCCTGAAACTGGGTTTCGCTGAAAAGCTGGACGTCGTTGGGAAGGAGCGCTTCTCCTTCCGCAAAATCCGTAAAGCGCCGCGTGACCCTGATCTCGTCGCCCTGGAAAATTCCCGAATAGCGCTCGATGGCTTCCATCAGTGCGCTGGCTTCGCCCTGCTCGGCGGTGGAACCCTTGCCGAAGCTGCCGCCGCTCAGTCCGGATCTCAATTGGTCTACGCTGTGCGCCGGCGCGGAGAAATTGTGCTGGGCGAAAAAGTTGGTGTTCATCGGCAGATCGGCCTCGATCCGCTCGAGCTTCTTGACGACACCGGTGAGCGGGCTGACATGCTTTCGGAACCGCGCCACCGTGGTTCGCGACGACACCGTCCGGTATCCGCCGCTGGTCATGATCAGCGTCGCGCCGGGCCCCGGCTCGACCGGCTGCGGTGCCCGGCGCGGGTTCTGCAGTTTCTTGCTTCCGCAGGTCGGGCATTGGGGGCGGCGCGCCACGTAGTGCTTTGCAATGGCAGCACCCAACAGGTCGAGGCTTGCAATATGGTCGCGCAAATCGGTACGAAATCCGGAGGCGATCGCCTTGGCGATTTCGACGGCGGCAAACTGGATCGCGCTTTGCCCGAAGGTCTTGCGGACGAGGGGTGAAACCGCGACAGGCCGGGCCGGTGATCGATCGAGAAACCCCTTGATCTCGCGATTGCGGATCATGCGGTCGAACAGGCAGGTCCAGCAGGCGGTCTCGCCCGGATTGAACACCGGTCCCACCAACGGAAAAACGCCGGAGGGCTGCACCAGCAACCATGGCGTTTTTTGCGACACCCGCTTCCGGTTCAGCTCGGCCAGCTTTCGCTCCAGGTAGTCGTTCACCAGTGTGATGGTCAGGCCAGGCGAACGATCGACGATGTGAACACCGAGTCCACGCAGCGCGGCCGCAAGCTCTTTCGCGCCCGCCACGTCAATCGATTCGACGCGGACGCGACATTTGCCGAGATTTTGCTCCGCGACGTCAGGAGGCAAGCCGAGGCTCGCCCAATAGCCGGCTATCGTGCCCGCGGAAGCCTGCGAGGCCGGCACAACATAGCGCCGCTCGATCAGCCGTTTGATAGCTTCCTCGATTTTGTCGGCCGGAAATTTCCGTTCCAATTCGCGAACCAGCTCCGACGCGCTCTTGCCACGTTCGCCGATGGCCTCGGCAAGGGCGCAATAGAGCTCGCCGTGAAGGAAGAATTTCCGGTCCTCGGAATAGAGACACACGACATCGGGAGGCAGCACATAGGCGGTGAAATTCGGCGCGAACCGCAGAAGGTCCGTGTCCGGGCGCCGCGTCGCGCGGCTCTTCCTGGTCTTGTTGCGTTGGCCGTTCATGACGTCAGCACGCGCATGTTACGAATCACTCGGAAGCTCCGGCTGCAGCAGATGGCCGCGGGAACATTCATGTGCAGTTCGCGCGCTAGCATTTTTTGAATGGATTGGAAACCCGGGAAGCCATCATCGCGGCGCAGGGTTGCGCGCGAACGATCCGCATGCGGCCACGCGGGAAGCAGAAATGCGACGGCCGGGTCGACCTTTTCGGACCCGGCCTTCGCGATATTCTTCTATCGATCGTGTCGGCAAGCAGGCGCCGCGACCTAGCACAGGCGGCAGTAGCCCCATGACAGGCAGCAGCCTGCGCAACCCACGCAACCTCCGCAGCCGCAACCTCTGCCGCCACAACCTCTGCAGCCTCTGCCGCCGCAGCCTCTACCGCCACCGCAGCCGCAGCCGCGGGCTTGATGTACCATACCCCGAAGCGTTCCTGGGTTCTCCTTGTCGAAGAGGTAGAACGTCGCCAGGCTGACGTCGGCGATCTCTTCTTCGCCGAGAGTGATTGACTGAGTCGGTGAAAAATTATTCGTCTGCTGCACGTCCGTCGGAACGGCCGATGCAGATGCGCCCCCCACCATCGCGAAAGACAACCCGGCGGCCCCCAACGCCGGTACGGCGGCTTTGGTTACGCGCCTCTTTTTCGAAGCTTGCTTCACCCGTGGCATAGTCGCATCCTCCATACCTGCTAAGAGAGTTTCAAGTTCAGAGCGTCACGATTGTACTCTCGGCAAATGCGCCACGCAAGACTGGTGACACACACGATAATGCGACGCGGCGCATTCAGTTTTCATTCATGTTTATGAATGATAGCAGCGCATTCTTATGGAGCGACTATGTCCATGATCATGTTGTGCGGGACAGTCGCAGCGCACTCGGCGCTGTGCGGTGCGGCAACGGGGTCTGGACACGAACGGAGAAATCGGCGTGGTCGATCATCAAGGGCGTTTTGTCTGGTACGAGTTGTTGACGACAGACGTCGCGGCCGCCAAGGCCTTCTACGGCGCCGTCCTCGGTTGGGGCGCGCAGGACGCATCGACGCCGAATCTGGCCTACGCCTTGTATATCGCGGGAAAAGCTCCGGTGAGCGGGCTGATGGAACTGCCGGACGACGCGAGGAAAATGGGCGCGACGCCGAGATGGGTAGGGTATGTCGGCGTCGATGACGTGGATCAAACCGCCGACCGGATCAAGCGTCTCGGTGGCGCCGTTTACGTCCCGCCAACCGACAGCAATATCGGTCGCATTTCCGTGGTCGCCGACCCGCAAACGGCAACGCTCGCTGTGGTCAAGGGACTGAAACCGGACTGGCAGCAGTCCGTCGAGTTCGGCGCCTCAGGACAAGTGGGCTGGCATGAGTTGCTTGCCGCCGATTGGCAGACAGCGTTCGCCTTCTACCGCGAAGTATTTGGCTGGCAGCAAGCGGCGCCGCAAATCGGCCAGTCGGATTCGTACCAGCTGATCTCAGCCGGCGGACAGACCATTGGCGGCATCTTCACCAAACTTCCGACAGTGCCATTGCCGTTTTGGCTTTATTATTTCAATGTCGGTGATATCGACGTGGCGGCCGGGCGCGTGAAGAGCAATGGTGGCCGCGTCGCCCAGGGCCCGGTTGAATTGCCGGACGGCAGCTGGGTCGCCCGATGCATCGACCCTCAGGGCGCCATGTTCGCATTGCAGGGACCACGGAGCAGGCGCGATCTCGACCAAGCGCCAGCGACGGAGCTCGCCTGGTCCGCCGAATGGGGAGGGATTACATCGCGAGGCAGAGTGGTCAGCAAGCCCCGCAGGTAAAGGTGCGGACGTCGCCACCATGGTCATGGCGACCAGGCGGCCAGCCTGAATCGCGCCGGCCACATCGAGGCGGAAATCAGGCGGCCTTGGCAGCCGCGGCCACCGCCGGTTTGGGAGGCGGCTTGTCCTGCCGCTTCGACCAGGAGATGTAGTAGGCGACGATGGTCATGATCGCTATGCCGGCGATACTGACAAATACTTGTGCGAACAGCGAGCCTGAACTCAGCATCAGTTCGAAATGCCCGACGAAGGACAGGAAGACACCGACGCAGAACACCGCGAGCGACTGCTGACCGCAGACGATGACCGGATCGAACATCTTCCATTCAAGGCCCGGCCAGTCCTTGGGCACAAACCGGATCACGAGAATCACGATCACCACGAAATGGATGAAACGATAGGGCGCGAGATTGGTCTTGTCGTTGGGATTGAAGGTCGAATAGAGCCAGTCCGGGAACATCGCCCCGAAATCCGGGAACTTGCCCGCCATGGTCATGATCAGGGCGAGGATGAGGTAGGCGATACAGAAATAAAGCGTGTATGGCGAAGAGATGACCGCCATCGATTTTCGCGCCCCGCCGAGCGCGCACCACGAGCCGAACACGAACAGCACCTGCCAGCAAAACGGGTTGAAATACCAGACGCCGGCGGGATAGGCGGTAAGATTCCAGCCGAACTGCCGTGCGGTGAGCCATAGCGCGATGGATGCCAGCATCGTCCAATTGGGCTGACGCAGCATGATCCACAGTACCGGCGGAAACAGCCCCATCAGCACGATGTAGAGCGGAAGCACGTCGAGATTGACCGGCTTGAATCTCAGGAACAGGCCCTGCCGCAGTGTCTCGGTCGCGTGGTCGACGAGGCCGGCGACGTTGAACTCGTTGATCATCTCGGAATCGCCGAACTTCAGCGCCAGATAGCTGATCGAGACGATGTAAATCACGAACAGGATGATATGAGCGACGTAGAGCTGCCAGACCCGCTTGGTCAGGCGGGTGGCGCCGACGAGGAAGCCGCGTTCGATCATCATCCGGGCGTAGACGAAAGACGCCGTATAGCCTGAGATGAAGACAAAGAGGTCGGCGGCGTCGCTAAATCCGTAATTGCGCGTGGTGACCCAATTCACGACGTTGTCGGGAATATGATCCAGGAAAATCGCCCAGTTCGCGACCCCGCGAAACAGGTCGAGCCGGAGATCGCGTCCTTTTTCGGGGAGGGTTGCGTTGATTTTCATGGCCTGTCGTTTCGAAGGTGATGCTTTTCGGGGGACTTGCGGGGGAGGGGTCAGCTACCCGCGCGGCTGACATTGTCACACCGCAGCATAATGACTATACCGGTCCGGAAAAGGGTACATCCAGGCTTGGGAATCACCGATCAAATTCCTGAAAGGTGTCTCTATCCCCATCATGGCCGTTTCCTCCACGCGCATCAATGCCGCATTTTTCACGGGGTTCTCACATCCATGACCGCACGCATCTTTAAGCCGGCCAAAAACGCGATGCAATCCGGGACCGCCAAGACCAAGGAGTGGCAGCTCGATTTTGAACCGGAACAGCCCCGTGAGATCGAGCCGTTGATGGGCTGGACCTCTTCCAGGGACATGAAGCAGGAGCTCTCCATTCGCTTCCACACCAAGGAAGAGGCGATCGCCTATTGCGAGCGCGAGGGCATTCCCTATCAGGTGTTCGAGCCGAAGGAGCCGACGCGCCGGCAGGCCGCGTATGCCGACAATTTCGCGTTCCGCCGAGCCGAGCCCTGGACCCATTAGGGGTCGCGCGCACCGCCGCCTGTCCGGGTATTCCGAACGGGCGGCAAACTTCTGGGTTGCCTAAGACGGCGGCGCAGTGACACCATGATGCCAGCCCGATGCGCAAATCGCGGCGCACCATAAAGCTGAACGTCATGCCGCTGCATTCTACCACTGACCCCACCTCGTCCGATTTTGCCCGCAACGCCGAGGCGATGCGCGCGCTGGTGGTTGAGCTTCGCCAGAAGCTCGATGCGGTCGCCGGCGGCGGCGGCAAGGTGTCGCGGGCCCGGCATACCTCGCGCGGCAAGATGCTGGCGCGGCAGCGCGTCGACCTGCTGATCGACCCCGGCACGGCGTTTCTCGAATTGTCGCCGCTGGCGGCTTACGGCCTCTATGGCGGCGACGTGCACTCCGCCAGCATCATCACCGGCGTGGGCCGGATATCGGGGCGCGAATGTGTCGTCGTCGCCAATGACGCGACCATCAAGGGCGGCACCTATTATCCGATGACGGTGAAGAAGCATCTGCGCGCCCAGGACATCGCCCGGCAGAACAATCTGCCCTGCGTCTACATGGTCGATTCCGGCGGCGCGTTCCTGCCGCAGCAGGACGAGATTTTTCCCGACGAACGGCATTTCGGCCGCATCTTCTACAATCAGGCGCAGATGTCGGCGGCCGGCATTCCGCAGATTGCCATCGTGATGGGCTCCTGCACCGCCGGCGGCGCATATGTCCCGGCGATGTCCGACGAGAGCATCATCGTGCGCAATCAAGGCACGATCTTCCTCGGCGGG
>Ga0209422_1000320_pt1 | contig 11706 bp, 14 predicted proteins | sample BlaSpr_A8_OM2_M3_FD_187983 | JGI IMG/M metagenome (GOLD analysis project Ga0209422, IMG submission 187983) | Forest soil microbial communities from Thunder Bay, Ontario, Canada - Black Spruce, Ontario site 2_A8_OM2_M3 (SPAdes) (version 2) | ecosystem: Environmental > Terrestrial > Soil > Boreal... | reverse complement strand
CTACATGCGAGATCCAGTCGTAGTTAGCAACGGGGGCGGCAACGCGACCGCGATGTTTGCCATCGTTGCGATCGTCGTCATCGCGGCAATCGTCGCGCTGTTCGTTTGGCAACCTTGGAATTCGACCCGCACCAGCACGACGGTCATAACGCAGCCGGGCAACTCCGGCGCCGGAACCAGCGGGTCGTCGGGCAGCAGCGGTTCGTCCGGATCGTCGACCACCACCACCACGACCAAATAGGGACACGTTCGAGCGTCTAGCGAAGCGGCGGGTCGCTACCGAGCGGTGGCGGCCCGTCCGCGTTGAAGTGATTTTTCGTGGCCGCTAAAGTGACGCGCAAGACCGCGCGTAAGAAAACATCCCGGACCGCCGGCGCGCTCGCGACCTATCACGCGAAGCGCGATTTCGGCCGCACGCCCGAACCAGCGGGGAAACGCGGCACGAAGGCGAGCGGCACGTCAAAGCGTCAGGGCTTCGTCATCCAGATGCATCGCGCGACCCGGCTGCACTGGGATTTTCGGCTCGAGGCCGACGGCGTTCTCAAATCGTGGGCCGTTCCCAAGGGGCCGTCGCTCGATCCCAGCGAGAAACGGCTCGCCATGCACGTCGAGGATCATCCCTTCGACTACCGCACCTTTGAAGGGATCATCCCGAAGGGAAATTACGGCGCCGGCGAGGTGATCGTTTGGGATCGCGGGACGTACCGGTTGCAAGAGGGGACGAGCACGACCGAGCAGATCAAGAAAGGCTCGCTGAAGTTCGAACTCTTCGGGAAGAAACTACGCGGTGGTTTCGCTTTGGTGCGCATCAAGGGTCGCGATGGTGAAGAGAACACGTGGCTCTTGATCAAGGAACGCGACGAACATGCCGATCCGAGCTGGCGCATCGAAGATCACGCCGAGTCGATAAAATCCGGCCGCACGCTCGCCGACATCGCGAAGGATCCAGGCGCGCCGCACTGGCAGTCGAGCCGGCCGGCCTCGCGCCAAGCGCCGAAGCGCTCGGCGCTCGCGGCGAAAACATTGCAACCTCTGCCGCGCTCGGTGCAGCCGATGCTCGCGACGAGCGTCGACGCGCCGTTCGACGATCCGGCTTGGCTTTTCGAATTGAAGTGGGACGGCTATCGCGCGCTCGCCCAGATCGATCGCGACGGCAAACTTACGCTCGTCTCGCGCAACGGCAAGGATTTCGCCGCGAAATTCCCGGAGTTTGCGTCGCTTGCCGAGTCGTTTACCGAGCGGCCCGTCATCGTCGACGGTGAGATCGTCGTCCTCGACAAAAAAGGCCGCTCGTCGTTCGGCGCGCTGCAAGAGCGCCTCGATCGGTTCGGTCGCGTCAATCCGTCGAAGTTTGCGGTCACCTTCGTCGTGTTCGATCTCCTTTACGGCAACGGACGCGATCTGCGCAAGGAGCCGCTCGAGAAACGCAAGGCAATTCTGGAATCGATCCTGACCGGCAAGGGCCCGGTGCTCTTCAGTAAACACGTGCTCGGTCAAGGCAAGCAATTGTTCGAGTTGGCGACAGAGCGCGGCCTCGAGGGAATCATCGCGAAGCGTCGCGACTCGCGCTACGAAGAGCGCCGTTCGAAAGCCTGGCTCAAGATCAAGACGCATCTCCGGCAAGAGTGCGTCATCGGCGGCTGGACCGAGGCGCGTGGAAGCCGCAAGCATTTCGGCGCGCTGTTGCTCGGCGTTTACGACCGGAAAGGGACCTTCGTGTACGTCGGCTCGGTCGGTACCGGATTCGACGAGAAGACGTTGCGCGAAATTCACGCGCAACTCAAGCCCCTCGAACGCCTAAAATCCCCCTTCGCGAATCCGTCCAAGACCGAGACGCCGGCACACTGGGTGAAACCCGACCTCGTCGCCGAGGTGCGCTTCACCGAATGGACGCGCGACGGGGTCATGCGTCACCCCGTTTTCGTCGGCCTGCGCCTCGACAAGCCCGCGCGCTCGATCGGCCGAGAGCGAACCGAGCACACCGCGGACGTGGCATGAAACGCGGCGGCGCACGCCGCACGACCGCGAACGTCACGGTCGGTTCGCGCACGCTGGTCATCTCCAACGAGAACAAAGTCTTGTGGCCCGGCGAGGGCTATACCAAGGGCGACCTGATTCGGTACTACCGCGCCGTCGCGGAGTATATTCTGCCGCACCTCAAAGACCGGCCGCTGACCTTGCAACGCTACCCCGACGGCATCGAGGGCCCGTCGTTCTTCGAAAAGAACGCGCCGCGCTTTCTGCCGGAATGGATCGAAACGATCGACCTCGCCAACCGCGAAGGCGAGCGTAGCCGCACGAGCTTCATCCTGTGCAACGACGAAGCGACGCTCGTTTACGTCGCGAATCTCGCCGCGATCGTCCTGCACGTCTGGACGTCCCGCGCCGGCGCGGCCGACACGCCCGACTTTATTTTCTTCGACCTCGATCCGAACGACGGCTGTACGCTTGCGACCCTCGCCAAGACGGCGCTCGCGTTGCGTGACGTGCTTGCCGAGATCGGCCTGTCGTCGCTGGTGAAATCGTCGGGCGGCTCCGGCTTGCACCTCGCCATCCCGCTGCGGCTCGATTACACATACGAGATCGCGCGCGGTTTCGCCGAGGTCGTCGCGCGCGAAGTGCACCGGCGCCGGCCCGAGACGACGACCCTGCAGCGCGTCCCGGCCAAACGTACGTTCGGCAGCGTCTACCTCGACTACGTGCAGGTCGGGCGAGGGAAGACGATGGTGGCCCCGTTCAGCGTGCGTGCGCGAGCGAGGGCGCCGGTCTCGATGCCGCTCGACTGGGCGGAAATCGAGACGATGTCCCGCAAGCGCACGACCGAAACCGAAGGAGAGTTCACGCGCTTCACGCTGAAGAACGCCGTCCGCCTGCTCGGCGAGCGAGGCGACTTCTGGGGCGGCCGCCATTGGAAACCACAGCGGCTCGAACCGGCGGTCGCCAAAGCGCGCAAGACCTGGCCAACCTAAGAACTGAGGAGTAAAAAACGTGGCCCACGCGATTTGGTCCGGAGCGATCAACTTCGGACTCGTCACCATCCCGGTCAAGCTGCAAACCGCGATCCGCACCAAAGACCTGCGCTTCAACTTCCTGCACAAGAAGGATGAGGGACGCATTCAGAACGTGCGTACTTGCAGCGTCTGCGACAAAGAAGTGCCCTGGGACGAGATCGAGCGCGGTTACGAGTTCGAAAAGGGCCAGTACGTGACCCTGAGTGACGAGGACTTCAAGCGCGTCAATCCCGAGGCGACGCAGTCGGTCGACATCGTGCAGTTCGTCGAGCTTTCTGAAATCAACCCGATGTATTTCGACCGGCCGTATTACCTCGAACCCGAGAAACGCGGCAAACACGCGTACGCGCTCCTGCGCGAAGCGCTGGTCGCCGAAAACAAGGTTGGGATCGCGCGTGTCGTCATCCGTTCGAAGGAGCATTTGGCCGCGCTTAAACCCAACGGCGACGCGCTGGTCCTCGAACTGATGCATTTCGCCGACGAGATCGTCGATCAAGATACCTTCGAGTTTCCCGAGCGCGAGAAGCCGGCTCCCAACGAGATGAAGGTCGCGAAGATGCTGATCGACACGATGAGCGAGCCGTTCGACGTGAGCAAGTTCCGCGACAAGTACCGCGAGGAAGTCATGGCGATGATCGAGGCCCGTGCCGCCGGCAAAGAAGTGCCGCAGGCCAAGGCCAAGCCGGCGACGCACGGCAAGGTCGTCAATCTCATGGACGTCTTGCAGCGCAGCCTCGAGCAGAGCAAAGGCCGGCGCACCGGGCGCGGCGCCGAGGAGGCCGAGGAGAAACCTCGGCGCACCACGCGACGCAAACGTCCTGCGGCGTAACTACTTGATCGTGTAGGTGACGTCGACGTGGGCGCTCACCGAAATCGGGCCGCCCGGCTGAATGTCGGTCGGCGTCGGTGGCGACGGAGCGGCACGCATCATCGCGGTCTGCACGAGCGGGACGTATTGGTATCCGACCGTCACCGTATGAATTCGCACGAGCGCGAACCCGCCGGCGGTCGCGACCGCTTGAGCCGACTGTCTCGCGTCCACCATCGCGACCGCGAGGGCGGCGCGGTAGACCGACTTGCGATCTTTCAAGTCGAAGTTGACGTTTCCGACGTTCGTCACGCCGGCTGAGGTCGCCGCGTCGATCACCTTCCCGACCATCGGGAGGTTTGAGATCGTCACGAGCAGCGCGCGCGTCGCCACGTAACCGTAGCGCGGCTGCTGCTGCGCCGGCGACAACCCGGCCGGTGGATGCGGCACGAAGACGACGCCGTAGGCCGTGGTTCGGACCGCGTCGCCCGTCAAACCGAGCGGGGCGAGGCTCGCTTGGAGCCTGTTGTAGATGTCGTTGTTCTTCGACGTCGAGAGCGTAGCGTTGTCGTCGTTCGTGACGATCTGAATCGAAAGACGCGCGACGTCGGGCGCGCGCTCGACCACGCCGTCGCCTTGGACGTTCAAGGTCGCGTCTTGTGAAACCGATTTGATGACCGGTTGCGCGAAGGCCGGAGACAACGTCAAAACGGTGAGCAGCGCGGACGCGATGAGGTATCTCATGCTTCTCTTAACGCAGCGCGGGGGCGGGGCGTTAGCCAGTGTCTTGCACGTCGTTGTGCGGGCCGCGCGGAAGCCGGTTGAGTTCGTCGGCGATCTCGCCGACGAGGTCCTCGATTTGGCGAAGTTGCGCGCGCATCGTCGTCAGCCAGAAGCGAGCGACCGCCGGGGTCAGCCGTTCGGTCTCGACCTTGTTCCGAATGCTCGAAGAGTCGAGATAGAGCGCGTCGAGTTGCTGCAGCAGGGCGCGCAGTTGAGGAGACTTCAAGAACCGGTTGAAATCGTTCACCGGACGAGGATCCCCCGCATTTCGAAGAGCCCGGACGCTCGGGCGAGTGGGGTAGGCCGCTAGTACTAGTCGCCGAGGGTGGCCTTCTCGGCGGCTAGGCCGACCCCTTGAGCGTCTCGCCCGGGATTGCTACCGGTCGTCGGGTGGCGGGGCTTGCGCCGGTGACAAAGCGTTAGAGGCGTTTGTCAGCGAGTTATTCGCACGGTGGCCCAATGCTTGTAGCGCAGCCATCGCAACGACGGAGATCAGCGCGATGAGAATGACATATTCGACGATTCCTTGACCATCGTCGCTAATAAGCATAGAAATGAAGGTCTTAAACACCGGGTTTCCCTTTTCGGTTCGCTCGGCTGGGCGCTGTTAGGGGGTTATCGGAGCCTGCCCCGAGTGGACCTTCGACGCTGCCAGAAACGTGCGCTAGGTCATCCTAGCCCCTCCAGATTAGCCCGCCAGGGTGAGCTTTGCTTGGGCGAAATCTACGACGGCCTGTTCGCGGGCGTATTCCGCCGTCTGGGGCTGGAGCGACTTCAGGTGGTCGAGGGCCGCTTCGAGTTCGGCTCGGGCCGCGGCGACGTCGACCAGATCGCGGCTGACCGCTTCATCGACCAGCACGGTGACCCGATCCGGCAGCGCCTGCATGAAGCCTTGGCTCGTGGCGAACTCGAGGCGCTTCGACGCGCCGCCCTCATCGACGTTGGCCCGCAAGACGCCGGGCCGCAGCGCCGTCAAGAACGGCGCATGCGACGCCAAGATCCCCTCTTCGCCTTCTGTCCCGACGGCGATCACCAACTCCGCCTCCCCTTCATAGGCGATCGCCGTCGGTGTAATCAGCTTGAACGGAATAGTTTTCGCCATTAGACTTTCACGCCGAGTTTTTCGGCGGCCGCCTTTACTTCATCGATCCCGCCGACGTAGAAGAACGCCTGCTCGGGAATGTGGTCGAGTTTGCCTTCGAGCACTTCCTTGAACGACGCGATCGTGTCTTCGATCTTGACGAACTTGCCGGGCCGGCCCGTGAATTGTTCGGCGACGTGGAACGGTTGCGAGAAGAGCCGCTGCAAACGGCGCGCTCGCCCGACGGCGACCTTGTCGTCTTCGGAAAGTTCCTCGACGCCGAGGATGGCGATGATGTCCTGCAGATCGCGGTAGCGCTGCAACGTCTCCTGAACGCCCCGCGCGACGCGATAGTGCTCGTCGCCGACGATCTGCGGATCGAGGATTCGCGACGACGACGCGAGCGGATCGACCGCCGGATAGATGCCCAACTCGGAAATCGGGCGCGAGAGCGCGGTCGTGGCGTCGAGATGACTGAACGTCGTCGCGACGGCGGGGTCGGTGTAGTCGTCAGCGGGGACGTAGACGGCTTGCACCGCCGTGATCGAGCCCTTGTGGGTCGAGGTGATGCGTTCTTCGATGCGACCCATCTCGGTCGCGAGCGTCGGTTGATAACCGACCGCCGACGGCATGCGGCCCATCAGCGCCGAGACCTCCGAGCCGGCCTGCATGAAGCGGAAGATGTTGTCGATGAAGAGCAGAACGTCGGCGCCCTTCTCGTCGCGGAAGTATTCGGCCATCGTCACGCCCGCGAGCCCGACGCGGAAACGAACGCCCGGCGGTTCGTCCATCTGACCGAAGACGAGCGTCGTCTGCGAGATGACGCCCGACTCTTTCATCTCGAGCCACAGGTCGTTGCCTTCACGCGTTCGCTCGCCGACGCCGGTAAAGACCGAAAAGCCCTTGTGGACCTGCGCGATGTTGCGGATGAGCTCTTGGATGAGCACCGTCTTGCCGACGCCGGCGCCGCCGAAGAGTCCGACCTTTCCGCCGCGCGTGTACGGCGCCATCAAGTCAACGACCTTGATTCCGGTCTCGAAGATCTTCGGCGTCGGATCCTGCGCCTGAAAATTCGGCGGATCGCGATGGATCGGCCAATACGCGGCCGCGTTCACCGGCGCGTCTGAGTCGATCGCTTGGCCGAGGACGTTGAAGATGCGCCCGAGCGTCCCTTCGCCGACCGGAACGCTGATCGGTCCACCGGTGCTGGTCACGGCTTGGCCGCGCACGAGCCCGTCGGTCGAGCCCATCGCGAGGCAACGCACCTGATTGTTCCCGAGTTCGTCTTGAACTTCGAGGATCAGATCGCGCGCCTGCATCGCCGTTCCGCCCAGTTCGATGCCGGCCGCGGTCGCGGCGCTGGCCTGGCCGTTGGCCTTTCCGTCACCGCTGCCCACGTGGACCATTAGCGCCGTATTGATCAGCGGCAGCGTCTCCTCGGTGAACTCGACGTCGACGACGTTCCCGAGGACTTGAACGACTTTGCCGGTCGCTTTTTTAGTGGCAGTGGCAGGCATATCAGTTTCGCTCTTTCTGGTTTTTCGCTGGTTTGTTGTGGTAGCGGTCGTCAGGCTCGTGCTTCCGTATGGAGCCCGGGCAACACAGCGCCTCGGGTACGTTCATCCGACGAGGGCCTCCGCGCCGCTGACGATTTCGAGCAATTCCTTCGTGATCGCTGCTTGGCGGGCTTTGTTCATCTGCATCGTCAGTTCGTCGATGAGTTTGCCGGCGTTTTCGGTGGCGTTGGTCATGGCCACGAGTTGCGCGGCGTAGAAGGCGGCGTCGGTCTCGAGCATCGCCGAGAAGATTGCGAACTCGAGATACTTGGGAAGCAGCAGCTTCAGCACGTCTTCCGGAGAGGGCGCGAATTCGACTTGCGCGCGGGGACCCGTTGCTTGCTCCCGTTTCTCGGCGACGATCGGGACGAGGGTGCGTGAGAGGGGACGCTGGACCATCGTTGAGACGAGTTTCGATTGGACAAGGATTATTTCCGAGATTTCGCCGGCGACGAAGTCGTCGGTGACTTTGGCGGCGACTTGACGCGCGGTGTCGAGCTTCGATCCACTCGAGAATGCCCAGTCGGGCCCGAGTTCGCCAGGCATACGGCGGACCGCATTTCTTGCCTTGATGCCTACCGCATACCACCGCGGTACTCTGGTCACAACCGCTGAGAGCGTCTCGCTTAGGCCACCCGGCGAGCGTTCTTCCCGCGCCGGAATGTCTTGTACAGCCGGCTCTATTTGTTGGGCTGCTCGAATGATATTGGAATTAAAAGCGCCCGCTAACCCCTTATCGGCCGTCATGAGAATAATGCCTTTACGTGCGTCGGTGTTCCCGGGGCGCAGAAACGGATGATCGATCGAGCCGGCCGCTTCCATGAGGTCGTGCAGCATGGCGAACATCGTCTCGGCGTAAGGACGTGCCTGGCGCTGCGCGATCTCGGCGCGGCGAATCTTCGCCGCGGCGACTTGTTTCATCGCCTTGGTGATCTGTTGAGTGTTCTTGAGCGACTTGATCCGGTCGCGCAGATCTCGAACGGTCGGCATTAGAAGGTCTTGTTGAACTCCTCGATCGCCTTGGCCAGTGTGGCCTCGGCTTCGTCGCTGAGTTGCTTGGTTTCGGCGATCGACTTCGCGAGCGATTCGTACTTCTCGTGAGCGAAGTCGACAAACGAGCGCGCCCACTCCTGGAGCCGCGGCGTCGGTACGTCGGTGAGGTGACCGCGCGTCGCCGCGAAGATCAGCATGACCTGGTCCTCGACGGTCTGCGGCTGATACTGCGGCTGTTTGAGGATCTCGGTGGTCTTCTCGCCGCGCGTAAGCGTCGCTTGAGTCGTCTTGTCGAGATCGCTCGAAAGCTTGGCGAAGGCCGCTAGTTCCCGATATTGCGCGAGGTCGAGCTTCAATTGCCCGGCGACCGAACGCATCGCCTTGATCTGCGCCGAACCGCCGACGCGGCTGACCGAGATGCCGACGTCGACCGCGGGCCGGATGCCTTGGAAAAAGAGACCGGTCGTCAGATAGATCTGTCCGTCGGTGATCGAGATCAGATTCGTCGGAATGTAGGCCGACACGTCGCCGGCTTGCGTCTCGATGACCGGGAGCGCCGTGATCGAGCCGCCGCCCTTCTCATCGGAGAGCTTGGCCGCCCGTTCGAGCAGGCGCGAGTGCAAGAAAAAGATGTCGCCCGGATACGCTTCGCGCCCCGGCGGGCGGCGCAAGAGGAGCGAAACTTCGCGATATGCCTGCGCGTGCTTGGTGAGGTCGTCGTAGACGATCAGCACGTCTTTGTTCTGATACATCAATTCTTCGGCCATCGCACAGCCGGCGTAGGGCGCGATGTACTTGAGCCCGGGAGCCTCCGATGGTCCGACCGCGACGATGGTCGTGTAGTCCATCGCTTGGTGCTGCGCGAAGATTTGCGCGAGCGAGGCGACGGTCGACGTCTTCTGACCGATCGCAACGTAGATGCAGTACACGCCTTTCCCGCGCTGATTGATGATCGTGTCGACCGCGATCGCGGTTTTGCCGGTCGAGCGGTCACCGATTATCAATTCCCGTTGGCCGCGGCCGATCGGAATCAGCGCGTCGATCGCCCGAATGCCGGTTTGCAGCGGCTGCTTGACGGGCTGGCGTTCGATCACGCCCGGTGCGGTGTTTTCGATCGTCCGGTAACGCTTGGTTTCCACCGGGCCTTTGCCGTCGACCGGGTTACCGAGCGGATCGACGACGCGCCCGAGCAGCGCCTCACCGACCGGCACCGAGACGATACGCCCGGTGCGCCGAACTTGCATCCCCTCCTTGATCTCGGTATCGGGTCCGAGGATGACGACGCCGACGTTGTCCTCTTCGAGGTTCAGCGCGATCCCTTGAAGGCCGTTCGGAAATTCGACCAGTTCGGATTGCTGCACCGCTTCGAGCCCGTAGATGCGCGCGATGCTCGAACCGACGGCGATGACCGTTCCGACCTGGTCTTCGTGGACTTCGCTCTTGAAATTCGCGATTTGGTTCTTGAGGATGCCGGCGATTTCGTCTGCGTTGAGCATATCCGTTTACTTTCTGGTCGCGAGTTCGCGAGCGAATTCGTCGAGCCGGCCGGCGATGGTGCCGTCGACGCGGCGATCGCCCATCGTGATGCGGACGCCGCCGAGCAGCGCCGGGTCGATGGTCTGCTTCACCTCGAAGCGCTTGCCGTAGATGCGCCCGAGGCGGGCGACGAGCTGCTCGAGCTCGGCCGGTGGCAGCCGGCGCGCGCTCGTGATCTCGAGCGGTTCGCGGCCGGTGTCGGCCAGCGCAAGTTTTTCATATTCCGCGACGATCGGTCCGAGCAACGCTTCGCGACGCTTGCGAATGAGCAGCAGGAGCGAGTGCAGCCCGACCTCGTGGAACGCGGCGAAGGCCTTGGCGAAGACGCTGGTTTTTTTCGCGCGATCAATCACCGGAGACGTGAAGAAGCGCCGCGTGTCCTCGTTCGAGAGGATCGCCTCGCGCGCAGCTCGGAGATCGCGGCCGACCGCATCGACCGCCTTCCGCTCCTTGGCCAGGCTGAAGATCGCGATCGCGTAGCGGCGCGCGACGGTTTCGTTCTGCATCAGGCGTTCCCGCGTTCGAGCGAGTCGATCACTTCGCCCATCAGCCGCCGATCGGGACCCGCGCCGAGTTTTTTCGCAGATTCGCGCGCGATCTCGAGCGCTCGCGCCAGGAGTTCGTCGCGCAGCCGCTCGCGCGCAGCGAGCAGGCCGCGGCCGAGTTCGCCTTCGGCGTTGCGCACGACTCGATCGCCTTCGACGGCCGCTTCGCTCACAATCCGTTCGCGGGTGCGGATCGCGTCGCGCTCGGCCCGCGCACGGATCGCAGCCGCGTCGCTGCCGGCAGCTTCGAGTTCCCGGCGCGCGGTTTCAACCTCCGCCTTCGCCGCGTCGCGCCTCCGCTCGGCTTCGAGCAACTCGGCGTTCTTTCGATCGCGCGCGACGATCACCGCCGGCGTTACGAATCGGAACCAACCCCAGACCACGATCGCCAAGAACGCGACCGCGCCGAGCACTTGGCTCCAGAGCGCAACCTGCTCGTAGAACGCTGGATTCACCGGGCGCTCCCGAGCGCACGGTCGAGCAACTGCTCGGCCAGCGTCTTGGCGAGTTCGCCTTCACGGTCGCGCGCCGCACGGAGCTCCGCATCGACCGTCGCGCGTGCGTCGTTGGCGATGGCGTTGGCGCGATCCGTGAAGGTCGCGGCCAGCACCGTCGCTTCGCTCTCGGCGGCGGCGCGTGCCTTGGCCAATGTCTCTTCCGCTTCGCGACGGGCCGCCCCGCGTTTCGCGTCGGCCTCGGCACGCAGGTTGCGCATCTCGGCCGAGTAACGCTCGAAGTCGTTCTTGACGCCGTCGATGTATTCGCGCCGTTTTCGAATCGCCTCGCCGACCGGACGCAGAAACACCACCCTCAAGATCGCGAAGAAGATCGCGAAATTGATCAGCTGGATCCAAAACGTTCCGTCGAGGGAGAGAAACATGCGTCGCTATTTGGCGAGGTGCGAAAGCAGGGCGGGCACGTTGGCGACGACGAGCAGCAGATAGAAGCCGAGCCCCAGGCCGATAATGGGAAACGCTTCCAGCACGCCGATGCCGAGGAACATGAACAGGAAGATGTTCGGACGCGCTTCGGGTTGACGCGCGATCGCCTCGACGGCCTTCGAAGCGACGATGCCGTCGCCGACCGCCGACCCGAACGCGACGCCGAGGATGATGATGCCGAACGCGAGGATCGTCGCGGCAGCGATTAAGGCTTCAGAAGTCACGGTGGTCCTTTCTCCAGTGGTCAGTGCTCATCGGCAGTCGCCAGCGAAAGATAGACGATGCCGAGGAGGGTGAAGATAAACGCCTGCACGGTGCCGACGAAAAAGTTGAAGAATTGTATGAAGAACGGCATGATCGCCGCCGCCAGAGACAGATTGAAGGGGCCTACCGAGACCCGCTGCACGATGACCTGGGCGACGACGATGAAGAGTAATTCGCCGACGAAGATA
>Ga0209422_1000319_pt1 | contig 11714 bp, 12 predicted proteins | sample BlaSpr_A8_OM2_M3_FD_187983 | JGI IMG/M metagenome (GOLD analysis project Ga0209422, IMG submission 187983) | Forest soil microbial communities from Thunder Bay, Ontario, Canada - Black Spruce, Ontario site 2_A8_OM2_M3 (SPAdes) (version 2) | ecosystem: Environmental > Terrestrial > Soil > Boreal... | reverse complement strand
GCAAGCGACGGCTGTTGGGTTCGTTCATCCATGGCTCGATGGCAAACGCCCTCCCTCAAGCCATCGGCGCACAGGCCGCGATGCCGGGACGACAAGTCATTACTCTTTCGGGCGACGGGGGCATCGCGATGTTGCTGGGCGACCTGTTGACCTTGCGGCAGCTCAACCTGCCCGTCAAGGTGGTCGTCTTCAACAACGGCTCGTTGGGATTTGTGGAATTGGAGATGAAAGCAGCCGGATGGCCCTCCTATGGCACCGACCTAGTGAATCCCAACTTCGCAAAGCTGGCGGAATCTGCCGACATAAAAGGTATTCGCGTGGAAGCACCGGAAGATCTTCGGCCCGCTTTGCAAATCGCCATTGATCACGAGGGCCCATGTCTGGTGGACGTTAAGGTAAACCGGCAAGAGCTTTCTATGCCTCCGACGATCACAGTGCAGCAGGCGTTGGGATTCAGTATGTACATGATGCGAGCAATTCTCAGCGGGAGAGGAGACGAAGTGATCGATCTGGCGGCGTCCAACCTGTTACCACGCTGAGCGTCGCCTGCCAGGGCTGAGGCCAACCTTGGCAGTCTGTTCAGAGTGTTTCACCCAAGGTCAGGCAGCTTGGTGCCCTGGAGGCTCCACAAGCGGTCAACGCCGTTTTAAGAGAAGTTGTCCCATAAACAAGGTTGGGTAGCGGCCGGACGCATAGGATCATCGGCTCAGCGTCTGAAATGAAATCTATCCGAAAACGGTGTGATATGCACGCGGGTTCGGAAATCTACAAGGACAGTTGAGCGACCTGGCACAAGGACTCGACGAGGAGCGAAGGTCATGGTAACAGAATCGATTACACACCATCGATGCGTGGCGAACGGCATCAAGTTCCACTATGCCGAGGCCGGTGAGGGACCGCCGGTTGTCCTGCTGCATGGATTTCCCGAGACCTCCTATGCCTGGCGGTATCAGATCGAGGCCTTGAAGACGCGTTACCGGCTGATCGTGCCGGACCTGCGTGGGTACGGCGCGACGGACAAGGCGCCCACCGGCTACGACAAGCGCACCATGGCGAAGGACATTCGCGCGCTGATGACGAACCTCGGCATCGAGCGGGCCGCGATCGTCGCCCACGATCGCGGAGCGCGCGTCGGCCTGCGGCTCGCCAAGGATTATCCCGACGCCGTGGCACGCTTCGCGGCGCTGGACAACATTCCGACGCGATTGCTCTTTAGGAACATGAACGCCCAGGTCGCGCAGGCGAGTTGGTTCTTCTTGTTTCAAGGCGTTCGGGATTTACCCGAAGCGCTCATCCAGGGCAGGGAGGAGCTCTGGCTCCGCTATATCCTCACCAGTTGGACCTACGACCCTGGAGCCCTCGGCGACGCCGACATCGCCGCTTATGTCCACGCCTATGCGCAACCGGGCGGGCTGCGCGGCGCGTTCGAGGACTATCGCGCCTGGCGAGAGGACCTCGCGCAGGATGAAGAGGACAAGGACGTCAAACTTCGCTGCCCTACCCTCGCCCTGTGGGGAAGCGAGTTCGAGGCGGCCAAGATGGTAGACATGGCCGAGCTCTGGCGGGAGCTCGCCGAGGACCTCACCACCGCGCCGATCGCCTGGGCTGGACACCTCCCGCACGAGGAGCGGCCGGCAGAGGTTAATGCAGCGCTCGAGGCCTTCCTGGCGCCATGGCTGAGCTGATGCCACGCGCGGATCCAAATGAGGGACCGATCCTCGTATTCAGCACTAGACCAGGACGCAATTCTTAGTGGGAGAGGAGACGAAGTGATCGATCTGGCAGCGTCCAAAGGACGAGCTCCGTCATTAAAGTTCTAGAGGAATGATGACTTTCCGGGGATTTCCCTAGCGAATCCCCTAGAGAAAAATGCAGTACAAAAACTGCTGCGTTGGGGGTTGTGACAAGTCCCTAGTCGCATTCATTCTGACATCACCTTAGTGATGAAACCGAGTAGATGGATGCGACGGTGAGTGCTTTGGAATCAGGATGAGCAAAACGCACATGCAAATTACTGACGGAGTCAGGAGCATGACGATTTGCGACAGAGGAGAGATGCGCAAGATCACGAGAGCAGCGAATGCCGCCCAGCTTAGAAGCAAACGTAACAGCCGCCCACGTCATCGAGCACGCGCCGCGAGCCAACCCGTCATTCCCCAACACTGCCATGAGCCCAGAGACCAACCGAGTCTGGATCAAGCCAAGGAGCTACGGATGATGCAGATACTTAGTGCCAAGCCGCCCTTTGAGCATGCAGCGCGGATACGTCCTCAGACCCAGGAGGAAGTTTCCGCGGCAACGGATATGAAAAGCCATGTTGCACAAATGCTGGAGGCCTCCGCGGAGCCACATGCGAAAATCTTCGGCGATGAGTCGCTGCCTCCGATCACAAGTGTGGACTTGAAGGAAGTCCAGCGGCTGGCACGCTTCCTTCCAGTGATAGTCCTTGTTCCTAGGTCCACGGGTACGCATCAGGTTGCTCCTCACAAAATTTCCCTGGCGAAGTCGTCCAGCGAACGGTTCGAGACGACAGACCTACTGGGAGTCCTCGGAAAAGCGGTGGAGCGCTTCAAGAGTCCCAGCGGCGGGAGTACGGTCGCGTTTGGTGATGTGACTGTCAATTTTCCCGCCATGGAAGCTCTCCGCAAAGGCGAGCCCGTTGTGCTTACGGCCATGGAGTTCAAAACGCTGAAATATTTAATTCAGAACGCCCGCCGCGTGATTTCACGCGACGAACTGCTCAACGAAGTGTGGGGATATGAGAACTATCCTTGTACACGAACGGTCGACAACCACATTCTGAGGTTGCGCCAAAAACTCGAACGCAATCCTTCACGTCCGGTGCATTTTCGGACAATGCATGGCGCCGGCTACAAGTTCTTACCGTAGAGCGGCTCCATGAGGTTCGCTTGAACGTGGGCACTACCAACATGGAACTCGGAAAGTCACGTATTGATATGGCGGCCAAGCCAATTCGTATCCCGAGCGTACAGAATCATCTGGTCTGCGGCGAGGATCGTTACGATTACCTCGCTCCTACTATTGAAATAGTTGTTTGTTCTCCGTCCAGACCCTCAACTTGGCACGAGATCAATCGAGTCCCGAGTGAAAAAGCAGCGGAAGCGCTGATTTGCGGCGCGAATTTCGCCGCCGAGTTACCTACAGAAAAATACAGTATAAAAACTAACCCATCTGGAGTGGTGACAAATTCCAAGTACATTCATTCTCATATCAGCCTAGATATAAAACCGAATGGAACGGTTAGAGATGAATACGACGACGAATTTCGATTTCTGGAAAGGACAGGAAAGGGGACCTCGTGGCGACAGCGACGAAATTGTCCCTAATTCAAGGATTGGACACCCAAAAGCGGAGTGGTTCGTCACGCGAATTTGCGGAGGATGGCTTTGAGGACCTCATCGGTACAAGCAGGGCTCTCCGAGAGGTACTGGACCTTGTTCGGACCGTCGCCCCAACTAATTCGACTTCTCTTATCGAAGGAGAAACGGGAACTGGTAAGGAACTCATCGCGCGGGCCATCCACAAGCACAGCACGCGTAGCGATCGCCCCTTCGTCATACTGAACTGTGCGGCCATTCCTCTCGGACTGCTTGAGAGCGAGCTTTTCGGCTACGAGAGAGGAGCTTTCACCGGTGCCGTGGCGCGCAAGATAGGTCGTTTCGAAGCCGCCGACCGAGGCACTCTGTTTCTGGACGAGATCGGAGATATTCCTCTCGAACTGCAACCCAAACTACTGCGTATCCTTCAGGAAGGAGAGTTCGAAAGGCTGGGCGGCACGCGGACGCTGCGTGCCAACCTGCGATTGGTCGCGGCAACTAATCACGATCTTGCAGTACTGGTTTCGAAGAGACTTTTCCGGAGCGATCTGTATTACCGACTTAACGTATTTCCTATCCAAATTCCACCGCTGCGAGACCGTGTGGGGGACATACCACTCCTCGTGACGCACTTCGTAAAAAGATTCGCGCAGCAACTAGGCAAGCGCATTCACGAAATTCCCGCCGAAGTAATGGAAGCGCTTGTCAGTTATCCGTGGCCGGGGAACATTCGGGAACTGCAAAATTACATCGAGCGGAGCGTCATTCTGACGTCCGGAAATGTTCTTCAGCCCCCTCTGGCGCACCTGAACCGCGTCGTCAAAGCGGAATGCCTTGAGCCAATCACTATGGAAGACACGGAGCGAGAACACATCCGCAAGACTCTGGAGCACACGCGCGGGGTTGTAGCCGGCCCAGACGGGGCTGCTGCACGCTTGGGAATCAAAAGGTCGACTCTTTATTTCCGCATGCAGAAGCTGGGTATTTCACGTTCCCGCAAATGCCCCTTTCCGTTGACGTTCTCGTCGACTGGCAGCTGGAGGTAGAGCAAGCGAATGACTGAGCCTCGCTCAAGTAGCCGCCCGATGGCCCAAGAGCAGCAAACGTTGGAGCAGGTGTCGCGTTCGTGGACTACGCGGCGCGATGAGAAACGACGCCGCATGCAAGTGGTCCAGCCCTGGATGGAAGGCCCGATACTACCCAACAAGGCGAAAATCGTTGACGTTCTCGAAGCCCTCATCGTCAGCGGCGAGCGGGTTGTGCTTGAGGGAGACAATCAGAAACAGGCTGATTTCCTCTCGCGGTCCCTGGTAAAGGTCGATCCCAGGAAACTTCACGATCTACATCTGATCATTTCGAGCATTAGTCGACCGGAACATCTCACGCTGTTTGAGTTGGGCATTGCCAAGAAAGTGGATTTTGCTTTTGCCGGTCCGCAAAGCCTGCGCGTTTCACAACTATTAGAGGATGGCAAGCTGGACATCGGAGCTATCCACACGTACGTCGAATTGTACGCTCGCCTGCTCGTCGATCTGGTCCCAAGCGTAGTCCTTGTCTGTGCTGAGCAGGCTGACCCTGAAGGTAACCTTTACACCGGACCAAACACGGAAGACACGCCGGTTATCGTGGAAGCAGCTGCATTCCACGATGGAATCGTCATCGTGCAGGTGAACCACATCGTCGACAAATTACCGCGCGTCGACATCCCGGGTTCATGGATCGATGTTGTCGTCGAAGCGGATAAGCCATTCGCAGTAGAACCGCTTTTCACACGCGACCCGCGCCACATCGATGAGCTACAAATTCTTATCGGCATGATGGTGATCCGCGGCATATATGAACGGCATCAAGTTCACTCTTTGAACCACGGAATTGGCTTCGATACAGCAGCCATCGAACTTCTTCTACCAACCTATGGTGAGTCGCTCAGTCTGCGCGGCAAGATCTGCGAACACTGGGCGCTCAACCCACACCCGACAATGATCCCCGCAATCGAAAGCGGCTGGGTCAAAAGCATTCACTCTTTCGGCAGCGAAGTTGGGATGGATCGATATGTCGCAGCACGCCCGGATATCTTCTTTACCGGACGAGATGGCAGCCTGCGTTCCAACCGGGTTCTGTGTCAGCTTGCCGGGCAGTATGCAGTCGATGGATTCATTGGTTCGACGCTGCAGATGGATGCCGACGCAAACTCTTCGACGGTGACAACGGGGCGTCTTACAGGGTTCGGCGGCGCGCCAAACATGGGACACGACCCACATGGCCGGCGGCACAGTTCACCAGCGTGGCTTGACCTGATTACGGAGAACAAGCCAATCGTTCGCGGCCGAAAGCTCGTGGTACAGACCGTTGAGACTTTTCAGAAGGGTGGCGTTCCTGCGTTCGTTGAAACTCTTGACGCGGTGCAGGTTGGCAAGCGGGCCGGAATGCCAATCGCCCCCATCATGATTTACGGCGACGACGTCAGTCATGTTGTAACCGAAGAAGGCATCGCATACCTCTACAAGGCGGAAGGACAGGAGGAGCGCCGCCGGGCTCTTGCAGCAGTGGCAGGAGTGAGTCCGATCGGTTTGAAGGCAATTCCTTCTGAGACAGCAGCGCTTCGGAAGAAGGGCGTGGTCGCCTATCCGGAAGATATCGGAGTTCATCGCCTGCAAGCGAAGCGCTCGTTGCTAGCGGCGAGAAGCATGGAAGATCTCGTCGCGTGGTCCGGCGGACTCTATAACCCACCGGCGCGATTCCGGAGTTGGTGATGAGGCCAGACTTCTCATCCAGCACGGCTTTCAAGACTCCCTGGGCATTTTTCAATCGTCAGGCACGGGCGATGCGGCTGGCGGTCCTGGCCCGCGAGGCGTTGATTGCGGAAGCGGAGTTGACCCCGAAACCCGGTCTGGTCGACCGCCGCGGTGCCGGGACTCACAACGATCTGTCTCTCTCAATCATGAGGCGTTCTGCCTTCACGATTGAACCCTACTTCTGCGAGATGGCTGCCTTCTCCCAAGGAACTCACCCTAGTCAGGAATTGCGGGAACGACTTGCAGTCGTTGGACGCGAAGCGGAACGCGCCATGTTCAGGGTAACGAATGGCAGCAACTCGCATAAGGGCGCGATTTGGATTCTCGGTCTCCTGATTTCCGCTGCTGCGTTGCATACCGAGAACGGGGTGAAGGTTTCAAAAATTACTTCAACGGCGAAGGAGATCGCCTCGTTCGCCGATCGCGCCACGCCGCGGCTGGTTTCACATGGTGACATGGTAGCGAAGAAGTACGGTGTCGCGGGAGCGCGCGGAGAAGCACTTCGTGGGTTCCCTCATGTTGTTGACGTTGGTTTACCGATGCTTCGCTCAAAGCGTGCGAGCGGCGCGACGGAGCGTGTGGCCAGGCTCGACACACTGCTGAGCATCATGTCCCGTTTGGATGACACTTGCCTGCTCTACCGCGGAGGAAAAATGGCGCTCGTTGCGGCAAAGGAGGGCGCCATCGCTGTGTCGAGATCTGGCGGTAGTGGAACTGCAATCGGCAGGCAGAAATTATTTCGTCTCGACCATCGGCTTTTAGAGTTGGGAGTCTCGCCGGGTGGCAGTGGAGATCTTTTGGCGGCAACTTTGTTCCTTGATGCCGTCGAGCGGAGCCGAAACGAAGTGCAACCGGACCAAAGCGGATCGGAGGATCAAGATGGAGCAGATTGAGTTCAATTACCCAGCAAAGCGAAAGATCGCGCAAAGAGCCCATGTCGGCGTGGTGGGTTCTGGGGATCTCGAAGTCTTGCTCGAGCCTGCCAAAGGCGAAGTGGCCCACGTTTTCATTCGGACGAGTGTGGATGGCTTTCGTGACACCTGGAAAGCCGTGCTGGATCGGTTCTTCACGAAGTACGACGGGGTTGTCCGCATTCAAATCAACGACGCTGGGGCCACACCCGGCAGCGTTCATCTGCGCCTGGAGCAGGCCGTGGAGGTAAGCGAGCGGTGAGCAACCAAGCATATAGCCCAAACTTCATCAAGCGGCGGAGCTTTATAGAACTCAACGCCCGAGAGCGGGCCAGCGTGTTCTTCGATGCGGGAACATCGCGCGAGTTGCTTGGCCCCTTCGATCGCGTGGAATCTCCCTGGCTCCCGATGCAGGGCGTCACGCCACAAGAAGACGACGGCTGTGTGGTCATAAAAGGAAAGATCGCGGGGCAAGCAGCAGTGGTTGTTGCGCTCGAGGGCGCCTTTCAAGGCGGCAGCATCGGAGAAGTCTCCGGCCAAAAGATGACTGCCGCTCTCGATCTGGCCTGTGCCGACAACGAGAAGGGCATACTGACCAGCGCGGTGATTTTGCTAGAAACGGGTGGTGTACGTCTCCAGGAAGCCAACCTCGGCCTGGCGGCAATCGCCGAGCTCATGGCCTCCATTCTGGCATTGAGAAAACATGCCCCGGTTATCTGTCTTACGGCCGGCACGGTCGGTTGCTTCGGAGGAATGTCGCTGGCTGCGGGACTCGCAAGCTACGTCGTTATGACGCGCGAAGCCCGACTAGGAATGAACGGTCCTGAGGTGATCGAGCAGGAGAACGGCGTCGAAGAATTCGACTCGAGTGATCGCGCACTCATCTGGGCAATTCATGGTGGGGAGCAGCGATACGCGACGGGCTTGGCCGACGCACTGGTCGACGACGATACACCTCAGGTTGCGGAGGTCATCCGACGATTCGTCTCGAAGGGCGTTCCGCCGGAGCATCGGAGCTCGCAGGTAGCACTCTATCGCAACCGAATTGCGAAGCTCGATACGTCGCGGCAGTGGGATCCCAAAGAGTTCCGCGCACTCTGGACAACGAATGCCTCTAACGAGGAAAACCGATGAGCGAATATACCGGCGTTCGAGGAACCGTGTGGTTCCGTGCGTTTACTGGACACGCGTCACCTATGATTGGTGACCCTAACTCTGTACTTACAGGGGATGCGCCGCTTGGCAGCGATCACGCAAGATTCCTCTGCGTTGTTCCAGATCCCCACGCACGTTTTCCTTGTGCCCGGCATGGGGAAGTAGGACAGGAAGAGGGTTACACGCTCGCTGCACGCGTTCGCGAAGTGATCGAGCACGATAAGAACACGATCAAGCGGCCAATCATCGCTATCGTCGACGTGAAGAGCCAGGCCTATGGCCGACGCGAAGAGACTGCCGCTATCTTTCTTGCCGCTGCAGCTGCGGCAGACGCTTACGGTTCGGCACGACTTGCGGGTCACCCGGTAATTACATTGGTGGTTGGCCATGCACTGTCTGGAGCTTTTCTAACACATGGCTACCAGGCCAATCGAATTCTGGCGTTCGATGACGACGGCGTCATGATCCATGCAATGCACAAGGAGGCAGCGGCACGTGTCACGCGGCGCTCCGTGGAGGAACTGGAGAAGCTCGCGAAGGAGATCGTTCCCATGTCTTACGACATTCGGGATTACGCAAAGCTCGGTCTCCTCTACAAGCTGCTTCACGTCGAAAATCCAGAGAAGCCTTCACCTCCGGAGATTCGGAACGTACAAGACGAACTGATAGCAGCCATCGCAGATGCGCGCACGAGCCCCGTCGATCTTCGCAATCGACTCGAATCCACCGCCGCGCGCGAATTGCGAAAGGCTTCAATTCTGGTTCGCACCAAGCTCGAAGCACAGTGGCTGGAATAGTAGGCCATCGAAGATGATCCAGGTTCTGGCCAACTCGCTCGTGCCGATCTTTGTGGGTCTGTTGTTTGGATATGCGGCAGGCCTATGTAAGATAGTCGATAACAAGGACGTAAAAACCCTCGTCAGCTTCCTCATGACCTTTGCACTTCCGTGTTCGCTGTTTGTCACTATTGCACGCACCCCGCATGAGTTGTTGTGGGGTCAAGCTAAGCCGGCCGTCGTACTTGCCATTGTGTATGCGGCTGTCTTTGTTGCGACCTACTATGCGTCGCGGAATCTCGGTAGAGACACCGCTGTAAACAGTGCTGTTTTGGCGCTCACGCTTGGATTTCCAAATCATGCCGGAGTGGGTATTCCTCTTCTCCTGGCTGTTTATGGAGCTAAGGCCTCCGTTACCGTTGCCGTCGGCCTCGCGGTCGGTGCGATTACGATCACCCCGATCACCCTTACGATTCTCGAAAGCGGAACCAGTGCGGGCAAAACACTGTCTCCTGCGGCTCGCTTTCGCATGTCTCTGTGGAAAGCTCTCCAGAAACCCGTATTCTGGGCGCCCGTGCTGGCTGTTCTAGTCTCAGTCGTTAGCTTGCACGTTCCAATCTATCTCGATAAGAGCTTGACCATTCTCGGTGACGCAACGGAAGGCACCGCCTTGTTTGTGACAGGCCTGATTGTATCCGCGCAGCGTTTTAGCCTGAACTGGGGTGTGGGCTGGGCGGTATTAGGCAAAAACGTGATCCAGCCAGCTCTTTGCCTGGCGGTAGCGCTGCTCTTGGGTATACCTCTGGAGCAGACCAGATTCGTAGTCTTGCTCAGTGCGATTCCCAGCGGCTTCTTCGGCATCCTCTTCGGCAAAGGTTTCGATGCAACTCCGAAGGTAGCAAGCTCGAGTCTCGTTGCGAGCACTGTGCTCAGCATCTTCACACTGGCGGGATGGATCATTCTTCTCAGCCACTTACATTAGGACGGCGTATGTTTCACTGCGAAGGTCATTCTGTTCGAACGCACGATCTGTTGGAGATAGACGTGAAACAGCTCATCTTGTCCCAGACGTCTGCGCCTCAATGGGTCGAGGAGGGTTTGGCAAAAAATCCGTTCGTCATTGTTCGCCGTGGTCCAGCCACGGGGCAAGAAATTCCGATTGGTATTCGTGGAACGGAAAGGAGTCAGCGCTGGGCCGCTTTCTGTCATCCGAAGTTGGTAAAGAGCATCCTCACGCCACCTCAACTACTAAGCCGCACGATTCCCATTTCACGAGCAGATACCATACCTGCTCTTCGCGCCTTAAACCTTCTCAAAGACCGCTGGATAGACGTCGCCCCGCCTTGGGGCCCAGTAGGCAGCGTCGGCTTCGAGCTTGCGACCGGCAACTATGTAGCAAAGCCGGAAAGTGATCTGGATATTGTCGTCTATGCAGAAGCGCGCATAACGGCAGATGAAGCAAAGTCCATTTGCGATCGCGCCATAAATCTCCCTGCAGCCATTGATATTCGTGCGGAGACATCTGTATATGGCTTCTCCTTACGTGAGTTTGCTAGCCAGAGCCCCGCGGCGATCCTTCTGCGCACACCCAGCGGGGTGGTGTTCGGGAGAGATCCATGGGGGTGGTGAACTCAGGAACATGCAAACTGCCGCAGAAATTTGGAAGTCCCCGCAAGAGGAGAAGCGTTCAGATGACCAGACTAACGCGACGTGACTTATTGATCGGTGGTACCGCAATAGTGGCGGCGGGCGCACTGCCTGGCCCGCCTTTCGCTGCAGAAGGCTCAGGATTTCCGAGGGACACAAACACAAAAGGAGAGCATTCCATGACGACGATCATGACCAAAGACGGCACGACGATCTACTACAAAGACTGGGGCAAAGGGCAGCCTGTGGTGTTCAGCCACGGATGGCCTCTGAGCGCCGACGCCTTCGAAGACCAGATGCTGTTTCTCGCCGACCATGGCTACCGCTGCGTCGCGCATGACCGCCGCGGTCATGGCCGTTCGAGTCAACCGTGGGAAGGCAATGAGATGAACACGTACGCGGACGACCTGGCGCAACTGGTCGAGAAACTCGACCTGAAGGACGCCATTCACGTGGGTCACTCGACCGGGGGCGGAGAAGTCGCGCGCTACATCGGTCGGCACGGCTCAAAACGCGTGGCAAAAGCTGTGCTGATTGGCGCGGTGCCTCCGCTCATGCTGAAGATGCCCACCAATCCTGGAGGATTGTCTATCGAGGTTTTCGACGGGATCCGCGCGGGCGTTCTCAACGACCGGTCGCAATTTTTCAAGGACCTCAGCGCCCCCTTCTATGGTGCCAATCGGCCAGGTTCAAAGGTTTCCCAAGGTCTACGGGACTCGTTCTGGTTGCAAGGAATGTGGTGTGGACAAAAGGCCGCATACGACTGCATCAAGGCCTTTTCGGAAACGGACTTCACCGCGGATCTGAGAAAAATCGACGTGCCCACACTTGTCCTTCACGGCGATGACGACCAGATCGTTCCGATTACCAATTCAGCGCTCTTATCCGCGAAGTTAATAAAAGGGGCCACGCTCAAGGTCATACCGGGCGGGCCACACGGTATGTGCTCGACCTTGAAGAACCAGATTAACGCGGAGCTGCTGGCGTTCTTACAAAGCGGCAAACAAGCGCCAGCGTGACGGCGATACGCAAGTCAAAAAAGGGGAACAACAAAATGAGTAATTCAATGAGGCCTATGCGCGTAGTACGAGG
>Ga0209422_1000318_pt1 | contig 11717 bp, 8 predicted proteins | sample BlaSpr_A8_OM2_M3_FD_187983 | JGI IMG/M metagenome (GOLD analysis project Ga0209422, IMG submission 187983) | Forest soil microbial communities from Thunder Bay, Ontario, Canada - Black Spruce, Ontario site 2_A8_OM2_M3 (SPAdes) (version 2) | ecosystem: Environmental > Terrestrial > Soil > Boreal... | reverse complement strand
CCCTCAAGCACCCGCCGGTCACGGCGCCCTCCGAACCGGCGGGTGCGCCTTCGCCTTTTCCCGAACTTGCGGTCGCAATCGAGCGCGAGCGGCGGCGCGGCCGCGGCGCGCAATCCAATGCCAGCGGCCGCTTCGAGGCCGAGGCGCGCACAGCCTTCGACGACGGCTGGCAGAGCCTCGACGACCTGCCGCCGTTCAAGACAACGGTAGCGCTCGACACCGCGCGAAAAGTCATCACCCGCAACGAATCGCCCGATATCGGCTTCGACCGTTCGATCAATCCCTATCGCGGCTGCGAGCACGGCTGCGTCTACTGTTTCGCGCGGCCGACGCACGCCTTTCTCGGCCTGTCGCCGGGGCTCGACTTCGAATCGAAACTGTTTGCAAAACCCGATGCGCCGCAACTGCTGGAAAAGGAACTGGCGGCGCAGGACTACGAACCGCGCATGATCGCGATCGGCACCAACACCGATCCCTATCAGCCGATCGAGCGCGAGCGCAAGATCATGCGCGGCATTCTGGAGGTGTTGGATCGCACCTCGCATCCGGTCGGCATCGTGACCAAGTCGGCGCTGGTTGCGCGCGACATCGATATTTTGTCGCGGATGGCGAAGCGGAATCTGGCAAAAGTGGCGATTTCGGTGACGACGCTCGATCCAAAACTGGCGCGCACCATGGAGCCGCGCGCTTCGACGCCGACGCGGCGGCTCGAGACGCTGCGCCAACTCGCTGAGGCCGGAATTCCGACCACGGTGATGGTCGCCCCCGTGATCCCTGCGCTGAACGATGCCGAGATCGAGCGCATTCTCGATGCGGCGGCGCATGCCGGGGTCAAGGAGGCGAGCTATGTGCTGCTGCGGCTGCCACTGGAAGTTCGCGACCTGTTCCGCGAGTGGCTGATGGCCAATTATCCCGATCGCTATCGCCATGTCTTCACCCTGATCCGCGACATGCGCGGCGGGCGCGACTATGATTCGCAATGGGGAACGCGGATGAAGGGCACCGGGCCGATGGCCTGGATGATCGGCCGCCGGTTCGAGATCGCCTGCGAGAAGCTCGGTCTCAACAAGCGCCGCTCGAAATTGACCACCGAACATTTCGCCCGGCCCAGGCGCAGCGGACAGCAGCTGAGTTTGTTCTAGCGCGCGTACTCGTAAATCTACCCAATCTCAACGGCATTATCCAATTCGGCCCGCCTATGACGTTGTAACAACTCGGAACCGAAGATGCATTGCGCCTCTGACTCGCATTCGGCTATCCGCTTGGCAGGACGATGTCGAAATGCGCAAGGCACGGGCGGCTTTCGAGGTGCGATGCAGGCGCTTGCAGCGTAACGATCAGCCGTTCCGGTTGCGGCGCCGAATTGAGCCACCGGTCCGTCTGGTTTTCTGATTCGCCAGCGAAATAAAGCTGGGTTACCAGGCGGTCGAACCGACCTTCGACCGCGAAATGAATGTGAGGCGGCCGGATTTCGCCCTCTGGCGTCGGATACCGACCCGGTTTGATTGTGCGAAACTGATAGCGCCCGGACGCGTCCGTGGTGAGGCACGCGAAGCCTTTGAAATTAGGATCAAGCGGGGCCGGGTTTGTGTCGCTGGGATGACGATATTTGCCCGCTGCATTGGCCTGCCAGATCTCGATTCGCGCGTGCGCGACGGGCGCCCCTGAAGCGGTAAGCACATGCCCCCTCACACAAATGAGTTCGCCCCGCGCTGCCGCGGCGCTACCGCTCGGACGCGCGAGGTCGGCCGCCAGATCGGGAAGCTGTGCCACCGGATAGAACGGGCCGACGATCTGCGGCGGCGTAATTTCCAGTCGAGGCCTGCTGCCCCGAGTTATATGCGAATTGGACCTCACCTCTCTCACTGGGGCAGCTTGATATCGCCGTCCTTGATGACCTTTGCCCAATGGGCAATATCAGCCCGGATTCCATCGCCCAAATCCGTAGCGGTGCCGCCCACCGGCTCGGCACCGATTTTTTCAAGGGCAATGCGAATTTTCGGCTCGGCAAGGACCCGGTTGATGGCTTGGTTAAGCTGCGCGGTGATCTCTAGGGGAGTTCCCCGCTTAACCGCAACGCCTATCCAGTCGGCGATCGCCAGATCAGGAAAGCCAGCCTCGGCAACCGAGGGGATGTTCTCGAGAGCGGCGATCCGCGTCGGAGCCGTAACCGCAAGAGCGCGCAATCTACCGGTTGCGATGAGATCGATGACCGGCAGCGTGGTAACGAACATGTAGTGATTGACCCCGCTCATCAGATCGGCAATGGCCTGAGGAAACTGCTGATATGGCACATGGGTAGCGCGCACCCCTGCCTGAAGTGCGAACATCTCGCCAATGAGATGTGAAGGTGTTCCGAACCCGGCTGATGAGAAGTTGAACTGTCCGGGCTTGCTCTTGAGCAGCTCGACGAGCTCGGGCAGAGAATTGACCGGCAAAGAAGGAGTTGTGACGAGTACGGTATAGGATTTCGAGATCTTGATGACGGGATCGAAATCCACGTCGGGCCTTATCTCAGCCGTCGGAAGCAAAGCATTTGAGACCGTTATGGGAAGGCTCATGGCGAGCAGCGAGTATCCGTCCGCGGGACGGTTGCTCACATCGTTCATTGCGATCGTTTGCAATGCACCTGGGCGATCTTCCACGATGAGCCGCCAGCCCTCCTTGGCGGCGAGTTCGTTAGCGACGATCCGGCTGATGATGTCTGGCGGCGTGCCGGCAACCGCCGGGACGACAACTCGAATCAGATTGGACGGATACGATTGGGCGCCCGCCGAGCCGGGCATGAACAGTCCTGCAAGGCCTCCAAGCAAGAACGTGCGACGCGGCAGGCGAAAATTCGATGTGGCGGACATGGGCTGCTCCAAGGCTCAGCCGGGAGCCAGTGACCGATTGCAGCTTGACCGACAGCTCTATATAAGAAAAGTTCGAATTTCCGATCCTTCTATTCCATTTCGGAAAGGGTCGCATGCTAGACGCATCGCAGATCAGTCGACGCATCAAATTACGACAGCTGAATGTCTTCATCGGCGTCGTGAAGTGCGGCAGCATGGCCAAAGCGGCTCAATACCTCGCGATTTCCCAGCCCGTCATATCCAAAATGATCGCGGAGCTGGAGCAAACACTGGGTCTTCCTCTTCTGGAGCGCAGCCGACTTGGAGTTGAGCCTACCCTCTACGGTCGGGCATTGCTCAGACGCAGCATCACGTTGTGCAATGATTTGAGAAGCAGCGTGGGCGAGCTGCAATCGCTGGCCGATCCCACACTAGGTGAATTGCGCGTCGGGAGTACGGAGCCGGTGATGGCTGGCTTGCTTCCCGCCATTGTCGATCGACTTTCCCGACGATACCCGAATCTCGCGCTCCATATTATTGAGGATGAGCCGCCCGAGCTACAGAACCGTCATCTGCACAACCATGACATCGACGTAATGATCGGACGTCTGCCAACTCCTAAGCCAGCCGCCGATACCGATGTGCAAGTGCTGCTGCATGAAACCGGTGTTGTCGTTGCCGGATTGAATAACCCATGGGTACGACGGCGGAAGATTCGTCTTGCTGAATTGATCAACGAGCGTTGGTGCCTGCCGCCGCGCGAAAGCTTCCCGGGCGGCTGGATTGCGAACGCATTTCACGCTTGCGGGCTGGAAGTGCCGCATGCCAACGTGACTGTGTACTCGATTCAGATGCAGAACGCTTTGCTGGCGACGGGACGTTTCCTGAGCTTCCTTCCGGCAACGATGCTGCATTTCAGCGCCAAGCGGCTGTCGTACAAGGTATTGCCCGTCGAAATGCCCGTTCACATGTGGCCGATCGGAATCGTCACGCTCAAGGGCCGAACGCCAAACCCCGCGCTCCGGCTCCTGATTGAGTGCGCGCAGGAGGTTGCCAAGCCGCTCGCGAGCAGGCAAGCAGCGTCGGCCTATCGCGCCCCGATTTGACAAGCTCGCAGCCTACTATCTGGCACTCGTCAAACTCGCATCAAACCGAATTTGGCTGCGGGCTATGGAGTCCACGCCCTACTCAACCCCTCTCCATCCCGGGGATGGAGAAGCGCCGAATAGCGGGAATTGCGCCGGGTTCCCGGTTGCGCTGGCACCTTCGTTTGCGCAACGATCCCCGGCATGAGTCGGAATAAAGCAAATGACGGCCCGGCCAGGCTGCCAAACGGCGTGATTGCGGTGGCGCCGCCGGGCTTCCGCCGCGAGCGCGCGCTGATCAAGCGCGGCATCTGGCCGGTGGCCGGCTGCGACGAGGCCGGCCGCGGTCCGCTGGCGGGTCCGGTGGTGGCCGCGGCCGTAGTGCTCGATCCCAAGCGGATCCCCAAAGGCATCGACGATTCCAAGCGGCTTTCGCCCGAGCGCCGCGAAGAACTGTTCGAGAAGATTTGCGCGACCGCCTCGTTTGCGGTCGCGTTTGCCTCGCCCGCCAGGATCGATCGCGACAATATCCTGCGCGCCTCGCTGTGGGCGCTCAAGCGCGCGGTGCAGGCGCTGCCGGAAATGCCCAGGCACGTCTTCGTCGACGGCCGCGACCGGCTCGATACCGATTGCGATTGCGAAGCCGTGATCGGCGGCGACGGGCTGGTGGTCTCGATCGCGGCGGCATCCATCATCGCCAAGGTGACGCGCGACCGCCTGATGTGCGCGCTGGCGCAGGATTGCCCGGGCTATGGCTTCGAGTCCCACAAGGGCTATGCGGTGCCGGAGCATCTCGAGGCGCTCGGCCGGCTCGGACCGTCCGTGCACCACCGCCGCTTGTTCGCTCCCGTGGTGGCGGCGCGGGAAAAGCAGCTGACCATGACATTCGAGCCGGGTGTCGTCACCATGCAAACGCAGGTCGACGTCGAGATTTCCGCCGAAATCTGACGGTCGCGCCGAAGCTCCGGTCTATCGGCTTCGCTCGAAGACGCCGTGGTTGCCTCGCGGGCTCACGCGCTCTATCAACAGCGTCGGCCTTGGTATTTCGGACCTTTGATGCGTTTCACCTCCTTGATTATCGAATTGATCCGCGCCCGGCCGCGGCTGGTGGTCTGGCTCGTGGTGCTGCTGCAGGCGGCGCTGTGGCTGATCGTGGCGTTACTTTTGTATCGCAGCCCTCCCGGCGACCTCGCCACCGTGCTCGCCTTTGGCCGGGAATACCAGGTGGGCACCGATCTCGGCCCGCCGCTGGCGTTCTGGCTCGCCGATATCGCGTATCGCGCCGCGGGCAATCACATGTTCGGCGTCTATCTCCTGGCGCAAATTTGCGGGGTTGCGACCTTCCTGGCGCTGTATCAGCTGGCACGCGCCATCGTCGGCGGACAGCAGGCCGTGCTCGCGGTTCTCCTGACCATGACGGTTACGATATTCAGCTCGCCCGGGCTGGAGTTCGGCCCGCTGGTGCTGGCGCGGCCGCTCTGGGCGCTGCTGCTGCTGCACTCATGGCAATTGATCGGCCAGAACCGGCGCAATGCCTGGTTTGCATGGTCGATCGAAGCCGGGCTTCTACTGCTGACGTCCTCTGCCGCGATCGGCCTGTTGCTGCTGCTGGTCGGATTTGTGCTCGCCACGCCGCGCGGGCGGCGGATGCTGATGTCGTTCGATCCGCTGTTCGCGCTGCTCGTGATCGCCGTGCTGGCACTGCCGTACCTGATCTGGCTGATCCGCGCCGACGCGCTGGCGTTGCCGCATTGGCCGGCGGTCGCTGATTTGAGCGCAAGGGCGCTGCACTGGGCCGCACTGTTCGGCGGCTTGCTGGTGGCGCTTTCCGGAATCGTGCTGCTGGCGGTGTTCAACTCCGCCTGGTTTGCCCGCAATCCGGAAGAGGCGCCGATCATCTACCGGCCGCCGGTCGACCCGCTGGCGCGCGAGTTCGTCTATTTCTTTGCCATCGCGCCGGCGTTGATGGGCAGCCTGATCTCCGGTCTTTTCAATCTCGATCACGTCGCCGGCGGGGCGGGCGTCGCGCTATTGATGTCGGGCCTTGCGGTGATAATTGCGACCGGCGATCTGGTTCATTTGCGGCGTGAGCGCCTGTTGCGTTCAGTCTGGGCGGCCGCCATCGTCGCGCCCGCGCTCGCGGTGCTCGCGACAACGCTGTTCATGCCATGGACCGGCGGCGGCGAGGTAGCGACCTCGCTGCCCGCGCGCGCGATCGCCAATTTCTTCGGCGACAGTTTTGAGCGGCGCACCAACAAGCCGCTGCCGGCGGTGAGCGGCGATCCGCAGCTTGCGGCCCTGATCTCGCTGGATGCCGGACGTCCGCATCTTCTCAGCGAAACGCCGGAACGGACGCCATGGGTGAGCCTGGCGAAGTTCAACGAAACCGGCGGCCTCGTGGTCTGGCGCGCTTCCGATACGGTCGGCACGCCGCCACCTGATATCGCGCAGCGATTTCCCGGCCTGGTGCCGGAAGTGCCGCGGGCGTTCGAGTGGTTCGTGACCGGACGGCAGCCGCTGTTGCGGATCGGCTGGGCCATCGTCCGGCCGAAAACGCCCTGAATGTTGAACCGGCGGAGATCCGGCCGCGACAATGCTTGCTGTATATTGGAGACCGGTTCTCCTTCGACGATCTGAACCGGAAGCGCGACATGGATTGGCAACCGCCCGCGGGCTCGAAGATTTCAGTTGCGACCGACGGCGCCGATCCGACCGTCGTCATTCCAAATACCGGTGGCGCGTCGCGTTACTTCACCGGACTGTTCCTGCTGTTCTGGCTCGGCATGTGGACCATCGGATTCAGGGATGCTGGCTCAAAAGTGATTTCGGGAGAGGCCAATGCTTTTCTCGTTTTCTGGCTGGCCGCCTGGACCCTGGGCGGAATTTTCGCGGCGTTCACGCTGTACCGGGCGTTCCGCCCGTCGGTCCCCGAGACGCTGGAGCTGAAGCGGAACGGCGTGAGTTATGATTCCGGAGTTCCGCCGCTGCAGTTCGATTCATCCTGGCGATACAAGAACACCAGGGATGCCTGGAGCGCCGCCTTTCCAAGGCGCGTTCGCGCCGATCTCGATCGGCGGGAACTGCAATCGCTGCGCCTGCGCGAAACCGAATCCGGTAACCGTCTGACCGTCGATGTGGACGCCACGCGTATCGACATTGCGCCGAATGCCAGCGAGGTCGAACGCGAATGGCTGGCCCGATTGCTGGCGCAGCGCTATTCGCTGCCGCAGGCGCTGGCAACGCCGGCGCCGGCCGCGAACTGAAGCCAACTTCGAACCGGATGTTCAACCGGCGGCGAGCGCTTTGGCGATCGCGCGCAAATCCTGCCACGCCATGCGCTTGTAGGACGGCGAGCGCAGCAGATAGGCCGGATGGAAGGTGGCGATGGCGCGGATTACGCGGGTGCCGGTGTCGTAATCGAACCAGCGTCCACGTGTCTTCATGATGCCTTCCCGCGTCGACAGCAAGGTTTGCGTGGAGGGATTGCCGAGCGTCACCAGCACATCCGGATTGACCAGTTCGATCTGGCGCTGGATGAACGGCAGGCAGATCTGGGTCTCCTGCGGCGTCGGGGTGCGGTTGCCGGGCGGCCGCCACGGAATCACGTTGGCGATATAGGCGCTGGTGCGGTCGAGCCCGATCGCCGCGATCATCCGGTCGAGCAATTTGCCGGAACGGCCGACGAACGGCAGGCCCTCGATATCTTCCTCCCGACCGGGCGCCTCGCCGACGAACATGACGCGCGCCTTCGGATTGCCGTCGGCAAATACCAGCCTTGTGGCGGTCGATTTCAGCGCGCAGCCGTCGAAATTCTCCAGCAGCGCGCGCAGCGCCTCGAGCGTCGGCGCGGTCCGCGCCGCCTCCCGCGCCGAGACGATCGCAGCCTCCGGCGCCGGCGCCGCTTCCGCGCGCGGGGCCGGAATCGGGACAGCAGCGCTGACGGGTCTTCGTGGCGCGGCTTCGCTGGGCAGCGGAATCAGGTCGGGATCGGCCAGCCGGTTGACGGGTGCTTCCGTCAGCGCGCAGTCGACCCCGGCCTCCAGATAAAAGGCCAGCAATTGCTGAACGGTCGGGGCGGGATCAGGGGTCATGGCGGGCTATCACGGGCATCCGTTCAATCTAGAGCATGATCCGGAAAAGTGGGAACCGGTTTTCCGAAAAGATCATGCTCAAACAAAGAGATGAGATCATGATCCGATTTAACTAATCGGATCATGATCTTGATCGCGCCGCAACGAAACGCCCGGCCGGGCATTTCCATGGTTGTTCTCAAGCAAAAAATCGGAAACAAACGACCTCGCCGTACCCTCCCTTCTCAACCGGGCTGAGACCAGATCATGAGTACCGAAGAATTGCCGCCGCGCGAATCCATGGAATTCGACGTCGTCATCGTCGGCGCCGGGCCGTCGGGCCTTTCCGCCGCGATCCGGCTGAAGCAGCTCAATCCCGAGCTTACGATTGTCGTGGTGGAAAAGGGCTCCGAAGTCGGCGCGCACATTCTGTCCGGCGCGGTGATCGATCCGGTGGCGCTCGACAAGCTTGTGCCGGACTGGCGCGAGGATTCCGATTGTCCGCTGAAGACCCAGGTCAAGACCGACAAATTCTACTGGATGACCAAGGGCACGGCGATCCCGCTGCCGGCCATCGCGATGCCGCCGCTGATGCACAATCACCACTGCTATATCGGCTCGCTCGGCAATGTCTGCCGCTGGCTGGCGCGGAAGGCCGAGGCGCTCGGGGTCGAGATCTATCCGGGCTTTGCCGCCGTCGAAGTGCTTTACGACGAGAAGGGCGCGGTGCGCGGCATCGCCACCGGCGACATGGGCGTCGCCAAGGATGGCTCGCACAAATCTTCCTATACCCGCGGCATGGAATTGTGCGGCAAATATACGCTGTTCGCCGAAGGGGCGCGCGGCAGCCTGACCAAACAGCTGCTTTCGAAATTCTCCCTCGACGCCAGCAGCGAACCGCCGAAATTCGGCATCGGCCTGAAGGAGGTCTGGCAGGTCGATCCTGCAAAGCACCGGAAAGGCCTGATCCAGCATTCGTTCGGCTGGCCGCTGAACAACGAGACCGGCGGCGGCTCGTTCCTCTATCACTATGACGACAATTTGGTCGCGGTCGGCTTTGTCGTGCATCTCAATTACGACGATCCGTATCTGTCGCCGTTCGATGAATTCCAGCGCTTCAAGACCCATCCCGCGATCAGCGGCCTGTTCGAAGGCGGCAAGCGGCTGGCCTATGGCGCGCGCGCCATCACCGAGGGCGGTTATCAGTCGGTGCCGCGTCTCTCTTTCGCGGGCGGCGCGCTGATTGGCTGCGCGGCAGGGTTTGTCAACGTGCCGCGCATCAAGGGCGTGCACAACGCCATCGGCAGCGGCATGCTGGCGGCCGAACACCTCCACGCGGCGCTCGCCGCGGGGCGCGCCAACGACGAACTGGTCGAATATGAAAATGCCTGGCGCTCGTCCGCGGTCGGCAAGGATCTGTACCCGGTTCGCAACGTCAAGCCGCTGTGGTCGAAGTTCGGCACCATCGTCGGCGTCGCCCTCGGCGGTATCGACATGTGGTGCAACACGCTGGGCTTCTCGCTGTTCGGAACCCAGTCGCACGCCAAGCCCGACCGCAAGACGCTCGATCCGGCGAAAGCGCATACGCCGATCGCGCCGCCGAAACCCGACGGCAAGCTCACCTTCGACCGGCTGTCGTCGGTATTCCTCTCCAATACCAACCATGAGGAGGACCAGCCGGTTCATCTGAAGGTCGCCGACATCAACCTGCAGAAGACCTCGGAGCACGACGTCTATGCGGGTCCGTCCAACCGGTATTGTCCGGCCGGCGTCTATGAATGGGTCGAGGAGGCATCGGGTCCGCGTTTCGTCATCAACGCCCAGAATTGCGTCCACTGCAAAACCTGCGACGTGAAGGATCCGAACGGCAACATCACCTGGGTTCCCCCGGAAGGCGGCGGCGGACCCAATTACGAGGCGATGTGACCACGATTGCGTGAGCCGCGGCGCGCTGGTACCGGCGGCGGCCACGATACGGCCACAGTGCGAGCGTTTTCAGGCATCTAGCGGCATACCAGCCGCTCCTGCCAATCGATTCGTCATGCCGTATCCTTGCGGTCGAACGCCAAACGCGGCATTGTCGGCGCTCTCGATGCCGCCGGTCGGGTTCGCATTCGAGACGATCCGTAAATTCTTGCCGTGAAATCCTGGAGCTTAGGGCGAACCGTGATGCTTTCCACTCGAATCAATCGTTGGACGTTTGCCGCACTCGCCGTCACCGCGCTGGCAATGCCCGGCTCGCTTTCGGCGCAGACGCCCGATCATCCCACCGACAATTCGGCGCAGTTTCCCACCAGCCACGATCTGAAAGCGCTGACGACCTCGGGCAGCTACCTCGCCGCCCGGCACGCCAGCGTGGAGCGCGACGCGGCTTCCGCGGCGGCGTTCTATCGCTCGGCGCTTCGCAGCGATCCGAAGAACAACGAGCTGCTGGACCGCGCCTTCATTTCGTCGCTCGCGGACGGCGACATCGACGAGGGCGTCAAGCTCGCCGAGCGGATCCTGACCATCGACAAATCCAACCGCGTCGCGCGGCTGGTGATCGGGGTGCGCGATCTGAAGCTGAAGAAATATGCGACCGCGCAGCTCAACATCAATCAGTCGATCCGCGGACCGATCACCGACCTGGTCGCGACGCTGCTGTCGGGCTGGGCCAGCTTCGGCGCCGGCGACGCCAAGGCGGCGGTCGCCAACATCGACAAGCTCACCGGACCCGAATGGTATCCGATCTTCAAGGATCTGCACGCCGGCATGATCCTCGAGCTCGCGGGCAAGGAAAAGGAAGCCGGCGTGCGCCTGGAGCGGGCCTACAAGCTCGACGATTCCATGCTGCGGGTTGCCGACGACTATGCGCGCTGGCTGACCCGCAACAAGGACGACGCGGCGGCAACCGCGGTCTATGAGGCGTTCGACAAGAAGCTGCCGCGCCATCCGCTGGTGCTGGAAGATCTGCGCGAGACCAGGGCCGGCAAGAAGATGTCGCCGCTGGTCGATTCGCCGCAGACCGGCGCCGCCGAAGCGCTCTACGGCATCGGCGCCACGCTGACCCGCCGCGGCGGCGAGGATCTCGCGCTGGTCTACCTGCAGCTTTCGCTGTATCTGGCCCCCAACCATCCGCTGGCGCTGTTGTCGCTCGCCGATCTCTACGAGTCGGTGAAGAAGCCGGCGATGGCGATCAAGGTTTACGAGCGCATGCCGGCGAGTTCGCCGCTGAAGCGCAACGCGCAGATCCAGCTCGCCACCAATCTCGACGCCGCCGACCGCAGCGAGGAGGCGATCAAGATCCTCAAGGGCGTCACCGCGGAGGATTCCAAGGACATCGAAGCCATCATGGCGCTCGGCAATATCGAGCGCGGCCGCAAGAAGTTCACCGACTGCGCCCAGACCTACAGCCAGGGACTGGCGGCGCTGCCGGAGGCCAGCGAGAAGGCCAACTGGGTCTACTATTATTACCGCGGCATCTGCGAGGAGCGCTCCAAGGCGTGGAACAAGGCCGAGGTCGATATGCGCAAGGCGCTCGAGCTGCAGCCCGAGCAGCCGCACGTGCTGAACTATCTCGGCTATTCCTGGATCGATCAGGGCATCAATCTCGACGAAGGCATGAAGATGATCAAGCGCGCCGTCGAGCAGCGTCCCGACGACGGCTACATCGTGGACTCGCTGGGCTGGGCCTATTACCGCATCGGCAATTACGACGACGCGGTGAAGAATCTCGAGCGCGCGATCGA
>Ga0209422_1000317_pt1 | contig 11730 bp, 9 predicted proteins | sample BlaSpr_A8_OM2_M3_FD_187983 | JGI IMG/M metagenome (GOLD analysis project Ga0209422, IMG submission 187983) | Forest soil microbial communities from Thunder Bay, Ontario, Canada - Black Spruce, Ontario site 2_A8_OM2_M3 (SPAdes) (version 2) | ecosystem: Environmental > Terrestrial > Soil > Boreal... | reverse complement strand
ATTTTTCTTGTCCACGTCGCGGATCACCGGAACCAGCAAGCCTCGATCCGTGTCCGCCGCCACCCCGATACTGATGTACTGCTTGTAAATGATCTCTTCCTTCTCCATGTCAATGGTGGCGTTGAATTGCGGAAAGACTTTGAGCGCGGCAGCGCAGACTTTCAAGGCGATGGCAGTGACCGTCATTTTGCCGCCGGCTTGCTCAGCTTTGGGAGCGAAACGGGCGCGCAACTGCTCGAGTTCGGTGATGTCGGCGCGGTCGTGCTGGGTAACGTGAGGAATCGTATTCCAGGATTCCGCCAAGTGTTCGGCCGTCTTGCGCCGAACTCCGCGCATCGAAACGCGCTCGATCTTTCCCCACTTGGCAAAGTCCGGTAGTTTGGGCGCCACAAAATGTCCGGCGCGCGCTGGAGCCTGCGCGGAAGTGGCTGCGGCACTCAGAACCGCTTTCGCATGGGCCTTCACATCATCTTCGCTGATGCGTCCGCCGGGACCCGTGCCTTTGACTTCGTAAATATCGACACCGATTTCGCGAGCCAATCGGCGCGTGTGCGGAGCCGCAGGCACCGGGCTCCGGTGCTCGGTTCCGGCGACTTTGCCCAGTTGCACAGGCATGGAAAACGATGCGGGAACTGGCCTCGGCTGGTCAGGAGGGAGCGCCTGTTCTTCGGTTTTGCCTTCTGCGCGAATTGCCGCCTGGAATGCTAGCCGCGCCCCATGCTGGCCTGAGACGTGCTCAACCGGCTGCCGTTGCGGACGAGCGGGCTCGACTTGCGACGGCGCTGCACTCTGCAGAGTGAAAATCACCTGCCCGACTTTGATCTTCTCGCCTTCTTTAACTTTCACTTCATTCACAACGCCGCTGACCGATGAGGGGACTTCAACCACCGCCTTGTCGGTTTCCAACTCCATCACCGGCTGGCCTTCGGAAACTTTTGCACCGGGAGCGATCATCAGGCGCACCAAATCGCCCTCGGAAATGTTTTCTCCGAGCTCCTGGAGGCGAAATTCGGTGGAAGGCTGAGCATCGGTCGCTCGATTTCGACGTGGCGATGGCTGTGATTGAGGCGGTGGAACGGGAGCCGGCTGCGGTTTTGCGGCAGCCCCAGTCGAAGCCGCTGTAGGCTGAACAGGTTCAGCTTTTGGGCTCACGGTCTCTTTTTGGGGCGACGGAGCGCTTTTAGCGTCGGCAGCGGGTGCTCCGTTATTCTCGGCTCTGAAAATAACCTGGCCGACTTTAATCTTGTCGCCCTCTTTGACCAGAACGTCCTTCACCGTTCCGCTGACCGATGAAGGAACTTCCACCACGGCCTTGTCGGTTTCAAGTTCCATAACAGCCTGGCCTTCGCTGATCGTCGCACCGGGGGAAATCATCAGACGCACCAGGTCTCCCTGGTCAATATTCTCTCCGAGTGCGGGAAGCTTGAATTCGATCACCAATTCTATTCCTTTGGTCTTTTGCAGAGTGATTACGACGGCGCTTAACTAGTAGCCGGGTTCAGTTTTTCTTGATCGATTCCCAGATCGCGGACAGCTTGCTTCACGACGTCGATGCCAATTTTATTTTCCCGCGCCAGGGCTCCCAGCGTAGCCAGCACAATGTGTTTGGCATCTACTTCGAAGAAGTCGCGCAATGCTGCGCGGCTCTCACTGCGGCCAAAGCCGTCGGTTCCGAGAGAAACGAATTGTCCCGGCACCCACTTTGCCAGAGACTCCGGCAGCACCTTCATGTAATCAGATGCGGCGATGAACGGTCCGGGCGCATCTTTCAGGGTCTGAGTTACATAGGGCATTTTCGCGGGCTCGCCGGGATGCAGCATGTTCCAGCGTTCGCAGTCATTGGCGTTGCGATACAGTTCCTTATAGCTGGTCACGCTCCACACGTCGGCGGCGACACCGTATTTTTCTTTCAGCAGAGTCTGCGCCTTCAGCACTTCGTACATGATGGTCCCGCTGCCCAGCAATTGGACGCGCAGTTTTTGATCGGGTGCATCGGAGGTGTTGAAGCGGTAGAGACCACGCAATATGCCTTCGCGGACATTCCTTTCTTTCGGCATCTCCGGCATGGCCAGAGGCTCGTTCGTCACGGTGAGGTAGTAGAAGATCGACTCCTGATCGATATACATGCGCTTAATGCCGTCTTGAATAATGACGGCAATCTCGTAAGCGAACGCCGGATCGTAAGCCACCAGATTGGGAACGGGCAGCGCCAGAACGTGGCTGTGGCCGTCCTGATGCTGCAAACCTTCGCCGGCCAGAGTGGTTCGTCCGGCGGTTCCGCCAATGAGGAATCCGCGGCACCGCATATCGGCTGCGGCCCAGATCAAGTCGCCGATGCGCTGGAACCCGAACATGGAGTAATAAATAAAGAAGGGAATGGTATTGATGCCGTGGTTCGCATAAGCCGTTCCCGCGGCGATGAACGAACACATCGAGCCGGCTTCGGTAATTCCCTCTTCAAGAATCTGCCCGTTCTTCGCTTCCTTGTAATAAAGAAGAGTGTCCATATCGACTGGCTCGTAAAGTTGGCCAACGCTGGAGTAAATGCCCACCTGCCGGAACAACGCCTCCATGCCGAAGGTGCGGGCTTCATCGGGAATGATAGGAACGATCAGCTTGCCCAATTCCGGATCGCGCAGCAGTTTCCCGAGCAAGCGCACAAAAACCATCGTGGTCGCCACTTCGCGCCCATCAGTCCCTTTATAAAATTCTTCAAAGTGGGCTTCTGGCACCGCTTTCAAGGGCGTGGCGCGAACGGAGCGCTGGGGCATGTAGCCGCCGAGTTGTTTGCGGCGGGCCTGCATGTACTTGATTTCGGCGCTGTCGTCGGAGGGCCGATAAAACGGTGCGTTATGCAGTTCGTCGTCGGGAATCGGAATTCCAAAACGCGAGCGGAATAGCTCCAACTCTTCTTCGTTCAATTTCTTTTGCTGGTGCGTGATGTTCTTGCCTTCGCCCGCTTCGCCGAGTCCGTAACCTTTGATCGTTTTGGCGAGGATGATGGTCGGAGATCCCGTGTGATCGACCGCAGCTCGATAAGCGGCGTGCACTTTGATGGGGTCGTGTCCGCCCAACCGCATGCGGGCCAGTTGCTCGTCGGAAAGATGTTCCACCATTTTCAGCAGACGAGGGTCAGTGCCGAACAGATTCTGGCGGAAGTAGGCTCCGCTCTCGACAAAATATTTCTGATACTGTCCGTCGCTGATTTCGCCCAGCCGCCTTACCAGAATGCCGTCGCGGTCGGCGCGAATCAGGCTATCCCAGTCCGATCCCCAGATGACTTTGATTACATTCCAGCCCGCGCCACGGAAGATGGCTTCGAGTTCCTGAATGATTTTGCCGTTGCCGCGGACAGGCCCATCGAGGCGTTGCAGGTTGCAGTTCACCACGAAAATCAAATTATCCAGATTCTCGCGCGAAGCCAGAGTGATCGAGCCGAGCGACTCGGGTTCGTCCATTTCGCCGTCACCCATGAACGCCCACACCTTGCCTCCGGTTGATTCCTTCAGTCCGCGATTCTCCAGATAGCGGATGAAGCGGGCATGATAGATCGCTTGGATCGGACCCAAGCCCATCGAAACCGTGGGAAACTCCCAGAAATTTGGCATGAGCCACGGGTGAGGATACGAACTCAATCCGCCGCCCGGCTTCAATTCTCGACGAAAGTTTTCCAGCTTCTCCTTTGGAATACGTCCTTCAAGATAGGCGCGAGAATAAATTCCCGGAGCGGCGTGGCCCTGAAAATAGACGAAGTCACGATCTCCGCTCTCCGTCTTGGCCTGAAAGAAATGGTTGAAAGCGACCTCATATAAAGTGGCCGCAGAAGCAAAGGTGGAAATGTGTCCGCCAATACCTTCCTGAATTTTGTTAGCGCGCACCACCATCGCTAAAGCGTTCCACCGCACCAGGCTCTTGATACGGCGTTCCATCTCCTGGCTTCCCGGAAATGGCGCCTGTTGTGGAGAGGCGATGGTGTTCTGATAGGGCGTGGTGGCAGAGAAGGGAAGATTCACTCCCGCTGCGCGGCGCGCGTGCAGCGCCAACTGCTGCAACAATCTTCCAGCGCGAGTGGGACCGCCCTGCGAAAGCACATAATCCAGCGAATCAACCCACTCGCGTGTTTCTAACACCTCTTGACCGTCAGTTTCCGTCTGAGCCACGTCTGGTATCTCCGTTCGATTGTGCCGAATGGTCCATGATATTCAATTGCGAAGAATTTTGCTGAACGAAGGTCGCCGTCTCGAAGGTTTTACAATGTTACGCAGGCGCCAGGCGTTCGAGGAATGTACCTCGACGCGGAAGCCTTAGAGGTCGCTAATGTTGAAAATCGCTCTGCTCATTATTGTGGTTTTGGCCGTTGTGATACTCGTCCCGCGCCTTTTTGGTTCGCGTGCTGCCGCTCCTTCACCCGGCAGCATTGCGCCTGATTTCGTTCTTCCCTCGCAGGAGGGCGCTTCCGTCAGCCTCAAAGATTACCGCAACGGTTGGGTCGTCCTTTATTTTTATCCTAAGGACCAGACTCCGGGCTGCACACGGGAAGCGCACAACTTCCAAGTGGATCAGCCCAAGTATGCCGAGCGCCAGGCCGTTGTCCTGGGCGTGAGCGTGGATAGCGTGGACTCCCACAAGAAGTTTTGCGCGAAGGAAGGACTGAACTTCAAGTTGCTAGCCGATACAGACGGCAGAGTGAGCCGCGCCTACGGTTCCCTCACCAACTTAGGAGTGGTGAAATTCGCATCTCGCCATACCTTTCTTATTGATCCCCAAGGCAGAGTGGCGAAGGTCTATACAAGCGTTGAACCTGCGCGCCATAGCGAAGAAGTTCTGGCCGCGCTTGACCAACTGCGGAAATAGTTGTGAGGCCGGCCCGTGTAAACTAGCGAAATGGCGACTGCAGTCAGGCAATCTGGAAAGCAAGAGTCTGATCCGCGGCCGCTCGATTACCGCTTCCCTCCCGGATTCAAGCGCAATGTGCTCTGGTATGCGCTTCGCAAGTTTCGCCCGGCAAATCCTATTCTCCTTTTTCAGCATTTGGCTGAGACTTACGGCGACATTGCGCATTACAAGCTCGGCCATCACCACATTGTTTTTATTAATCATCCCGAGTACATCCGCGAAGTGCTAGTGGTGCGAAACGACAACTTCATCAAGGAACGCACCGTGCAGCGCAGCAAGATGCTGCTTGGCGAAGGCATGATTACCGCTGAAGGCGTTACGCACCGAGCGCAGCGGCTGACGGCGCAACCCGCCTTCCACCGCCAGCGGATTGCGGAGTATGCGAACGTCATCGTCGAAGAAGCCGCTCACCTCCGCGATTCATGGCGTGCGGGAGAACAACGCGATATCGCCGCCGACATGATGCACCTTACCCTCAACGTAGTGGCGCGCACTATGTTTGCCACCGATTTGCGGCAGGAAGTCTTCGAACTGGCTGGGGCCATCAATCGCATCATGAGCCTCTACAATCTTCTCATCATGCTGCCGGCGGCGGAGTGGCTGGTGCATTTGCGCCCTCCCGGGCTGGCTGCGTTCGTTCGCGCTCGCAACCGTATCGACGCTGCGGTCTACCGTATGATCGAGGCGCACCGCAACAGTGGCGTTGATCGCGGAAGCTTGCTGGATCTTATGCTTGCGGCCTCGCCCGCCAACGATGAAGAATCGCGTCAATCTTTACGCGATCAGGTCATCACCGTTTTTCTGGCAGGCTACGAGACTGTCGCCAATGCGCTGTCTTGGACTTGGTATTTACTCTCGCAAAATCCGGGGTGCGAGCTGAATTTTCAGACTGAAGTCGATGGGTGCGTGGCCGGGAAACTCCCCGCTTTCGACGATGTATCCCGTTTGCGTTACACGGAGAATGTGCTGGCGGAATCGCTGCGCTTGTTTCCGCCGGCGTGGGCGATGGGCCGTTATGCTCGCAACGACTTTGCGCTGGGCGATTATTTTCTCCCCGCACGAACCACGATTTTGATGAGCCCATTCGTCACCCAGCGCGATCCGCGTTTTTTCCCCGACCCGATGCGTTTTGATCCCGATCGATTTACGGCCGAAGCCAAAGCCGCCCGTAAAAAATTTACCTACTTCCCTTTTGGCGCCGGCGCACGGCAATGCATTGGTGAATCGTTCGCGTGGATGGAAGGCGTCTTGATCTTGGCTACGCTGGCACAGAAGTGGAGACTAAAATTAGTGCCGGGCCATCCGGTCGAGCCGCAACCGCTGATAACGCTGCGGCCTAAATATGGAATGCGGATGCTGCTGGAGTCTCGCTAATTCGGACCATTATCTTCCGCGCTCTCGACGCCTGCGTCGCCGAACCGAACAACTTCACTGATAGGGGCTGCCGCCGGAAGATCTACCCGAAAGTCAGATCCATTTCCCACTTCACTTTTCACGGTGATCGATCCCTTATGAAGCTGTACGATCCACTGCGCAATTGCCAGACCCAAACCCGACCCGCCGAGTTCCCGGCTGCGCGCCTTGTCCGCGCGATAGAACCGCTCGAAAATTCTGGCTTGATCCTCGGGCGCAATGCCAATGCCGGTATCTTTTACGCTTACCACAACGCGGCCGTCGCGTTCCACGGCGGTCAAAGTCACCTTCCCGGGCGGAGTAGTGTACTTGAAGGCGTTGTCGAGGAGAATATCGATCACACGCCGTAACGCATTTTCGTCCCCCATCACGGGTAGATGCAGTGAGCCAAGGCGGTCCTGGAGTTCCAAATTCCTCAAGCCTACAACTTGAGACCATTTGGAAGAGGACTCTTTCAACAATCCAAGCAGGTCGAGAGAACGGATATTGAGAGCTTCGCTGCCCGAGTCGGCGCGCGCTAGTGCCAGAAGTTCCTCCACCAGCTTGCCGGTGCGCTCAGCTTCCTGCAGAATGTGCCGCAGGGCGTCGCGATACTCCTCGTCATTTCGCGACCGGCGCAGAGCCAGCTCGGCCTCGGTTTGGATCAATGCGATCGGAGTCCGCAGTTCATGCGATGCGTCGGCGGTGAATTCAGTGACACGCAGGAAGGCGGTTTCAATCCGCTGCAGCATTTCGTTTAGGGTATCGGAGAGGCGCTGCAGTTCGTCTCCAGTGTGCAACTTCTCAAGCCGGCTGCTCAGGTTATGCCCGGAAATAGTGCGGGCGGTCCGGGCCAGAGCGTCGACGGGAGAGAGGGCTCGACCGCTCAGCCAATAACCTACGGCGGACGCGCCCAGCAATAGGAGCGGTGCGAACCCTAGCAGATATTTGCGAAAGGCATCGAGTGTTTCCATTTCTTCGTGCAACGGGTGCCCGATTTGAACGAAGTACCCGCGTCCATTTACATCCATTCTCTGGGTGACGACGCGAAAGCGCTGGCGGCCAAGTCTCAGGGTTTCAAAATGTGGCTTGGTCAACCGTTCAGGCGAAAACGACGGAAGCGGGTGCTCTTCCAGAAATTGGGAACGGTAGATCGAATTTCCGTTATCTTCGGTGATTTGCAGATAATCTTCGGAGCGCTCGATCTTATAGTCTTCGCTGATTTCGGCTTGCAGCTGCGATATTGGAACGTTGGTTCGGGCTTCCAGAAATCGCTGCAGGTCGGCGGCCTGATCTCGCAGCGTCTTGTCCGCGATGTCGTATAGGTTCTTGCGCAGGATGAACCACATCCCCACACCAAAAATGAGCTCGGCCAACAGAAAAATCACCAGATACCACAGCGCCAACCGTAGGCCGATCGAAAGCCGTTTCACGCCAGCTTCTCCTCGCGAATCATGTACCCCACGCCGCGCACCGTAAGAATGAGCTTCGGCATGCCCTCGCGGTCCACTTTTTGGCGCAGAAGGCGCACGAATGCATCCAACGTATTTTCCTCGATTTCCCGATCAAAGCCCCAAACCGATTCGATCAGCGCGTTTCGCGGGACCACTTTGCCGGCGCGGTACATCAACCGCTCCAGAAGGCTGTATTCGGTTCGCGTAAGGGTGATGGAAACCCCGGCACGAGAAACGGCGCGCGATTCCGGATCGAGAACCAGATCACCGACTTGCAGCCGGTTTTGCGGCCGCGACGTCGAGCGGCGTTGCAGCGCCCGCAAACGCGCCAGCAGTTCATTAAACGTGAAGGGCTTGGTGAGATAGTCGTCGGCGCCAGAGTCCAACCCGCGCACTACGTCGGGAACCGAATCTTTGGCGGTAAGCATCAACACGGGGGTTGTGATTTTTCCTTGGCGAAGTTTCCTTGCGAGTTCGAAGCCGTTCATTTTCGGCAGCATTACGTCTAGCACGACCGCGTCGAACTCGTAGGCGTGCGCGAGTTCCCAGCCTTCATTTCCATCGGAGGCACAGGTCACGTTGTGGCCCTCTTCCGTCAGGCCACGGCGCAACAGTTCCAGCATTCGAGGTTCGTCTTCCACCACCAGCAGCTTCACAGGGTCTGGTTTATCACATTCGGGACACGGGTTTGCTGCGATTTCCTTCTATGGTTATTTATCAGTTCAACCTGAAGGCCAAATGAAACGGGGCGGCGGGCCGGAGTATGAGTAGGAAATCGAACCGCGTCGGCATATTTGATGGCGCGCATGTTGAGAACATAATGGGCGCGCTGGGTAAGAAGGTACGTCGAGAACCGCGCCTCATTTGGGTTCCCCGACCAGTAGTAAAACAAAATCATAGTGGACGCCATCCAGATCCCGGCCGCGATGCTGTTGAGCATCACGGCCAGGCTGCCACTGGCCGTTAGAATTAAGAGTCTGATGGTGGCCGATTTCATGCGTGGGTTCATTGTGGCGCTTTCTTTCAACTGCGGACGCATTTCCAGGTTGCCCAGTAGGCAAAAAAATCGGGACAGATCAGTTTTGGACCAATCTGTCCTGATCACCGCAGCGTGTTGGAAGAACCTTAACTATTGGAAGAACACATCGTAGGTATATCGACCGTCCTTCGATGTGCCGTCCGCCACGTTGGGATTCAAGACTCCTCGGTAGCGGAATCGATTGCCGTACTGATCCACGAACGGCTCCTGGTGATACTTCAAGCTGATGGAGTAGACCCCTAGCTCCGGCAGCGTGTGCAGTTCGTTCGGTTGCGAGATACCGTCATGGTTCTCGTCGATCCACAGCAACAGCTTGGAATACACCGCGTCCCGGCTGTCGATGATCCCGTCTCCGTTGCCGCCATTTTCCGGCTTGTCGAATTCCGCTAGAGCCAGATAGCCGTTCGGATTTGCGGACTGCGGTTGATCGGTATAGTTGCCAAACAGTTCCTTGCCGCTGTCGATCGTCCCGTTGTGATTGCGGTCCAGTGCGAGGAAGGCATTGCCCGAGTGCGCAGCGGTCCAGGCGAGCTTTACCGGATGACCGTCGCCTCTGATGTCGAACACAACGCCAGTGTCCGCTGGGGTTAACTGAAAACCACGGCCAGTGGTATCAACGACGATCGGCGAACAGCCGCAGCTAATGTAGCAAACCGGGGGCGGAAGAGTGCCGCCTGTGACTGTGGCCAAAGTTAACTTAGCCTCTGGTGGCGGCTCTGTGGAACACCCGCCACCGCCGCTTCCGCCACCGCCAGACGCCAGCGTGGTGACGTTTATCGATGAGCTCTGCGCCGATGTACCGCCTGGGTCACTCGCCTTCACAGCAAAGGTGTAGGTGGTGGAGGCAGCTAAAGGGGTCACTATAAAGTTGGACGGGCTGGTCGTGGTCGCGTATTGTGCTCCGTTTTTCAGCACATCGTAAGTGATGGTGCAACCTGCTGGAACTGCGGTCCAGCTCAGTTCGGTCGTGCCGACAGTTGTGCCACTAGCGTACAATCCCGTGGGGGGTTGGGCGCTGAATCGCAGTTGTACTGTGGGTCCGCCTTCGCCACGCAATCCGTCGCGTCGGTGAGTGTAGGAGTGAAGTTCAAGTTAGCGGCTGAAAAATTGACCGTGGTCCCAATCCCACTTGCCGTGGCATTGAAGCTAAGTGAAAGCCCGGACGATGTACCAATCAGGTATGCACTTGCGGAAGCGGCAACAGTAGTCGCGCACGAAGCGTTTCCGCCGTTCGAGTTGGCAACGCCGCCACTCTGGCCGATGGTGACGGCATGGTAGTAAAGCGCGTTACTGATAGTCCCGATATCCGTTGCGGAAAGGCCCGATGAACTCGCACCACAGTAGGTAGCGCAGTTAGTCTCGTGAATAGTGTCGTACTGACACGAACCACCCATAGAGGCGATCCCGTCGTGGTAGCTGGTGGAATGACCGACCGTACCCTCTTCAATAAAAGGAACGGGCGCGGGTGTGTAATCTGAGTTGCCGCAGGTTTGTCCGATGGCCCATGTTGCGGCGAACAAAACCATAGAAGCTAGAACTGATGTGCGCAGCATATTCTTCTCCTTTTTTCTGGACTCCATGCTTCTTTCTCTTCCTGGGTCACGGTTTCTGGGCAGAGGGCAGTGGCTTCGCAAGCGCTTGAATCACATCCGCGCGTCCCGGACCGCATGTTAATTTGACCAGATCGCAGCACACGTCTCCCTTACCCACCGAGCAACTTGGGTCGAGTGACTGCTTCGCTTGGAGCCAATTAGCGACCACGGGCACAATCCGCAGTCGGGTTGAAACAAACGCATCTGGAAATAGCGTCTCGTGTGACGCATTGACCAATCCGAAAACATCCGTGTTTTCGTCTATGGGTTCAACTACCTCATCCCCTTTGGCGTCGTGCCCGAAAATGAAAAGCGCACGATAAGGGCCGCGCGTCTTGCCTTGGAAGGTGACAACCACCGTGTAGGAAGCATAGCGCTGCCAGATACCCGCAGGGCGCGGCTGGTTCCACTGTAGAGAGTAAAGCTGGTCTATGGTAATGGCAGCCGCCTCGGGCGGAATTTCGGAAGCATGGGAGAACTCCCAGTGAACTCGCAGGCCGGTCCACTTGGAACTCAAACCGAGGTCTGCGTCTGTGTACTTCATCGTGTCGAGGTTCGTAATAAGCACTTCTTCCTCGGGGGATGAGACAACATCCAATACCTTTCGGTTGAGAATCTCCTGGATATCGCCAACTACGAAATTGCTCAACGTGAACCTGACATCAGAGGCGGCTAAGCGCTGCTCGCTGGTTAGCCCAGCATACTGTTCGTGTCCTGGGAGCGGACGGTGCCCGACTTCAATCGCCATCTGGCCGACAGCGTCCTGTTCTGCGGCGTAGGCGAGCTTGGCGTAGAAAGTTCTTACCATGGTTTCTTCATGGCTCATGTCGGCAGCGGTTGCCGACCATGAGAAAGCGAAGCAAAGCAGAGCAACGAGATATCGCATATAGCCCACTCCATTTTTTACTGGGCCGAAGTTATGCCACACACGCGCCATTCTCGCTATGAAATTCTTGCTTTTGTTCTGCTTTCGTAAAGAGCTATCCGAATGGATAGCGTTCGGGTGCGTTCCTCGCTCTTTTTTCATTTCACGGGCGGCGGCAGCGGCTTCGAAAGCGATTGAATCACGTCCGTGCGTCTCGGGCCGCATGTTAATTTCTCGAGGTCGCAGCACACATCTTCCTTACCTACCGAGCAACTTGGGTCGAGTGACTGCCTTGCCTGGAGCCAATCGGCGACCACCGGCAGGTTCCGCAGTCGGCTTGAAACGAACGCATCGGAGAAGATTTACTTTTCGTTCGGATTTCGTAAACAGACTATCCGAATGGATAGTGGATGGTCATTGCTGCGGCTTTGCGGGACCGCTGTGACGTTTTTGGAAGGCGGAGAAGTTGGAGGCGCGGGTCGGAATCGAACC
>Ga0209422_1000316_pt1 | contig 11761 bp, 9 predicted proteins | sample BlaSpr_A8_OM2_M3_FD_187983 | JGI IMG/M metagenome (GOLD analysis project Ga0209422, IMG submission 187983) | Forest soil microbial communities from Thunder Bay, Ontario, Canada - Black Spruce, Ontario site 2_A8_OM2_M3 (SPAdes) (version 2) | ecosystem: Environmental > Terrestrial > Soil > Boreal... | reverse complement strand
GACACGCATCGGAATCCTCGTCGGCGGGGGACCAGCCCCCGGTATCAACGGCGTCATCGCCTCGGCGGCGATCGAGGCGCTCAACTCGAAGCTCGAGGTCGTCGGAATCTACGACGGCTACGAGCACATCGCGCGCGGCGATACGACGCACGTCACGCCGCTCAAGCTCGACGACGTCTCGCGCATCCACAACACCGGCGGTTCCATCCTGCGCACGTCGCGGACCAACCCGGCGAAAGACGATGCGACGCTGACGCGCTGTGTCGACTCGTTGCTGGCCTTGAATCTGCGCTATCTGATCGCGATCGGCGGCGACGACACGACCTACGGCGCATCGAAGATCGCCGAACGCGCCGCCGGACGTCTCGGCATCGTCACCGTCCCAAAGACGATCGACAACGATTTGCCGCTTCCCGACAACGCACCGACGTTCGGCTTCGAAACCGCGCGTTCGGTCGGCGCCGGCATCGTCGAGAACCTCATGGAAGACGCGCGCACCGCGTCGCGCTGGTATCTCGCGATCACGATGGGCCGCAAGTCCGGGTCGCTCGCGCTCGGCATCTGCAAGGCCGCCGGCGCGACGCTCGCCGTCATCCCCGAAGAATATCCGTCCGGAACCATCGAACTCGATCTCATCGTAGATACCATCGCGGGCGCCATCATCAAGCGCGCCGCCGACGGCCGGGATCACGGCGTCGCGGTCATCTCCGAAGGTTTCGTCGAGCGGCTTTCGCCGGCGGATCTCGCGATGATGTCGGACGCACCGCGTGATGCCTACGGAAACGTTCGGCTCGCCGACATTCCGATCGGCACGGTGCTGCGCGATGCGGTGCGCAAGCGTCTCAAAGAACTCGGCCTGGGCACGACCGTCGTCCCCAAGGACATCGGGTACGAACTACGCTGCGCGAAGCCGGTACCGTTCGACGTCGAGTACACCCGCACGCTGGGCTACGGCGCGGTGCGCTATCTGCTCAAGGGCGGCAGCGGCGCGCTCATCGCGCTCTCGGGCGGACACGTCGTCCCGGTGACGCTCGAAGAGCTGACCGACCGGCAGACCGGGCGCATTCGCGTCCGGCTCGTCGACATCGCGACGGAATCGTATCAAGTCGCGCGCGAGTATATGATCCGGCTGGAACCGGAAGATATGAGCGAGCCGCAGCTCACGCGCCTGAGCGCGAAGACGAATCTGACGCCGCAGGCGTTCGCCACACGATTCGGCCGTCTCTTTTCGAACCTCCCCGCGAAGAGCTAGGACGCCTACTTGAGCCGATCGAGGGGCGCGAAGACATCGGCGACGCGAAGCGTCAACCCAGGGAAAGCCGCGTTTTGGAATGCGTCGCCCGCGCACAGCGTAGTCGCACCATCACTCGTCGTTACGTTCACGGTGCGTGTCCGTGGATCGACATCGAGGACGGCGACCGCGCCGTGCGCGAGATAGAGTTCGGTCTTGCGAAGGATGCCCGCCTTGCGTTGACGCGGCGAACGGACTTCCACCGCCAGTTCGGGTGCAAAAGGCGGCCGCTCGCGTTCTTCGGGCGAGAGCTTCTTCAGCCGCACGTCGGAGATCCACGATACGTCGGGGACGAGCGAGGTTTCTTCGTCCAGGTAGACGCGCAACTCGGTACCGGCTTCGCCGTCGCCGCGCTCGTCGGCCCATGTCGCAAGCCGCCCCAGAATCCGGGCCTGCAGAAGAGCATGGGTGCGCTGCGGGCTCATCTTGCGGTGAGCCCGTCCATCGTAGACTTCCTTGTAGGGCTTCGTGTCGAGCCACGTTTCGGAGTAGTGCATGCCACCTCGATACTATCACGCACAAACGCTCAGCCGAAAGGGGCGCCCCGCGGGCGCGCGCCAATCCCGTACGGCATGGCCCAAAGGAATGGCCCCAAAACCGCGGCCCTAGGACGACGGACAAGAAGTAAGGGCGGCGGGGCGGCGGCGGATGTCGCGATTCCGTCGGACTGCGACGGCGTCACGCTTCGTTTCGGCACGCGCAGCGTCGGGCTGACCAATCTGCGCAAGCTGTTCTTCCCCGAACTCGGTCTGACCAAGGGCGATCTGCTGCGCTATTACGCGGCCGTCGCGCCGGTGCTCATCCCCCACATTCGCGACCGCGCGATGGTGATGAAACGCTACCCGAACGGCGCGGCGGGCGAGTTCTTCTTCATGAAGCGTACGCCCGCGGGCGCCCCGGAATGGCTGCGCACGTGCCCCGTCGACCACGGCGACAACAAGTTCATCGACTTCCCCGTGATCGACGATCTGCCGGCGCTGCTCTGGGTGATCAACCTCGGCTGCATCGATCTCAACCCGTGGTACGCGCGCTGCGACGACGTCGACCGGCCCGATTACCTTCACTTCGATCTCGATCCCGTCAAGGACCCGCGCGAAGGTAAGACGGCATTCGAAGCGGTCTGCGAGACGGCGCTCGAGGTCAAACGCGGGCTCGATGTGCTCAAGATGCCGTCGTTCGCGAAGACGACCGGCTCGAACGGGATTCACGTCTACGTTCCGATCGTTCGCGGCCCGCTTCAAAAGGAGGTTTGGACGTTCGCGAAAGCTTTCGCGCAAGCGCTCGCCGCGCATCGGCCCGATCTGATCACGGCGGAGTACAAGGTCGCGAAGCGGCCCGCCGGCCGTGTCTTGGTCGATTACAATCAGAATGCGTGGGGCCAGACGCTGGCCTCGGTCTATTCGGTCCGGCCAACGCCGCGCGCGACGGTCTCCGCGCCGGTCACTTGGAAGGAAGTCGAACGGGGGATCGCACTCGAAGATTTTCGCCTCGACAACATGCCGGCGCGCATCAAGAAGGTCGGCGACCTCTGGGCCCCGCTGCTCGCGAAAACCGGCCGCGTCAGATTAGATCGCTTTATCTAGTGAATCTCCGGTTCCGGTAAACGAACCGGGCGGTCCAAGATGTCGAAGTCGCAGCCTTCGTTGGCTTGCCGGACGTGGGCCGCGAAGATCGCGCCGTAGCCGCGCTCGAAACGCGGCGCCGGCGGTTTCCAGGCGGCGCGCCGACGCGCGAGTTCGGCGTCGGAGACGTCGAGGTGCAAGCGGCGCTTGTCGACGTCGAGTTCTATGATGTCGCCGCTGCGTACGAACGCGAGCGGCCCCCCGACAAACGATTCCGGTGCGACGTGCAAGACGCACGCGCCGTACGCCGTCCCGCTCATCCGCGCGTCGGAGATGCGCACCATATCGCGCACCCCGGCGCGCAAGAGTTTCACGGGGATCGGCAACAGTCCCCACTCCGGCATCCCCGGGCCGCCTTGTGGTCCCGCATTCTTGAGCACCAGCACGTGATCGGGCGTGACCTCAAGATCGTCGCGCTCGACGGCGGCCGCCATCTCGTCGTAATTCTCGAAGGCGAGCGCCGGACCGCGATGGCGCAGGAGACGCGGCTCGGCGGCTGAGGGTTTGATCACCGCGCCGTCCGGCGCGAGGTTGCCGCGCAAGACCGCCGTTCCGCCCTCGCGATAGACGGGCCGCTCGAGCGGACGGATGACCTCGTCGTTCCAGACCGGCGCGCCGGCGATATTCTCGCCGAGGGTTGCACCCGTGACGGTCAGGCACGAAAGGTCGAGCATCGGCGCAAGCCGGTTCTGCAGCGCTCGCAGGCCGCCGGCGTAGAAGAAATCTTCCATCAAGAAACGGCCGGACGGTTGCACGTCGGCGAGGACCGGAACCTTGCGTGAGACTTCGTCGAAACGATCGATCCCGAGTGGAATCCCGGCCCGGCGCGCGATCGCAATCAGATGGATGATCGCGTTCGTCGATCCGCCCAACGCCTGTTGGACGACGATCGCGTTCTCGACCGACGCCGCGCTCAAGATGCGATCGGGCGTCAAATCTTCCCAGACCATCTCGACGATCCGCCGGCCCGAGGTGGTCGCCATGCGAGCGTGCGCCGAGTCGGGCGCGACGATCGACGACGCGCCGGGCAACGAAAATCCCAGCGTCTCGGCGAGCGCCATCATCGTCGACGCCGTCCCCATCGTCATGCACGTCCCGAACGAACGAGCGATCCCGCCTTCGATTTCGTGCCAATCTTCTTCCGTGATCTCGCCGGCGCGCTTTTGGTCCCAATACTTCCAGACGTCGGTCCCCGAAGCGAGGACGCCGCCGCGCCACGTCCCTCGCAGCATCGGTCCCGCAGGCACGAAGATCGAAGGCACGCCGGCCGAAATCGCGCCCATCAACAGTCCCGGCGTCGTCTTGTCGCAGCCGCCCAACAGGACGACGCCGTCGATCGGTTGGCTGCGAATCAACTCCTCAGTTTCCATCGCGAGCAGGTTGCGATAGAGCATCGTCGTCGGCTTCATGTACATCTCGGACAAGCTCATCGCCGGTAACTCGAGCGGAAATCCGCCGGCCTGCCAGACTCCGCGCTTCACCTCCTCGGCGCGGGTTCGCAGATGCGCGTGACAGGGATTGAGATCGGACCAGGTGTTGATGATGCCGACGACCGGCTTCCCCGCAAAATCGGCGCGGTCGTACCCGACCTGCAATAGGCGCGAGCGATGACCGAAGGCCCGGAGGTTCGACGCTCCGAGCCAGCGGTGGCTGCGTAGTTCTTCCGGTTTTCGGGGACCGCGCCGCATCAGCGCTCGGGTACGACCCAGGTGCCGATTAGCTGCTGCCCTTCTCGTTGTGGACTTCCGAGAAGAAAAAGTCTCGCCAGCTCGCCGCCTTCATCTTAATCGAGCCCGCCTTGTACATCGTGTCGGCTACCTTGCCGGTGCGCTGCGGGGCAACGGTAAAAAGCATGTTGGGCAGATTCATGATCGCGACGAGCTGGTCCACCGTCAACTTCTCGTGGGTCTGGTCGAGATAGATCTGCGCCGCCGCGCGCTTGTTGTTTTGAATGAACGCCTGAGCATCGCGTAAGGCGGCAAGGACCGCCGCGTACGTCGCGGGATTCTTATCGTGGAACGCCACCGACGAGAAAACGACGCCGTTGGAGACCGGGCCGCCGGCGATCTGGACGGAGTCGATCACGGCATGGACGCCCGGCAACTTCAGCTCTTCCTGCTCGTACGGCGGGAGCGAGAAATGGGCGTCAATCTCGCCCTTCCCCGTCGAAAGCGCAGCGTAGGCATCGGGGTGACCCATCGCCACCGTAATCGCATCCATCTTGCGGATCTGATCGATCCCGAATTCTTTTTCGGACTCCATCTGCATCATCACCGCCTGCATCGAGACGCGCACCGTCGGCACCGCGATCTTATCGGCGGACGTGAAGTCCTTGAGCGACTTCACGTTCGGGTTGCGCGTCACCAGGATCATCGGGACCGCGCCCGCCCCACCGACGCCTTTGACTTTCCCACCCGAGGCCGCCCAGGCGACGAGCAGATTCGAGCAGCCGCTGGTGACGAAATCGACGTTGTTCGAAAGGAGAGCGTCGACTGCGGCGCCGCCGCTATTGAAGACGAACCAGCTCACCTTGAGATCGGGGTTGCCGCGCGCCTTCGCTTGCTTTTCGATGAACTTCTCGTGCTCCATGATCATCAGCGGCAGATACAAGAGCCCGGGTTGCCGCGTCAGCCGAACCTCGTTGACCTCGCCAAGTGCCGGGCGGACGATGGCTGGCCCGGCAAGCGACAGCGTGAGGGCCGCGGCGAGGATCATTCGGACGGACGCGCGCATGCGTGACTCTCCTTCGGGCAGGAAGCGATGTGGTATCCCTTGGCTACTTAGGAGGCCATTCCCCAGCGCCGGATCGTGCGCTGCTCGATGGTTCTAAAGATGACGTTCTCGACGAACAAACCGATCAAGATGACCGTGAACAAGCCGGCAAACACATAGGGGATGTTCAGGACGTTCTTGTTCTCGACGATGAACCAGCCGAGCCCACCGCCCCCACTCGTGACGCCGAAGACGAGTTCGGCCGCGATCAGCGTGCGCCAGGCGAAAGCCCAGCCGATCTTGAGGCCGGCGAGAATGCTCGGAAAGGCTGCCGGGATCAGAATCTTCGTGACGTAACCGACTCCGCGCAGGCCGTAATTCTTTCCGACCATCCGCAACGTCGTCGAGACGGCAACGAAACCCGAATGGGTGTTGAGCGCGACCGGCCACAGCACCGAATGGATCAGCACGAAGGCGAGGCTGAACGGTTTGAGTCCGAACCACAACAGCGCGAGCGGCAAGAGCGCGATCGCCGGCAGCGGGTTGAACATCGCGGTCAGCGTCTCGAGGAGATCGTTGCCGACGCGGGTCGTGATCGCGAGCGTCGTAAGCAGCGCGGCGAGGAGCACGCCCATCGCATACCCGAACGAGAGGATCTTGATCGAAGTCCAAACCTTGGCCGGCAATTCTCCGTCGGCGATGCTCGCGAAGAACGCTTTGATCGTATCGCTGAACGGCGGCACGATCAGCTGATTGTTCACCGCGCGCCCATAGATTTCCCAAATCGCCGCGAGGACGATCAAGATGACGACCTTGCGCAGCCACGTTTGATTCCAGACGTTTTCCCACGCCGAAAGCGGTCTCTGAACGATGCCGAAATTTGCGGCATCGACCTGCGATCCGGCGCGCTCGGGGCGAACCGCCGCCATCAAGGTCTTAGCCATTGGCAATCTCCGTCTCGACCGTGTCGGCGAAGAGCATCTCGTGAATCCGCGTTTCGAGCGCGCGGATCGCTTCTTCTCGCTCGGGAGCGTCGCGTTCGACGCTGTTCAGTTCCGCTTTGACTTGACCGGGGTGAGGCGAAAGCAGCAAGATCCGGCTGCCGACCCGAATCGCTTCGACGATCGAGTGCGTCACGAAGATCATCGTGAAACGCGTCTCGTCCCAGAGCTCCAATAACTCGTCCTGCATCTTGCGACGCGTCAGCGCGTCGAGTGCCGCAAATGGCTCGTCCATCAAGAGGATCGCCGGCTCCATCGCCATCGCACGCGCGATCGCGACGCGCTGTTTCATGCCGCCGGAGAGCGTGTGCGGATACGTATCGGCAAACTTCGTGAGGTTGACCTTTTCGATGTAGTCGAGCGCGCGCTCTTCAGCCGCCTTCCCGCGCAGCGTCCCACTCGAAAGCAGGGGGAATATCACGTTTTGCTTGACGGTCTTCCACGGCAAGAGTTGGTCGAATTCCTGAAAGACCATCATTCGGTCGGCGCCGGGCTGCTTGACGATCGCGCCGCGCAGACGAATCGAACCCTCGGTCGGCGTGAGATAACCGCCCACCGCTTTGAGCAAGGTCGACTTCCCGCAGCCCGACGGCCCGAGGACGACGTAGCGCTCCGCAGGATAGACTTCGAAGCCGACCCGATAGGTCGCCGTGACCTCATGGTCGCGCGTCTTGTATTGCAGGGTAACGCCGGAAACCGAAAGCAGCGGCTTCGTCAGGCCGATATCGGGAAGATTTGCTGCTATAGTGGCCATGCCGCGTCTCTTGAGCCCTCGCCGGACCCTCGAATCATTAAGGCGCGGGAGGCCTTTACCTTCAGAAAGCGTTCACGTTTGAGGGATATAGAGACTCCGTAATCGACCGGCTCGGCCAGAGGAGAATCGCATGGGCAAAGTGGCTTCGCTCGTCTGCGCCGTGGCAGTGTTCTTCGGCCAAAGCGGCTGGGCGGCTGCTACGGACCAAGCTGGACTTCACTCCATCGACGTCAAGCACTCATGGATAAAGGTCTACGTTTTCAAGGAGGGCCTCTTCGCGTTTGCGAGCGACAATCACGAGGTCGACGTCCCGATCGCGTCAGGCTCGTTCGACCAAAAGACGAACTCCGTGCAACTGACCGTGGGCGCGGCGAAGATGCACGTCCTGGACCCGCCGAGCCGGCGGGACAAAGTGCGAGCCAACATGCTCGGGCCGCAAGTGCTCGACGCCGCGAAGTACCCGACGATCTCGTACCGCTCGACCGCGATCAGAGACGCCGGTTTCGTCAAGGGAGGCGGTGCAAAGCTATGGGCCGTCGAGGGCGACCTCACGCTGCACGGAGAGACGCATCCGATTCCGCTCAGCGTCGAAAGACTCGACGCGACGCACTTCACGGGTTCGGCGGTCATCAAGCAGAGCGCGTTCGGCATCAAGCCGCTGCGGGTCGCGGGCGGCACGGTGCGCGTCAAAGACGACGTCCATCTCATCTTCGATGTTCGGCTAGAGTAGCCTCAGCCTGGCCGGCGCGCGTGCGAATGCCGCTGAGCGTCTGCGACGGCGTGATCCGATCGGGGTCGACGCGCAACTCGAGCAACGCGGCCCGGCCGCTCGCGAGCGCCGCCTCGAACGCGGGGGCGAAGTCGGTGGTGCGCTCGACGAGCGCCGCGTGCGCTCCGTAGGCGCGCGCCAGCGCGACGAAGTCCGGATTGCGCAGGTCGGTCGCGATGGTCCGTCCGGGATAGTGTTGCTCCTGGTGCATCCGGATCGTCCCGAGCATCCCGTTGTTGATGACGATGACGACGATCGCCGCGCCGTATTGCATCGCGGTCGCCAACTCGTGCCCGCTCATCATGAAGTCGCCGTCGCCGGCGAACGCGACCGCGATCCGTTCGGGATACCGTAACTTTGCGGCGACCGCGGCTGGGACGCCGTAGGCCATCGCTCCGGCGATCGGCGCCAGCTGAGTTCCGAAGCGCTTATATTGGAAGAAACGCCGCGGCCAAATCGAGAAATTGCCGGCACCCGTCGTCATGAACGCATCTTCGGGTAAGCGCTCGGAGAGAAAACGGACGATCGCGGCAAGGTCGAGGGCGCTCTCGATGGGCGGCGGCTGCACGTAGGCCTGGTAAGCGCGGCGTCCCACACGCGTCGACTCGGCCCAGCGCGTCCCGTCGATCGGCGGCACGCGATCGAGCGCGCGCGCAAAAGTGGTCGGCGCGGCGTTGATCGCAAGCGCCGTCTCGAAGACGCGGCCGAGTTCCAGCGGATCGGGGTGCACGTGGACGAGTCGTTGGCGCGGGCGCGGTGCTTCGATCAAGCTGTAACTCCCGGTCGGGACGTCGCCCAGCCGGCCTCCGATCGCGACGATCAAATCGGCGTCGCGCACGCGTAGCGCGAGCGCCGGATCGACGCCGTAGCCGAGGTCGCCGACGTAGTGCTCGTCGCGATTATCGAAGAGCGCCTGCCGCCGAAACGAGCACGCGACCGCGAGTGCGGAGCGCGCCGCGAAGCGCCGCAACGCCGCGCAGGCTTCCGCGTCCCACACGCTCCCGCCGAGGATGACGAGCGGCCGCTCCGCCGCGGCGAGCATCGTGCAAAAGGCGACGAGGTCGTCTTCGTTGGGATGTGCGTGCACCGTTTGCGTGGGTCCGAGATCGACGGCGTCGACGCGTTCGGCGGAGACGTCTTCCGGGAGCGAGATCACGACGGGCCCCGGGCGGCCGGCGCACGCGACGCCGAAGGCGCGTGCGACGATCTCCGGGATGCGCCGCGCGTCGTCGATCTCGACCGCCCATTTTGCGAGCCCGCCGAACATCCGCTCGTAGTCGACTTCTTGAAAGGCGTCGCGCCCGCGCAGCCTTCGCGGAACCTGGCCGACGAAGAGCAGCATCGGAGTCGAATCCTGCATCGCGGTGTGGACGCCGATGCTGGCGTGCGTCGCGCCGGGACCGCGGGTCACAAACGCGACGCCCGGACGGCCCGTCATCTTTCCGTCGGCTTCGGCCATGTTGGCGGCGGCGGCTTCGTGCCGGCAGGTGACGACGCGAACGCTTGGCGCGTCGTAGAGGGCGTCGAGGACGGCGATATAGCTTTCACCCGGGACGCAATAGAGCGCGTCGACGGCGTTCGTACGCAGCGCCGCCACGAGGATCTCGCCGCCGGACCGTTTCGGCATGGGCGTGGCTTGGCGGTACCGGCGAAGCGCGCCTTCGGCGCTGCTAGTGCACGAGGACTAGCGTTAACGTCGCGACGTTGACGCCCCGTTAACCCCTCGCCGTATCACTCAAAATCGACGGCTTGTTAAGTCCGTCCGACATTGCAAAAAAATCGTTAACTTTGCGCTGCCGCGCCCGACAATGCAAGCAGAGGTCACGCCGGTTTCGCTTGCATCGGCGCCGGAACGATCGCCGGCACCGCGTGTGATCGAGATCACCATGACCGCCGTCACATTCTCGCGGAGGTGTGACTTAAGCGCAACGTTTGTCGGCCGAACATCAGTTAGTCTTAAGTGACCCCGGTCAGAGAATCTTGAAACGTGGTTTACCTAACGTTTATGTCCGATGTTATCGATCTCACGAAAGGCCGTATGAAGCGAGTCGTCAGCGCGTTATGCGCCCTTGCCTTTTGTGGCGCCGCGCTTGGCGCGGTCGCCGAGGCGAAGCCGAACGTCGTCCTCAAGTTGAGCGGCGTCCTCGTCGAGCGCGACCAGAGCGGTGCCGAGAGAATCAGCGCCGTCGAGAAGGCGCAACTGAAGCCGGGCGACGTCGTTCGCTACGTCATCGTCGCGTCGAACGTCGGCGCCGATCCGGCCCGCAATTTGGTGCCGGTCGGACAAATCCCGGCGGGGACGGCTTTTCAGGCAGGGTCCGCGTCGATGAAGGATGCGGCGCACGTCGAGTATTCCCTCGATGGCGGAAAGACGTGGTCTAGCGCGCCGACGATCAGAGTGCACACGCCCGCCGGCGACGTCGTCAAGAAAGCCGACCCGGCGACCTATACGTCGGTACGCTGGATCGAGGACAAGCCGCTCGCGCCCAAGGGTAGCGCGACCTTCGTCTACGTTGTGAGGGTCAAGTAATGTCGCTCACGCGCAGAGCGACGCTGTTGCGTCTCGCTCTTAGCGCCGCCGTATCGTTCGCGCTGATCGCGAACTTCGGCCAGCCTGCCTCGGCCGCGACCGCTCCCGGCGTTCAGATCACCAACACGGCGAGTGCGACCTATCAAGACGGCAGCGGAAACAACTTCACTTCGAATTCGAACACCGTCAGCACCACCGTTCAGAACGCGCCTTCGCTGACGGTCACGCCGCCGGGCGCCGCGCAAAACACTGCGCCGGGCGATCTCGTCGTCGACACTTATACACTGACCAACACCGGCAACGCCGCCGGCACCTGGACGGTCCCCAGCGACTCGACGATCACCGGCAGCGCAGCCTTGCAGGGCTATGTCCTCAACGGCGCTGCGAGCGGCACCTGTTCGGTCGCCACGCCCTGTTCGCTCGCGACGCTGCAAACGCAACTGAACGCCCTCGCCGCGACGGCGGTCAGCGGTTCGATCACGATCGGCGTCGAGTATAAAGTCAACTTGGGCGCCTCGCCCGGCACGGTGAGCGCCTCCATGACGGCCAACATCGCCTATGCCACGACGCCGAACGGTTGCACCAGCGGCAATCCCGGATGCGCTCCTTCCGTGACGTCGGCCAACGTGACCGGCAACGATTCCGACACGATCCTGGCCGACGCGCGGCTCGACGTCAAAGCCACCGCTTCGCAACCGGGCAGCTCGGGCACCCCGATCACCTGGACGATCACGGCCAACGACGGCGGCGGATTTGCCGCACACGATCTGGCATCGGTGAAAGCCCTCCTCGGGACGGCGAATCAAGGCATCTTCCTCTCGACCAAGGTGCCGACTTTCGGCGGATCGCCCCTCGCGCTCACGCAAGCGCCGACGGTCAGCCTGAGCGGCGCGACCTCGGGCGCAGCCGCGACCTTATACTACACGACCGACGCGACCGGCGCGACCGGATGGACCACCACCCAGAATCTCAGCGCGGCGATGATCGGCGTCTTCATCTCAGGCGGCTCGGGCGCGATCGAACTTCCATCGAATACCGGCGGTTCAACGGGCGCCGGCAACGTATCGAGCCCGCAAATCACG
>Ga0209422_1000315_pt1 | contig 11835 bp, 10 predicted proteins | sample BlaSpr_A8_OM2_M3_FD_187983 | JGI IMG/M metagenome (GOLD analysis project Ga0209422, IMG submission 187983) | Forest soil microbial communities from Thunder Bay, Ontario, Canada - Black Spruce, Ontario site 2_A8_OM2_M3 (SPAdes) (version 2) | ecosystem: Environmental > Terrestrial > Soil > Boreal... | reverse complement strand
GAGCGCCGCGACCGCCGATGGATCACACGCGCAACAAGTTCCTTGCCCGTTCCGGTCTCCCCGGTGATCAGCACGGTGGCGTCTGTGGGAGCAACCTTAAACACAAGAGAGAGGACTTTTTGCAAGGCGCCAGAACTCCCGACGATCTCGTCGCACATCGATCCCCTATCGATTTCTTCGGGCAGGGCGACGCTCTCGTGTTTGAGTCTCTCTTCAGACTGCTTTGGATCCGCCATGATTACCGCGACGCTAGCCATAACTTGCCTCACCGATCTAGAAACGTTGCACGCTTGTTAGACCCTTTGTTCATGTCGCGCATTGTGGAGCCGGTCCCGTCACACGCTTTGTGTCTCTCACGAACTAACGTCATTGCTCCAAATACCTTCAGTGAACGGCGACCTGGCCGCCTTTGCCCGGTTCGTTTTTGGCTAGCAGGAAGCACAACAAAAACATCAGCGCGGAAGTCGAGGCGAGCAGCCAGTAGATTTCGACGTAAGACAAGGCTTGAGCCTGTGCGATCACCAAGTTGTACATTCTGGCCATTGCTTGTTGTTGAGCCGAGTGCATGCTGAGACCGGCATGCGTCAGACGGCTCGTCAAGCCTGCGACGGCCGCATCGAACCGATGAGAGCGTGTGTACCCGGCAAGAACGGACTGATGGTATTGACCTCGGCGTGCAAGCAACGTAGTCACAGCCGAAGTTCCTACGCTCTGCCCGATATTGCGCGTGAAGTTTATCAAACCGGCCGCAGCGTTGCTTTTCGACTCCGGCAGGCCGACATAGGCAGCCATCGTGAGCGGAACGAATAAAAATCCAACCGGGAGATACTGCCAAATGCGCATCCACGCGGCGGCACGAAAGCTGATGAGTAGATCGATGTGCTTGCATGAGAAATACATGGCCACAGCGAGTACGATCCAGCCGAAAGCGAGAAGGTGCCGGACTTGAAAGTGTCCGGCGAGGCGCCCGACCAACGGTAAAAGAAAGACCAGAAGAATGGCCGCCATCGAGATGACCATGCCGGCCTTTTGCGCCGTGTAACCCATGAGTGTTTGCAAGAACTGCGGGAGAAGGACGGTTGAACTGAACAGAACGGCGCCGAGCACGAACATCATCAGATTGCAGCCTGCAAAATTAAACCCTTTGAACAGACGGACATCCACAATGGGTTCCTTGTGGCGCCACTCCCAGATAACGAGGGACACCAAACCCACGGTGGCAAGAATGATCAGTGTGGTAATGAAACGCGACCCGAACCAGTCATCTTCTTGTCCTTTGTCGAGTGCAACCTGGAGAGCTCCTACACCGACGACGAGCAGCGCGAACCCAACATAGTCGAACCTCGCCATCGTAGCTTTCAGGCGGGACAAGTAGGGCGGATCTTCGAGTAGCTGAGAAACCAGAAAGACGGCCAGAATTCCCACGGGAACGTTGATATAGAAAATCCAGCGCCAGGAATAATTATCCGTAATCCAGCCGCCCAGCGTGGGACCAATGGCGGGGCCACAGATGACCGTGATTCCATACAATGCGAAGGCCAACCCGCGTTTCTCCGGCGGGAAAGTGTCCGCCAAGATGGCCTGCGTCATTGGCTGCAGTCCGCCACCGAAGGCCCCTTGCAGCACTCTGAAAAGGAGTAGCATTCCGAGGCTCGGCGCGACGCCGCACAAAAACGAGCTAACTGTAAAAAAGGCGACGCACATCAGGAAGAAACGCTTGCGTCCGAGCCAGCCAACGAGGAAGCCGCTGATTGGAAGTACAACGGCGTTCGACACCAGGTAACTGGTCAAGACCCACGTACTCTCATCATTGCTCGCGCCCAAGCTGCCCGCAATGTGCGGAAGGGCGACGTTCGCTATGCTCGTATCGAGGGCCTCCATGAACGCAGCCATCGAAACCACAACGCCAATGAGCCACGGGTTGACCTTTAGCTGAGGGAGGGCTTGGTCAGCCGTGAGAGAGCCCGCTGTACTCATCGCACCCTCACACCTGGCTCGACCGACAAGCCCGGCTTCAGCAGCCCTTCTGCATTGAAGTCCTGTCCAACCGAGCGGTCGAAATCGATGCGCACCGGTACCCTCTGCACCACCTTCACGTAGTTGCCCGTCGCGTTCTCAGGTGGCAACAGGCTGAATACCGACCCCGTACCTCCGCCGATGTTGGTTACGCGCCCTTTCCATGTACGACCATAGGCGTCCACCTTGATCTCGACGGATTGCCCGGCACGCATGTGGGCAAGCTCTGTTTCCTTGAAGTTGGCAGTGACCCACACATCGTCCAGAGGAACAACCTCAAGCATCTCTTGACCAATGCTGACGTTCTGCCCCACTTCCACGCTCTTTTTCCCAATGATTCCTGTGACCGGAGTGCGAATGATGGTGTAGTTCAGATTCAGTTGTGCTTGCGCGAATTGCGCCTTTCGTTGCGACGCCTTGGCGTCAGCTGCCAGCGCGTTAGAACGAGTGAGAGAAATCTGCTGCGGGGCAGTCTCCGCCGTCTGCAAATCGCTTTTTGCCTGCAGGACTTTCCCTTGCGCTTGGTGCACGGATTGTTCAGCGGCTTGTGCGCCGGCCTGTGCCGAGACGACTGCGGCTCGGTTTGCTGTTGCTGAGGCAACCGCCTGGTCGTATTGCTGGCGGGAGATATCTTCTTTCGCCACGAGTTGTTTGGCACGTTCGAGGTCCGCATCACTCCGAGCGGCGTTAGCCTCAGTCTGTACGAGCGTGGCTTGCGCCGATTCGTAATTGTGTTCTGACGCTTTAAGCGCAGCCTGCGCATTGAGCACGACGGTCTTTGCCGAATCCAGATTGCTTTGAACCGTTATCGACGTGATCGGCACGTTCCAGTAGGAGCTCGCGGCTGTGGCTAACGCATCAGCGAGATTCGCCTGTGCCTGTTCTGCCGCGATCTTGTAGTCCTCAGGATCAATCGTGACCAGTACGTCGCCCGCATGAACAACCTGGCCTTCAATGACGTGCACCTCGCTGATCTGTCCGCTGATCCGGGCACTCAGCGGGATGACGTGCCCGTCTACCTGCGCATCGTCGGTGTCTTCGTAAAGAAACGCGTTGCGAACGAAATACCCGACAATGCCCAGGATTGCCAAGAGCGTAAGAACCACCACCAAGGCTTTTACCGGGTGTTCACGCAGGCCATGAAGAAGCTGATCGAGTTTGCCGCTGTCCTTCGCGGGTTCTTGGGAATGGGATTGGGATTCCACGGAAATGGGAATTTCCTCTTCGACGATTCCAGTGTGCTTGTTACTGAGGTGATCGTTGTTCGACATTATTTTCCTCCGAGATACTGCTGATAATTCGTGCGCGCCACCCCAAGGGCCCGTGCGAGCGAGAGCTTGGCGAAGTTATGGTCATAGAGGCTCGTTATGTATTGATCGTTGGCGCTGGCGAGAGCCTGCTCGGCCTGGACGACTTCAACACTGTCAGTTACTCCAGAAGTGAAGCGATCCTTCGACCGAGCAAGACTCTCATTGGCAAGTTCGACATTTTGCTTGGCCACTTCAACCTGTTCTTTCGCGGCATTTAGATTGAGAAAAGCGGTGCGAATGTCCTGGTCAATCTGCCCGCGGATGTTTTCAGCTTCGGCCTTTCTTTGACGCAATTCTGCTTCGGCTTGCGTGATATCACCTTTAATCCGTCCGCCGGTGAAGAGGGGAACCCTGATCCCCGCCTGAAAGGTGAAATCTCCGTGTGAGTTGCCAAAAGTTGGCCCAATATCACCATAGCTACCGTTAACCGCCACAGTCGGATACCGTTCGCCTTTGGCAGCAGAAAGAGTTTGCGCAGCAGCTTTTTGGGAATCGAGAGCGGAACGGAAATCGCTACGCGATTTGAACGCAATTTGCAGGGCATCGTCGACGCTCATCGGAGTGATGTCGGAATATGGGAGTGTGTCCGCCAACTCAAACTCCTGCCCTAGCGGCAGACCGATCGCGCGTCCAAGCGCTAGTTTTGCGAGGGCGAAATTGTTGCGGGCTATGCTTAGGTTGTACTCCTCGGTGTGCAACTGAACTTCGGTGCGTGTTGCGTCGATCCGTGGAGCGGTACCCGCCTGCAGTTGATCGGCCGCGCGATCGTAAAGAGCTCTTGCATTCTGCACCTGGGCTTCTTGCGCCTTAATTCGAGAGTCTGCCTCGATGATCCGCAAATAGCCGTTGCCGACCGTGAGTGTGACCATATCGAGGATGTCCTGATAGCTGAGTTGGGCGGCCTGTTCAGCAGTGCGGGCTGCGCGAAACCGCTGGATGGATTCATAGCTGAAAAGTGTTTGGCTGACGCTTGCATCCACTGAGCTGTAGCTGAACGGTCCAACAACAGTGGGAACTCCTTTTAGCCCGTTGAGCCCGAACGTCGCAAGGTTCACTTGCTCGACGTTCTCCGATGCGCCGGCGCTGACTTGTGGCAGCAGATAGCTAAGCGCGAGTAGCCGCTGACCGCGAGCAATTTGGGCGTTTTGTCCGCTTTCGATTGCTCCGAGGTTGTATCGCAATGCCATCTTGATGGCGTCGCGGAGAGTCAACTGGACAAGTTCATCGCTGGCTGGGCCGCTCGGCACGCTTCCCAGCACTGTTGTGTTTTGCCCTCTTGTTCCTGTTGCGCCGAACACCACAAAGACAAACACGACAATAAAGGAAGCCAGCAGCTTGGAAGTTTTGCGTTTCCGCCGGACCTTTAGCCGCTCAACAATGTGCCGGACATAGCAACCGCCCAAGATGAACTGCGCACCTTCGTTGCGCAACGCGAGCAGCAGTCGCTCGCCAGTCTTGTCGATGAACGTGACCTCGTTCATGTCCACGATGCACGCACGCTTCTTGTCGGTTTGGTGGTTCTTCTTCCAGCTCGTCCTTAGTTCTCGAACCCAAGCCCCACTGAGGTGGCCTTCTAGAATCCATTTCTCTTCCGTAGTTGTTTCGCTAAAGCTGATCTTCAACATGTTGTTTTCCTCAAAAGCCGGAAGCGTTGCAGAGCTGACGTTGCGGAATGTGCCTGGCGATACCTGTCACGGGCTTCGCACTGGGCTTCAGAGAAGAAACTAACTCTTCGCGGAGCTGCCGCTTCCCGCGAAATATGCGCGCTTTGACGGCAGGGAGCGAGAGCCCCAGTCGACGAGCCGTCTCGCTCCTGGACAACTCACCAAGTTCGCTCAACGCGATTGCTGTGCGCAGCGCCGGTCGCAAATTCCGAACCGCCTTCGACAGAATCCGCACTTCCTCTCGCTGCGAGCAGCGGGTTTCCGGATCGGCATTTGAGTCGGGTATTTCCAAACTGGCTGGGCTTCCTTCTGTGTCACTCATGCTGTCGATCGAGATCTCGCGCACCGCACCAATGTGTCGTAGGAACATAAGCGCTTCGTTGATCGCAATGCGCGTCAACCACGTGGAGAAGGAGGATGCTCCTTGGAACTGAGACAGATGCACGAAAGCCTTGTAAAAGCTTTGCTGAACGATGTCTTCCGCGTCCTCCACCACACGTATGTACCGCAGCACAACTGCGAGGGTCTTTCGCCGGTAACGTTTAAACAGGGTTTCAAACGCCTGATCGTCTCCGTTCTTGGCGGCCACTACGAGCATTCGTTCGTTTGCGGTATCATTCACGCAAGCGATATTTGGTTCTGGTTTGGACTTCATAGCGAGCCTCCTGATCAGCTACGTGGCAGCGAAAGGTGAGCCCAGCTTGAAAACCGCCTTTTTGCTACACATCGGATAAGGGCAAGGCCTGAGCCAAACGTGCGGAACTGTAAGTCGCTGAATTTTCGGGGGAAGGCCGCCAGGAGTCGAAGGTGTCGATGTTGAAAGAGTTGGAAGGGTCGAAACAGTCGAAGCTTTTTCTGAGTGCGGGCCGCGCCAGACTCGCCAGGCCCGAGCCCAACTCCTGGACTTCGGCAGGCTCAACGCGCTATTAGCAGAAAAGTGGGTTCCGGTAGCAAGATGTTCGGGCAGCCAACAATCCGGATTCGATAGAAGATTCTCGATCTGTACTGTCGCGAGTAGTGTTGGACTGCTCAGCGCTAGACGACTCCGCCTTCGCGGAGGGCGCGCTAGGCAGCTCAGACTGCAGATTTCACACTTGGCCGAGCGCGGAAACTGCAGAAATCAGAACACCACTGTGCCAAGCGCAACTCGCTTCCTTCGAACAGGGCGAGGATATTTCGGCAGACATACTCACATCTTGCAGGTGAGCTGTTTCACGCGTGCTTCGTGAACGCGGTTCCACAGAAAATCGTTGGTGCCCCAACGGTCAAAGCTGAGTGACACGCGTGAGGCTTATCCAAAATTGCTAGGGTTTCTGCCGATTGGCAGTTTGCGCCGGTTCCTCTTCCGCCTTGCTCCAACTAGAATCCGGGTTGTATTCCTGCATGGCTTTGCCGAGCGCGTCTGTTTTCTTGCCTAGGTCCTTCTGATAGACAGTGCCATCCTGGTTCACTACAAACGTCATCACGCCGGAGGAGCGGTACTCGGCGGGATAAGCGATGAAGGCGAAGCCCCCGGTCATTCTGCCATTCACGATGTAGTTTTTTGCGCCGCCGAGCACATGCTTCCCCTGGCGCGTCAGAATATGAAAGAAATAGCCGCGATAAGGAGTCGGCGGGCCGGCGTTGCCTTTCGCGTAGCCCTCGGCGACGGCGGAAGCGACCAGCGGTCCGATCGGGCTCTGGGGTTCACCTTCCGAAACCTTCCAGTAAAGACCATTGTGCTGGCCTTCATCGCTAAAGATTTGCTTGGCGTACTCGCTGTGCTGCATCGCGTAGAATTCCTTTTGCGCAGCTACAACCTCCTGGCAGATGCGGATGGTCGAGTACTCGTTGCGGCCAATTCGGCGGAACAAGATCTCTCTCTTCCCCGCTTCGCTGTCGAAAAACCACAAATTCCCTTTCATTACCAGCGGTATGGGTGTGGGCCAGTTTTCCGCTCCGATGTACAAAGTGACGGAGCCATCGGGTTCTTTTCGGAAGCGATGCATCTCCTCGTACTTGCGCACGAAGTTCGCGTGGCTCTCGGCGTCCTCGGTTGAGTCACCCGAAGACACGATCTGCGCGGCGTCCGGTCCAAGAATCTCGAGCACTGCTTTTTCATCGTTGTTCTGTAGTGCGGCCACGACAGCTTTGCTCGCTACTTCCGGCGACGAAAATGTTTTCTGCCCTTTTTGCTGAGCTGCGGAATCGACAGCAAAGCACGCGAACAGCAGCGTCGCGAGCACGGCGATCTTCAGAAGATCAGAAAACTCCCGTGTTTTACAGTTCAACTTCGTTTGTCGCATCGTGTAGTTCTCCCGTTCTGAATATGAGAAATGAATAGCAGCCTAATTCAAAGCTGAGTGCGCTCAGTGGCGGCCGCCGCCGTGAAAACCACCGCCCCCGCCGAAGCTGGCGCTTCCGCGCGACGAAAAGCTCCGTTCCTCTCCACCATGGCCGAAGCCGCTAAAGGCGCTGGAGCGAGTGTCGCTGTGGCCGCGGGGCTCGGCATCGCCGCGAGCAGTCCCGCGGTCTACGCTGGGCGCGCCGGAGCGAGCATCGCTCTGGCCGCGAGCCTCGGGATAGCCACGCGCGGCGCCGCGGTCGCCGCCGAAAGGCTCTGGCGCCCTTTCAGGTCGGTTGTACACACCGCGCGCGCTTTCGCCTCGATAGAATCTGTCGCGGTTATAAAAGGTTCTGCTTGGCGAGTAATACCGCCCGTGATCGTAAACCGCATAGTGATGATGCCAATCGCATCCCCAGTGGTGCCAGCCCCACCCGTAGCCCCCATAGAAGCCGGTGCCGAAGCCAACTCCGAAAAAGATGACCGGGCTGTCATACCAAATGCCCGGATAGGGATACCAACCGGGCCACGCGCCAATCGGGCCTCCGTACACAATCCAGGGATCGTATGCAGGAACGTAGATGGTTTCCGGGCTGACTGGTTCGATCTCGATGTCGGAGCCTTCCGTCGTTACGCTTTGCTGCGGCGTGGAGTTGAGATGGCCCGCTTGTTGTGCGCGGCGGCGCATCGCTTGAACGGCGTCCATCACATCCTGTTCCTGGTTGTAGTAGGCGTCGCCGAGGGACGAGGTCCACGAAAGATTTTTGTCCATGTTACCGAGGACCGACGGAAACGCGACGAGTGCCTTGACGCTCGGGTCCCAATGCTGCTGATCGATGGCCTGGGCCAAAGCGTCGTCCTTCAAATCGGGATGGGATTGCACCCACCGGTCGGCGTCGACGACCTGTTCGGGGAACGTCGAGGCCGCCAATATTTGCGCCACGAGTGAATCGGGATAGAGGGCGATGGGCGCCACCAATTGCTCTAATTCCTCAGGAGTCTGCTGCATGTACAGCGACTCAGGCTGGGCCTGCTGCGGACCTGGCTGAGCCTGGGCGACAAGACTTTGCGGGTACGCAGCCAACAAAAAAAGCAACGCCAGCAAAGACGCCAACGCCTGTTGCGCAATGTGCAGGTTCGGCAGTTCTAAGGCGCGTCCTTGGCATTTCACGCTGATGAATTTCCTCTGAATAGACATGTCCATTAGGCTCCCACTCGATAGATGTAAATTCTCTCGGAACGTTCCAATGTTTTTATAGTTGGCCGCTGCGGCCATGGCGCGTCGCGGTGCACAAGAATCTTCTGGTATTCGAAGCATAATGGATGTGTTACTCGAAAACTGATAACTTCTATTTAGGTGGATAGTTCCTCAGTAATTTCGCCATCGCCTTGTCCAGCTTTTTCATGTGGTTTTCGTGGTTTGAGCCGGTGTCAATTGTCTTGGTCGCGCTTCCAGTCCAGACGAGCTGCTTCGTCCCCGGGTCATACATGTCAAGAACTAGAGTCCCGACACTGATCGTCGAACTAGTCCACGATCCCGTGCCCATGCCGAAGGCTCGTGAGCCCCACGCATCCCATTGTGTTTCCTGATGGACGGCAGTCTGGTAGCCGATATAAAGATCCGCCTTATCGCTATCAGTTTTGGTCATCCCTTTCGAGGCTAGTTGAGAGTCCACAGACTGCTTGATCTCCGCGTCCATAATCTGGTCGGGGTGAACCCCACGGATGTTCACCCATTTATAGGTACGATATTTCGAGAAATCGGTTCTCGGCATAAAGTTGTACCGCACGTCTTGCGCGGCTAATGTCCCCGCTGTTGCCAACAGCAGTGCTACGACCAACGCCGATGAAAAGTGTTTCCCGTTTTGTTGTAGTCGCATTTGTGCCTCCTTCAGGCTTCGTCTTTCGCGTTACTCGCGAGAGCTCTTGTTGTGCTTTTCCCGGAGCTCGCGTTCCGCCTGCAGCTATTCGTCGAGGTACTCGTCCAGATCGTAACCGTGACCGCCACGTTCGATGTGAATCTCAAGCGCTCGCCGACGGATTTCGTCCAGGGTTGGCACGTTCTTACCTCTTTCTTCCGGAACGTCCGACCGGAAACGGCTTGGCCGCGTGTTCCGAGCATTCGTGGCCTGATCTCGTAATTTCATAGTCTTCTCCTCACTACAAAAGGTTCGTTTGGCATTCGCGGAACGTGCGTCAATCACGGCAGCACCTTCGGGTCTACTTGTGCGCCAACCAAAAGCCGTAGCGCACTGAATCCAGGATTCCGAATCCGCGGCGGTAGTGCAGCACCCGAAACGACTCGTGCCAGTTGTGGATGAATACGAGAACCAGTGCCATAGCGCCACCTCTCTGCCTACGTTCTTACACATGCAGTAAAGGCAACGCTCGCGCCAAAGTTAGAAAATCGTAAGCGGCTGAATTTTCAGGAGAAGATCGCGAGAAGTCGAAAATGTTGATGTTGAAGAAGTTGAAAGGGTCGAAACTGTCGAGGCTACAGCCGGGGCTATAACAAAGTGGCTGGCAGCAGACTAAGCATATTGCTTTGCGTAGATGCCAAATTTCTTCATTCGAGAGAGGAGAGTCGTGCGATTCATTCCCAGCCGCGCCGCAGCACCATCGGCACCCCCGACGCGCCCCTTGCATGCGGAAAGCACGCGTATGATCTCTTCGCGCTGCTTCTTGGCATATTCCTCAGCAACGCCATTTTTGGCGATTCGCGAATCGCTACTTTCTTCAACGATGTGCTTCTGTTCCTTGTGGACAAAGTCGGTGGTTTTATCCGTGTCCATCTTTCGCAGTTCTCCGAGTGGAGGCTCCAGCGAGCTGCCTCGCGTCAGGATCACGGCACGCTCAATGAAATTCTCAAGTTCACGAATATTCCCGGGCCAGTCCCACCCCGTCAGCCCCTTCATCACGGCCGTGGGAACCGCTTCGATCTTCTTTTGCATTTGCTTTGAGAACTTTTGAACGAAATAACTGACGAGCAGGGGAATGTCCTCTCTGCGCTCTCTCAAGGGCGGAATCCGGATTGGAAATACGTTCAGCCGATAATACAGGTCGCTGCGAAATTCTCGATCCGCAATCATCTTTTCGAGATCGCGGTTCGTAGCCGCGACCAGGCGCACATTCACCTTTCGCGTGTGGGTGCTGCCAAGACGCTCAAATTCACGCTCCTGTATAGCGCGTAGCAGCTTCGGTTGAATTTCAATCGAAATGTCTCCGACCTCATCTAGAAACAGAGTGCCTTGGTCCGCAAGCTCCAGCCGTCCAATTTTTTGGCTGATCGCGCCCGTAAATGCTCCCTTTTCATGCCCGAACAGTTCGCTTTCTAGCAACCCGGTTGGTATCGCCGCGCAGTTCAGTTTCACGAGTGTCCGCTGTTTGCGGCGGCTACGGTCGTGAATCGCTCGCGCTATCAACTCTTTCCCGGTTCCAGTTTCACCAAGCAACAGAACAGTTGAGTCATTGGGGGCAACTGTTTCAACCTGTTGCAGAACGTGCTTCAATGCCGCGCTGCTCCCAATGATCTGCTCGAAACCCATCTCGCTGCGAAATTCCTCTTCCAGGTAGAGTTTCTCCTGGGCCAACTTGTCTTTAAGTTCGGAAATCTCACGGTACGCCAACGCGTTTTCAATCGCGATGGCGATCTGCCCCGACGCCCTGCTGAGGAAATCGACATCTTCTGGGAAAAACGGAGCCTCTGTCGTGCGCAAGATCGACAGGGTTCCGAGGACTCGGCCACGATTTACAAGTGGAATAAGGCAAATGGCTTTTATGCCTTCCGCAGCAACAATCTCATATGTCTCAGCCGCGAGTTCCTCACGTTCCTGAGTGCTAATCACCACGGGTTTCAGTGTGTCTATGGCTTTTTTATTAGCAGGGCTTAATGTGATCGTCCTCTCTTCCTTCACCGCCCCCTTGCCGTGCGGAAAATCCACAGCAATTACTCTGGATTTTCCCGACGCCGCGTCGGGCAGCGATACGACCACAGCATCAGCGTGTATGACTTCTCGTATGTTCGCCGCAATCGCGCGGAGAACCTCCCGCAGATCGAGGCTCGACGTGATTTTGCTCGTCAGATTGAGGAGCAGCTCAAGCCGCTCCTTTTGATGCCGAAATTCCCCTTGAGTGCTCATGGCCGTATGTACAGCACTACCCATTTTGTGACGAATACCTTCAATGGAATAATGATCCATGTCGCTCTGAAGTCGCAAGCGTTCGGGTGTCACGTCCCGGTCCAAACGCCGGATTCGTCGGCTAACCGGAGGCTATCCGGCTTCCACGGCGGGATTAGTCCTGTGAGGTCGGCTAGTGTTTACCGATGGAGAGAAGTGGCGATCGCTGCTTCAACCTTGATCACGGCGCAGCGGTTGCGACAAGTGATCGCAGACTTTGACGCTGGCCCGAAGTCCGGTTCGGGGCTGTAGGTTCTCAGTCAGATGTCTTCCAGTCCCAAGTTGTCGTTCACCGCGTGTCGCAGTTTCTGTTTGCATCCCAGATAATGCTCGGTCGTCTGAAC
>Ga0209422_1000314_pt1 | contig 11916 bp, 12 predicted proteins | sample BlaSpr_A8_OM2_M3_FD_187983 | JGI IMG/M metagenome (GOLD analysis project Ga0209422, IMG submission 187983) | Forest soil microbial communities from Thunder Bay, Ontario, Canada - Black Spruce, Ontario site 2_A8_OM2_M3 (SPAdes) (version 2) | ecosystem: Environmental > Terrestrial > Soil > Boreal... | reverse complement strand
AAGCTCGTGGTCGACGGCCGCAACTTCAAGCTCCAGGGCTATGAGAACGGCAATTTCATCGGCGGCTGCCTGTTCGACGAAGTGAAGCCGAACATGAAAATCTACAAGGAGGAAATCTTCGGGCCCGTGCTTTCGGTGGTGCGCGCCAAGGATTACGAGGAGGCCGTGCGGCTACCTTCCGAGCACGAATATGGCAACGGCGTCGCCATTTTCACCCGCGACGGCGATACCGCGCGCGATTTCGTCAATCGCGTGCAGGTCGGCATGGTGGGGGTGAACTTCGCCATTCCTGTCCCGCTCGCCTATTACACCTTCGGCGGCTGGAAGCGTTCCGGCTTCGGCGATCTCAATCAGCACGGACCGGATTCGATCCGCTTCTACACCAAGACCAAGACCGTCACCTCGCGCTGGCCGACCGGCACGAAGGAAGGCGCCGAATTTGTGATCCCGACCATGAAGTGAGGATCCGTCGCGGAATGTCGACAATCCGGGCCGCTGGGGGAGTTCTCATCGCATCGATGTTGGCGGGCTGCGCCGGCGTCCAATTCGGCGGCGCTGCGCCGAACGCGGCGCAATCTCCAGACAGCATGGTCGGTCGCTGGATGCTGTCGGCGCCCAATGCGCCGGCCTGCGGCATGAATTTCGGCGGCGTGCCGGGCGCGCGCGAAGGTACTGTCACGCCCGAAGGCGGCTGTCCGGAAAAATTCTTTCTGAGCCGGCGCTGGGCCTTTGAACAGGGCAAGTTGATGATCAACGATCGCGAGAACAAACCGCTGGCGCAGTTTAATTTCGTCGGCGGCCGCTTCGAAGGCCAATCCACCACCGGCACGACGGTAACGCTGACGCCCGATACTCCAGCAGGTTAGGAAGCCATGTCCGACTATCAGCTCTATTGCTTCGCCCAATCCGGCAACGCCTATCGTGCCGCGCTGATGCTCAATCTCATTGGCGCCAAGTGGGAGCCGGTCTGGATCGATTTTTTCGGCGCTGGTGTCCAGCGCACGCCCGATTATCGCGAGGGCGTCAATGAGATGGGTGAGGTACCGGTGCTGGTGCATGGCAAGAAAAAGCTCACCCAGTCTGGCGTGATCCTCACTTATCTCTCGGACCTCACCGGCAAGTTCAGACCGCAAGGCGAGGACGAGCGGCTGGAAGCGCTGCGTTGGATCATCTTCGACAACCAGAAGGTCAACGGCTTCCTCGGGCCGTTCCGCTTTCTGAAGAATTTCGCCAAGCCGGTAGGCGATCCGGCGGTGCTGGCGTTTCTGAAGGCGCGAATCGATGGCAACTTGGCAATCGTCAACAAGCGGCTGGCATCGCACCCTTATCTGCTGGGCGAGCGGCCGACCATCGCCGACGTCTCGCTCACCGCCTATCTCTACTATCCGGCGGAGGAATTCGGCTTCGACATTGCCAAGCAACATCCGGCGATCGCCGCCTGGCTCGAACGCATGAAGGCACTGCCCGGCTGGAAGCATCCGTATGAATTGATGCCCGGCTACCCGCTCGGTACGCGCTGAGGATTGTTGACGCTTAGTTCAACCGCGTCGGGCGATCATCTTCGGATTTGTGTCCAGGTGCGACATGATCAGGCGCGACCGGCGCTTCGCTAGCGGGCGCTACAGCGACCGCAGCGGTCGCGTCCTTGCGCAGATATTCTTGATAGGACAGCCAGCCGAGCGGAAGACACGCGAGATAAGTGAGCGAACCAAGCGTGAGCACTTCCCACGGATAGCTGATCAGTAGCGCGAAGAACAACACCACCACCACGAACACCGGCAGCACCATTTCGGGCGGTACGCGCTTGCCGACGCGCTTGCCGGAGAATACCGGCAGGCGCGACACCATCAACAGCGCGATCGCCAGCGTGTAGAAGAAGGTGAGCCACACCGTGACTAACCCGTTGGAGACGCCGAGGAAGTTGAGATAGATCGGCAGCAGCACGGTGATGGCGCCGGCCGGCGCCGGAATTCCAGTGAAGAAATTTCCGGCCCAAGCCGGCTTGTTGGGATCGTCGATCATCACGTTGAAGCGCGCGAGCCGCAGACCGGCGCAGATCGCAAACACCAGCGCCACGATCCAGCCCGCCGATTTAAGTTCGTGCAGGCCCCAGAAATACAGGATAAGCGCCGGCGCCACGCCGAAATTCACGAAATCAGCGAGGCTGTCGAGCTCGGCGCCGAAGCGCGAGGTGCCCTTGAGCAAGCGCGCGATCCGTCCGTCGATGCCGTCGAGCAGCGCGGCGAACACGATCGCGGCCAGCGCCAGATCGAGCCTGTTCTCGACCGACATGCGGATCGCGGTCAGGCCCGCGCACAACGCCAACAGCGTGATCAGATTGGGCAGCAGCGTGCGCACCGGGATCGCCTTGAAGCGGCGGCGCTTGGGCGGCGGAGAGGGATCGAACGGCGGAAAGACCATGAACGCATTATAGCGCGATGCGCGCTTCCCGTGGGGACCGAACTACATCGGTAGTAAACGTTTATTCCAGCCGAAAGTTTGTGCACTGGCGGCGAAAAGCGGCACAAACCGCTTCCAGGCCGGCCACCGCATCGGAAAAACAACAATTATCGTCGTGATTTCAAACATTTAGCGGCCCCTGTCTTGATGGTCTGCAATTTGCTTAGCTTGGCTGGCGAGTGTCATCAATTTTGGGGGAATCAATCTATGTCTGTATCGACGGCGCAGCCGAGCGCGATGTCATCCACATCGTCCACGCGATGGATCCAGCTGGTGCTGGGCGTGATTGCAATGATGTCGATCTCCAGCCCGCAATATGTCTGGACCCTTTTTACAAAATCATTTCAAGACAACCTCGGTGGCGCCACTCTGGCAGACATCCAGTGGACGTTCTCGATTTTGATCATCCTGCAAACATGGCTGTCGCCAATACAGGGCTACCTGGTCGATAAATTTGGTCCGCGGCTGCTCATCGCCGTCGGATGTCTGATGTCAGGCGCGGGCTGGATCACATCGGCTTATGCAACGAGCCTGATGAACCTTTATTTCACTTACGGTCTGCTCTGTGGCGTCGGTACTGGCATTGTCTATATCGGCATCATCGGCTTGATGGTGCGCTGGTTCCCGGATCGGCGCGGCTTCGCCACCGGCATGGTCGCCGCGGGTTACGGCTTCGGCGCCATTCTCACCACCTTCCCGATCAGTTCGATGATGGCGACCGCAGGTTACCAGCACACGCTGGTCGTGTTCGGAATCATCCTCGGCATCGTCGGCGCCGCCGCCGCGCTGGCAATGCGGATGCCGCAGGCGACCGACAAGCTACCGCGGGTCGCCGTCATGTCGTCGGCAAAGGATGTCATGCCGATAGATATGCTGAAAACGAGGGTCTTCTGGCTCATGTTCTTCATGATGACCATGATGTCGACCGGCGGACTGATGATCATCTCGCAGTTTGCGTCGTTCTCGCGCGACTTCGGCGTCACCAAGGTCCTGGTATTCGGTCTCGCCGCATTGCCACTGGCGCTGACCATCGACCGCATCACCAATGGGCTCACCCGGCCGTTCTTCGGCTGGGTGTCCGATCGGATCGGCCGCGAAAACACGATGGCGATTGCTTTCCTGATGGAGGCCTGCGCCGTCACAGCCATGGTGCTGATGCGCGACAACACGCTTCTGTTCGTGCTGCTGTCGGGCGTGGTGTTCTTCGGCTGGGGGGAAATCTTCTCGCTGTTTCCGTCGACGCTGACGGACACCTTCGGCACCAAATTCGCCACTACGAATTATGGCTTCTTGTATATGGCGCAGGGGATCGGATCGGTGCTGGGCGCACCTGTGGCTGCGCTGTTATACGCCAAGACCGGCAGTTGGCTGCCGGTGTTCGCCATCATCATCGGCCTGGACGCGCTGACAGGCATTCTCGCGCTGGTGGCGCTCAAGCCGCTGCGGAAAAGCTACATGGCAAAATAATGATCTTGGCGAAATGAGCATGTCGGGGCTAACCGCGCGGGGTTAACCCGCCCGGTAGGCCCTGGCTTCTCCCGACGCGCGCAGATCGGCGAGCACGGTTTCCCCACCGATCGAAGTCTGCCCGACCGCGACCAGCGGCGGCGTGCCGTCCGGCAGATACACGTCGAGGCGCGAGCCGAAGCGGATCATACCGAAGCGCTCGCCGGCACCAACGGACTGGCCCTCGCGCACGAAGCAGACGATGCGGCGCGCCAACAGACCCGCGATTTGCACCACCGCCACGCGCGCACCCGCGGTCGCGATGACCAGCGAATTGCGCTCGTTGTCGGCACTCGCCTTGTCGAGGTCGGCGTTGAAGAACTTGCCCGGCTGATAGACGATGCGCTCGACGCGGCCGGCCACCGGGATGCGGTTGATGTGGCAGTCGAACACGCTCATGAAGATCGAGATGCGCGGCAGCGGCTTGTCGCCAAGGCCGAGCTCATGCGGCGGGGCCGCGGTTGTAATCTGGCTCACGCGGCCATCGGCCGGCGACACCACCAGCCCGTCGCGCACCGGAGTTATGCGCGGCGGATCGCGGAAAAAGTAAGCGCACCAGATGGTCGCCAGCGTGCCGAGCCAGCCGAGCGGGCTCCACAGCCAGAACAGCACCAGGCTAGCGAGCGCGAAGGCGCCGATGAACGGGTAGCCTTCCGGCGTAATCGGCACCACCTCCGCGCGGATCGAATCATAGATCGACATGCCCTATCCTACTCCGCCGCGTCGGCCGGCGCTTCAAACGGCACCGAGGCCTTCTCTGTAATGACATCCTCCACCGGAGGCGGATTGCGGTTGGGCGCGCCCTCGTCTTCACCGGCGCGGGCGAGCTTCTCGCGCGCCTCCTCGGCCTCGCGCTGCCTGTTCCACATGCTGGCATAGAGCCCATTGGCGGCCAGCAGCGCGTAATGGGTGCCGCGCTCAACGATTTCGCCCTGGTCGAGCACGATGATCTCGTCGGCGCCGACAATGGTGGAAAGCCGGTGCGCGATCACCAGCGTCGTGCGGCCCTGCGACACCCGCTCCAGCGCGTCCTGGATTTCTTTCTCGGTGTGGCTGTCCAGCGCCGAGGTTGCTTCGTCCAGCACAAGAATCGGCGGCGCCTTCAAAATCGTGCGTGCGATGGCGACGCGTTGTTTCTCGCCGCCGGAAAGCTTCAGGCCGCGCTCGCCGACCTCGGTCTCATAGCCTTTCGGCGCCAGCTGAATGAGACGATCAATCTGCGCGAGCTGTGCCGCCTCCTCCACCTCGGCATTGCTCGCTTCCCAACGGCCATAGCGAATGTTGTAGCGGATGGTGTCGTTGAACAGCACTGTATCCTGCGGCACCATGCCAATCGCGTGCCGTAGCGAGCCTTGCGTCACTTTGGCGATGTCCTGGCCGTCGATCAGGATGCGGCCACCTGCGAGATCGTAGAAACGAAACAGCAACCGCGAGATCGTCGACTTGCCGGCGCCGGACGGGCCGACCACCGCCACCGTCTTGCCGGCGAGCACGTCGAAACTGATGCCTCTGAGGATTTGCCGCTCCGGCTCGTAGGCGAAGTGCACATCGTCGAAGCGGATGGTGCCGCTGGTGACTATAAGCGGGACTGCGCCCGGCACGTCCTTGATCTCCGGCTCGCGCGCCAGAATCGAGAACATCAGTTCGATGTCGATCACCGCTTGCTTGATCTCGCGATAGACCATGCCCATGAAATTCAGCGGCTGGTAGAGCTGAATCATCATGGAGTTGATCAGCACAAAATCACCGACCGTTTTGGTGCCGGCCTGGATCTCGAAGGCGCACATCACCATGGCGGCGGCGAGGCCCAGTGTGAAGATCACCGCCTGCCCGGCATTGAGCACGGCGAGCGAGGTGTAGGCCATGACGCTGGCGTCCTCGTAGCGCGCCATCGACTTGTCATAGCGTTCGGCTTCGCGTTGCTCGGCACTGAAATATTTCACCGTCTCGTAATTGAGCAGCGAATCGATGGCCTTGATGTTGGCGTCGGTGTCGCTGTCGTTCATCTTGCGGCGGATACCGATGCGCCACTCGGTCGCGTGATAGGTGTAGGTCATGTAGACGGTGACGGTGACCATGATCACCGCGACATAGCGCCAGTCGAATTGCCACATCAGCACGCCGACGATTAGCGCCAGCTCGATTATCGTCGGCGACAATTGCAAGATCACCATCCGCACGATGGTCTCGATGGCGTTGCGGCCGCGTTCCAGCACGCGCGTCAACCCGCCGGTCTTGCGCTCGAGATGGAAGCGCAGCGACAATTCGTGCATGTGCACAAAAGTGCGGTAGGCAAGCCGGCGCACCGCATGCATCGCCACCTTGGCGAACACCCCGTCGCGCATTTGCGTGAGCACCGCCATCAGGATGCGCATGCCGCCATAGGCAATCGTCATGGCGACGGGGACGGCCAGTGCCCACACCAGCCAATCGGAGGCGGCGACCGGGGCGCTGCCATGGCCAGCGAGCGCATCGGTCGCCCACTTGAAGGTGAAAGGCACCGCGATGGTCGCGAGCTTGGCAACCAGCAGCAGCACCATGGCGCCGATCACGCGCAGCTTCAGGTCGCGGCGATCGGATGGCCAAATATAGGGCCAAAGATGAATGACGGTGGTGAGCAGCGCGCCGCGGTCGGCGGACACGCGTGATGGCGGCTCAGGCGCTCGATGGTGGTGGTCGCTCATTCAGGACCTTCATATAGGCGGATTCTCAGCCGTAATCACCCTAGTGGGTGGTATTGCGCCTATGTCGGGCCGCTGCCTTGACGCTGCCGCAGACGCGATGCACATGCATGGCCATGAGCAAGATCGACAGCAAAATCCGAAAAATCTGCGTCTATTGCGGCTCCGGGCCGGGCACCGACCCGGCCTTTGTGGAAGCCGCCCGCACCTTCGGCGCGATCCTGGCCAAGAACGGCATCGGTCTCGTTTATGGCGGCGGCACGGTCGGCATGATGGGGATACTGGCCACGTCGGTGCTTGAACATGGTGGCGAGGTCACGGGAATCATCCCCGAATTCCTGGTGGCACGCGAGCACGCGTTGCGCGACGCGGACAGCCTAATCGTCACCCGCGACATGCACGAGCGCAAACGCAAGATGTTCGAGATGGCGGACGCCTTCGTGGCGCTGCCCGGCGGCGTCGGCACCCTTGAGGAATTGGTCGAGCAACTCACCTGGGTGCAGCTCGGCCGCCATCGCAAGCCGGTGCTGATCGCTAATATTAAGAATTTTTGGGAACCGCTATGCGCGCTACTCGAGCATATGAAGAAGCTCGAATTCATCCGCGCAGATCTCGGCTTCGACCTGCTCGTGGCCGACAAGATCGGCGACATTCTGCCGATGCTGCAAAAAGCGGCGAACGCTGTGCCGGAATCGGCAAAGCAATTGTCTGCGGCGGCCGCCGACAAGTTGTGACGGTTATTTTTTGGGTGTGAACGTCACCGTTTCGATGCGGTTGCCGTCCGGATCGCGAATGAAGGCGGCGTAATAGCTCTCGTGATAGTGCGCGCGATAGCCCGGCGCGCCGTCGGATGTGCCACCGGCGGCGAGCGCGGCAGCGTGGAAGGCATCGATCGCTTCGCGCGTCGGCGCGCGCAGGCAGATATGCACGCCGCTATCGACGGCGACCGGCGCCATGCCGGTCCGCTGATTGATCCAGAACTCAGGATATTTCTTACCATAGCCCACCGCCGCGTCCGGCCATTCGCGCAGCTTGGTCATGCCGAGCGTGGCGAGCAGCGGCGCGTAGAAGCGGGCCGCCGTCTTGAGGTCGCGCACGGCAATGGAGATGTGATCGATCATATTTGTGAAGGTATCACGCCGGGGCGCCCGACTTCACGAGTTTATAAATGATGGAATCCATCAGCGCCTGGAATGACGCGTCGATGATGTTGGTCGACACGCCGATGGTGGTCCAGTGCTCACCCGCCTCGTCCTCGCTCTCGATCAGCACGCGGGTCACCGCCTCGGTGCCGGCATTGAGTATGCGCACGCGGTAATCGATGAGCTTCAGGCGATCGATATATTTCTGGTACTTGCCGAGGTCCTTGCGCAGCGCAAGGTCGAGCGCGTTGACCGGACCGTCGCCTTCAGCTTCCGAAGATATAATTTCGCTGCCGATCCGCACTTGCACGGTTGCCTTGGACACGGTCATGCGTTTGCCGCTTGCATTGGCATGTTGTGCGACATTGACGTCGAATTGCGTGATGTCGAAATAATTCGGCACCGTGCCGAGTGTGCGGCGCGCGAGCAATTCAAATGACGCATCCGCCGCCTCGTAGGCGTAGCCGATGGTCTCGCGTTCCTTGACGATCTCCAACAACCGGCCGATGCGCGGATCGTCCTTGTCGGCCTTGATGCCGATGCGATCAAGCTCGGCCAGCACGTTGGATTTGCCGGCCTGTTCCGACACTAACACCTTGCGCTTATTACCGATGGTTTCCGGTAAAACATGCTCATAAGTCGCCGGATCCTTGGCGATGGCCGAGGCATGGATGCCAGCCTTGGTAGCGAAGGCGCTCTCGCCCACATAGGGTGCGTGCCGGTTGGGCGACCGATTAAGCCGCTCGTCGAGTTCGTGGGAGACGTGCGCGAGGTTTTTCATTTGCACATCCGACACGCCGATCTCGAAGTGGTCCGCAAATTCCGGCTTAAGCTTGAGCGTCGGAATGAGAGAGACAAGATTGGCATTGCCGCAACGCTCGCCGAGCCCGTTGAGCGTGCCTTGAATCTGGCGCGCGCCGGCGCGCACCGCGGCGAGCGAATTGGCCACCGCCTGTTCGGTGTCGTTGTGCGCGTGGATGCCGACATAGCTGCCGGGGATTTCCTTGCAGACCCCGCCGACGATTTTTTCCACCTCGTGCGGCAGCGTGCCGCCATTGGTGTCGCATAGCACCACCCAGCGCGCGCCTTCGTCATAGGCCGCCTTGGCGCAGGCCAGCGCATATTTCGGATTGGCTTTGTAGCCGTCGAAGAAATGCTCGCAGTCGAGCAGCACTTCCCGGCCCTTGGCCTTCGCTGCTTTCACGCTGTCGCGGATCGAGGCGAGATTCTCTTCGTCTGTCGTCTCCAATGCGACGCGCACGTGATAATCCCAGGCCTTGGCGACAAAACAAATCGCATCGGCCTTGGCCTCGAGCAGCGCCGCAAGCCCAGGGTCGTTCGACGTCGAGCGGCCCGGCCGGCGCGTCATGCCGAAGGCCGTGAACGTGGTGTCGAACTTGCGATCCTTGGCAAACAGTTCGCTGTCGGTTGGATTGGCGCCGGGATAGCCGCCCTCGACATAGTCGATGCCGAGCTCATCGAGCATGCCGGCAATGGCCAGCTTGTCGGCGAGCGTGAAATCGACGCCGTTGGTCTGCGCGCCGTCGCGCAGCGTGGTGTCGAACAGATACAGGCGTTCACGGGCCATGGCGGAACTCAGGTCAGCCGGTAGACGACGTAGAAGGCGAGCAGCACCGCGGCGGCGATCACGGCGTATTTGAGCACGATGTAATAGAGCCAATGGCGCGGGAACGGCGTGTCAGGCTTGGTCATGAGGCCTCCCGTTTGGCGGCAAGTTGTTTGTGCAGCGTGGTGTTGGCGAGCCATTCGTCGCCGACGGAAATAGTGTTGCGCTGCTGGGCGACATAGCCGCGCTTCTCGAAGAAGCCGCGTGCGCTGTCGCTGGCATCGACTGCAAGCAGCGCTGCCCCGCGACCACCTGCGAGCTTCTCCAGCGCGTCGATCAGCATGGCCCCGACACCCTGCCCCGCCGCTGCCGGGTGAACATAGAGCATGTCTATCTTGTCGCCGCTGGCGAGCGAAGCGAAACCGGCGGGTGAGCCTTCCAGCGTCGCCACCAGCGTCAACTGGCTACCGAGCCGCTTGCCTAACGCGTCCTCGTCATCGGCGGCGGAGGCCCACGCTTCCTGCTGCGCGGGGGTATAATCCTCGTCGGTCAAAGCCTCAATGCTGTCGCGGAAAATTTCGCGCAGTAGGGCTGTGTCCACCGGCAAAAACGGCCGCAGCGCGAGCTTGGGGTGCGCCATGGCCATCATCGCGCGATCTCCCAGGTAGTGCCGTCCTTGGAGTCCTTGAGCACAACACCCATGGCGGCGAGCTCGTCGCGAATGCGGTCGGATTCTTTGAAGTTTTTCGCCTTGCGCGCGATAACGCGAGCCGAGATCAATGCCTCTACCTTGGCAACATCGACACCCGATGCCTTGGCTTCAACCTCAGACATTGCTTTCAAGATAGAAGATCGAACACCTCGATCTGCCTTAATGTGTGAGACAGCATTGTCAAAACCAAGGAACAACAGTGAGCCGACTAACTCATCAGCCGCGTCGGCGGGACTGTCTTTAGGATCCGCGGATCGTGCTCGCTTAGCCAACGACATAAGCTCGGTGAGAGCTGCATGCGAATTAAGATCATCTAACAATGCATCAACAACTACGCCAGAAACACGCGCGCTTGCTTTACTCCCATTGGCAACCGCACGCTTGAGGCCTTCATACACAACCACCGTCTCAGCCAAATTACGCTCAGTCCAATCAATCGGTTGGCGATAATGAGTTCTGAGCATGTTGAGTCGGAGGGCCTCGCCCCACCAAGGATTATTTGGCTGCTGATTAAGTAGGTCTCTGATCGTCACGAAGTTGCCGACGCTCTTCGACATCTTCTCGCCTTCGACCTGCAAGAAGCCGTTGTGCATCCAGTAATTCGCCATCACGTCGGTATGGAACGCGCAACGCGACTGAGCGATTTCGTTTTCGTGATGCGGAAAAACCAAATCGATGCCACCGCCATGGATATCGAAGGTCTCGCCGAGATGCTTCCAGGCCATGGCCGAGCACTCGATGTGCCAGCCAGGGCGTCCCGGCGTCTTGATGCCGGCCGGCGACGGCCAGCCCGGCTCACCCGACTTCGACGGCTTCCACAGCACGAAGTCCTGCGGATCCTTCTTGTAGGGCGCAACCTCGACCCGCGCGCCGGCGATCATTTCATCCAAGGTCCTATTCGACAGCTTGCCGTAATCCGGCATCGACGGCACGTGGAACAGCACATTGTCTTCCGCCACATAGGCGTTGCCACTTTTCACTAGCCGATCGATCAGCTCTTTCATTTGCTCGATATGTTCAGTGGCGCGCGGCTCGGCTGTCGGCGGCAGGCAACCGAGCGCGTCCACGTCGGTTTTGAAGTTCTTGTAGGTCTCGTCGGTCAATTCGCGGATCGGAATAGCAAGCTCAGCCGCGCGCACATTGATCTTGTCGTCCACGTCGGTGACGTTGCGCACGTAGGTGACATGATCCGGTCCATAGATATGTCGCAGCAGCCGGAACAGCACGTCGAACACGATGACCGGGCGCGCATTACCGATATGAGCGAAGTCGTAGACCGTCGGCCCGCACACATACATGCGCACGCGCGCGGGATCGAGCGGGGTGAACACCCGCTTCTCGCGCGTCAGCGTATCGTAGAGCTTCAACTCCATGCCAAAGACATCCGTCGGCCGCGCTGGCCGGGCGTCCTGCTATCTCGAACCTGAGAAAAGACGGCCGCAGCCAGCGTGGTGCGCTAGCTAATAATCTCGCGGCAAATGCCGCAGATATGGTTAAGGCCGTTCATGGGGGCGCACAATGATGCGTTGCGCGGATACCGTCAAGACCCGGCGCTAGCCGCACAAAAATGCGCGGCCATCCACGCCGCCTCGTCCACGTCGCAACGGTTAAGCGGCCCTTAACGATTTTGCTCGCATTCTCATCATCGGCGCCCGTAAGGCGTCTCCAAGAAAGCGGGCGTTATCATGCGGACACTCCTGGTCAGTCTCGCCGCCATTCTATGCATCTGCGTCGCCGGTTCGGCGCAGGCGGAGCGGCGCATGTTCATCATCGCCAACGATGGCGACGGCTACGGCATCGACCGCTGCCTGTCCTCGGGCGCCAAGTGTGGCGCGGCGGCGGCCAACT
>Ga0209422_1000313_pt1 | contig 11917 bp, 10 predicted proteins | sample BlaSpr_A8_OM2_M3_FD_187983 | JGI IMG/M metagenome (GOLD analysis project Ga0209422, IMG submission 187983) | Forest soil microbial communities from Thunder Bay, Ontario, Canada - Black Spruce, Ontario site 2_A8_OM2_M3 (SPAdes) (version 2) | ecosystem: Environmental > Terrestrial > Soil > Boreal... | reverse complement strand
ATCACGCTGATGGTGCAGGTACCGGCATTGGCCACCGTCGTGCCGCAAGTGGTGGTGTGAGAAAACTCCATGGCATTCGCTCCGGCGATGTTAATCGCCAAAATGTTCACTGTAGTACCGGAATTATTGCTAAGTGTTATCACTTGCGTAGCGCTGGAAGCGCCAGCGGCCTGGTTCCCAAATGCTAGGCTAGTGGGCGCCAAGCTGACCGGAAGTGTCTGCAGGAAAATCGAAACCTTCCTAGCGCCTATGCCGGTGAAGGCCAGGTCCAAAGCGCCGTCACCGTTGAAATCAGCGGTGGCCGCGCTGAAGCTTCCGGAGGGAGTTGGAAAAGTGATGGCTTTGCCAAATGTACCGTCGCCATTGCCCGGAAGTAGGAAGGCCTGCCCCAGAATCTGGTCCGCGACCACGATGTCCGGAAAGCCATCGCCATTGTAATCTCCGGTCACGCCGCAAATTAGAACCGAGCCAGCCGCTGGGTTGGAGTTCAGCGTAAGGGCACCTGAGCCATCGCCAAGCAGGATAGCCACGTCGGTAACATTTACTGCGCCGATATCCAAATGGGAATCCCCGTTAAAATCGGCGACGATCAGGTCAAATGGAAACCCGGACCCGCCGACGGGAGTTGTGGTTTGCGACTTAAAGGTGCCGTCACCATTGCCGAGCAACATGGAAACGGAGTTACCGCTTTCGTTGGCGACGGCGATGTCCAGCTTTGCATCTTCGTTGAAATCGCCGACCACCAATACTACGGGGCCTGAGCCGACCGCGACTGGCGTTCCCGCTACGAAGGTACCGTCCCCATTTCCGAGCAGAATCGTGACGCTGTTGTCGATGGAATTTGTTACCGCGAGATCCAAGTGTCCGTCAGTATTGAAGTCCCCCGCCGCGACGGCAAATGGAGACAGTCCGGTGCCGGGCGAGGAATGCACCATGAAGGTTCCATCGCCATTCCCAAGCAAAATCGTAACGGTGTTGCTGCCGGAATTGACGACCGCCAGATCTGCTTTTCCGTCCTCGTTAAAATCTCCGGTAACCAGCCAATTTGGACTCGTGCCCACAGCAACAAGATTTTGTGCCATAAAAGTGCCGTCGCCACTTCCCAGGAAAATCGAAACGCTGTTGTCGTCGGAGTTGGCAACTGCCAGGTCAATTTTCCCGTCGTTATTAAAATCTCCGGTTACGATTCCCCGTGGCGAGTTTCCCACGCTGATGGACGAGCTTGCAGTGGAAGGAAAATTTGCCTTGGCAATATGGAAGGCCACCGGAATATACGATACGTTCGACGTTCCTCCGCCAGGAGCCGGGGAGAAAACCGCGACGGTGCCGAGTCCAGCCGTGGCTACAAAGGCATCCGGGACGGCGGCAGTCATTTCAGCCGCATTCACAAACGTGCTATCCAGCGCGGTGCCGCTCCAATGGACTACGGAGCTTGGTACAAAGCCGGTTCCCCGGATGGTGATAATGACTCCGCTGCTGCCGGGGGTAATGCTTACCGGTGAAACGATATCCACAAAAGGAACGGCAGACGGAGAATTCCCCGCGTGAAGAGCATAAGAAGCGAGCGCGCAAAAAACAGCGCCTACTAAGGCCAGAGTTGCCTGACGGACAGGGCGGGAAAGAACGAATGGTGGACGGCACGTGAACATCTATGGCTCCTCTGGGTTTTGTCGCATTTCTGGCGCGATCTGTACATCCCAAGAGAAGCATTGGCCGTGACCGGCGGCTAAACCTGCTTTTTTGGAGCTTTGCAAAGATAACAATCACGATTGTCGGCATCAAGCACAGTGAAAACGGAGTTGTTTCTCTTGCCACTTCCTCTTATTACTTCCCCGGCAAAATCGATTCTTGGCGAGGCAACTTAGTCCGATCCCCTGCCGCAGAGCGATTTTCGGTGAAAATTACTGTGTCCGATATAACAGCACCAGCTATCGACCCAGGAAAAGAACGCAAGCTAGGGCAAAACCAAAAACGCCCAAATGGTCACCGACGATCTATAGAGCACGTAAGAAGTGCCACCAGCGGCGTTTTGTCGGGTTCTTCAGATTTAAGTAGAGGGAGCACGTAATCCAAATCGAGAACTTAATATTCCGCCACGCAAATAAATTACGAATCCCATTTAGGGACGGATTTTCTAAAAAACCCGAAATAGAATCTCGCCCAACTTTGAAGCAGAAGGTCAACGATTGCTTGATAATTAATTAGAAAGCTCTATGACTCTAGATAAATGTCGTTTATGTCAGTTTTCACCGAACGCCCTAAGGCTCCGAGACCTTAGAACTATGGCAAGGAACATGCTGTGATGCAGTGAGCAATGGACAATTCGCAAAAGCTAACGCTTAAATGGATCGGCCCATACAAGAAACTTCTAATCGGCGCGGTGTTGCTGGGCCTCTTGGCTGGTAGGGGCCATGTTCTGTCTGCGCAGGAGCAACCAAGGCTTTCTGTTATCGCCACGGAAAACCTGGGCGAAACATTGGATCATTTTAGAAAAACCCATCGTGCCGCTCTTTGCCGTCGATCCCAGTTTGAAGAGGCCCGAACCGCCCACCACAATTCGGAAATCTGGGTGACCTGCAGCGTTGATCGCGATGTTAGTTTTGTCGGGTATCCGCTGTTGAGCGAGGTAGAGCCCGAATATCCATTCGGTTTAACCGTCATATTTCGCGACCGTAAATTGATACACCTCAGCTATGTGCTGGCTCCGGACTCTTTGGAACTGTTACTTCCGGCAATCATAAAACAATATGGAGTTCCATCAAAAAAGCTCACCGATAGCGACGGATTCTTGTCATCGGCGTCTTGGACTTTTGGTACTTCAGTTTTACTTCTCGAAAAAACGCCCATCAACTCGGAGGTTTACGAAGGGGAGTTTGTACACATCACAAAAACACCGGAGCGATTTGCCGTTACCGCACACATTTTTTACCAAACTAACGAGGCTCGCTATCCAGCGGTCATCCAATGAAAGACATTCCGTTGAGGTACGCCAAATCCTTTCTGCTATTCAATGTGCGACGCAGCACGGTTTGTGGCGGAGCGAGTGCACTAAGCAAATCCATGAAGTACCGACTTACATTATTTTTGTGCTTACTACTGGTGAGTTCACATGCGGCTAACGCTCAGGAGCCAAAGGCTGCGGCGATAGGGATCGGGCCTGAGATAAGAGCTGGTATTGGCCTTGCTTATCTCGATTTTGATCTCGCTCCTTCGGCTCGTCAGGGACTTCTAGGATTAGAATCGCAGATGTCGATGAATCTGTCGCACAATTTTGGCGCAGAAATTCAAGTCGGGTATTTTCGAGCTTCTAATGTATTCGGTTCCGGACACCACAGCGACATCCTGACTTATCTTGCGGGCCCCGTTTGGTATCCGACTAGGCACGGTTTTGAACCGTACGTCCACGCATTGGTCGGTTTAGCTCGTGTAACCGGGCCTGTTCCCATGGCGACGAACCAATTCGACTATGGCATGGTCCATAAATTAGCTTGGGATTTAGGTGCTGGCATTGAACTGCGTGTCCATGGGCCAATTCGTTTACGCATTGGGGCCGACTATTTGCATTCCGCCTATTTCAACCCACTGCTAGAAATTCGGGGGCAGAACAACCTGAGCATTACAGCGAGTATTGAGTATGTTTTTGGGATTTATCGAAAGCGATAGTAAGCTCAGCATCCAGTCTTTTTACGCTAATGTGAAGCAGCGAAGGAATCGGCATGAACTGCGGTGGTCCAATTCCGAAAGGAATGATGAGTTGTGCTACAACAATCTCGGACCAATTCACGGACCACTTTTCTTCGTTCGTTCAACGCAGTTAACAGTGCCCTCAGGGCGACAACATCGAAGTCATACCATATCGGCGGAATGAGACCAGCGAGAGACGTGAGCACATCCTCGTCTAAGTCATTTTCGAGTATTTGAAGCCACGGCTCGAAGGCTTCCATTCCCGCTATCGCGTTATATACAAACCAGTCTCCAAATAATCCTATCGACCGATACGGAGGGAATCTCCAGTTGTGAGCATGGAAGCAATATCCAAAATCAATCATCACCACCTTGTCAGGACGATCTCCGTCCCGAATAAAGACCACCTGTCGAGGATCGGTATTACATGTCCATTTGTCAAAGACCAGCATGCCCGCGAAATCTTGCAAATTGGCGAGTTTTCCCAGATAGGCTCTGTTCAAGTCGCCTGGCTCGACGCTGTTAGATCGATGACTAGCTGGCATGCGGGGCGTCAAATACTTGGAGCCAAAGCACAGTCCCGGAGATCCCCAATTGACCCCCGGGGAATATCGAAGCAGGTAGTCCCGTTTCCCAGGGATTAAATCTGCGGTAACGTTAACTATGGCAGGATCTGGCACAGGTAAACCCATGTATCGGGCCAGCAGTGTTCCCAGGAGGTCGTTCGCGAGCGTTCTGTTACCCTGCGGATTATCCTGAAACTTGACGATGTAATTGTATCCGTCAGAACAGGTGCACATATGCGCTTTTGATCCTCCATTCATACGGCGGATGTGTTGGATCGCCTTTATTTTTGCGATTTGAGGCAGGTTATTGTTAAGCAAGCGCATCGATCCCCCTGGGAGAGAATGTCCCAGCTCTTACATAATTATTCGATGGGACGCGGTCGAGTTACGGAGGCCGATGGAACGTGTTAGCCGTGAATCTTTGTGGCGCATTATATCCGGAATGGTACAGTACTTATATGGTTAACTGAGGTACTGGTAAGTACAATTTCTAATGATTACCTAATGGGTTAACAGAAGACAGAAGGAAAGTGTGCCGATTTGGGATGCCTGGTACGAAATTGCGAACTCGGTGTCGGTAAGGACACCTCAGGTCTGTAAGGGCTGCCAACATTGCACCGACACCACCGAGGGTCCAAGCCTGTTAGATGTTGGATTGATTACTGTTTGCGACGAGAAGATAATTCATGGGCCATGGTGGCGGGGTTTTAATCCGGCCATAAACCCCGGAACGCCCGAATTCCGCGCAATGCCCCCCTGGGTAAATCCGCAGTGAGATGTTTGGCAAATTAATTGCCGTTAGGTATCGGCGTTGGAATGGACCGTTTGTTGCGTGAGCAACAATTGACACGCCATCATCTAAGCACGTCAGTAAATTCTAATCGTCGCTGAGAGTAGGTATGATTATTGCGGATCGGTTGCGGGAAATCAGGGAATCAAAGAATCTGTCGCAAGGTGACATCCAAGAGCGCACCGGACTACTGCGATGTTACATTTCCAGAGTAGAAAACGGCCATACAGTTCCCGCTATCGAGACCTTAGAAAAAATCGCGCGTGCTCTTGAAATTCATCTCTATCAGATTTTTTACGAGGGCGATGATCTGCCGCCATTGCCTCCCACAAATCATTTTTATGGGAGCGAAAGGGGCAGCTCGGGAGAGTCTGTCCTATATTTTCGCAAACTGGTTGACTGTCTGTCACGGATGGATAATGCGGACCGGCTACTATTGTTTGAGATGGCCAAGAGAGCTGCAAAGCGTGCGCGAAAGCGTTAGCTTTGTCGCCGCCGGTCGGTTACCGCGGCAAATGATCCTTGTGCATGGCGACGTCCGGAATCGCGGCGGTTTTATTTTTCCACATTGGTATTAGTCCCACAACGGCTCTCGTAAAATTCTCCTAATCCCTTTCTCTTCAGTGTTCCTCAGAGGCCTGCAACACTGGCGCTATGAGTGCAATTAAACCAAAGCTAGCTCGTTCGGCTGCGGTGATCTCTGAGCAAATGGAAAATAGTAATCAATCTCCTGGTAGTCTATTCGTGCTTGTGCCCAGCTGGGCTGGCGCAGACGGCTGCGTTCGAACCCTCGGCTTCGCTAACACCACCCATAACGACCCGAGTGCTTAATTTCGACAAAACTGTTGTGCCTATCTCGCACATTAAGCTGTATCAGGAAAAGCTGGGCTGGGGTCTCAAACGGAAGTCAGGCACAGGCTTCTGCCTAGACCCCACGTGTCGTTTTGTGGTCACTAACTACCACGTTGCTACCTTTGTAATACCAAGTAAAATCAAGGGACAAAAAGTTCTACACCAGCATCTTGCCACGGGCCCCGACGATATCGGCGCTACCATCAACTCCGGGCTATGGGTCAACCCGTCGAAATATACTCTCGCCCGAGACCTTGCTGTTTTCGAATTACGACGCCCGCTGTACCACTATCACGGGGTTGGTTTCAGCTTGGCTGAACTGAAGATCGGACAGCCAGTGGACATTTACGTTTGCCCCAACACCGGCATCAAGCCAAAAGACATCGTTGTGAAGTTTCACGGCTCATACACGGGTGTAATGATGACCGGTCTGCTCGCTTTCGAATACGGCTTGACTGATGGTAAAGCGATTATGCCGGGCGCGAGCGGTGGCATAGTTGTGGATAGTGCTACGCAATTAATTGTCGGGGTATTAAGCGGAATCGCGAGAACTGGCGAAACGAAAGCAGTAGCCGTACCGGTAAGCTCGCTAGCTGATTTTGTCAGCAAAATCGAACCAGCCTTGGCGGCAACCCTATTCCCCTCAGATCGAGGCGCAATTTCCCCAACGCTTGCCGATCTTTATCCTAAATTCGTCCCACCAATCACGCCGCACAAATTGGAGCGGCGACCTGATGAGCCGGAAAACGTCAAATTACTCCGCAGTAAAGCCCAAGAGTTAGTTGATAGTATGCGTAACTTCATCGCCGTCGAAACATTTGAATGGGGAAAGAAAAACAAGCCCGCCGCGGCGGTGTCAGCTTATGAAGTGCAGGTTATTAATGGACGCCAACAATTCCGGTTATATCCCGACGGCAAGAATCATTTTAACGATATACCTTTTCCAAATCTGGCAAGTACTTTCGTTTCCGGAGGAGAGTGGTCTGAGCTACCCGAGATGGTGGGCAAAGAGCTCCATTTGAAAATTAAACAAGCCGCGGAAACGATAATTGAAACCAAGCGGGTTAAGGTATTTCAATATCACGCTGACGTGGAAGACCAGGTGTGTACTTGGGACACCATCGATGATTTTGGACTCTTCGAGACCAGAAAGACGGCAAATGTCGCTTGTTACGGCGAGGTTTGGACAGACGAGGATATGAACATCCTGCGTATCTCGCAGCACTTAGAGCTTCAAGGTAGGTGGAAAGACTACATGTCGGTGGTCACGTATGGCTGGCTTAGCCGGACAGGTGAGGATCGGCAACTCATTCCTTTGACGATGTCGGCGCAGGTTGCATACGGGAAAACCATGCTCTGGTGTCGAGGTCGTTTCATAAACTACCAACTATTCAGTTCAGACATCAAGATGACGCGTATCGATTGAAGCCAACATTTTTGCGGCCGGTGGAAAGTACGCGGGGACCAGCGGTTGGTTCTGAACGCAACGCCAAGAGAAAATTTATTTGAGCGGTATGGCTGATTCACGGCACAGGAGTAACGTTGCAAGTTTGTCGGTGTCCCCGAGACATCCGATGGGTGTATTGACTTGCGTAGTGGTAGCATTCAGCGAAGATGTTCGAAACATCGTCGCTGCCGCGTTGAAATCTCTAGGGGTGGAGACCGCGTTATTGTCTTCGTTGGAAGAATTGCCGACAGCGCTCGAAACAATTCCCGCGTGCGGGGTTCTATTGGAAGTAAGTACTTCGATAAAAGCATCGCTGCAGGGCAAAAAAGCCATACGCCAAATGGCTGAATTCTATCCCTTTGGCAAATTCAAGCTTGTGGGAAACGACGTTCTGATACTCGGTAAAGAATCCCTAGAAGCTTTGTCCAAGATTGCCAGTGCTTCAATTCGAGAACGGTCCGAAGAGATTTAAGAAATCCCGCGTACCTTGCAGCTCATCTCTGTGCAGCGGTTAGCTTCGAAAATCCCAGATAACGGCTAATCTGCGATGTTCGATTGATCCGCTACCTGATCGACACGAACGTGGTGTCCGAATTGCGCAAGCCCAAGCCCGACGGTGCGGCAGTCGCTTGGTTAGAAAATCTAGGGATTCAGCTAGTTTTTCGTTCGGAGCCGCCATCTAATCTCCGCCCCATCACAAGTTTATTGTGCCGTGTTAATACAAGTGTATTATGCCGAAGTTAATACAAATCAATCATGCCGTGGCGTAGCAAGTCTATTCTGTTCCGGCCTCCGCTGTGGACTGGCGATTGCACCAGCGACTAATCTCTGAGTAATCGATTGCCTTGTCGTTTGACACGTAGATAAAGGCCGGGAGAGATTATCACTCGCTTAGTCAAATGCGAGGTATTAAACGATGCGTGCATCCAACCCGGCAACGAAGTTCTCGAGTATGAGCATTGATTTTAGCGGCTCCGACTCGTAATTCGAGAGTTTGCCGGGCAATCCTGAAAACGAACTAGTAAAGGTCGCCTTGCCGAAGGTAAATAACAAATCCGCCAACGCATAATAGATTCACCTCGCCATCCGGTGCTAGGTTCGTTTCGATGTGACAACCTATCGAAAGAGGACCTGAATGCCGACCCCAAGGTGGAAAGTGCAGCACCGTAGCGATCTTCGGCCCCAACTGGAAGAGATCCTCAGTTGTGTAAAGTCACTGCATGTCACTCTCAGCGCCGTCATGGTTGACGCTGCGGCGATTCGTAGGACAATGATCAACAATTCGGATGACACCGAAATCTATCGGGGTCATTTGAAGCAGGCCATCGAGACCGCTAAGCCCCTCGTCGACGAGGCCATGCTTTCTTACGATTTTCTAATGCAGGCAATTTCAGACTCCCAGCAATGGGCGAACTGAGCCTGCCGGTTGACACGGCCCGTCTTGGCTATCGAACGCGTCCCACCAGGCGGCGCGGTGAGCATTGTGTCGAAGCTCGGTCTGGGTTCGAATCGGATCAGTCACTTACGAGCGTAACCCATATTTCTCAAGCAACGATTTCGAGAAGCCCGGCGGATAAGATGTTTCATGTAGTTTGCGCAAGCACCGCCTCTCATCTCCTCACCAAGGCTGAACTTCAAGCCAGGTTGGAAGAGACTCGCGAAATCAGTGCTCGAGTTGGCGTTACCGGGTCACCTCCCTACAAGGATGGCAACTTCCTACGAGTTCTCGAAGGCGATCAGGAAGCAGTGATGAAACTCGTCAGCAGGGTCAAGGTACACCAGAGACACAAAGACTTTCCTCTTCCCGACTGGTGCGTCGGATTCCGGTGTCTTCGACAGAGCGAATTACAGACTCCACTTCCTTTGCTGAGCGGGTGAGAATTTCCACGTGAGCCGTCCGAAATTACCAGCGTGGCGTCAATCGGCGTTGGCTCGACCGCGCGAAACGCAGGCTCCGGAAGGTTTCGCCTGCGATTGAAATCTAGGACGGGTAGCCACTAAGAGCAGTAAAATGCCCTCGTGACTGCCTAGGTCGGGTCTTCTGGAGGGCACCCATTGAGCCAAACTGGGACCAACACGCACTACAGTGATGCTGACCAAGCGTCGAATGTTATCGAAGGCCTGCGGCTTATCATTGACACAATCCCCACAATAGTTTGGCGCAAATTGCCTGATGGCTCGGCTGATTTCCTCAACCGAAATTTTCTGGAATATACGGGCCTTTCCTTGGAGCAAGGTCTGGGCTGGGGATGGATGAATGCGTTCCACCCTGACGACCGTTTGATAGATGAATGGCGTGCTGCTTTGGCGGCCGAAAAACCCTTTGAAAAAGAGGCGCGTCTCCGCCGGGCCGATGGGCAGTATCGGTGGTTCCTAATTCGGGCCGTGCCGCAGCGAGACAAGCAGAGCAACGTCGTCCATTGGTATGGGACGACCAGCGACATTGAGGATCGAAAGCACGCGGAGGCAGAACTACGCGAGAGTGAGGCACGCTTTCGGCTGGTGGCTGATAGTGCTCCGGTGATGATCTGGATGGCAGGGACTGACAAGCTCTGTACCTACTTCAACAAGGCTTGGATCGACTTCACCGGCCGGTCCATCGACCGCGAGCTTGGCAACGGCTGGGCAGATGGAGTCGATCCTGAGGATTTGCAGCAATGCCTTGACACGTACATTCAGTCGTTTGATCGCCGAGAACTATTCAGGATGGGATATCGTCTTAGGCGGCACGACGGGGAATTTCGATGGATCTTTGACATCGGAGTGCCACGATTTCATCCAGATGGTTCCTTTGCTGGTTATATTGGCTCGTGCACTGACGTGACCGAGCAAAGGCGAGCCGAAGAGCGACTGCGTCGGGCACAGGAGGATCTCACCCGCGTTACCCGCGTTGTCACGATGGGAGAACTGGTTGCGGCAATTGCACACGAGGTCAACCAGCCCCTGACGGCGATTGTTACCAATGCCAATTACTGCGAGCGACAGATTGCGGGTGGGGCTCCACATCTCGGCAGTCTGCGCGAGGCGATTTCGGAAATTGTGAATGACGGCAGACGCGCGAGCTCCGTCATTTCAAGAATTCGCACCCTCTTGCGGAAGGGGGTTCCGAATCGCGCTGAACTCGACATCAATCAGATTATCTCAGAGGTAGCAATTTTCTTGCGCGATGAGCTGATCCGGAACGATGTTTCCTTCCGCTCTGATCTAGCGCCTGATCTGCCAAGTGTGTTCGGCGACCACGTGCAATTGCAACAGGTGTTAATCAATTTGCTTGTCAATGGAATCGAAGCGATGCGTTCGATTACCCATCGGCCACGCAGACTTCAAATTAAATCAGCCAAGGTCCATGACGAAGTCTTGGTCCAAGTTCAAGACTCGGGAATGGGCCTCACTCCGGAGCAAGCGAAGCACATCTTCGAACCATTCTTTACAACTAAGCCGGAGGGTATTGGAATGGGATTATCAATTAGCAGATCCATTGTAGAGTCCCATGGCGGACGTTTGTCGGTTGAGTTCGCTCCCACTGGAGCACTCTTGCAATTTACTCTGCCCGCCCAATAGAAACGGTGTTTGCATGATTGACCTGGCACCCTATGTCTTTGTAGTGGACGACGATCCATCGGTTTGTCGCGCCATTCAGCGCCTTGTCGAGTCGGTGGGATTACGCGTCGAGTTATTCGGTTCTGTAGAGGCCTTCCTGCGCAGGGAACCTAGGGATATACCAAGTTGCCTGGTACTGGATGTCCGCTTACCGGGGATAAGCGGGCTTGAATTCCAACGCCAGCTGGCTCAAACAGGAATTGCCATTCCTATCGTTTTCATCACTGCTCATGGCGACATTCCGATTTCCGTCCGGGCCATGAAGGCGGGGGCTGTTGAATTCCTGACTAAGCCATTCCATGATCAGGATCTTCTGGATGCCATTCAACTGGCGCTGGAACGAGACCGCACCAGGCGTATACAAGAGGCAGAAGTTGCCATTCTGCGTGAACGTTTTCAATCTCTGACAACTCGTCAACAAGAAGTGCTGCCGCTGGTTGTTTCCGGTAGACACAACAAACAGATCGCCGCGGAAATTGGAACCAGCGAGGCAACGGTAAAGGTCCATCGTAGCCAGCTCATGAAGAAGATGTGGGCTTCCTCCACGGCTGAGCTAGTCAGAATGAGCGAAAGGTTGGGTATCATCCCTTGGAAGGAATAAAGCTTCGCGTGCGAACCCCAAGTCCTGTTAGTTCGACGCAGAAATCTTGAGCTGCTAACGACGCATAGAAACTTAATGTACACTCGGATACTTTCTGTTCGATCCCGAAATATTAGAATGAAGGTTCTGTCGTGCAACCGTAGCTCAGACGGATAGAGCATCTGCGTTCTAACAGAAGGCAAATCTTACAAAGCTTTTGCTGAGCGTCGCTTACAGATTCTTTCTCCTGAAATCTCGCCCTCAGTTGCACCGAAGTTGTACCGGACCCGTAAGGTACGTCAGGATTCTCACCTGTCAAACACAAGCAACGTTGACGTCGCGGACGCATACAACTTGCCGCTCGCATCGGTCAACTTGGCCTCGGCGAACGCCGCCCT
>Ga0209422_1000312_pt1 | contig 11918 bp, 9 predicted proteins | sample BlaSpr_A8_OM2_M3_FD_187983 | JGI IMG/M metagenome (GOLD analysis project Ga0209422, IMG submission 187983) | Forest soil microbial communities from Thunder Bay, Ontario, Canada - Black Spruce, Ontario site 2_A8_OM2_M3 (SPAdes) (version 2) | ecosystem: Environmental > Terrestrial > Soil > Boreal... | reverse complement strand
CAATCCCTCGCTCGTCACGGGACTCACCTTGAAAGTGCTACAGAGAAGGCGAGCCGATCACCCGTTGGTGATCCGGTCTTTGCTTTGCAGAGAGACAGAAGGCCAGAGTGCTCCTTCCGAATGCCCCGCACGAACCAAGACAGAGTCCTTGACATTTACGGATCCTATGCATATCGTTATGGCGATTCGGCGACACGAAGGATGAAGCATTTCGACGCTTCTCGTCCGAGGGGGCTTCTAGTCGCCGATCTCCCCATAGAGATAGAGGTGTGTTCGAGCGTAGAGCTACCTTCACAAGTGGCGTGAATGTAGCCCCCCATTTTCGTATTCGTGAGGCCTGAAATACAGGGAGCGACGTGTGTCCATTCAGCCTTTCAGCCCATACCACTACGTAGACCTTGATCCGGAAGCATGGCAAAACCGATTGGACCAGCTGTTGCGTGAAGCAGTAGCAGAGCACGGTCAGCGAGCAGCCGATGATTCGGCTCAAGACAATTGGCTCAAAGAGATTATTCTCAAACTGTACAGTTTCCCCGAAAAACAGCTCCAGGCAGCCAAACCACCTAAGGTTCCGAAAACAATCTGCGTTATTGGAGGTGGCATTGCCGGCCTTACCGCTGCGTATGAGTTGTCTTCTAAGGGCTATAAGGTCCAACTATTGGAAGCATCGCCTCGGCTTGGTGGACGCATGTGCACGCATCAGTTTGACAAGAGTACATATGGTGAACTGGGGGCGATGAGAATTCCACGCAATCATGAGTGCGTCCGCCATTACATTCAACAGTTCAAGTTAGACACAAGAGAGTTTGTAAGTCTTAACTCCGATGCTTACCTATATCTCCGGGGAAGACGGGAACGAATTGAGGATTTCATGAATCTTCAAGCCTTGTTCAACCTTCGTCCTCCACGACCTCCAGGACACTCTTGCGTTGGACGTTCACCCCTGAATTCGGCAGAGCAGTTCATCCGATTCCACATGAGCCTTTTGACCGCTTCAGATTTCAGATCGATTTTCCAGGAATTTGATATTCCTCCAGAGCTTAGGCTTCTTGAGCAATTCTCTTTAGGGCAACTGATGAGGGGTGACCATCGATCGGGATTTGGATATTTTGGCGCCGATGCCTGCGAATACTTGGGGCGCGGAACCGGCATGTTGTGGTTTGATCAGGCGTCCTGTTTGCAGTTCATTCTCAATGAACTTGCATTGAAGGAACCTAATAAAGACGAAATTATCGGAGGAATGGTTAAGCTGGTCGACGCTTTCGCGGGAGCTCTTAACAAGCTCGGCGTTGCCGTTGCTTTGAATTGTCCCGTAACAACCATCGAGGTCCAAGGTAAGTCCAAGGTTCAAGTGTTTTGGCGCACAAAACAAGGTGACGAAAAGCGCGATTTCGACTACGTCGTTTGCGCGACCCCAGCGGGTGCCACTCTCCGTCTTCGGTTTGAACCCCCGCTCGCAGCGCGAGTCTACGAAGCACTTACGAATATTTCCTACGCGAGTTCCGGCAAAACCATCGTCTTGTCCGACCAGCGCTTTTGGGAAAAGGATGGGATTTTCGGGGGTGGGAGTTACACCGATCTTGCCAATCAACAAATATGGTATCCCTCGGACAATAGCGCTCCAGATCCACTGTCTGCTGTGGGGGTTGGTTACATTGCGAGCAATGACCAATCTACTAAACGAATTGCGAAGCAAAAAGCTCTGGCTGACAAACCGGGAGTGTTCACAGCAGCGTACATGTGGGGAGCGAATGCGAGACGATTTGCGGCATTGGACGCCGCACAACGAACGGAACTCATATTACCGTGCGTTGAAAAGGTACATCCAAACTGCCGAACCTTTATAAAGAATGCCAACGTCGTGCATCACTCATGGGACGAGCAGGAGAATCCTGGACATGGAGCATTCGCATTCTTTGGGCCTGGCGAACAATCGCGCTACCAACGCTACCTCTGCGAACCGCACCCGCTCAGATCGAATGAACCGCGAGTATTCTTCGCTGGGGAGCATCTTGCCATCTGCCACGCATGGATTCAAAATGCAATCCAAAGTGCCTTAGGCACTGTTCTTAATATTCTGGCTTTGCCTACCTAGCGGACGCAAACTGTTCAGCCTTCAATTGAATCGAATTGTTTGCGACAACTGGAATTTGTTTAAGGTTGGCTTGCCGCAATTCGAAATTGTCCTGCACAACTGCGATTGCACCTTCGCTATTGTGCTCAGTGATGCAATGCAAAACCTGTTGGTAGTGCGTGGCCGTCACATGAATAATCTCGTCGGGCAGAGGACTGCTCGCATGGAAAATTCGCAGTTGGTCGCCGAACGTGTTAAGATTTTGCACCGCGAAAATAAATCCTCCCCGCCTTGCCAGCTCGTTCCAGTAAGCAGTCTCGTTCTTTAAGAATGATTGGGTGCCCCGCGAAGTGAGCTCGGCACACAATTGTTCAGCAGCGACAAGCTTAGATAACGAAGCCCGCGACGTTAATCTTGTTATGATCGCCCTAAAAATTGAAAGTCTTAGCAACAGAATTTCCTCTGCCTGCTCTCCAGTGATTCGCGGAACAAAATAGCCGCGTTGAGGATACGGCTGTACGACGCCATCACGGGCGAGTAAAGCTAATGCCTCTCGCACACTAGGCGTTCTGCCCGGCAGGCCCAAGAGCTTGGCAAGCTCCAATTCCGACGTAAATTCGCCCTGTGGCAACTTCAGATCCGCAATCAGATCGACAATTCGACTAAGTACATCGAAACGAGTAACGCTGGCTTGAGGACGAAACTCAGAAGCCGCCGGATGTACTTGCACAGTGTGCGACTCAAGAGCCGGCTTGCTGGCTTGATTTGCGGTCGGTTGAGTTCTGTACGAAACTCGCGTTTTCATTCGATCCTCCCTATGAAGCAAAACTAGTATACTAGTGTACCAGCGATAAGGTCAAGATTTTATTTGCAGCACTTATAGGCTTGCAAGACGTTCATTATACGACGCTTAACAGACTCAAGCAGCATTTGACGTGCTACAGCTGATGCTCATACACCGCTGCAATCGACGTTGTACCCACCTTGAAAATCGAGTTGGGCAGGTCATCCTCTACGACCACCCTACCCATTGCCGAGAACGGCGACGCGAATTGGCTTCTGCACGAGATCGCGATCATTCAGCCCTACAACAAGGCTGTTGCCACCGAGGAATTCAGGTCTGGAAGGATATTCGCTACCGCGTCGGCACAGTGTCTTGGATGGCTTTGAGCAAGGGCCGCGTTTTTGAGGGCCTGGTAATACCGGTGCCCCATAGAACAAGCACCTCGTTTCCATGACGTCTTAAGTTGTAAGACACCGGCCTGTATCGGCGCGCCCCTCGTCCGTTAACCGCGTATACAAAACCTGTTCCGAAAAATGACTCATTGGAATTCCAAGCGCGCTCAAGGGCCGAAGGGTCTTGCCACTGCCAGTCGCACTGGCGGCCTCCGTACATTCGGTGTAGGGCGAAGCTCCCATTGGTTTGTAGGCGCCATTGCGACAACTCGCAGTTCCACAGCCCGAGCGATCTCAATCGGATGAGCATCGTGGCGATGCTCACTGAGTAGTCCTCCGCGAGCCCTTGGAGCGAGCCTATGCAGGTTGCAGCACTCTTCGCGCTGGCTCTTAATAAGCGGCTCGGGACCAGCAGAGCAGCGGCGCCGGCATTGCATAGCTTTTCTTCTTCGTCATCGGGGTTGTGCGGCTGAAATTTCAGTTCGGGAACGGTCTCATAGAAAAATGTGTGACATATTTCGTGAGCGAGGCTGAAGCGCATTCTGACAGCGGAATCACTCCTTTTTAGCCACATACGGAAGCCGTCGGCGTACTTGGTGCCCAGAGGTTCCAGTACTCCGTCGCACTCAAGTTCGGCCCTGGTGTTAACCACAGTTACATTTCTGTCCTTCAAGGCCCGATCAATGCGATGTTGCTGATTTCGGATTCGCATCGCGGGTAGCGCATCCACCAGGGCTTCTATCACCCGCCCCGGCGTACGTAACGATACCTGCTTAGCGGAGCGCTCGACAAAAAGCTGCACGAGCTCCGACGTTGGCTCAGATGAGTGTGGGTTGTTTCTGGGATTTGGCATTGCTTTCTTGAAACGATTGATAACGCTTGTCCCAATCCGTCTCCCTCATCGCGCGGGTTGACTTCCGAAAGGAGGCACTGCTTGCCTGTTGATCACGTTTCTCGATGGCGTATTCGTTGCGCCAGTCCCTCCTCAGTTGGAGCACCACACGGGCGTCAAGACTTGGCGTCTTATCGATCCAGGATTGCCATGAGACGTTGCTTTCCACCCAAATCGGATCACTCTCCTGCTGTTCGCCCAACGGGAATGCGGCGCGCTCGCCGAGGCGGTGGGCGATGCGCCTCAGCAGCAGAGTGCTCGGGTTCGAGATGACGAAGGGTTCATCCATCATCTTGTGCAGATATCGCAGGCTCACTCCGATATCCTTGGCGAACTGATTGTAGCCGCCGTTGCACCGGTCGTCGATCAGCTTTCTGAGCCGCCTTCCGAACCCCTCGCCGTTCATTTTGCGGTAAAGCGCGCGGCTCTGGAAGAAAGAGCTTTTAATCTCTCGCAGGGCTGCTCGAAGCTTTTCGTCATCGATGACGATGCGCGTCTTTAGATCGCCCGAGTAGGGAATGTCGATCGCGTGGGCAAACGATCCCAGCATCATCCGCGACAGACCGGTTGGCGGGACGAGCCGGATCGCCGGTACGCCAGCCTGCGTCGCGATTTCGTTTTCTTGCCCAACGCCGTAGCTTGGCGCTGCGCAGAAGAGGACGATGAAATCATGCGTCGATGCGCGCGAGCGATCAGTCACATACACCTGGGCTGCTGGAATGTCCGAGTGCTGGGTCGGGTGTGTGTGATCGCCGGGCCAGTAGACCTTGAATGGCGGATTTGTGAACTCGCTCTCGGCGGCGATTTTCCTGATTTTTTCGACCACGCGGCGGACCTCATGGTCTTCGGTCGCTGAGAGGCACGTGAGTGGAGTGGCAAGGTAACCAACAATTTCTTCGGTCAGATGATCCGATTCGTAGATAATGTCAGCTAGCTTGATGCCCATAGCTTGAAAGAGCTTTTCAAGGACCTCCGTGCTGGGAGCATATTTTTCACCGCCCTCGCGTGAGTGAACGATTTTTGAAATCGTCGATTGGTCGACACCCGACATTCGTTCGAGTTCGACCTGTTTGATCTCGCGAGACTGATAGATGCTGACGAAGCAGCTGACCGCGTACTCTGCTTGTTCGTTTGTTAGTTCCTTCATTTATCGCTCCCCTTCCACAACACGCTAACTCGCAAAAGCCGGCTGGAGCAAGGAATTAGCAGGTCATATTATCCGGCGAATACTATTCTGCTACAACCGATTGAAAAAGCTGGTTTTATTCCAAGCTAATTACTGGCATACTGCAATCCGCTGCGGTAACTTTTGATTCGGGAAGGACCGCATGATCCGCTTTAGCTTACTGCGAGTTGGAAAACTCGATATCAGCAGGCCGACGCTGATGGAAATTGCGGGCCTCGCCATGGTCCTTGTATTCTTCTTGGTGTTGCTTTTGTTTTGGCGGTAAGGCGTTCGCAACTTTCTGAACATGAGCGCAGACGAAGCGGCAGCGGCTGGGATAACTGGGAGTCTCGTTAGGATTTCCAATGAGCGCCACATCGACCGGGTTGGGACCCAGGTTGCCCCCGCCGGCCAGCTGTTTCACTACACTACCGCCGTCGGTCTGAAGGGCATCGTAGAAACGAACTGCCTACATGCATCTGGAGCATATTTCTTGAATGACTCCAGCGAGGTAAAGTACGGCAGGGAAGTCCTTAATACCGTCCTTGAGCAATGGCAACTTGATAACCCGGAATCGAGAGATGACGTCGTCGCTGAGGTGCTTCGTGATGTCCATGCCAGTATCTGCCAGGAGGAACGCTTCGAAGCCCTAGTTCGATCAATCCACTTAGCCTGCTTTTGCGAGCGGGACAACTTGTTGAGTCAATGGAGGTGCTACGGCCAGGAGGGAGGATATTCCATTGGTTTTCCTGTCGTGGCGGGCGCCATTCGCGGGCTTGCGCCCGAGCCGGCCTCCTTCACGGGCCTGTTAGTCCCAGTCGAGTATGACCGGTTCAAACAGGCCCGTAGGTGCAAGGACGTGATTGACAGGGTCGTTCCGATTCTGGATGATCGTGTTGCCGATCGCGTGCTCCGAACAGCCAAGGTTTTGACGTACCACGGCGTCGTTCTGGCCTTCGATTACGCCGTAAAGATCGTGGAAGAGATGCTGCTTGACGAGATTCTTGCTTTCAAGGACAAGGCATTTGAGGAGGAGCACGAGTGGAGGTTAATAGTGCGTCCCCGCGCCCTCACTTTGCATGCGATGGATGATAGAGGTAAATCCCCCGTGGTTAGGCATTTCCGCTGTTCTGGGGGGCTCATCGTGCCATATCTAAAGCTTGTACCCCTCAATGGTAAGCTCCCCATCGTTTCCGTCCGTTCCGGGCCATCGGTGGATTCGTATCGCGCGCAGGTTTCGGTACGCATGCTGCTAGAGCAGCACGGGTTCTCGGGCGTCGAGCTGCTCGGCTCGGACATACCCGTTAAGCTGTGAGCGAGCGCCCCTCGCAGCTAGCGACGAGCGATGCGACGGGTGACCGTTCCTCATTGCGTATAAGGCCACGCTTGATCGGAACTTTGTGTCCCGGCGAATTCACTGGACGAACGCTTCCGCTGGCCTTCAAGCCACTGTGCCGTAAATGTGCCGCGGGGTTCACAAAGCCGCGAGTTTTTCGAGGTTTTTGAGGCACCTCGGAACCTTCCGTGCGAGCTTTTGTTGTGGGTAAACGATTGATTCATTTAAGTGGACGGCACTTTCTCTAGTACCATGAAACCTGCCTTACACGCAGGAGGTCGCAGGTTCGAGTCCTGCACCGCCCACCATATTTTTCAATCAGTTATCGAGTCTAGTGTTTAGTTGCTGTGCCGTAGAATGTGCCATTCAATCCCTCTTCCGGAGCTTGGGGACAATTGATTCACGGCGCTCTGCATCCATGATCGCCTCAAGTCCACTCCACCTCAGTGTCCAACTGCGAGAGTCCGCTCCCATACCTGACGCCAGTCTATCGGACATTTACCCTGGCACTTGAACTCTTTCCCGCGGCCACCCATTCTTCCTCCACATTCAGGGCAGACCCAATTCAGAATGCCGGAGACCACGTCTGCAGTCGCTTTGATCGCACTCAATCTGACAAACCTCATAACATCACCTCACACCAACGGCAGGTGGCACTTTCTCTAGTACCATGAAACCTGCCTTCTGGAGTCGTGGTCATGCAATTCATGACTATGACTCCAATAGGGAATGAGGAACACCTCCACATAAGACGTCCGGCGCAGTCCTGCCATTGTCCTAAGCCGCCATGGTGAAGTGGCATCTATTGGGTTGGCGCATTCTGCATTGCGAGATTTCCGCCCCAACTCAAGTAGTCGTGGCCGCCCGCGAACTGCCGGAAATGAACTTCATGTGGTAATCAATATGGACCTGCCGTCGCCGGAAACGTCGAACTCCTCGCTGTGCCTGAGTCCAGATAGAAGCGAAGCTGCAGCTTGGGGCTGGCGATGAACCGCCTCGCGACCCAGTTCGGTTCTGAATCCGTGCCCGAATCCGGGGTCTGGTCACCTGGTGGCAGGAGGCAGGCTTGAGCATTATTTCGGTTTTGCCTCTGGAGCCGTGGCTGCACAATTACGGGTCGGCTTAGGCTGAACCGGCTTCGGGCCGAAGGTACGAGCGGTGTCGCGCTGCGGGCGACTTATCCGCGAGATCGCGCGTTGCCGTTGCAGTTCCTTCATTCCTGCTTCCTTATACTGCGCGCTCGTGAGCGAGGCCATGAACGCGACGACATCATCAATCTCAGACTCGCTCAGCGCCAGCGGCTGCATATCTTCATCGAGCCAAGGATCCTTTATGCCATCACCCTTGTTGTAGTGGTCCATCACGTCCCACAGCGTAGCTTGCGAACCATCATGAAAATACGGCGCGGTAATCAGAACGTTGCGCAGGCTCGGCGTCTTGAATGACGCAATGTCGCTGTCTCTCTTGGTCACCAGGAACCGGCCAAGCACAGACATATCTGACTGAATCGCGGCGCGATCAACATCGATGGTGTTGCCCGAATCGATTGATTGTTCGGCCCGGCATGCCTCCGCGACCACATTGTGTCGAAGGATGCCGATGCCGATATTGTGGAAATCCTTATCCATAAAGAAGACCGGATCGCGCTTTTGTTCCGTCAAGGCATGGCACTTGTTACAACGAGCTTTGCTGTTGAACAGGTTCCACCCTCGTTGTGCGGACTCGCTGATTGCGTTTTTGTCGCCCACGATGAAACGGTCGAATGGAGAATCGAATGAGAATTGTGTGCGCTCGTAGGCCGCGATGGCGTGCACAAGATCGGTGCCATTCGGCGTCCGGCCGAATATACGCCGAAATGCCTGCTCATACTCCGGCACATCCGCGATCCGGGCCACAGCGGCGTCCAGGCTAGGTTGGCCCATTTCACTCGGATTAATGATGGGAAGCGCCGCCTGTTCCTCAAGAGTTTTCGCCCGCCCATCCCAGAACTGCGCTACGTTGTAGAGAGCGTTCAGTATCGTCGGAGAATTGCGCTGGCCCGCTTGGCCGTTGACGCCGATGGAAACCGATCTTCCGTCGGTGAAAGCGTGTGCTGGATCGTGGCACGTACTGCAGGCAACCGTCCCATCCACTGACAAGCGCCCGTCGAAAAAGAGCTTTTCGCCCAGTGCGATCTTCTCCGGCGTCTGGGGATTGTCGGCCGGCGCGGCCGCACGCGTCGCCTCGACCGGAACGCCGATTTGTCGCAGCGACTTGGGGCGCGCCAGCGGACCGTCAGGAGGAATCTGGCCTGGACCTTTTTCTGTTTGTGACGATGCTTCGACTGTCCGGTTCGCTGAGGTGGCGCTTTCGTAAGCGACACTCACGAACGCCACACCAAGCAAAAGAAAGATGTGAAACGGCTTATGGCCATGAGGTCGCATCGGTTTACTCCTCGTACTCGCAATTGAGTTTCAGGACATTGTCGCCGTGGACTTAGCGTTGGACGATTTCATCCAGAATGTTTTAAGAGCCACCGTCACTCGAGAACTGTGCGTGCGTCAGCGCTGAAAGCTACGCGAGTAGAAACTTCATGGAGACAAATGTCGAAACACCTGGAGGCAAAACATGCAATCGGTACGCGATGCAAGCATGACCCAGAGCACTAGAATTCCAGTTTTAGCGCATATTGCATGATCCGGGGATTCACCGTGAGTGCGCTGATCACGCCGAAGGTGCTTGGCGTCGAGACGTCGTTCGAGGGATTTGCAAAATTTGGCCGATTCAGCACATTGAATACCTCCCACCGGAAAATCAGATTAATGCGCTCCGTTAGGGGAGTGCTTTTAATGAAAGCGATGTCTCCAACGCGTTGGTCCGGGCCGCGTAAAATGTTTCTTCCAAGGTTGCCGAATGTTGTCCCCCCACAGGTCGGGCTGCCGCCTGATACTGGATACTTGCCGTCGATAAGCCCTCCATCAGGAATACAAGGCGCCGGTACAAATGCCTTCGTGTTGAAGAATTCGTTGACACGACTGCTGACACTGCCGCTCCGACCGGCATCCGCGAGTGTCGCGCCCGGAGCCAAGCTTCCTGTGGTGTAAATGGTAGCGGGACCAAACAGCGTTCCGGCCGCGCTGTCCATGATGCTGAAAGGGAGTCCGGACTGCAGAGTGGCGATACCCGAGATGCTCCAGCCATCTCCGAGTTTCCGAATGGCTGCGCTTTTCGCGTGTTCGGGGCCGGGCACGTGCCACGTACCGCTGATCACTAGCCGCTGAGTTCGATCAAAGTCGGAGACGCCGCGCTGAGCAGCGACGTTGTTTTGATCGTTGTATACAACTTGCCCCACGATCGGTAGTCCGAATCCACCACCGATAGCACCACCGAGACTATCCCCCGCATCGTCAATCGATTTGGCAAAGGTGTAGGCTGCAAGGAATTGAAAACCATGACTCATGTCTTTCTTCAGCGTAGCTTGTAGAGAGTTGTAGATTGAATTTCCACTGCTTTCGAGACGCGCAATTAACGGAGCAGACAGCCCGACGAAAGGAACGCGCTCGGTCGTGTTGGCCACTGAATTGGTTGTGATTCCGTTCACAGGGTTAGAGGGACTGGAGAGAGGTGGCTGATTGTTGCTCCGCCCCAGAGCGAGATGTGTGCCCTTGGCCCCAGCATATGCGACGGAGAAAACGTAGCTCTTCCGTTGATACTGCAGATCGAGGTCGTATTGGTGGACGGTAGACTCCTTAAAATTAGGATCGGTAATGACGGGGCTTCCGAGGAATCTGTTCCCCGTAAACGGTGGACCAGGTAGCATGTTGCCTACGAAATTTGGGAATGAGGAGTTCGGCGGCAAATTTGGAAAGGGATTCTCCAGGCTAGCGGTCGCGTTAGCGCCGCCACTTAGCGTAACATTCAACCCGAACGGCGGGTTAAGAGCTAGCAATACGCCGTTCCCCTCGAAGCTGGTGCGGTTCGCGTAGATGCCATATCCTCCTCGAAGAACCAGTTCCCTCGAGGAAAGGGGCTGCCACGCGAAGCCGACGCGGGGTTCTGGATGAACTTGAATGGGATCATTCAACAGTGTTGAATTCTCACGTGGAAATCCGATGGGGACATAACCGTGAAAGTTGTCGGGCAGAACCAATCCCGATGAGATTGGATCTCCGAACCCTCCTGCTGGGGGGGCAATGTAGAACTGTGGGAAGAAATTCGATTCGCGACCGTCGATCTCGCTTGGTTGGCCATCGACCTCGACTCGAACCCCGAGATTTATAGTGAGTGTTCGCGTAACTTTCCAGTCATCCAACGCAAAGAAATCGGCAGCGCTTGCACGTTGCCCTACATGGGGAATTCCAGCACGCACGTCTGAGAGGAAAATGTTTGAGAACGATGTGCCGTTCCCTCCTGCGCCGGTAGGCCCGGCGGGCAAGCCCAGCAGGAAATCAGGGAACGACAGGAGTATCATGAAACCTGCCGTGTAATCGGTTTGATGGTTGAACTGATTTCGGAAGATTTCCGCGCCCACGCGAAAGTCATGCTTGCCCCGGGACTCGAATAGGACGTCTGATAAGTAAAAGTTATTAGTCGCTGTTCTGCCTTGGCCGCCGTCCACGTTGCCTAATTCAAAGGCTCCAAGAACATCAATCTGCGGAATGATCCGCTCCTGGGGATCGCTGAAGCGATTTATCCCCACCTGCTGGTCGGTGAGCATCCCTCCGGCAACAACTTGACCCGCAAGGCGAGAGAAGCCGAAGCGGAATTGGTTGATCGTTCGCGATAAGAAAATGTGAATTTCAGCGATTGATAAGTTCCGGTTCTGAAAGGAACGGAGCGCCGGAAAGCCAGGCACAGTTGCGCCAAAGAAAGGAACGTCTTGATTCGAGTTTGAGAAAAAGAATTTCACCGACAGGCTATCCGCAGTACGCAAATTGAAGTTGAAATTTGTATTGAACTGATCTTCATTGTAGTGTCCCGGCAACAGTGCCGTGTAGTTGAAGTGGACACCGCTCCCCGAGGTTTGAGGGCTAGGAATTACATATGTTCCATCGGCGTTCCTCGCGTTCAACAGATTGAGCGCAACTGGGTTTATATTCGAGCCGTCGGGCGCTACGGCGACACCTCCGAACGCCCCGGTTTGGCCGCCGAATACAGCTCCGAGAAAGGCCGGGGTGCGGACTAGGGGTAGCGGAGGAAGACTCAGAGTTCGAATACTGCTGTCCAATGACGCTGCATTCACATCGCGTGTGGCCTGATAGGAAACGAAGAAAAAGGCGCGCTTCTTTGACCAAGG
>Ga0209422_1000311_pt1 | contig 11952 bp, 10 predicted proteins | sample BlaSpr_A8_OM2_M3_FD_187983 | JGI IMG/M metagenome (GOLD analysis project Ga0209422, IMG submission 187983) | Forest soil microbial communities from Thunder Bay, Ontario, Canada - Black Spruce, Ontario site 2_A8_OM2_M3 (SPAdes) (version 2) | ecosystem: Environmental > Terrestrial > Soil > Boreal... | reverse complement strand
GAACCCAGAACGGAAAATTGAGCGGCCAGAAAATCTGCACCCGCCATTTGGCGTTGTTCGTGCCGGGCTCCACCCAGTCGTGGACTTCGTAATGCTTGAGCGGGCTGCTGAACGTGAGGGTGTGGGTGCAGAAATTCTCGGCTATGTCGCCTCGCGATAAGTACCACGCTACTACCACTCGGACTATGACTCCGAAACCGCCGAGGATTAATGGTTTTGGCTGGGCCATCACGGTGGCGGCTGAAACCGACGGGACCAGCATGACCACTCCGGCTATCGCGATCAGCATTGCGATGTGACGCGCGATGTTGTTTACCTTCACCAGGCCCCACGCGACCGCTGCTGCTGCGACGGCCGCGAGCAGGAACATGTAGGGGCCGGATAATTCCAATCCGAATAAGAGCGGTGCGCCTGCGGACATTGAAATTGTGCCTGGGCTGAGCAGCATGGTGGCGCCCGCGATGCCGAGATAAATTCCACAGAGAGCGAACAGGGCGGCTATGGCTCGCACTCCGTTGGGAACGTAGGCCGGGTTATTTTCCATGCGCAGGTTTCAACCGGACTGTTTCTTAACAACTTTCGTCCGCTTCGGGTGCGATCCAGAGCGCTTGCGTGCCCCCGGCACCTTCCCGATCCTTGGGTCCGCGGCAAGAATAAATTCACAGGCGCGCAGCGCCGATTCCTCGAAATCCTCCGCATTCGCCGGGAGGATTTGCCATCCCGTCACGTCTTCGCCCAACACGCTGATGGAACGCATGTTGGGGAAATCCTGCCGCAGACTTCGATGGTGTTCTTTGGTAGTGGCGAGCCATACCCCGTTGTCCGCGGTCTGAGTCGGCTTGTCCCGCAGTATCAGAACAATCTTGTCCCCGGTGTAAACGGCAAGGCAGCCGAACATTGGACGGGTGACAGGCGACAAGGAAGCGAGCGCGTCGAGGACGAATGCATGGGGAACGGGCTTACGCTGTTTGACCGGAAACGCATCCTCTGGCGGCAGCCTGTTCGTTTTGCGATTCGGCTTCGACATCATCCCTCAGCGAATACCGACTGTATATTACCGTCCGGTCAGCTGGCGAACCGTCGGTGGCGTCAACTGAGTAAGAAGTCGGAGTATGAAATGAGAGTAGGGAAAGAGTCCGAAAAAAGACTAAAGCTTGCTCTTCCGCTTACCCAGATTGTATCGTTCTTGCCCACACACAATTCTTAATTGGGGAGAGGGATGAAGATGAAGCGCTGTTTGATTGCGGGTCTCTGGTTGTTGGTTTCTCTGGGCGCTGCGGGGGCGCAATCGTCGCCCGCGCCAAAAATGGTTGCGATCCGCGCCGGCCGCCTGCTTGATGTTAAGACGGGCAAGACGCTGTCCAACCAAGTCATCGTTATTCAGGACGACAAAATCGTGAGCGTTGGTTCCAGCAATCAGATTCCGGCGGGAGCGCTGACGATCGATCTCTCGAATGCCACCGTGCTGCCGGGACTGATCGATGCGCATACGCACATCACCGGGACCACAAATTTCGGCTACTCGCGTCTTGGGATCTCCATTCCGCGCGAGGCTCTGAACGGAGCGCGCAATGCCCGCGTCACGCTCGATGCCGGATTTACCACCATCCGCAATGTGGGCGCCAGCGGTTTTACCGACGTTGCGTTGCGCGATGCCATCAACGCGGGCGACGTCCCCGGCCCGCGCATGTTGGTCAGCGGCCCGGCCCTTAGCATCACCGGCGGCCATTGCGATGACAACCTTCTGCCCTTTGAATGGCACGCGCAAAGCGAAGGCGTGGCGGATGGAGTCGAAGCGGTACAAAAGAAGACTCGCGAGATCATCAAGTACGGCGCCGACTTGATTAAAGTCTGCGCGACCGGCGGCGTGCTCTCCCACGGAGATAATCCGCAGGCTTCGCAATTCACGCTGGAAGAGATGAAGGCGATTGTGGCCGACGCGCACCGGCTCGGGCGTAAGGTTGCTGCGCATGCGCATGGCGCCCAAGGCATTCGCTGGGCATCGGAGGCGGGGGTGGATTCGATTGAGCATGGGTCTTACATCGACGATGCGGCGATTGCAGAGATGAAGAAGAATGGCACTTATCTGGTGCCGACGCTTTATCTCGCCGATTGGTTTCTGGCGAATGCGGAGAGGATCGGCACACCGCCGGAGTTGATTGCCAAGGGGCGCGAGGTGATGCCGGCGGCGCGCAAGAATATTGCGCGCGCCTTTGCCGCGGGCGTGAAAGTGGGATTCGGCACCGACGCGGCAGTGTACCCGCATGGGCTTAATGCGCATGAGTTCGCGGTCATGGTGAAGCTTGGGCTGACGCCGCTGCAGGCGATTCAGGCTGCAACTATTAATGATGCCGATCTGCTGGGATGGTCTGACAAAGTAGGCACGCTAGAGCCAGGCAAGTGGGCCGACATCGTCGCAGTCGATGGCGATCCGCTGGCGGACGTGACCACTTTGGAGCGAGTGAAATTTGTGATGAAGGGCGGCGAGGTAGTTAAGAATCTATATGGGCAGTAAGCGGATGTTGCGGCGCCAGTTCATTGAAATTGTGCCTCGGCCGAGCAGCATGATGGCGCCCGCGATGCCAACATAAATTCCACAGAGGCGAACAGTACGGCTATGGCTCGACACCGGTGGGGTGTGGATTGGCGTCGTGAATTTTCACATCTTGCTTATTACCCATTAATTTGTGGCGATACGGTAGACGGGCAAGCCCCGTCTCTACAGCAACCAGTGCTCTAAAGCGGAGTACCAGTTTGGGAAGTAAAGGAAGAAATTCGTAAGAAATTTCTTTCCTTCTCATTTCATCCGTGGCATCTTTACTTGGACCAAGCCCGGTCGAGGTCGATGCCGAGGTCGATTCGGACCAGGATCGGATAATCCATCTTAACTTTCTGAGGAGGCTGTATGAAGAAGTTCGTCCTTTCCGTGGCATCATGCACTCTGCTCCTGACGTTCGGCGCAGCGGCACAAGATGCTTCCAAGAAAACGCAAAATGAACCGCCCAAACGGGGAATTCACTGGGCCAAGGGCCATGCTCACAGTGGAGGAAGCCCGGATATGATTTGGCATAGCGGCGCCATAATGACGACGACGGCGACGAGCGCGATTTTTTGGGGACCGAGTTGGGTGACCAGCCCGGGGGACAAGATAAGCGGAATGGATACCTGGTATACCGGGTTCGGAAACTCCAATTATGCGGGCACCTCCGACGAATACACCGGCACCAACGGTCAAGTCACTTCCACGGTAAGTTATGGTGGGCACTTCGTGGATAGTACGACGGCCAGCGGCGGCTCCAAGACGTCGGCGATTCTGGCGGAGGTTTGCAAGGTGATTCCGAGTCCGGTGGCGAATGGATATTACGCGGTGTACACCGACATTCCACGCGGCCACTCGGGATACTGCGCTTACCACAGCTACGGATCGTGCGGTGCGACTCCGGTGCAATTTGCGTTTTTCTGGAAGATGGATGGCGATGCGGGCTGCGATCCGCAGTCGACGGTAGCGGGTGAATCGCAGGGATTGGCGGCGATCGCTAATGTGAGTGGACACGAACTCTCGGAGGCCCGGACTGATCCGCGTAACGGCGGATGGTACGACTCGTCGGGGCAGGAGAATGGCGATAAGTGCGCATGGACGTTCAATGTGCCATATGTCACATTCTCAAACGGCTCGAAATGGAAGGTACAAGGCGAGTGGTCGAACAACGCTTATAACAGTGGGACGGGATATCCGAACAGCTCGGGACAGAAGGGGTGTCTGGACGGACACTGATGGATTGAAATTTGAATCGGCTGTTGGCTAATCACACTAAGGACCGGATTCCTTTCACGGAGTTCGGTCTTTTTTGTTTATAGGCGGGGGAGGTCGCGATCAGCGGCTAATGCCGTCGTGAGGCGATGCTGTTATCACAGCGGTGAACCGCTGCGGCACCCGAAAGCGCTGCGGCATCGGAAAACGGTGCAGCACCCAAAAGCGCTGCGGCACCCAAGAGCGGTGCAGCACTGTTGTGAGTGAAAAGGTTGTGACCACGAGGCATTCACTTCCGTTACAATCCCTCGGTGTCTTTTTGCCTGCAGATTGAAGCGACCCGCGGCGCTGCCCGAACCGGCCGGCTTATAACTCCTCATGGAGAAGTCGAGACCCCGGTATTTATGCCGGTGGGGACTTTGGGTTCGGTCAAGGGCATATCGCAGGATATGCTGGAAGACCTTGGCGTCGAGATCCTGCTGGGCAATACCTATCATCTTTATTTGCGGCCGGGAATGGAGACGGTTCGCAAGATGGGCGGACTGCATCGGTTCATGGCATGGGATCGCGCCATTCTTACGGACTCGGGCGGATTTCAGGTTTTCAGCCTCACTGAACTGCGCAAGGTCACGGAAGAAGGGGTGGCATTTCGATCGCACCTGGATGGGTCGTCGCATTTCCTAAGCCCGGAAAAGTCGATGGAGATACAGATCGGGCTGGGGGCCGACATCATCATGGCGTTCGATGAATGCACCGAGTATCCGGCGGATGTGCAGCGGGCGCGGGCTTCGATGGAACTGACGCTGCGATGGGCGGCACGGTGCAAGAAATATTTTGAGGAGCATAAGGGTGAGGTACCTTGGAATGGATCCCGTCAGCCTGTTATTGGCGACGGTAAAAAGCAGGTCCTTCGCTCCGCTCAGGATGACAATTCGAGCAAATTAATCGGCAAAACCCAATCGTTGTTTGGGATTGTGCAGGGGGGGATGGACACCGACCTGCGGCGTGAATCGGCTTCGCGAACCATCGATATCGGTTTCCCTGGATATGCAATTGGCGGCCTTAGCGTGGGTGAACCGCGCGAGTTGACGCGTGAGGTGGTTGAATCGACGCTCGAGCATTTACCCTCGAACCAGCCCCGGTATCTGATGGGGGTGGGGACGCCGGACGAGATTTCCGAATATGCGCAGTCGGGCGTGGATATGATGGATTGCGTGCTGCCGACGCGGGCGGCACGGCATGGGTTGCTGTTCACCTCGGAAGGGAAAGTTTCGATCAAGCAGGCGCGGTACGCGCAGGATGAAAGCGCGCTTGACCCGGCGTGCGATTGCCGGGTATGTCAGCGCTATTCGCGAGCGTATCTGCGTCATCTTTATGCTGCCAACGAGTTGCTGGCGCAGGTTTTGAACACGGTTCACAATTTGCACTATTACCTGGCGACGATGACGAGCGTTCGGAGGTGGATACGAGCGGGGCGCGAATCCACTGTTGGGCATTCTGTGGGCGATGTGCGAAGGTAAATTTGGCCTGAGATTTCGGGGACTCACCTTGACACGTTGCGAGCCGTCCGGCATTCTATTGAGCTTAGGGATAAGGTGCGTTTCTTTCTGTGCTGTACCGGTCGAAATTGGGGCGCTGCATTGCCGGTTCCAACCTGCAAGTATTTTAGGAACCTCCGGCCATAGAAGAAAAGAATTCCCGCAGCTGGCAGAGAGACTTAGAAGAAAAAGTCTGAGCATCAGGGAAAGTCAGGCGGCAAAAGAAGCAAACTTGTGCCATGTGTTGCGCGTCGCGCTCGAAAGAAGCTGCAGGTTGCGACGTTTTTAGTGCGATAGTTCGTTTTTTATTCAATACATATCTGGTTACACGGAATCGACTTGGCCTTGGAAATGATTTTGTCTGGCACGATGTTGGGGATGGCTCGGGAAATGGCGTTGTGGTTGCAGCTACCCGGGGGATCCAGTCTGCTTAGTTTGGCGCCACTGCTGTTTATTTTTGCCATTTTTTACTTTCTGCTGATTATGCCGCAGCAGAAGAAGCAGAAGAAATGGCAGGCGATGTTGAGCGAATTGAAAAACGGGGACAGGATTGTAACCAGCGGCGGTCTGCGCGGGACGATCATCAGCCTCAAGGACGATGCGCTGGTTTTGCGCGTGCCGCCCGACAATTTGAAGCTTGAAATCAGCCGGGCGTCGGTGGTGTCGGTGACGACGGCGGATGAAGGGAAATAGTAAGGCGGCTTCGAGCTTCGAGCCATGGGCTTCGAGCAATCCCAACTCGGATTGCTTTTAGCTCGTAGCCCGCAGCCCGTAGCGGATTTGACATGAATAAGAACCTTACCTGGAAATTAGTAGCTACTGTCGGGATTCTGCTCGTTTTCCTGTTCGGCATCTTCGGAGTTCCGAAGGACTGGTCGGGCAAGGGGGTCGTGGCGGCGATTACCGATCGCATTCATCTGGGACTTGATCTCCGCGGTGGAACGCATTTGATCTTGCAGGTGCAGGTCAATGATGCGGTGAATGTGGACTCCGACAACGCGATTGCGCGGCTGAAGGAAGACATGCGGGCGCGCAAGATTAATTACGCCGACATCGTGAAGCCCGATCCGGTGGGCCATCCGGAAGCGATTGTGGTGAAGGGCGTTCCTCCCGAACAGAGCGGCGACTTCAAGAGCATCGTTAACGACCGGCTTCCGGAGTATGACGCTACCTCGGGCGCGGAGAATTCGTGGACGGTGGCGATGAAGGCGCAAAGCCTCGCCGACCTCAAGAACCGGGCGGTGGCTCAGGCGATTGAAACTATCCGCAATCGCATCGATCAGTTGGGCGTGAGCGAGCCTGTTATTCAGGAGCACGGACTCGGCCAGTATCAGATTCTGGTTCAGCTTCCGGGCGTGGATGATCCGGCTCGGGTCAAAGAGATCATGCAGTCGACGGCGATGCTTGAAATCAAGCAGGCGCTCGGCGGGCCTTATCCGAGCGAACAGGCGGCATTGCAGGATAAGGGTGGCGTGCTGCCTCCGGACGCGGTGCTGATGCAGGGGAAGAGCATCGGATCGCGGAACGCGGACAATGGCGAGCAATGGTATTTGATTTCTCGGGCTTCGGCGGTTACGGGACGAGACCTGCGCGATGCGCAGGCGAGCACCGACGAGAATGGCCAACCGGCTGTGAAGTTTATTCTTACCGGCGAGGGCGGGCGCAAGTTCCACTCCTTCACTTCGGCGCACGTGGGCGACAATCTGGCGGTAATTCTCGATAATCGGGTGCAGGAAGTAGCGGTCATTAAGGAAGCGATTAGTGACAATGGCGTCATTAACGGGCGTTTCACGCAACAGGAGACGCAGGATCTTTCGATGACGCTGCGTTCGGGCGCATTGCCGGCGGGCATCAAGTATCTGGAAGAGCGCACGGTTGGGCCGTCGCTCGGGGCCGATTCAATTCGTTCAGGAGTACGAGCGGCTATGGTGGGAATGCTGGCGGTTCTCATCTTTATGCTGGTTTACTACCGCTGGGCTGGCGTTAATGCCGACATCGCGCTCATTCTGAATTTGGTCATCCTGCTTGGATTTATGGGATATTTCGGCGCGGTGCTTACGCTGCCCGGAATTGCGGGCGTGATTCTGACGGTGGGCATGGGCGTCGATTCCAATGTGCTGATTTTCGAGCGCATCCGGGAAGAACTGAGGAATGGCAAGACGCCGCCATCGGCAGTGGAGCAGGGCTTCAGCCATGCCTGGATTACGATTGTGGATACGCACGTCACGACGATTGTCTCAGCGGCGATTCTTTTCATCTTCGGAACCGGGCCGGTCAAGGGATTTGCGACGACGCTGGTGTTCGGTTTGTTGGCGAATTTGTTTACGGCCGTTTTTGTATCGCGCATGATTTTTGATTGGGTGTTAAGCAGGAAGCAGCGCGGAGAGGCATTGAGTATCTAGGGCAGTCGTTGGTCGTTGGTCGATAGTCGTTCGCGGGGAAGAGGAGAACGACACGGCCCGAACCACCAACGACTAGCGACCAGCGACTAACGACAGATTTTTGAAGGGATTTAAAGTAGCGTGGAATTTTTTCGAAATACAAACATCGATTTTCTAGGGAAGAAGTGGTACTTCCTCACGTTCTCGCTGATCTTCAGCGTGGCTGGAGTGCTCTCCATGGCGTTCTGGCATGGCATCCCGCTGGGCGTTGACTTTCGCGGCGGCACGCTGGTCTATGTCAAGTACGCACACACTCCCGATCCCTCTGCCATCCATGATGAGATTGAACGCGCCGGGTTGAAGAACGCCCGGGTGCAGCGCTATGGGCAGGCCGCCAATAACGAAGTACTGATCGCCCTCGATATCCAGGAGACGAATGAACAGGCGCTTGATAAAGGTAAGACGCAGATTATTCAGGCGCTTGAAAGCCACGCCACTCCGGGCAAGCAGGATCTGAACAACTCCAGTTCCATAGCGATCGCGAATTATCTTTTGGAGAAAGACCCGCTGCACCTGGGCTCGGGCTCGGATGCAAATCCGCGTTATAACGCTATCGCTCAGTCCATGGTTGATTATCGAGACAAAACGAAGGGCGGCGTGCTGAGCTCGGTTGATGAGCTTAAAGGAGTGGCCGATCCAGCAGCGGTCGCTTCGCTGCAGGAGAACTTTTTCGTCTCCGACTTTGGCATTCGCAATGTCGACATCGTCGGGCCGCAAGTTGGACAGCAGCTCCGCAAGCAAGCGATTCTCGCCACTTTGTATTCACTGGCCGGCATGCTGATTTATCTTGGCCTCCGCTTTGAATGGATTTACGGTGTGGCCGCGGTACTGACCGTCTTCCACGATACATTGATCACTGTTGGCGCCTTTTCGCTTTTGAATTGGGAAATCTCGCTGACCGTGATTGCGGCGATTCTGACGCTGATTGGATATTCCAATAACGACACGATTGTTGTATTCGACCGAATCCGCGAGAACATTAAACTGCTTCGCCGGGACAAGCTCGCCGACATCGTTAACAAGAGCATTAATCAGACTTTGAGCCGAACCATCTTGACAGCGGGCCTGACTTTCCTTACCGTGCTTGCTCTGTTTCTTTTTGGCGGCGAGGTGTTGCACGCTTTCAGCTTCGCCTTGGTTATAGGTATTCTGATCGGGACCTATTCCTCGATCGCGATTGCCGCCCCTATTCTGGTGGCTTACCAGGAATGGCGCGCGGGACGTGGGAAAACGCCGTTAGCCATGCCGCTGCGGCCCGGCAGCGTAGCCCAGCCGAAAGAGAAAGTGAAAGCCTGAGACTCGGGCCCGGATGCCGTAAAATCGTTGACCTGCCCGCAGAGGCAGGCTTTTCAGGGGCTCCAGTATGAGTTTCTTAAAGATAGGGAGCAAAGAGGATGTTGTCGGTGTCTAAGTTCACGTAGGGTTCGGGTGTAGGAGAAGCCATGTTTGAAGACAGCCTGATTGAATCCGGCAATAAACTCAAGACGAAGCGCTTGGGCACAACTGTTCTTTCCTTCTTTCTGCAGGTGGGGCTCATCGGGGTCCTGATTCTAATTCCCCTGATTTATACCGACGCGCTGCCAAAGACGCAGCTCATGACATTCCTGGTAGCGCCTCCGCCTCCGCCTCCGCCACCGCCGCCGCCAGCAGCAGCTCCGGTTAAAGTGGTGAAAATTCAGAGCGAAGTTATCAATGGCCAGCTGCGCACGCCGACCAAGATTCCGCAGAAAGTTCAGATGATTAAGGAAGAAGAAATGCCGCCGGATCTGGGATCGGGCGGTGTCCCGGGTGGAGTTCCGGGCGGCATTCCCGGGGGCTCGACCGGCGGCGTTATGGGCGGCATCCTGAGTTCGACGCAGGTGGCGGTTCCAAAAATCGCGACTCCGCAGCGCGTTCGAGTATCGACGGGCGTGGCGACGGGTCTTTTAATCCGGAAGGTGCAGCCGAATTACCCGCCATTGGCTAAGGCGGCCCGCATTCAGGGCCATGTTTTGTTGCAGGCGGAAATCAGCAAAGATGGGACCATTCAGAATTTGCAGTTGATTAGCGGTCATCCGATGCTGGCGCCGGCGGCGATTGAAGCCGTCAAACAATGGCGTTATAAACCCTACCTGCTCAATGGCGAACCAGTAGCCGTGGAGACGCAGGTCGATGTGATCTTTAGTTTGTCGGGAGGCTAGACGCTTCGGTTAAGCGGCAAGCTTGGCGTTAAATCAGGCTGGAACAATGCGCTCTTTCTCTTTGCAAATGCGCTACGTTGCAGAGTACGGGGGGAGTACGTTTAAAGGCTGAGAGTGTCTCCGTCCAACCTTTATCGAGGATGGAGAAACAAAGTTAGTTCCAGCGCCTTGGGCGATTCTGCCTGTTTTGGTTTTCTTGCATCAAACGTTGCTGAGCCTGTGAAGGATGTGCTGCGGCATAGGGCCCAAGCTACCGCGAAGACCGATTGCGGACGAAGGCGGGCTAGGCGGATGCAAGGTTAGAAGTTAGTTCGGATCGGCAAGGTTTATTCAGCAATTTTAGTAATGGTTTGAAACAGTTCCGAGGAGGAGAAGCAACTCATGGTAGTTAATCTGGCAGCAGTCGCACTTTGCAATTTCCATCTTTTTGCCACCTGGCTCTTGCAAGACAACAGCTCGGTTGGTTGGGACCCGATTTCGCTCTGGAAGCAGATGGGTATTCTGGCGAAAGTCGTGGTTATCGTTCTGTTCATTATGTCGGGGTGGTCGATCGGCGTGATGATTGACCGCTGGATGGCTTTCAACGCCGCACGCAATCAGTCGCGCTCGTTCGCTCCGGCCGTCGCTGGCGCGCTTCGCGAAGGCAAGATCGACGAAGCCATCAAAGTTGCAGAGCGCAACAAGAAGAGCCACCTGGCGAAAGTTGTCACGGCTGGCCTGATGGAATTCAAGGCGCACCAGGATAGCCCTGGGGAGATTCCGGGCGAGACGATCGAAGCATCCAAGCGCGCACTTGAGCGTACGGAAGCAATCGTTCACGCAGAACTGAAGCGCGGACTGGGCGGTTTGGCGACAATCGGATCGACGGCTCCATTCGTGGGACTGTTCGGAACGGTAGTCGGCATTCTGAACGCCTTTAACGGTATCGCGAAGGAAAAGGCAACCGGCTTGGCAGCAGTCGCCGGCGGTATTTCGGAAGCGCTCGTGACGACGGCAGTGGGTCTGTTCGTGGCCATCCCCGCAGTCATGATGTTCAACTATTTAACCGGTCGCGTGGAAGCGTTTGACGTGGAGATGGATAACTCGTCCAGCGAATTGATCGATTACTTCCTAAAGCGCCGCAGCATGCGCCGTTCGTAAAGTTAAAACAGCAAGTAGTACCCATGAGTTGCTGAGGTTGTGGAGGGACGGGCGTTTCGCCCGTCCGCCGGGCGGGGACGCCCGGCTCCCCACCGAATAGACGCATGGGTTGCGGAGCGACGCGAGCGTAAGCAGGAGACGGAATTCAATGGCATTAGCGAAGCGAAACGAAGCAGCAAATGTAACCTCCGATATCAACGTGACACCGATGGTGGACGTGATGTTGGTGCTGCTGATCATCTTCATGGTGGTCACTCCCATGTTGCAGAAGAACAAGCCGGTGGACCTGGCACAAACCAATACCGCCAGGGACATGCAGGATGCCGACAAAGAGGATGCGGTGGTGGTTGCGGTGACCAGGGATGGCAGCATCTTCCTTGGCAACACTCAGGTGCAAAAAGCGGATCTCACCGGTCAAGTCAAGGACCGCATTGCCAACAAGCTGGACAAGACGGTGTATCTCAAGAGCGATGCTCGCGCCAAGTATGGCGACGTGGTCGCGGTAGTCGATGAGATTCGTTCCGCCGGTGTGGACCAGCTTGGCCTCTTGACTGACCGGACCGAAAGGCAAGCAGCTCCGCGTCCGCCGCAGCAGCCTAACGGCGACTGAGGTCGTTTCGCTTTACTTGTTTCACCATTCGTTGAACAAAGTTCCGAAGCCGCGCCGGATCCCACCCGGCGCGGTGTTATGGCAAAATCCTTCGCAGGGATGAGCCGACAGGAGACTCGCAATGGGGATGAGCGTAGGAGAAAATAAGGGCGGCGCGATGGCGGAGATGAACGTCGTCCCGCTGATTGACATTCTGCTGGTGCTTCTAATCATTTTCATGGTGATCACGCCTTTGACGCCGAAGGGCCTCGACACCCTGGTTCCGCAGCCCAATCCAAACCAGCAGCAACAG
>Ga0209422_1000310_pt1 | contig 11961 bp, 11 predicted proteins | sample BlaSpr_A8_OM2_M3_FD_187983 | JGI IMG/M metagenome (GOLD analysis project Ga0209422, IMG submission 187983) | Forest soil microbial communities from Thunder Bay, Ontario, Canada - Black Spruce, Ontario site 2_A8_OM2_M3 (SPAdes) (version 2) | ecosystem: Environmental > Terrestrial > Soil > Boreal... | reverse complement strand
TGCCTTCGACCAGCACCGTGTAGGCGACCTGGGCAGCCGACATCGCGGCGGGCCAGCCGGCGTAGAACGCCATGTGGGTGATGACTTCGGTGATCTCCTCCTGCGTGACGCCATTGTCGATCGCGCGCGACAGATGCGACACCAGCTGCTCCGGCCGGTAGGTCGCAACCAGCGCCGCCACCGTGATGAGGCTGCGATCGCGCTTGGAGAGCGCCTTGCGTTCCCACAAATCGCCGTAAATCACGTCGTTGGTGTAATCGACCAGTGCGGGCGTGAACGCCTTGATGCGGTCGCGTTTGGCGGAAGGCGGTGCCTTGGCCATGCGTCTCTCCCTTGTCCTTTGAATGCCGCGCGTCGTGACGCGGCCTTTTTCGTTACCGTTGAAGACCGATGTTCCATTACCATCGCCCAACGGGAGTGTCGACCGGCGCAATCGCCGGGCTGGCACGCGCACATTGGCCCGCTAGTCCAGCGACGCCGCCGGTGACGTCCAGTTAAAATGGCCGGCACGCCCCTCGCCCATTCTCCAGCCCTGAAGCCCCCGCGCGATGCGCGGCAGGCCAAGTTGCTCAATCATAAATAGTTCTCTACGGTCCACGGAGATAACGCGTGGCGCAAGATGAAGCCCTTTCAAACCAATCCCGAAGAGACTGTGATGAATGCCCAGGCCAGATACTTTCACCGCGACAATCTCCCGCCGATCGACGAGATCTACACTCAGGCCGACCTCGACGCGACGCCCTGGTACTATTCGATGGAAATGGAGCCGGGAAAACTGACCCCGGGACAGGCGTTTGCCAATATCGGATTGACGCGAACTCTCCTGCGACGCGCCGACTTGAACGGCCAGAATTGTCTCGACATCGGAACCATGGAAGGACTCATACCGATCCTGATGCGACGGCAAGGCGCCCGCGATGTCACAGGGTACGATCGCCCGTCGGCCCTTACGTCGCGCATCGCATCCGTCAAGAAGCGGTTCGATGTCGATTTTGATTTCGTTTCCGGATTCCCTCTCGCCGAGCTGCCGGCGAATGTCGGTCGCCGGACGTTCGATGTCATTGTCATATCGGGGGTGCTCTACCACCTGTATTCGCCTCTCGCCGGCCTTGCCGTTGCCCGGGGACTTCTCCGGAACGGTGGACTTATGATCGTCGAGACAGCGGCCATCATCGCGGACGAGCCGGCGATGCACTGGAACTCAGCAAATCGTTTCTTGGGAAATTCCTATTTTTACCCGTCCGTTGCCTGTCTCGACTACTTCGCACGTTTCCTGCACATGGAAGTCATCGACTGCACCTATCTCGAATGGGGGACCATTGACGGCCTGCGTATTGCTCGCGTTGCCTTCACGTGCCGCGCGGTCAAAGACGTACCGGGCGACCCGGGCGACCATTTCCTCGAAGGCACCCTCCACACCGAGGTCGATGTTGCGGAACACCTCGACTGGAAGCGGTGCCTGTCGACCCTTCCCCCGGTCGCCTACGAGGCGCCGTCATCGCGCACGCTTCGCCATCAACTCCTGCCATTGCGCGCGCTTCGTCGTGCGACGCGAAATGTGGGACTTAAAGCTCTTTCTAACCGCATCGACGATGCGATCGGAAATCGCCCGGCAAGCTATTGGTTACGCAGCGATTGCAGATCGCTCGATCTCGCCAGGTTCTGCACGCAAGCCAAACAGCAGCATGTGAGCGACCGCGATAGCCAGCTCTGGCATTCGGACACGGCTTGACCCTGCGGGTGCAGACGATTGCCCTTTTTGGTCGAGCCGAAAGTGGCAAGCCATAGTTTACCTCGCAACGTCTACTTCATCTCTTCCAGTTCAAGTCCACGGGTCTCCTTGACCTTCGCGAGCACGAATACAAAAGATAACATCGCCATAAGTGTATAGGCGCCATAGGCAGCGCCAAGGTTGATGCCCGCGAGCGTCGGGAAGGTCTGCGATACAATGTAGTTGGCGATCCATTGCGCCGCCGCGGCGACGGCAAGAGCATAGGCGCGGATACGATTGCTGAACATTTCACCGAGCAACACCCACACCACTGGCCCCCAGCTCACGCCGAAAAATACGACATAAAGATTGGCGGCAATGACCGCGACCAAGCCGGCTGCAGGACCAAGCTGGGGTTGGGCGCCGCCTGCAACCATCAGAGTAGGCGCTGTGCTGAAAACCCAGGTCATGGCGCCCAACGTCAGTGCCATGCCTAGCGAACCAATGATCAGAAGTGGCTTGCGGCCCAGTCGATCGACGAGCGCCATCGCCACGAGGGTCACGATAATGTTGGTCACGGAGGTGATGACCGTGATGGCCAGGGAGTCGTCCTGGGTGAAGCCCACCGCATGCCAGAGTGTTGCGGAATAGTAGAAGATGACATTGATGCCGACGAATTGCTGGAATACCGACAACAGGATACCGGTCCACACGACGGGGAGAAGGCCAAAGGTGGGGCCAGCCAGATCGCGGAAGCTTCGCGTCCGTTCATCGCCGACGCTCTTCTCGATCTCGATGATCTTTTCCTCGACCGGCGGCCAATTGCCGACGAACCGACTTAGTACATCGGCCGCTTCGCCGAATCGCTTCTTGAGGACCAGATAGCGCGGCGATTCCGGGATCATGCCAGCGAGGCAGCCATAGATGGCTGAAGGAATGGTTGCGGCAATGAACATCCAGCGCCATGCCTGGATTCCGAACCACAGTGGTTTTTCGGCTCCGCCTGCAGCGGTGGCTAACGCATAGTCACCAAGCAGCGCGACGAAGATACCTGTGACGATAGCCAGCTGCTGAAGGGAGCCAATACGTCCCCGATATGAGGCCGGCGACATCTCCGCGATATAAGCCGGCGCGATAACACTCGCTGCGCCAATTGCAGTGCCGCCGAAGAAGCGGAATATGCTCAAAGCCACGATATCCCAGGCGAGACCCGTACCAATCGAGCTCGCGAAGAAAATAGCGGCAGCGATTTTCATGACGACAATGCGCCCGTAGCGATCAGCGAGCGGACCTGCGAACCAGGCACCGATTGCGGAGCCCAGGAGAGCGCCGGCCACGGAGAAGCCAAGCAACCAGGAGACCGCACCGGACCAGACCCTTATGGCATCGACCGCGCCATTGATGACAGCGGTATCGAAGCCGAAAAGGAACCCTCCCATCGCGGCTGACGCGCCAACAAGTGCGATCTTGCCGATAGCAACGCCGTCCATCGATGATCGGGGTGCGGCGGGGCTATTGCTATCGATGGTTGACATGGGACTCGTTGACCAACGCTACGACGAGGAATTCGACAAGTCTCCCTGCGTGGATTTACAGTCGAACCATCCCGCCGATTTACAACTGGATGATGCAAATCGGCCACAGTAGGGGCGCCGGAACTCATATAGCTTTAATTCATCCGATTTGGGCAGCTAGGGATATTTTCCATGAAGAAATTTGCTCTCGCGGGCTCCGTCCTCGTCATGGGTTCCATCGGCGCGTTCGCTGCGGATTTGCCTGTCAAAGCGTCCGTTGCTTCGCCGGTCTTGCCGCAAGCGAGTGGTTACGTCGAGGTATATTCCGGAGGTTCTTGGCTCGACAACGCCAATGAAGCTAACCCAGCCATTTTCTCGACAGGAACAACATCGCGATATGATGGCTGGCCAATCGGCGGTGCTGGTCGCGGCAATTGGTGGGCGACTAAAAACTTCAGTATTCAAATGGATGCTCAAGCCGAGGGCACCCAATATACCGTTCCTCGTGAGGTCATATTTGATCCGATTCTCTCGAGCAAATTCTCCACGCTAAGCTATATCGTCGGCGGCCATGCCAACTGGAGAGATTCTCAGACAGGCTTGTTGGGTATCTTTGGCGCGATCGGCGATGCCGCAGGAAATCGGAACACCAATGCTTTCTTCGGCAATAGCAATGGCGTGCGCCATGCCCTGGGCGGCCTCGAAGGACAGGTCTACTGGAATGCGCTGACCCTCTATGGGCAAGCCGGATATGACAGAACCTTCGACTTTGGTAACTCAGCGACGATCAGCGACGTGCACGCCTGGTTTGCGCGCGGAACAGCACGATATTTCTTTCTGCCGAACTTTATGCTCGAGGGCACCGGTCAATATTCAAAAGGCAGGATTGAATTCAGTCAGTTTCCAGGTTTCATTCCGCCCGACACCGGCTTCGATATGTGGAAGGCCACTGTCAAGGCTGAATGGAGGCCCGACATGCTGCCGTTCTCAGTCTTTGGAAAATATGAGTACAACCAAACGAACTACGATCAGAATTTATTTATGTTCACGCCCAGAGAACGTGTCTCAGAAAATCGCGTGACCGCCGGCCTTCGCATCTACCTTGGGCAGAATACCTTGCTTGGGAACGACCGAACCGGCGCAACACTCGACATATTGGACCCCTTGGGGTCATCGACGTCGCCCCTGATGTTTGGACAGAATCAAAACTTATTACCGGTTTCAGATGCGCGTCTCAAACGAGATATTGCTTTGGTCGGAAGGTTGGATAATGGGCTAGGGTTATATCGATATCGCTATCTTTGGAGTGACACCGAGTATGTTGGGGTAATGGCCCAGGAAGTCGCATTGATGCAACCCAGGGCAGCCGTTCATGGCTTTGATGGCTACCTGCGAGTGAACTACGGCTTGCTTGGTCTACGCCTCAAAACGTTCAACGAATGGCAATCGCAAAACAAAGTCTCGCCTCTTTGAGGCGTGGCGGCCATCCGATTTGAGCGAGAGGTAGGGATTGGAAGAGACCGCCGGACGGCGGTCTCTCTCGTTGAATGTAGGCGGACGCTCGCCGATGTCTGTTCCGCGTCAAAAGCTACAGAAATGCGATGTCGGCACCATGTCCGCTATTCACCCGACCCCCTACAGCAACCGCCGACCGCCAACGTGTTTGCAGAATGGCCGCCTTACGCAATCGTCCCGGAGCGTTCAGCATCCACGGCAGAGGGTTTTTAGCTTCGAATCCAACTTTTTGTTTTCTTCGGCCAGCACATCGACGTAATCGGCCTTCTTGTCGGTCGGGCTCCTGGATGCTGCGCGCTTGTCTACCGCAGTTGGCGCTTCGGAAACTGCTGGCTTGTCTGGTGAAGGCAAAGCTTTGGACATAGGATGCTTACTGAGCGTGTCCGGCGGCGCGGTCCTGTTATAACAACCGAGGAAATCACCGGCCCGTGGTGTCGGTGGGCATTGCTCTACCGCTTGCGCTCTTGGGACCCCAGAAATCGCGCAGAGCAAAACTAACGGCGCGACTACTCTCATTTCAGTCTCCGATGAAAAGCGCCCAAATCAAGCTGGCCGAACCGTACCACGGTTCAGAAGTGGGTGTTATGGGATTGCCACCCGGGCCAGCCCGCAGTCACATTAAATTTGAGAAGCCATCCGCAAGACGAGGAAATTGTTGGCGGGAAAAACGTTAAAAGTCTCATGAAAAGGTTCTTTTTTGACCTGATAGGTGACGTTCCGGCGCGTGATGTACTCGGACACGAATGCATATCGCGATTGGAGGCTCGGCGGCACGCTGCCTTTATTGCCCAGCGGATCGGAACCGAACACCCCAACTTCGCAAAACCCGGCAGCGGTATTGTTGTCCGTGACGACCGTGGCACTGAGTTTTTCGTGGCACCGATCAAGTCGGTTGGGCGTTGCATGTCGGGACATTGAGCAAAATGGGCGGCCCGGCGCGCGACCGTTGCCGGACGACGCTCACCAAACCATGGGACGCCCACGGATTGGCCTTGCTGCCAATGGAACGTTTTCGCTCGCTCGAAGTAAATCGCGGCCATCTCTCGCCGAGTCGCAGCCTCCGCACCGTGGCATAACCCAACCAGACGCTCTCGCCTCTATGTCCTTTCACCAACCACTCGAAGGTCGATCCTGCTGATCAGATCCGAACGGAACGCCTCGGCGGCGCTCATTGCGGTCATCGTCTGTCGCAAAGTACTGACGTTCGATCCGAGCGACACGATTCCGCCTAGCACCACGGCAATCGATCCGATCACTGCAACCTGATTGGATCCGAACAAGCCGAGCATCATAAAGAGTGGCAATGCGACGCCGCCCGCGATTGCCGCTTTGGAAACCAATATAATTCTTCGGCATCGCTCGGAGATCGCGGCAAGCTCCTCGAGCTGCGCTTCGATCCGTGAGATCTCGTCGATCGGGTTGTCCTCGTCCATCAGATTCAAGATAGAGTTCCGCCAGGTTCACTGTCGTAGGGGGCAGCAGGTTACATGCGCGCCGGTTGAGGCATTGAGACGAAAGCGCACTGCCACGTCGACCATGCAGTGCATTTATTCTAGTGGAGCGACTCTAACGCTTGTTTCCCGCGTTTGACAGCGGCGATGACGCGCTTTGGATCGGCGGTCCATACATGACTACAGCCATGAAAATGAACCAGGGACCCTCGTTCATACCGACGCTCCCATTTGGGTATTCGTTGGTGGCGGGGCCCGTTCCTCGTAAGAGGAACCGAGCCCCTGCGCGGTCCGCGATACTACATTCCTTGGCGTACTGGTGCCTTACATCGTTCCCGCGAGAGATTGAGAAAAAATAGCCTGCGAGGCGAGTCGAACTTCAGGTCGCTCGACGACCAGGGTTCATTCTGGTCGCTCACCGGCTATCCAAGTCGTAAGGACATCGAGTTTTGTTGTTAATGCGACGATGTCTGCTCGGGCCCCGGCACTTAGCGTACCGCGATGGTGCTCGATACCCAAAAACCGTGCCGGCACGAGCGATGCGGCGCGAAGCGCATCGTCGAGGGAAATACCCACGAGCGTTACCGCATTTTTGACAGCAGATGCCAAGTCGAGATGGGCGCCGGCGAGCGTTCCGTTTTCGGAGATAAGTCGCCCGTGCCGTAGCTGGATCTGCCTCCCCATGAGTTCGAAATGGTCTTGCTCTGTGCCCACTGTGGGCATCGCGTCACTGACAAGGGCAATGTTGCCCCGATTTTTGGCTGTAAAGGCCGCCCGCACAACGATTGGATCGACATGGATACCGTCGAGAATGATGCCCGCTGTGAGACGTTCGTCGGTAAGGGCCACGCCAACAATACCAGGTTCGCGGGCGCTCATGGCGGGCATTGCATTGAAGAGGTGTGTAACTCCACTAAGCCCCTCGTCGATGGCCCTTATCAAAGTGTCGGGAGCCGCCTCGCTGTGACCAACTGACACGCGAATTCCGCTCGCAGCGAGGGCCTCCACAAATCCTGCCGGTACGCATTCTGGCGCCAGAGTCACCATGGACGATCCGACGGCGGATAGCTCTCCAAGCCAATCCAGATCCTCCCTTGTCGCGGCCAGTATACAGTCGCCCCGATGTATCCCCCGGCGCGAGCGATTGATAAACGGGCCTTCGAGATGGAGACCCAGGATTCCGTCCGTCCCGGCCTGTAATTTGGCGGCGGCAATGGCAGCCGTTGCCTTCGCGCGAGTATCGCTTATCAAAGCAGGTAAACAGCTTGTGGTGCCGTACCGGCGATGTGCTCGAGCAATAGCGCGCATCGCTTCCGGCGTTGGATCATCATTGAGAAGAATGCCGCCGCCGCCGTTGACTTGTAGGTCGATGAAGCCGGGCGCAAGCACGGTACCGGGCGGCATAACTTCGGTTGGCCAGGCACACGCAGCCTGATCACGCGGGGCGATGCACTGAATCATCCCACGATCGATCAAGAGGACCGCATCATCGTGCCATCGATATCCATCGAAAATACGGTCAGCCGAAATTGCCAACTGGGGTCTTCGGGCGTGTTCGGCTGGTTCCAAACCCATCGCCTCACTTCCTCACCGGGCGGTCAAAGCCCATCGGTTCGTTGGCCGAACTGCACGATGCACCGGCTCGGAGTCCGGTATGCTATCATGAGAGCGGAACTCAGGGAGCCAGCAAACGTTCCGGAAGGTGCGGCCACAACGTTTGCGCACTGAGCATCACCATTTTTCGCGAGTAAGTCGATGAGCAAGTACGATTCATTGGATCACACTCAGTATTATATGGGTGTCGACGGGGGCAGAACTAGTTGTCGAGCCCGCATCGAAGATGCTGAGGGCCGTCTTCTGGGTCAGGGTGCTGCCGGGCCTGCTACAACGCGTATCGGCGCGGAGAGGTCGATGCAGGCGGTGCGCACGGCGAGTATGGTGGCGGCAATCGACGCCGGTCTGCCGCCGACTGCCCTCGCACTTACGAGCGCCGGGGTGGGGTTGGCTGGAATTGATCGTAAAGGGGCCCGCGAAGCACTTCTGAGCTTCCCACATCCGTTTCGAAAGGTCGTTTACGCGAGTGATGCGAACGTTGCCTGCTTGGGCGCGCATAGTGGCGGGGATGACGGCATTGTCGTTCTGGGCACCGGCAGCGTCGGCTTCGCTCGTGTGAAAGGCCGCGAGCTGCGTATCGGTGGGTACGGATTCCCAGTTTCCGATAAGGGCAGCGGTGCCGATCTCGGACTGCAAGCCGTGCGGCTCGCCCTTCGCGCACACGATGGCAGGGCTACAGGGACTCCTTTTTTGCTCGAAGTGGTGCGACGGCTTGGGCCTAATGCGCTTACGTTGGTCGCGTGGGCCGAACAGGCGACCGCGACAGAGTATGCGAGCTTGGCTCCAATTGCTCTAAGGTACGCAGAGGCTGGTGACCCGCTCGCAGAAGAAGTTGTTGCCGAAGGTGCCCGGCAAGTCAGCGTGCTCATTCGTTCACTGGTGGAGTTCGGTGCGCCACGTATCTCGCTGCTTGGTGGTCTGGCACCGCGTCTGGTTCAGTGGTTTTCACCTGACGGCGTGCATTTTCTTTCCCCGCCCGAAGGTGATGCGGTAGCCGGGGCACTGCTTTTGGCCCGTCGCGAAACACACGCACCGACAGAGCCGAGGCGACAGAGGAAGGTGCGCAGATATGCTGACTGAGCAGATAAGTCCGCGGTTCGTTGACCTCGATTCATGGTCCACCAGCGACATGATCGAAGCCATGTATGAAGGACAGCTCGCCGCTTGCGCAGCCGTAAGGCCCGCCCTGCCGGCGATAAATGCGGCCGTAGATGACGCGGTGCCGGCCCTCAAGCGCGGCGGTCGTTTGGTTTACGTAGGTGCTGGCACCTCCGGTCGCATCGCCATTCAGGACGGCGCAGAGCTTCGCCCGACGTATGATTGGCCAAGCGATCGTATCGTTTTCGTGATGGCTGGAGGAATGCAAGCGGTGCTGCAGAGCGTTGAAGGTGCCGAAGACAACGAAGAAAAAGGGGCACAAGCTATCGCCGACGCTGAAGTTAATGAACACGACGTTGTTATAGCTGTCGCAGCGAGCGGTACGACACCGTTCACTATCGGGGCCCTACGTTCCGCAGGAGCGAGGGGAGCCCTCTGCATTGCTCTGGCGAACAACCGAGGCGCGCCCCTTTTTGAACTAGCACACCATCGTATTTTGATAGAGACAGGCACGGAGGTGCTCGCAGGCTCAACGCGGATGCAAGCGGGAACAGCACAAAAGATCGTCCTAAATCTCTTTTCGACAGCCGTAATGGTTAAGCTGGGCCGCGTCTATCGGGGCCTGATGGTAAGCATGCGCGCAAGCAATGCAAAGCTTCTTCACCGGGCAGAGATCATCGTTAGCCAGATCGTGGGATGCGACGAGAATGATGCCGCCAAGTTCGTCAAACGCGCGGAGGGCGACGTCAAAATTGCCGTACTACTCGCTCTGGGATGGGAACAAACCGACGCCGTTGAGGCATTGCTCAAACACGAGGGCAATCTGAGAGCCGTTATCGACGGGTTGGCTCATGATCCCACATGACCTAGCGCAGACGGCAATGGCTCGAGAGATCCGGGAGATCCCGCTTACAACTGAGCGCCTTCTGGCAGAACATGATTTGGTCGCAACTGCCGCAAATCGCATCCGCCAATCCAACCCGCGCGTCGTTATCATTTCAGGCCGTGGCAGTTCCGGAAATGCAGGAACTTTTCTTCGCTATTTGTTTGAAACTCGGGCAGGCTTACTCGTTTCGACGTCCGCTCCCTCAGTCGTGACAGCCTACAAACAATCGATCGATATGCAGGATGCCCTTTTCATCGTCATATCACAATCCGGCCGGAGTCCCGATCTTGTGGCAGGAGCGCTATCGGCCAGAAAAAGTGGAGCACTAACGATTGCAATTGTAAACGATGTGACATCGCCCGTTGCCCTGGCCTGCGAATTGAAGCTGCCGATTGGTGCAGGCCTAGAGCGTTCAGTGGCGGCTACAAAATCTGTTGTACTGTCGATGGTCATAGGTGTTCAACTTATTGCGACACTTACCTCCGATCGTGGGTTGAGGGAAAAAATCGCACAGCTCCCGCAAAGGTTCAGTGACGCGCTTGCCTGCGATTGGTCAGCATGGAGCGGCAGCTTAGCAGCAGCACGCGCTTCGTTTGTAATTGGGCGCGGATTTGGATTGGGAGCGGCGCGCGAGATCGGGCTTAAGATCACCGAAACGATGCGGCTGCCGACACTCAGCTATAGCGCAGCAGAGGTAAGGCACGGTCCACTTGCATCGGCCAGTGCTGAGACTCCACTTCTCGTGTTGAGGCAAAACGACGGATCATCTGCGATGGTCGATGCTTTGATCGCTGATCTTCGTGCCAGAAAGCTGAATGTCTTTTCCGTAGGCGATCCAAGCGGAACACTTCCCTGGATAGGAAATGATGATCCCATTTGCGATGCGATTACGATGTTGTTGCCGGCCTATGCCACCATAGAACAGGCGGCGCGATATCGCGGTTTTGATCCAGACAATCCGCCAAATCTCACCAAGATAACAGAAACGCTGTGATCCTCGGGATGCCTCGGTTCGTGACCGCGGTCGGCACCCATATGGCAACGTGACGACGACGCAGGTTGTCAAGCCAACGAAGGAAAGCCTCCCCCGACCAACACCGGTGCGTCTTCATCGCTCACGACGATAGTAACGCTCCATCCTTCACTAGCCCATACCCGCGCCTTTGCAACTGCTATCAGCGAACTGTCTCTCTTCATCCTTATAGTTTCGCTTTCTCTTTCCGCCACGATTTCAAAGGCCATGTGAGTCATTCCCCATACGCTCTACACCGGATACGGTTGTCCGATCGTTTGGCTGCAATTCGCCGAGCCGGTGTCAATTTGGGGGCGCGGCTGGGATCGAAATCAGGCAGGCGATGTCGACCCGCTGCTTCCAATGCCTGCGCCATTTGACCGCGTCCCACACCACGCAGTGGCGATCGCGCCCGGTCTCTGACCCGCGCCTCCTCAAAACGGGAATATCTCCGAAATCAGGGCAAACTTTCGGGCGGAGACGGGTTATTTTCGGAAGTTACTCTCACCTCCGCACCTCGCTTTGCCCCAGAACCGGACATGAATTGACGGGGGCGCGATGCCCGTTTTGTGCGGTGGTCTCAGCTATTTGCGGACATAGCCAATTGGGCCTGTCACGTCTGGGCCTGTCACGTCCGGTCAGCGATTAAAAAGCAGACGTTGCCAAAGACCGCTTTATCGCTGGCCGTCGATGCACTCGCAGCCGACTGCAAGCATTTCGCTATTCACTATCAGTCGTCGGACTGACTCCATTTGCTGGTAGCCATTTTGAGGACCGCAAACCTCGACGCGATCAAAGGGACCTCCGAGAAGGCCAGGTCTAAAGGCGAGGGATCCAACCTGGACGGCTCAACAGGTATTCGACCATTCGCGGAGGAATGCTTAAAGCCTTGGCTATCTCGCGTTCATCCTTCGGCAGTCCCGCAAGGATCGATGTTTCACTCTTACTTCGGACCTTGAAAAGCCACTCTGGATCAACCACCACCGCGCGTCCTACCGCAACCAGATCAGCTCCCAATTTGATCGCCCCCTCGGCATCCATGCACGTCTTGATCCCGCCGCTTGCCATGACCGCACTGCGGCCCGCTATAACGCGGGCAAATTCCTTGATTGGGCTCTCTGCCGGGGTATTACTCTTCTCGACCGGACCATTATAGACAC
>Ga0209422_1000309_pt1 | contig 12022 bp, 9 predicted proteins | sample BlaSpr_A8_OM2_M3_FD_187983 | JGI IMG/M metagenome (GOLD analysis project Ga0209422, IMG submission 187983) | Forest soil microbial communities from Thunder Bay, Ontario, Canada - Black Spruce, Ontario site 2_A8_OM2_M3 (SPAdes) (version 2) | ecosystem: Environmental > Terrestrial > Soil > Boreal... | reverse complement strand
AGCAGGTGGGTTGCGAAAGAATGCCGCAGCGCATGCGGCGTCGCGCTGTCGGGCAGGCCCAGCGCGCCGCGCAGCCGTTCCATGGTGAGTTGAATGATACGCGGGCTGAGCTGGCCGCCGCGCGCGCCGACAAATATAGGTCCTTCCGGCGGCAGCGGATGCGGGCAGACCGCCACATAGTCCTGGATCAGCGTCAGCACGTTTTGCAGCACCGGCACCATGCGGGTCTTGTTGCCCTTGCCGGTCACGATCAGCACGTCGCCGGCGCCGGGCAGCGGCACGTCGCGGCGCTTGAGGCCGAGCGCCTCGGAGATGCGCAGGCCCGAGCCGTAGAGCAGCGCCATCACGGCGGCGTCGCGCGCCCAGATCCAGGGATCGCGGGTCTCGCCGGCGCGCTCGTCGGCGTCGGCCAGACGCTTTGCGGCTGCCATCGGGACCGGCTTCGGCAGGCTCTTGCCGACCTTGGGCGCCCGAATCGCGGAAAGCGCGCCGATCTTGCCCTTGCCTTCCCGTTCCAGGAAACGGCCGAACGAGCGCAAGCCCGCCAACGCCCGCATCAAGGAGCGTCCGCCGATATCCTCGGCCCGCCGCATCGCCATGAACGCCCTGACGTCGCTGGCCTCGAGCCTGGCAAAGCGCGCCAGCGTCACCCGCGCGCCCCAATGCTCGCAGAGAAATTCGAGGCACTGGCGGACGTCGCGGCAATAGGCTTCGAGCGTCTTCGGCGACAGTCTTCGCTCGCTGCGCAGATGTGCGAGCCAGCGCGTCATCTGCAGCGCGAGACCATCGTCGGCGCAGTCGAGTTCGATCGGTTGAATGGCGGGAGCTGGCTTTGTCATATGCTCCGGGGTGTTACGCTGATTCCCGGTGATTATATCGCATCGGTTTCGTTTACCCTTCGCTAATTGGCTGCGGCCGGCGGCCGGATACTGGTCCCGGCCCGCCGCTGGTCCTAAGTTAGGCGGGCCCTCGGCTCCTCAGTCTGATTCTCCAATGGACCATTCCACGCCCACCAGCACCTCATCCGCATCGACGCGTGTCGTCGACGTGCTGGTGCCGGTCGCGCTCAATCAGACCTATTCCTACCGGGTGCCGCGCGGCACGGAACTCAAGCCGGGCGACGTGGTCTGCGTGCCGCTCGGCCCGCGCGAGGTGGTCGCGGTAGTATGGGCCGAAAACCCCAATCCCGATCCGCGGCTGCACAATCGCCTCAAGGACGTCGGCGAAAAGCTCGACGTGCCGCCGCTGAAGGAGGAACTGCGCTCGCTGGTCGACTGGGTCGCCAACTATACGCTGTCGGCGCGCGGCATGGTGCTGCGGATGACCTTGCGGATGGGCGAGGACCTCGGCCCCGAGCGGGTGCGGATGGGCGTGCGCCTGGCAGGCCCGCCACCAAAGCGTTTGACGCCGGCGCGGCGGCGGCTGATCGAGGTGCTGTCGGACGGCTTGCTGCACGGCAAATCCGACGTGGCAAAGGAAGCCGGCGTCAGCACCGGGGTGATCGACGGCCTTGTCGACGAAGGCACGCTGACGACCGAGGCGATGCCCCGTGCACTGCCGCCGCCGGCGCCCGACCCTTCCTTCGCGATGCCTGATTTCTCACGCCAGCAGCGCACCGCGGTCGATGCGATGCGCGCGTTGGCGGCGAACGGCAGCTTTCATGTCGCGTTGCTCGATGGTGTCACCGGCTCGGGCAAGACCGAGGTGTATTTCGAGGCCATTGCGGAAATCATCCGCCGCGGCAAACAGTCGCTGATCCTGATGCCGGAGATCGCGCTGACCGGACAGTTTTTGGACCGCTTCGCGCGGCGTTTCGGCGTGCGGCCGCTGGAATGGCATTCCGAACTGACCCCGCGCACCCGGCAACGCAACTGGGCCGCGATCGCGGCCGGCGAAGCGCCGGTCGTGGTCGGCGCGCGCTCGGCGCTGTTTCTCCCCTACGCCAGTCTCGGGCTGATCGTGGTCGATGAAGAACACGACCAGGCCTACAAGCAGGACGAGGGCGCGCATTACCACGCCCGCGACATGGCTGTGGTACGCGCCCATATCGCGAAAATTCCGATCGTGCTGGCCTCCGCAACGCCGTCGGTCGAGACCGAGGTCAACGCGCGCAAGGGCCGCTATCAGCGCATCGTGTTGCCCTCGCGATTCGGCGGCCAGCACATGCCGCATATCGAGGCCATCGACCTGCGCCGCGAAGCGCCGCCGCGCGGCCGCTTCATTTCGCCGCGGCTCGCCGAGGAGATCAAGATCGCGGTCGAGCGGCGCGAGCAGGCGCTGTTGTTTCTCAACCGGCGCGGTTATGCACCGCTGACCTTATGCCGCGCCTGCGGGCATCGCTTTGCCTGCACCATCTGCGATGCCTGGCTGGTCGATCACCGGTTTCGCCAGCGGCTGGTCTGCCATCATTGCGGCTTCTCGATGCCGCGCCCGCATGTCTGCCCGCATTGTCAGGCCGAGGAATCGCTGGTCGCGGTCGGCCCCGGCGTCGAACGGCTGCAGGAGGAGGCCGCCGCGCTTTTTCCCGAGGCGCGCACCATGGTGCTGTCGAGCGACCTCATCACCTCGATCGAGACCATGCGCAGCGAGTTGAACGAAATAGCGGAAGGCCGCGTCGACATCATCATCGGCACCCAGCTCGTGGCCAAGGGCCACAATTTCCCGCGGCTCAATCTGGTCGGCGTGGTCGACGCGGATCTGGGTCTGGGCAATGGCGATCCGCGCGCCGCCGAGCGGACCTGGCAACTGCTCAACCAGGTGATCGGGCGCGCCGGCCGCGACCAGGGCCGCGGCGTCGGCTACCTGCAGACCCATCAGCCCGAACATCCCGTGATGAAGGCGCTGGTGGCCTGCGACCGCGAGGCGTTTTACGCCAGCGAGATCGAGGCGCGCGAGCGCGCGATCTATCCGCCATTCGGCCGGCTGGCGAGCCTGATCGTTTCGGCCGGTGACCGCCCCAGCGCAGAAGGCTTTGCGCGCAGCCTGGCGGCGATTGCGCCGATCGACGAGCGCATCAAAGTGCTGGGCCCGGCCGAAGCCCCGCTGGCGGTAATCAAGGGTCGCTATCGCTTCCGGCTCTTGATCAAATCGGCGCGCGCGGTCGACCTGTCGGAATATTTGCGCGAATGGCTCGCGGCGGCGCCGAAGACAAAAGGCAATCTCAAGCTCGAGGTCGATGTCGATCCGCAGAGCTTTTTGTAGTCCAAAAAGCATTCGTCATTCCGGGGCGCGCGTGAGCGCGAACCCGGAATCTCGAGATTCCGGGTTCGATGCCATCGGGCCGCGCTCTGCGCGGACCCGTTGGCATTGCCCCGGAATGACGACAAGGCAAAAAAAGCCTGCCGTCGTTTGCGACGGCAGGCTTTTGTTCGGCGTGCAGCAATTCGCTGCGGCCGTTACGCCACGCTACGCTTACCGAACGTTGATGGACGAAGGAGGCGTTCGAAACGCCGTTAGCCGATGACCTCGGCGGTCACCCGGCCCACGCCGGCGCTGGTCAGGCCGACGGCACGCGCAGCGGCGGTCGACAGGTCGAGCACCCGGCCGCGGACGAACGGACCGCGGTCATTGACGGTGACCACCACGCTGCGGCCGCCATGGGTGACCCTGAGCTTGGTGCCGAACGGCAGCGAGCGGTGGGCGCAGGTCATGGCGTTCTGATTGAAGCGCTGGCCCGACGCGGTCTGGCTGCCGGATTCGTTGCCATAGTAGGAGGCCATCCCCGAGAAGCTGCGCCCCGACCCCGAAGACGGGGCGATCGCGGCATTGGCGTCGCGCCACGAGCTGTTGGAAGAGCCCCGCGGCGAGTGGCTGGCCTGGTGGGAATGGTAGCCGTGATGATGGTAGCGGTGGGATTTCGCCGAGGCTTCGGTGGCACTGCCGCCAACCAGGAAAGTTGCGGCGAAAAGCGCTAGCGCCGTGCGTGACTGGGTTCCAGTTCCCAGTGCCGGGTTTTTGAGTTTCAGCATATATCTAGTCCCTCAGGTAGTATTGCCACATATGTGACAAGTGGAACCCCCGTCCCGTTTTGAGTGGTTGCCGTTTGGTGACCGAATAAGGCGTAAGAGGGGCAGTAGAGTTGTTTGTCCGCGACTGAAATATCTTGTGACCGAATTCAAATAATCCATAAATATTCCGTAATAGTTAATTTTAATAATCTGTTTACTAAGTATTACCTGGAAATACTGACGAGCCAAGTCATCGTCTGAGAAGACGAGGTTTCGCCAAGTAACGCGACCAAGGAATAGCTCGCCGATATCCACCGCTCCCGCCGCCGGCTCATGAAAGCCATGCATTGGCAGATGGAACGAAGCCCACGCCGCCTGACCGAACGGCGCGCCCGATTCGCTCGGTCGAGACTGAAAAAATTGAAGGGCAGACACGCCGGAAAAGTGCGTCCGCCATCGCGGCAAGGGGGCGTGCGACAAGGCAGCGCCTGGCGCCGCCGTCATGTTGCACCTGCGCTCTTGCTATGTTAGCAAAGCCGCGATTTTAACGATCCCGGTACCGCCCGTATCGGTCGAAAATCGAAGTCCCGCTTGAATTCCAAGGGCTTGGATCGCTAGGCGCCGCATCGTGGCGACGGTTTTTCCCTTGCGAGTTTGACAGCTAAAAAGAGCGCGCTTGTGGCTGCAGAAGATCCGTCGGTTTCGGGAGTGTCCGGTCGTTACGCAACGGCCTTGTTCGAACTGGCGCGCGATGAAAAATCGATCGACGCGGTCAAGGCCGACCTCGACAGCTTCGATGCCCTGCTGGCCGACAGCGCCGACCTGAAGCGGCTGGTGCGCAGTCCGGTTTTTTCGGCGGACGCGCAGTCCCGGGCGCTGGCCGCGGTGCTCGAAAAGGCCGGCATATCGGGCATTGCCGCGAATTTCCTGAAAGTCCTGACGGCCAACCGCCGGCTGTTCGCGGTCTCGGATGTCATCCGCGCCTTCCGCGCGCTGGTGGCCAAATTCAAGGGCGAGGCGACTGCCGACGTCACGGTGGCCGAAACCCTCAGCGACAGGAATCTCGACGCCCTGAAGACCGCGCTGAAGTCGGTGACCGGCAAGGACGTTGCGCTCAACGTGAAGGTCGATCCTTCGATCATCGGCGGCCTGGTGGTCAAGCTCGGCAGCCGCATGGTGGATAGTTCGCTTCGCACCAAACTCAATTCGATCAAGCACGCGATGAAAGAGGCAGGCTGATGGACATCCGCGCCGCGGAAATTTCCGCGATCCTCAAGGACCAGATCAAGAATTTCGGCCAGGAGGCTGAGGTTTCCGAAGTCGGACAGGTGTTGTCCGTCGGCGACGGCATCGCCCGCGTCTACGGCCTCGACAACGTCCAGGCCGGCGAGATGGTCGAGTTCGAGAACGGCACCCGCGGCATGGCGCTGAACCTCGAGACCGACAACGTCGGCATCGTGATCTTCGGCGCCGACCGCGAGATCAAGGAAGGCCAGACCGTCAAGCGCACCCGCGCCATCGTCGATGCGCCGGTCGGCAAGGGCCTGCTCGGCCGCGTCGTCGACGCGCTCGGCAATCCGATCGACGGCAAGGGCCCGATCCAGACCACCGAACGCAAGCGCGTCGACGTCAAGGCGCCCGGCATCATTCCGCGCAAATCGGTCAACGAGCCGATGGCGACCGGGTTGAAGGCGATCGACGCGCTGATCCCGATCGGCCGCGGCCAGCGTGAATTGATCATCGGCGACCGCCAGACCGGCAAGACCGCGATCGCGCTCGACACCATACTCAACCAGAAGCCGCTCAACGCCCAGACCGACGAGAAGATCAAGCTGTATTGCATCTACGTCGCGATCGGCCAGAAGCGCTCGACCGTAGCGCAATTCGTCAAGGTGCTGGAAGAGCAGGGCGCGCTGGAATATTCGATCATCGTCGCCGCCACCGCGTCCGATCCGGCGCCGATGCAATACATTGCGCCTTTCACCGGCTGCACCATGGGCGAATATTTCCGCGACAACGGCATGCACGCCGTGATCATCTATGACGATCTGTCGAAGCAGGCCGTCGCCTATCGCCAGATGTCGCTGCTGCTGCGCCGCCCGCCGGGCCGCGAGGCCTATCCGGGCGACGTGTTCTACCTGCATTCGCGCCTGCTCGAGCGCGCCGCCAAGCTCAATGACGAACATGGCTCGGGCTCGCTGACGGCGCTGCCGGTGATCGAAACCCAGGCCAACGACGTCTCGGCCTATATCCCGACCAACGTCATTTCGATCACCGACGGCCAGATCTACCTCGAGAGCGATCTGTTCTTCCAGGGCATCCGTCCGGCGCTGAACGTCGGCCTGTCGGTTTCGCGCGTCGGATCCTCGGCGCAGACCAAGGCGATGAAAAAAGTCGCCGGCAAGATCAAGGGCGAGCTGGCGCAGTACCGCGAAATGGCGGCGTTCGCGCAATTCGGTTCCGACCTCGATGCCTCGACCCAGCGCCTGCTGGCGCGCGGCTCGCGCCTGACCGAACTCCTGAAGCAGCCGCAATTCTCGCCGCTGAAGATGGAAGAGCAGGTCGCGACGATCTATGCCGGCGTCAACGGCTACCTGGATCCGATTCCGGTTGCCAAGGTGCGCGCGTTCGAGGACGGCCTGCTGTCGCTGCTGCGCGGCAAGCACATCGACATCCTCAATGCCATCCGCGATAGCCGCGATCTCTCCGACGATGTCGCCGGCAAGCTGAAGGCGGTGGTCGAGGGTTACGCCAAGAGCTTTGCTTGAGATGTCGGTTGCTCGATTTGCCATCACGGCCTGGCTCGGACGCCGGACCTGATGAAAGAGGGGTTAGCGGTCGGATCGAAGATCGGACCGCCGGGGTGAACTGAGAATGGCTTCACTGAAAGACATGCGGGTCCGCATCGCCTCCACCAAGGCGACGCAGAAGATCACCAAGGCCATGCAGATGGTGGCGGCCTCCAAGCTGCGCCGCGCGCAAAACGCCGCCGAGGCGGCGCGGCCCTACGCCGAAAAAATGGATGCGGTGATCTCCAACATTGCGACATCGGTTGCGGGTTCGCCCGGCGCGCCGGTTTTGCTGACCGGCACCGGCAAGGACCAGGTGCATCTGCTGCTGGTCTGCACCGGCGAGCGGGGCCTGTGCGGCGCGTTCAACTCGTCGATCGTGCGGCTCGCCCGCGAGCGCGCGCTGGTGCTGATGAATCAGGGCAAAGAGGTCAAATTCTTCTGCGTCGGCCGCAAGGGCTTCGAGCAGCTGCGCCGCACCTTCGAGAAACAAATCGTCGAAACCGTCGATCTGCGCTCGGTTCGTCAGCTCGGTTTTGTCAACGCCGAAGACATCGCCAGGAAGGTCATCGCCCGCTTCGAGGCCGGCGAATTCGACGTCTGCACACTGTTCTATTCGCGATTCAAGTCCGTGATCGCGCAGGTTCCGACCGCGCAGCAGATCATTCCGCTGGTCATGGAAGCCCAGCCTGCCAATGCGGGGCCGGCGACCGCTTACGAATACGAGCCGGAAGAAGACGAGATCCTGACCGGGCTTTTGCCGCGCAATCTGGCGGTGCAGGTCTTCCGTGCGCTTTTGGAAAACAACGCCTCGTTCTACGGCGCGCAGATGAGCGCTATGGATAATGCGACCCGCAACGCCGGCGACATGATCCGCAAGCAAACCCTGATGTACAACCGCACCCGCCAGGCGATGATCACCAAGGAGCTGATTGAAATCATCTCCGGCGCCGAGGCGCTCGGATAGCCGCAACGGTCGTTTGAGATAGAATTCGAAGGAGAGAGTTTCATGGCTACACCCGCCAACCAGACCGGACGCATTACGCAAGTCATCGGCGCCGTCGTCGACGTGCAGTTCGAAGGGCATCTGCCGGCCATTCTGAACGCGCTCGAGACCCAGAACGGCGGCAACCGCCTGGTGCTCGAAGTCGCGCAGCATCTCGGCGAATCCACGGTGCGAACCATCGCGATGGATACGGCGGAAGGCCTGGTTCGCGGTCAGGAAGTCGGCGACACCGGCAACCCGATCATGGTGCCGGTCGGTGCAGGAACGCTCGGCCGCATCATGAACGTGATCGGTGAGCCGGTCGATGAAGCCGGGCCGATCAAGTCGGAGGGCAACCGCGCCATCCATCAACCGGCGCCGGCCTACACCGAGCAATCGACCGAATCGGAAATTCTCGTCACCGGGATCAAGGTCGTCGATCTGCTGGCGCCTTACGCCAAGGGCGGCAAGATTGGCCTGTTCGGCGGCGCCGGCGTCGGCAAGACCGTGCTGATTCAGGAATTGATCAACAACGTCGCCAAGGCGCATGGCGGTTATTCGGTGTTCGCCGGCGTCGGCGAGCGCACCCGCGAAGGCAACGACCTGTATCACGAGTTCATCGAATCCGGCGTCAACAAGAAGGGCGGCGGCGAAGGCTCGAAGTGCGCGCTGGTGTACGGCCAGATGAACGAGCCGCCCGGCGCCCGTGCCCGGGTCGGCCTCACCGGCCTGACCGTCGCCGAACATTTCCGCGATCAGGGCCAGGACGTGCTGTTCTTCGTCGACAACATCTTCCGTTTCACCCAGGCCGGCTCCGAAGTGTCGGCGCTGCTCGGTCGTATCCCCTCGGCCGTGGGGTATCAGCCGACTCTTGCCACCGACATGGGCGCGATGCAGGAGCGCATCACCACCACCAACAAGGGTTCGATCACGTCGATTCAGGCGATTTACGTCCCGGCGGACGACTACACCGATCCGGCGCCGGCGACGACGTTTGCCCATCTCGATGCAACCACCAACCTCGATCGCGCGATCTCGGAGAAGGGGATTTATCCGGCGGTCAACCCGCTGGATTCGACATCGCGGATGCTGTCGCCGCTGATCGTCGGCGAAGAGCATTATACGACCGCGCGCATGGTTCAGCAGATACTGCAGAAATACAAGTCGCTGCAGGACATCATCGCCATTCTCGGCATGGACGAATTGTCGGAAGAGGACAAGATCGCCGTTGCCCGCGCCCGCAAGATCGAGCGCTTCCTGTCGCAGCCGTTCTTCGTGGCCGAGGTCTTCACCGGCTCGCCGGGCAAATTCGTCGAGCTCGCCGACACCATCAAGGGTTTCCGCGGGCTATGCGAAGGCAAGTACGACCACCTGCCCGAACAGGCCTTCTACATGGTCGGCACCATCGAAGAGGCGGTCGAAAAGGGCAAGAAGCTGGCCGCGGAAGCCGCTTGAGGGCGAATGGCGAATAGGGAGTAGCGAATAGTTACGCTCTGCTTCTTCCTTCGCCACTCGCTATTCGCCACTCGCTATTCGCAAGGTTCACCATGGCCACCTTCCACTTCGATCTCGTCTCGCCCGAAAAGCTCGCCTTCACCGGCGACGTCGATCAGGTCGATGTTCCCGGCGTCGAGGGCGATTTCGGCGTGCTCGCCGGACATGCCCCGGTGGTGGCCGCGATCCGGCCGGGGATCCTGACCGTCACCACCGGCGGCACGCATCAGAAGATCATCGTGCTCGGCGGGCTTGCCGAAGTGTCCGACAAGGGTCTCACGGTGCTGGCCGACGTCGCCACCTCGCTGGAGGAACTCGATCGAGCCAAATTCGCCGACAAGATTTCCGAGATGGAGGCCAAGCTCGCCGAGAAGGACGGCTCCGAGCTCGACCGCGCGATCGAGCGGCTCGATCACTTCAAGAGCATCCAAAACCAGCTCAATTCGACGGCGCTGCATTAAGGCGAGTGCGGCTCGCCGGGCACTCTGAACAATCAATAAACCCGGTATACCCGCAGGCGTAACCAGCGCCGAAAGCCGGTTGCGCCTTGGAACTTCTGGCGGCATTCTCGGCCACCGATTGCTGTCCGGGGCTGCCGTCATGAAACGCAAGATCGCGGCGATTTTCGCGGCCGATATTGCCGGCTATTCGAGGCTGGTCGCCGAGGACGAAGAGGAAACGCTGCGGCGGCTTGCCTCCTATCGCTCGGTCACCGACGATTTCATCGCCAGGGCCGGCGGACGCATTTTCAACACCGCGGGCGACGCCGTGCTGGCGGAATTTCCCAGCGCCGTCGAAGCGGTGCGTTGCGCGATCGATATCCAGGAAAGCCTGCGCACCCGCAATATGGCGTATCCGCCGAGCCGCCACATGAGCTTTCGCATCGGCATCACCATCGGCGACGTGGTCGAGCGCGATGGCGACCTGCTCGGCGACGGCGTCAACATCGCCGCAAGGCTGGAAGGGTTGGCCGAAATCGGCGGCATCTGCATTTCGCGCGCGGTGCACGAGCAGGTCGCCAACAAGCTGTCGGTGCAGTTCGCCGACATCGGCGCGCAGGAGGTGAAGAACATTCCGACCCCGGTGCACGCCTACATGGTGGCGATGCGGCGCGAGGACGGCAGCTATTCGATGCCGCAGGTGAAGAAGCCGGCCGCCAAAAGCACCGGAACTCCAAACTGGGTTTGGCCGCTGGTGGTGGCGGTGATTTGTCTCGTCGCCATCGGCGTCACGGGCTTCCTGTATTTCACCAAGATCGAGCTGACGGCCGGTCCCAAGGAAACGTCGAAGCAGACCTCGACGGCCAGCAACAATGCGGCTCCGGCGCCCTCGCCAACCCGGGTTCCGGCTACGGCGCCGACATTGGCGGCACCTGCGGCTCCGCCACCACCGCCCTCATCGCCGCCGATCCCGTCGCGCGAAAGGTTTGCCGCCGAGACCGTGCCCTTCATTCCCGATCGCGCGCGTGCGGCGCTGGCGAGGGAGTATGCGCCGGCGCCGGACTACAAGGCCTTCGCGCTGAACGCCAACGGCACCAACACCTTCGTCACCGGGCGGCAGGATGAAGAGACCGCGAAGAACGCCGCCCTCGAGCAATGCCAGAAAGCGTCGGACGCCACACCGTCGCCGCGCAAATGCGAACTTTACGCCGTCGGCAACACCATGGTCTACCCGCACGGCCGCCCGCCGGTGCCGCCGACACCGTGGATCAAACGCGATCCGTCGACCGAGCGGCCGTTCGCGTCCAGGGAGGTACCGATCGTGCGCGACCCCGGCAAGGCCCGGATCGAGACCACTTATCCGCCGGGCCCCAGGAGCAAGACCCTTGCGATTGGACCTGGCGGGGCATTCTTCTTCAATTTCGGCGCCGGCAACACCGAAGAATCGGCGCGGCGAATTCTGGAAACCTGCGGCGCCGTGATCGGCGTCGCCTGCATGATCGTGGCCGCCGACGACGTCTTCGTGGTGCCGGTGCCGGCCACCCTGAAAGCCATCGGCTTCTTCCGGCCCGACCGCAATCCCTCCATCGCGATGGATGCGCGCGACGAGGTGGCGCGCAAACTCGCCGATGCGCCAGGCGGATGGAACGCGGTCGCCGTCGGCACGTCGGGGCGCCCAGGACTGGGGCTCAAGGCTTTGAGCGAACAGCACGCGGTCAACGAGGCGCTCGGCAACTGCGTCAAGCATGACAGCGATTGCCACGTCATCGCGATCGGCCCGTTCGCGGTCGGACCGAACTAGACTAGGGCCTGTCGTCATTTGAGCCAAGCGAGTGCGCAGACCAAGTGTAGTCCGGCCAGGAAGTTGCGCGCGGTTTTTTCGTAGCGTGTTGCGATACCTCGATAGTGCTTGATTGTGTTGAAGAATCGCTCGACGAGATTGCGCTCGGCGTAGAGCGCGAAGTCGCAGGCCCGTTTGATCTTGCGGGTTGATTTTGGCGGGATGACAACCTTGATGGCGCGCACCTTGAGACTGGTGATGAAGCTGTCGGCATCATATCCCTTGTCGCCGAGAAGGGCTTCGGGCTCGACCTGGGCCGCCAACGATTCCGCCTGGGTGATGTCATGAGCGTTGCCAGCGGTGAGGCTGAGCGCCAAGGGATTGCCAAGGGCGTCGACGATCACGTGGATTTTCGTCGTGAGACCGCCGCGGGAGCGGCCGATGGCTTGGTCGTGGCCCCCTTTTTACGAGCCCCGGCACTGTGCTGATGCGCCCTGACAATGGTGGCGTCGATCATCGCGTATTCGTTATCCGGATCATCGGCCAAGGTCTTGAAAAGACTCTCCCAAACCCCGCTCGCGGCCCAG
>Ga0209422_1000308_pt1 | contig 12043 bp, 9 predicted proteins | sample BlaSpr_A8_OM2_M3_FD_187983 | JGI IMG/M metagenome (GOLD analysis project Ga0209422, IMG submission 187983) | Forest soil microbial communities from Thunder Bay, Ontario, Canada - Black Spruce, Ontario site 2_A8_OM2_M3 (SPAdes) (version 2) | ecosystem: Environmental > Terrestrial > Soil > Boreal... | reverse complement strand
CCATGGTGGCCGAAGTGCCGAAGAAGAATTCGGGCGGCGCCGGCATGCCTCCGGGCGGCGGCATGGGCGGCATGGGTGGTATGGATTTCTAAGTCCAACTGTCCGGAGCTCAAAAATAGGCAAGGCCCGGCAGCAATGCCGGGCCTTTTTGCTTTGGTCCCAACAACTAGCGCATTTTCCGGCTAAATGGAATCCAGTTATCCGCGCAACAAGCGATCAGGCCGGACCTTTATGCAGATGGCTACGCATAACGGTCCGGTTTTTTCATTGAACGAACAGACCTTCGCTAAAAATATCGCCACCGATCCAATCTGAGAATCCTGTGCGACCTACGTCCGCTTCGGGTCCAAAAACAGACCTCAAGCGTCGAAGGCTCGATGTCCGCTCGTCCCTCGATTCTGTTGCAAAACTCATTGGATCTCGATTGCGAGGCTCGTTTTGAGCTCTGGCGGTTCGTTGGTCGCGCTCCCGATGTGGGAGCTGCGCTGTCCATTGACGCCGTCAACGCTTGACGCGACGTCGGAGCGGACCATATCACGAGCTTCCGCACAAGCATCGACCTCTGCGGTGAGTCTCTCCGACATTTTCACAGCACTGATGGCATCGCGGCCCTGCCCGGACGGATCATGTTGCCGGGATTCCTTTTAGTGAAATCTGGCACGTCTCAAATCCGCCAGCTGACGAGCTAACCCTGCCCGGCATGGGTATTTGGTCGCTTTTCGTCCGAGGTGGTTTGACCTCGATCAATAGCGGTTCTCGCTCGTTCTAACGCGGCGGCTTCCGTGCGCTGCCACCTCGCAACCTCTCAGCAAACCAAAAGAGAAAAATCGCAAAAAACGAGAGGCAGAATACCTCGGCGCTCAGTAGAAAAGCTTGCCCGGCATTTGTCATGATGGCTTCCTCCAAACGGTTGCTGATCCCCTATTTTTGTCGTTCTGGGATTAATCTCCGTTGGCGTCCGAATACCTGCTCCTGGAGACATCCCTTAGATTAGATATCTGAGATATCATTTATTGACATTATAACATCATTAATTAGGATGCAAGAATGATGTTTGATATGCACCAGAATTTCAACGCGCGGACCGGCCGATGATCACCGCAGCTCAACTGCGCGCCGCCAGGGTGCTGCTCGGCGTGGATCAACGTCAGCTCGCCGAACTTTCGGGGCTTTCGGTGCCAACCATCCAGCGCATGGAAGCGAGTGAGACGATGGTTCGGGGCAATGTCGATTCGCTGGTGAAGCTGATTACAGCTCTCGAGGCCGCCGGCATTGAGTTGATTGACGAAGGCGCGGCCAGCAGCGCCGAAGGGCGCGGGGTGCGGCTGAAAATCAATTCCGGATCAGCAAAGACCTATTTGGACAATCAGATAGAAAACAAAGCATCAAGCGGAACGAGGAGGCGCACGTAATGTCGTCCGTCGTTTTGCAAATGGTGTGTGTCGCTGGATTGCTTGGATTGGCAATTCTGGCGATAGTTCTGAGCCGCTCAAAGATCTCCACGGCCGTCATCTACAGCGCGACGTTGGCCGTGTCCGCGATTGCATTGATCGGGTCCATCCGGTGGCTGCTTGGCGATACGGCAAACGCCACCGATCTGATGCTGCCGATCGGATTACCGTGGCTTGGCGCCCATTTCCGCCTTGATGCATTGGCTTCGTTCTTCCTTATGGTCGTCAATCTGGGGGGAGCGACAGCAAGCCTTTACGGTCTCGGCTACGGCCACCACGAGCCGGCGCCGCACCGCGTACTGCCCTTCTTCCCAGCCTTTTTGGCCGGCATGAATCTTGTGGTGCTGGCGGATGACGCGTTTTCCTATTTGCTGTGCTGGGAATTCATGTCGCTCGCTTCCTGGGCGTTGGTCATGGCGCACCACCGTGAGACGGGCAACGCGAAGGCCGGCTACATCTATCTCGTGATGGCAAGCTTCGGCACACTTGCGTTGCTGCTGGCCTTCGGCCTGCTGGCGGGACCGGCAGGAGACTACGGCTTTGCGGCCATTCGCGCTGCCCAGCATACGCCGTACGCGGCTGCGTTGGTGTTGATCCTGATGTTGCTCGGAGCCGGTTCAAAGGCCGGCCTTGTGCCGTTGCATGTTTGGCTGCCGCTCGCGCATCCAGCGGCTCCCAGCCACGTTTCGGCGCTGATGAGCGGCGTCATGACCAAGGTCGCGATCTACGGTTTCATTCGCGTCGTATTCGATCTGCTGGGACAACCGACCTTGTCGGCGAGTGTGATCGTGCTTTTCCTTGGCGGCGTCACCGCTGTTATGGGGATTCTGTATGCGATGATGGAAAATGATATTAAGCGCCTGCTCGCCTACAGTACGATCGAAAACGTCGGCGTCATCTTCGTTAGTCTCGGCCTTGCACTGGCTTTTCAAGCCAATGGCCTGAGGCTGGCGGCGGCGCTCGCCTTCACGGCCGCGCTATTTCATGTGCTCAACCACTCGTTCTTCAAGAGTCTACTGTTTTTCGGCGCCGGCGCCGTCCTGACGGCGACGGGAGAGCGAGACATGGACAAATTGGGCGGCCTCATCCACCGGATGCCGTTCACCAGCTTCGCCTTTCTCGTCGGCTGCGTCGCAATCTCGGCGCTTCCGCCATTCAACGGCTTCGTTTCGGAATGGCTCATCTTCCAGGCGGTGTTGCAAAGTCCGGAGTTACCGCAATGGGCGCTGAAGATAATGGTGCCTGCAGTCGGGGCGATGCTGGCCCTGGCTGCAGCGTTGGCAGCTGCGTGTTTCGTCAAGGCTTACGGCGTGACTTTTCTCGGACGACCGCGCGGCCCGGCGGCGGAAACCGCACACGAAGTCGACCGATACTCGCTTTCTGCAATGTTCATCCTTGCCGCGCTGTGCTTGCTGGCCGGAATCCTGCCAGGACTGGTGATCGATGCGCTTTCGCCGATCACGATTGCGATCCTCGATAGCCGCATGCCGATACAGGCCAATGAGCCCTGGCTCTCGATCGTGCCGATCGCGGAGAGCCGCAGTTCATACAACGGATTGCTCGTGATGGTGTTCATCACGCTATCCGCTTCGCTTGCCGTCTTCTTTATTCATCGCTTCGCCTCTCATGCGCTGCGACGGGGACCAGCCTGGGGCTGCGGTTTTTCCGATTCCACCCCGGCGGCGCAGTATTCGGCCGAGAGCTTTGCGCAACCGATCCGCCGCGTCTTCGGCACGCTGGTGTTTCACGCCCGCGATCATGTCGAGATGCCGGCTCCGGGGGATACCCAGCCGGCCCGGCTCAGGATCGAACTGCATGACCTGATCTGGGAGGGAATGTACGCGCCGATTGCCGGTGCGATTGGCTTTGCCGCCGATCGGCTCAATTACCTGCAATTCCTGACCATCCGGCGCTATCTCAGCCTGGTTTTCGCCACCCTCGTCACGCTGCTGCTGGTGCTTGCGATATGGTCGTGATCTCGGACATCCTTGTGCAGGGCGTGCAGATGCTGCTGGTGCTGCTGCTCGCCCCGCTGCTGACCGGCTTCGTGCGCAAGATCAAGGCCCGGCTGCTGCGCCGCCGGGGAGCTTCGGTTTTTCAACCGTATCGCGATCTCTTGCGGTTGCTCCGCAAGGAAGTGGTGCTGGCCGAAAACGCGTCATGGCTGTTCCGCGTCACGCCCTATGTGACCTTTGCCGCGATCTGGGTCGCCGCCGCCCTGGTGCCGACTTTCGCGACAGGCCTGCTGTTCAACTGGACGGCTGACCTGATTGCCATCGTTGCCCTGCTGGGAAGTGCACGCTTCTTCCTGGCGCTTGCCGGGATGGACGTCGGCACCAGTTTCGGTGGCATTGGCTCCAGCCGCGAAGTCATGATCGCGGCGCTAGCGGAGCCGGCGATGCTCCTGATTGTCTTTTGCATGGCGCTTGTTGCCGGCTCGACCCAACTTTCGACCGTCGCAAACTTCATGGCGTCATCCTACGTCGGCTTGCGGGTTTCGCTGGGAATGGCGGTAATCGCGCTCATCATGGTGGCGCTCGCGGAGAACGCGCGAATTCCGGTCGACAATCCGGCCACGCATCTGGAGCTCACCATGGTGCATGAGGCGATGGTTCTTGAATATTCGGGTCGCCATCTTGCGATGATCGAATTTGGCGCCTTTCTCAAGCTGCTGCTCTATATCTCGCTGATCGCCTGCGTGTTCTTGCCCTGGAAGATAGCTGTCTTCGGAACCGGACCGTTGTCATACGCCGTCGGCGCGGGTGCTTACCTCGTCAAGCTTGCGGCTGCCGGCTTTTTCCTCGCGCTGTTCGAGACCGCCACGGCGAAAATGAGAGTTTTCCGCATTCCGCAGTTTCTCGGTGCCGCGCTCATGCTGGGCTTGCTCGGGACGCTGCTGCTGTTCGTGTCGAGGAGTTTCTGATGCAGATGCACAGCCTCTCCTTCGACATCTCGCATACGCTCGCGGGCGGACTCGTCCTGATCAGCTTCATGATGCTTTACCAGGACCGGCTTTATTCACTGCTCAACGTCTTCGCGCTCCATGCTTTGGTGCTCGCCCTTTCGGTCGCCTGGCAAGCCTTCATCCAGGACGCGCCCCATCTTTATGTGACCGCGGCAATCGCGCTTGTGTTCAAGGCGATCGTCATCCCGGTGGCGCTCCACCGCATCGTCAAGCAGCTCGGGATTCACCGGGACATTGAGTCGGCCGTGGGAATCGGCCCGACCATGCTGGCCGGGATGGGGCTGGTCGCCCTCTCGATGGTGCTGATGCTGCGGGTCACAGCGGAGGCCGACCCCTTGGCGCGCGAGGATCTCGCCTTCGCGCTGTCGGTCGTGCTGCTCGGACTACTGGTCATGGTGACCCGCCGCAACGCCGTTAGTCAGGTCGTCGGGTTCATGTCGCTCGAAAACGGACTGGTGCTGGCGGCTACCGGCGCCAAAGGTATGCCGCTCGTGGTCGAGATCAGCGTCGCCTTCTCCATCCTGATCGCTTTCATCGTCATCGGCATCTTCCTGTTCCGGATTCGTGAACGCTTCGATTCCGTTGATGTCTCCGCGCTCGACGATTTTCGGGGCGAGCGGCGATGAACCTGCCTTCCTTCGATCCTGTAGCTGCCGTCCTGCTGATTCCGATCGGCTCAGCCGCGTTGCTGGCGGTGCTGCCGGGCTACCGGCTGACGGCGCGATTGAACGTCGTTGCGAGCCTGGCGACATTTCTTTCGGCGCTTTCGCTGTTCGTAATCGAACGTCCGCCGCCTGCACCGTATGTGCTGGTCGACGACCTGAACATAGTCTTCATCGTGCTCAATAGCTTCGTGGGTTTCACGACCAGCATCTTCAGCGCGAGCTACATCGCGCACGAACTTGAGACCGGCCGGCTGACGCCGGCCTACCTGCGTTTCTACCACGCGATGTATCAAACCATGATGTTCGGTATGAATCTCGCCTTCGTGTCGAACAATATCGGTTTGATGTGGGTCGCGGTTGAAATCGCGACCCTGACCACGGTGCTGATGGTCGGCATCTATCGCACGCATGCCGCGCTGGAAGCGGCGTGGAAATATTTTATTCTCGGCAGCGTCGGCATAGCGCTCGCCTTGTTCGGTACCATCTTGGTCTACATGGCGGCGCGTCCGGTGGTGGGTGAAGGCCAGGACGCCATGGTCTGGACGGTGCTGATTGAACATGCTGACAAGTTCGATCCCGCTCTTCTCAACGTCGCCTTCATATTCCTGTTTCTCGGCTACGGGACCAAGGTCGGACTTGCGCCGCTGCATGCCTGGCTGCCCGACGCGCACGCTGAAGGTCCCACCCCGATATCGGCCGTGCTGTCGGGCCTGCTCCTGAACGTCGCGCTCTTTGCGCTGTTGCGCTTCAAGATATTGCTCGCCGCCAATCCGCACGCGATCGCTCCCGGCCCGCTGATGGTGACGATGGGCCTGATTTCGCTGGTGTTCGCGGCGTTCATGCTGTACCGCCGCCGCGACATCAAGCGCCTGTTCGCCTATTCCTCGATCGAACACATGGGCATCATTGTCTTTGCGTTCGGCATGGGCGGCCCGCTTGCCAATTTCGCTGGGCTTCTGCACATGGTGATGCACAGTCTGACCAAGTCGGCGATCTTCTATGCTGTCGGGCATATTTCGCAGATCAAGGGCACGCAGCGGATCAACAAGATCCGGGGCTTGACGGTGACCCATCCTGCGCTTGGCTGGGGCCTGGTGGTGGGCGTCGTCGCGATCGCCGGATTGCCGCCGCTCGGCATCTTCATGAGCGAATTTCTGGTCGTAAGCTCCACCTTTGCGCGGCAGCCCCTGCTCGCGATCGTGCTGGTGTTCGGGATCCTGCTGGCCTTTGGCGCATTGCTGTTACGGCTGACAAGCGTCGCATTCGGCGAACCCCGCGGCAGCACGGGGTCAGCCGAGGCTTCCTATGTGCCGATGTTTGCGCATCTCTCACTGGTTTTGATCGCGGGAATCTATCTTCCCGCGCCGTTCGTGGTCTGGTTCCAACATGTCGCTCGCCTCCTTGGATAGTCTTGGGATGAACAGGAAATGCCGTCGCTGATCGATCTCATGCTGGAGGGCCGCGGGGTCCGGCAACACCGGCCATGGCCGCGAGCCATGGTCGATGCGCAGCTGTGGAAATTTGCCGCAAGCGAATTGGGACAGGGACGCTGGAGCCTGCTCGACTTTTGGGGCGAACCCGCAACGGTGCACATGGCGATCATGGACGAGCATACAGCGGAGATTGTTGTCGTCAGCCTCGACTGCCCCGACCGCAATTATCCGTCCGTCGGCAAGCATCATCCGCCGGCACTTCGCTTGGAGCGCACCATCAACGACCTGTTCGGATTATCAGCGGAAGGCCTACCCGACACCCGCCCGTGGCTCGATCATGATCGTTGGGGCGTACATTTCCCGTTGGGAAATCGTGTTGACGGCTCGTCGAGGGCAGTGCCCTATCGCTTCCTGCCGGCCGAAGGCGACGGCCTGCATCAGATTGCGGTCGGTCCCGTGCATGCGGGAATCATCGAGCCCGGGCATTTCCGGTTTACCGCAAGCGGGGAGACCGTGGTCCGGTTGGAACAGCGGCTGGGATACACCCACAAGGGCATCGAAGGGCTGATGACCGGAGAAAGTCTTGAGCGGGCGGTCGAACTCGCCGGACGCGTATCAGGCGACAGCACGGTTGCTTATGCCTACGCGTTTTCGAGGGCCGCTGAGGCGGCGCTGGAACTTGTCGTGCCTGACCGCGCGGTCTGGCTGCGGGCGCTGCTTGCGGAACTCGAGCGGCTTGCCAACCATCTCGGCGACATCGGGGGGATCTGCAACGACGCCTCCTTCACACTGATTCACGCGCATTGCAGCGTGTTGCGAGAGAGCGTCCTGCGCGCCTCCAATACCGCATTCGGCCATCGATTGATGCGGGATGTCATTATACCCGGTGGCGTGAACCACGAGCTTGACGATGAAGGCAGAGAAATCATCCGGACGACCCTGGACAACATCCGTCTGCGGTTTCCTGCCTTGGTCGATTTATACGACAACACCGCTTCGCTGCAGGATCGAACCGTCGATACGGGTGTGCTCAAGCCTGCGTTGGCCAGACAATATGCCGCCGGAGGCTTCATTGGGCGCGGCTCAGGTCGATCCTTCGATGCGCGCCGAACCCTTGCCCATCCGCCGTATGACAGTTTGCGCTTTGAGGTACCGGTCCTGACCGAGGGTGACGTCAATGCGCGGGTCTGGATCCGAGTGCGCGAGGTTGAGCAGTCCCTTTCACTGATCGACCAGATATTGGGCCGGCTTCCCGAAGGCCCGTTGAGCACGGATGCGAAGCTTCGGCCGGAGGCGCGGGAAGGCATGGCGATCGTCGAGGGATTTCGCGGCGATGTTCTGGTTTGGCTCCGCTTGCGCGATGGCCGGATCGAACGCTGCCGTCTGCGCGACCCATCGTGGTTTCAATGGCCGCTGCTGGAGGCTGCAATCGAGAACAATATCGTTGCGGATTTTCCGCTCTGCAACAAGTCGTTCAACTGTTCCTATTCGGGCCAGGATCTCTAGGATCTCACCACGATGCGCAAGCTGCTTTTTGAAAGCCTGTTTCGCCAGCCGTTCACCGAGCAGGCGCCGTCCCCGGACGATGCCGCGATGGCCGAACTTGCAGCAGCCGTCGGGCACGCCGCGCGGCGCCGGCTCGGCCGAAGTCTGTCGATACGCGAGGTCGACGCCGGCTCTTGCAATGGATGCGAGCTCGAAATCCACGCATTGAACAATGCCTACTACGACGTCGAACGCTTCGGCCTCCGGTTCGTTGCCTCGCCGCGCCATGCCGATGTCTTGATGGTGACCGGGCCTGTGACCAGGAATATGCGCGACGCGCTGGAGCGCACTTATCATGCGACGCCCAATCCCAAATGGGTGGTTGCGATCGGAGATTGCGCCCGCGATGGAGGGTGTTTCGCCGGGAGCTACGCGGTCGTTGGAGGTGTTTCCGAGGTGATCCCGGTCGATCTCCACATTCCCGGCTGTCCTCCCTCCCCAATGGCCATGCTTGGAGGAGTCCTTGCTCTGCTCGAACGGGTGGACGCAGGCGCCGTCCTGCCTTGAAAGTCCGAGCGATGCTGCGGTTGTTCCAGGCAGGAGTAACAGCGGCATGCCTGCAATTCCTAGCGATATTGTTGGCAACTCCGCTCATTCTTTCTTACGCGCAGCACAGAATTGAAAATCTGCAGGTGCCTGCAGATGACCCAGCAGTTCAGTCCCTGATTCCTCTCTTGCAACTGATTTATCTTGTTACGGCCGTGGGAGTGGCGGCGACAAGGCACCGATTCGTTGATTTGACCGCCGGGCGTATCCGTCGGGCATCCCGCCTGATGAACCATTCAGACCCTGACCGCGCGGCGAATACCCTGATGATCTCGCTGTGGTTCGCAGCCATGGGATTTGCTGCGGTAACTCTCAGTTCGCCGCCCTCCTTCCTGACGGCACAAGGCTGGCATCTCGGGCTTTTCGACGCCGCACCGATTATATGGTCGGGAATAATGAGCCTTGGGGTGGCGAGCTTCGGTGCGAATACTCAAGCCGCCGCGCTCAAGCAGTAGAAGCATGAATCGTCCCGAACGGGCCCCGCCGACCCATTACCGCGACAACTATGCATTCATCGAGCCCGCTCCGAGGTTCGCGAGGAAGACAGCTTTGGTTGGCGGATAGTCTTCATCTTTGGCTTCATGACATGCTCCCTGAGGCGCACACCTCGACCTCCGGCTGGACTCGTAACTCCCGGATTGATTAACTCGATCCCCGCATTCTCAAGAGCGGAAACCAGCTTCATGAGAGAGTCGACGTTGGCTCGGATGACGCCGTCACTGGCTTCCATGCGTTGAATCGTTGGAACTGAAAGATCTGCCAGGTCGGCCATTTGCCGCTGATCGATGTTCAGGAGCGCGCGAGCGGCCCTGAGTTGATTGGCGGTAATCATGAATGACGTTTCTCCCATTCCGGGCGAAACATGCTTATACCGTATGAATTACCGCTTCAAGCATCAATTCACAGGCACTGCATATCAAATAGGGTTTTTAGCTGCTGCCGCGCAAATCGTTTGTCAGGATTCAGCTAAGTCCGTTTTCATATCAATTAAAAAAAGCCACCTTACTCTTCGCTTCCTGACGCAAGCGGACGTCCATTCCAGAACCGCCCATTACGCGAATCGCGCGATTGCATCCGTTAGGTCGGGTGCCCGAGCGACTCCAAGCTTTCGGCTTAGAATCTTCTAATAGACACAATGGGATACGTATTGAATTTTACTGATCATGGGTTATTTAGTAGGCGGTCATCCGTCCTGAGCGGAAAGACCTTTCGTTTCACTGCGGCGATGCGTCCGCATACTCAGGGTTGTCTCATGCCCAACAGAATTCATACTTCGGGTGCGAACATACGCCCTCGTCAGCTGATCGAGTGCATCGAAGATCTGCAGACATTAAAAGCAAAAATGTCGCCGCAACCCGACAAAGTTCTCAAACACGAATTTCGTCGGAAGTATCCCAGCCTTCGGCTTCGCGAACTTGACGCGGCTTTTGCAGTCGTTTTTGACCGAAGGCCTGGCCGACCGAAAAAATATCCGCCGAATTGTTGAACGTGATTGCTAAGGCCGTCTCTGCTATCAAGAATTCATCCGGTTCCTGAGCGGATGAAGCAGCGCAGGGAATTGCGGGCGAGATACGCCCTTTAGTTATTGATGATCAGGCGCCTGCCGCAACCGAAGCAAAATTTGAATTGCTGATGGCGCGGGTAGCTCTTTTGGAAGCGGCGCTTTCAGCTCCAAAGACCGTCGCCGAACCTCCGATCGGGCCAGGACACAATCGCGGGCCCGATCTTGAGTTTGACGCCGCAGTTGATGAAACTGAAATTCGCAGGATTGTCGCTCTCTTGAAGGAACAACGTGCAACTGAGCCCGTCGATCGACCGAAGCTGTCGGAAATCGCGAAGGTCATTGATCCAGCGAACAATAAATGGCGGGAGCGCCTTGATGAATTTGCAAAGAGCACGCTGAAAGGAGCGGGCGAGGAGGTCGGCAAGCGGTTGATACAAGCGCCTTGGTGGATAGCGGTCTACAGTCAGCTCGATTCAGTCGCTCATGCCTTGATTGCTTGGTTAGGCGCTCTCCCACCCTTCTAAGTGCGCACAGACGCTACCCCGTCCAATTCGGCCAGCAACCATCATCCTCGTGGGATGCAGTCCGGTGCTGGCAGCCGCCGTCGAGCAGCGCGTGGCCGACGTCTTTATATACGGCGTGCGGTCCGTAGAGCCGGATGCCGCCTCGTCTCCAACTAACCGATCTTCCTAAAATACTAAAATCCGCAACTCGCTAATCGTCACCGTCCCCGAGCGATATCATCTCTGTTCTTCCACGATCACTTTGCGGCCTCTCGTGAAAAGCACAAAGAGGCCAAGCACGATACTGCCGCAAGTCCAAATCGAGATAATGAAGCCAGTCCCCAAAGTTGTTCCTATAGCGGCCCCGGCTCGACCGGCTTGGCTTCCTGTTGTCGACATCGGTAGTACCGTGGACCAGTAAGAAAATAACCAGACAACCATCAAGCCGTTAAACAACAGGAATAGGATTAAAAATATCCAGCCAAAGAAACCGCGCTTGCGCTTCTCGGTCCGTATGATCCGCGTTGGCTTAGCGACCTGCGAGCGCTGATTGTTCGAATCGGAACGTGGGCGATTTTGAAGGTCGGGCGGTTTAACAAACCATGCCGCGACGTCCGGTATCGACCCCGCCGCCTGCCAATCCGAAAAGCCCGGCTTCCAAATCAGCGTTGCATTCGGGTCTTGACTACGGGACAACGTCCTAACCAACTCTTGGAGCGACACCGGTCCATTGGACTGACTGCCGTCGTCGTAGTACCAACCATCGTTCATGAAATTGCCCCACTAGGCGTTCCCGATGGTTGTAGAATGCCGCAAGCTCCACCTTATTGTCGAGGGCTAATGGGCGGGCCGAATAGGTTACCCTGCCCTCGTCAAATCCCCAACGGTTCCTGCGCGACCGTGTGCTGATTGACGGCGCAGTGCGGCAAGCCCGCGACCAAGTTGGCATCGAATCGCATGCCGACTTATCAACATCGGCGATGGGCTGTGTTTCACATCAATTCCGGACCCAACGGTTAGCGGCATTTTCGTGCCGCGCTTGCATCAGCTTCATCACCGCATTCCCGCATGATCGCCCTGCCCTTCAACAGCTTCTCAGGGATATCGACGCCGGCCGGGTCGACGTCATCGTGGTTTACAAGATCGACCGCCTAACTCGATCCCTGGCCGACTTCGCCAAGCTGGTGGAGGCCTTTGATGCCAAGTCGATCTCGTTCGTCGCGGTCACCCAGCAGTTCAACACCACGACATCGATGGGCCGGTTGACCTTGAACGTCCTGTTGTCCTTTGCCCAGTTCGAGCGCGAACTGTCCTCCGAGCGGGTCCGCGACAAGGTGGCGGCCTCCAGGCGTAAGGGTAAATGGATGGGCGGAACCGTTCCGCTCGGGTACGACGCCAGGGACAAGAAGCTGGTCATCAACAAAAACGAGG
>Ga0209422_1000306_pt1 | contig 12080 bp, 7 predicted proteins | sample BlaSpr_A8_OM2_M3_FD_187983 | JGI IMG/M metagenome (GOLD analysis project Ga0209422, IMG submission 187983) | Forest soil microbial communities from Thunder Bay, Ontario, Canada - Black Spruce, Ontario site 2_A8_OM2_M3 (SPAdes) (version 2) | ecosystem: Environmental > Terrestrial > Soil > Boreal... | reverse complement strand
CGCAGTCAGCACTCTAGCAATGCTGGACTGCGATCGGCGTTCTTACCGACCTGGCCGGAGCTGTTGTTATCCAGGCGGTGCTCGAGTTCTTTGCGGTAGCTGACAAGATTGACGCTCGCCTGAGCGACTCCGCTGTCCATCGCGGCCTGGGCAACGGCCGAGGCCGTCCACACCAGCACGCGGGGATCAAACGGCGTGGGGATGAGATAGTCGGGACCGAATTCAAGTCGCGGAATTCCGTAGATGCGGCACACGGAATCGGGCACAGGTTCTTTGGCCAGACTTGCCAGGGCGCGGGTGGCAGCAAGCTTCATTTCTTCATTGATGGTGGTTGCGCGGACATCGAGTGCGCCGCGGAAGATGGAAGGAAAGCCAAGCACATTGTTCACCTGGTTCGGATAGTCGGAACGGCCGGTAGCCATGATCAGATCGTCGCGAGTGGCTTTCGCGTCTTCGTAAGTGATTTCGGGGTCGGGATTAGCCATGGCGAAGACAATGGGCCGGACCGCCATTGAACGCACCATGTTGCGCGTAATTGCACCTTTAACTGACAACCCGAGAAAAACGTCCGCATTCTTCATGGCATCGGCCAGCGTGCGCAGGGGCGTGTCGGTTGCGAAGCGCTGTTTGTAAGGATTCATGCCCGCGCTGCGGCCTTTGTAGACCACACCCTTGGTGTCGCACAAAAGAATATTCTCCCGCTGCACGCCCAGCCGGACGTAATGCTCAGCGCAAGCGAAACCCGCTGCGCCAGCGCCATTCACCACGACGCGGATTTTGCCGATGTCTTTGCCCGCAACTTCGAGAGCGTTTAGTAATGCCGCGCCCGAAATAATTGCCGTGCCATGCTGGTCGTCGTGAAAGACGGGAATCTTCATTGTCTTTTTCAAGGTCTCTTCGATGTGGAAGCATTCGGGAGCTTTGATGTCTTCAAGATTGATGGCGCCAAAGGTTGGCTCCAGCAATTGGCAGACCTTGATGATCTCGTCTGCATCGTGAGAGTTGATTTCAATGTCGAAAACGTTCACGTCGGCAAAGCGCTTGAACAAAACGGCCTTGCCCTCCATCACAGGTTTGGCCGCGAGAGCGCCGATGTCGCCGAGACCGAGCACCGCCGTGCCATTGGTGACGACTGCTACCAGATTGCCCCGGCCCGTGTATTTGAATGCATCGTGCGGGTTGCGATGGATTTCCATGCACGGTTCGGCTACGCCCGGGGTGTAGGCGAGGCTTAAGTCATGTTGTGTGAGGCATGGCTTGGTTGGATTGACTTCAATTTTTCCAGGACGTGAGCCGAAGTGGTAGTCAAGCGCTTGCTGTTTCGTAACTGGCATAGTGTTTTCTGGGGATCCTTTGGCCCCACAATCTCGAAGTAACTCCCTAACTTCCGCTGAGAATTCTCCACGCCTCGCGGCCGGTCAGAGCAACATGCTGAATGCTTTTGACGGCTTTCATGTACTGCGCACGCTCGAAGGCAGAGGGATTGGGACAGCGAATCTGGCTCATGCTGCCCTTCATCTGCTGGACCGATTCGTATTCGTGCTCCATAATCCAATCCACTACGCCACGTTCGATGGAGCGAATGTGGCTCACGCCGTTTCGCAATAATGTGGAACAGAGCATGGTGACGTCGGCGCCGACCATCAGCAGTTTTATGACGTCCTCGGGTCGGTGCACACCGCTGGTAGCGGCGAGATTGGCGCGCAGGCGGCCGTAGAGAATTCCAATCCATGTAAGAGGAAGGCGAAGCGCTTGAGGGGTACTCAGCAAAACATTCGGCTGAATTTCCAGTTCGTCAAGATTGATGTCCGGTTGATAGAACCGATTGAACAGCACCAGCGCATTCGCGCCCGCTTCGTCGAAGCGCTTGGCCATATTGGCCATGTTGCTGAAGAAGGGGCTGACCTTCACGGCGACTGGAATCGTTACCGCAGCCTTTACGGCCTTAACAATGTCGAGATATTGCTGCTCGACAGCACGCGATGTGAGTTCGGGATCGGTAGGGATGGAATAGATGTTGCACTCGAGTGCGTCCGCGCCCGCCTGCTGGATGAGCTTGGCGTACTCGATCCAGCCCCCGACGGAGGTGCAGTTGAGGCTGGCGATAATCGGGACGGATACTGCATTTTTGGCGCGACGGATGTGATTGAGATATCCCTCAGGCCCGAGGCGGAATTCATCGGGCTGAGGAAAAAAGCTTGCGGCCTCGGCAAAACTGTTGGTGCCTTCGTTGAGATGGTGCTCGAGCTCAAAGCTCTCCTGGCGCAACTGTTCCTCAAACAGCGAGTAAAGCACAATGGCGGATGCGCCAGCGTCTTCGAGGTGGCGGATGCCGTCGATCTCTTGCGAGAGCGGCGAGGCGGAAGCGACCAGCGGGGTGCGAAGGCGCAAACCCAGATAATTGGTGGTTAGATCAATCATGATTTCTCCTGCGCCTACTCGACTTTTGCCGGTGCTTTGTCAGTTTTCCGTTGCGCCAGGTATTCGTAGAGACGGAAGCGGTTATCGGCATCGTGCTGCGCATCATGCCAAAGCCGTTTCGCTTCTTCAGGCCTGCTCTTGGTGAGCATTTTGAAGCGGGTTTCCATCTGCATGAAGTCCGCGACTTTGCGGGTCGGCGTGCGGGAATCGAGGATCAGCGGATTCTCGCCTTGCGCAGCACGCTCCGGGTGATAGCGATAGAGCAGCCACTGTCCGGAATCGACGGCCGCTTTCTGATTCGACATCGCAGTGGTCATGTTGATGCCGTGAGCGATGCAATGCGAATAGGCGATGATGAGGCTGGGGCCGTTGTAAGCCTCAGCTTCGAGGAAGGCCTTCAGCGTGTGCTCGTCTTTCGCGCCCATGGCCACGCTGGCGACATAGATGTTGCCGTAGGTCATGGCGATGAGTCCCAGATCTTTCTTGGGACCGGGCTTGCCACCTGCGGCAAATTTGGCCACTGCGCCGCGCGGCGTAGATTTCGACGCCTGGCCTCCAGTGTTGGAGTAGACCTCGGTATCGAGCACCAGCACGTTGATGTTGCGGCCGCTGGCCAGTGCGTGATCGAGGCCGCCGTAGCCGATGTCATAGGCCCAGCCGTCTCCACCGACGATCCAAATACTTTTGTTGACCAGAAGGTCGGCGATGGCGAGCAGTTGTTTTGCGTCGAGAGAATTTGCTCCGTGCAATTTTTCTTTCAGCAGATCTACGCGCTGGCGCTGTTCGCAAATGTCGGCTTCGTCTTTCTGCGGAGAAGTGACAAGCGCGGTCGCGAGTTCCTCGCCGATGGTGCCAGCGACGCGACGGACCAGTTCCTGCGCGAACTCAGTCTGCTTGTCGATGGAAAGGCGAAAGCCCAGGCCGAATTCGGCGTTGTCCTCGAAGAGCGAGTTCGACCACGCGGGGCCCCGACCCGCGGCGTTTTTCGTCCACGGCGTGGTGGGCAGGTTGCCACCGTAGATTGACGAACAACCCGTAGCGTTGGCGATGATGGCGCGGTCGCCGAACAGTTGCGACATGAGCTTGAGATAAGGGGTTTCGCCGCAGCCCGCGCAGGCGCCGGAGAATTCGAAGAGCGGTTCCTGCACTTGCTGCTGGCGGATATTGGTGATTTTGATGCTGCGGCGGTCTAGCTCCGGAATCTTGAGAAAGAAGTCCCAGTTGTCGTGCTCGGGCGCGCGCAATGGAGGCTGTGGCACCATATTAATGGCTTTGAGCCGTGTCTCGGCTTTGTTTTTAACGGGGCAGACTTCCACGCAAATGCCGCATCCGGTGCAGTCTTCAGGGGCGACTTGAATGGTGTATTTGAGATCCTTCCATTCTCGATCGCGGGTCTCGGTCGACTTGAATGTTGCCGGCGCGCCGGCCAACTCTTTCGAATCGTAAACCTTGATGCGGATGACAGAGTGCGGGCAAACCATGGCGCACTTTCCGCACTGGATGCAGACCTTCTGATCCCAGGCGGGAATTTCGAGGGCCAAATTCCGCTTCTCCCATTTCGCGGTTCCGGTGGGGAAGGTGCCGTCGGCGGGGAATGCGCTGACCGGCAGTTCATCGCCGCGTCCGGCATACATCATTCCGAGGACATTACGCTCGAATTCAGGAGCGGAGGGCGAGAATGGCGGCGGCATTTCAATCGTGCTGGTAAGTTCTGCGGGAACTTTTACTTCGAACAGATGCGCCAGCGTCTCGTCCACCGCTTTCATGTTCTGCTGGACGATCTCTTCGCCCTTGCGGCTGTACGTGTCGCGAATAGATTTGCGAATCGCTTCGATGGCCTGCTGCGCCGGCAATGCTTTGGAAATGGCGAAGAAGCAGACCTGCAAGATGGTGTTCATGCGACTGCCCATCTCCGTGTCGCGCGCTACTTGGTAGGCGTCAATCACGTAAAACTTTGCATGTTTCGAAATGATCTGCTGCTGAACCGTGCGGGGAAGGCGATCCCAAACTTCGTCTGCATTGAACGGACTGTTGAGCAGAAACGTGCCGCCTTCGACCAGGGAGCTAAGCATGTCGTAGCGCTCGAGGAATATCCACTGATGGCAGGCGACGAAGTTCGCGCTCGATATTAAATAACTGGAGCGAATCGGCTGCGGACCAAAGCGCAGATGCGAAATGGTTACCGCGCCAGATTTCTTCGAGTCGTAGACGAAATAACCCTGGGCGTAGTTGTCAGTATTTTCGCCGATGATTTTAATCGAGTTCTTGTTGGCACCGACCGTCCCGTCCGCGCCTAAACCATAAAACATTGCGCGGACAACGTTGGTGGGTTCGGTGGAGAAACCGGAGTCATAGGACAAACTGGTGTGGCTGACGTCATCCTGAATGCCGACGGTGAAGTGATCCTTAGGCTGAGCTGCATTCAGATTGTCGTAGACAGCCTTGACCATGGCCGGAGTGAATTCCTTGGAAGAAAGTCCGTAGCGGCCCCCGGCGACCGCGGGAGCGGTCCTTCGCGGGCCCAGATCTGATTTGACTCCTTCATGCAGGGCATTCACGACATCGAGATAGAGCGGTTCGCCAATCGCCCCCGACTCTTTCGTGCGATCGAGGACGGCGATTTTCCGCACGGTGGCGGGCAGGGCTTGCAGAAACGCTTGCACAGGAAATGGGCGATACAGGCGGACTTTTAGCAATCCGACTTTTTCGCCTTGCGCAGTGATATGGTCGATGGTCTCGTGGGCGACTTCGGCTCCGGAGCCCATCATCACGACTAAGCGCTCGGCATCGGGAGCGCCGACGTAATCGACCAGGTGATAGGAGCGGCCGACCACCTCCGCGAACTTGTTCATTACCGACTGCACAATTTGCGGGCAGGCATCGTAGTAAGAGTTCGCACGCTCGCGCATCTGGAAAAACACATCAGGATTCTGTGCGGTGCCACGCAGGACGGGATGATCGGGCGAAAGAGCGCGCTGGCGGTGCTCGAAGACGCGGTCCATGTTGATGAGGGCGCGCATATCGTCTTCGGCGAGCATTTCGATTTTGTTGACTTCGTGCGAGGTGCGAAAGCCATCGAAGAAATGCAGGAAGGGAATCCGCGACTCGAGCGCGGCGGCATGCGCGATGAGCGCCATATCCATCGCCTCCTGCACGGAGTTCGAGCACAGTAGAGCGAAGCCGGTCATGCGGCAGGACATCACGTCAGAGTGGTCGCCGAAAATTGAAAGAGCATGGGTGGCCAAAGTGCGGGCCGAAACGTGGAAGGCTGTGGGGGTGAGTTCTCCCGCAATCTTGTTCATGTTCGGGATCATGAGCAGCAGGCCCTGGGATGCGGTGAAGGTTGTAGCCAGCGATCCGGTCTGCAGCGCGCCGTGAACGGCGCCAGCAGCGCCGCCTTCGCTCTGCATCTCTGCCACGTGGGGCACCGTGCCCCAGATATTCTGGATGCCCTGAGACGCCCACTCGTCAGCCCATTCGCCCATGTTCGAAGACGGGGTTATGGGATAAATGGCAATCACTTCATTCAGCCGATAGGCGACATAGGCCACCGCCTCGTTTGCATCCATAGTCTTAAACTTGCGTTTCATGATGAACGGCCTGCCTTTACCTGCAAATAATTGCTTGGATTTGTCGTTCTCACTCACTGACTAAGCATGGACGAGATGAGAGGTAGGCGCAGCAAGGCAAGTCACAGGGGAATGTGATGCAGATCACAGTCAGATTTCTAAGGAATCCAATTAAGGTGTGGGCAATCAATGTAGTTGTGAAGACCAGAAGAAGGGCTGAGGCAAGAAAATCGAACAAGGATGGACTGATCGCGATGTTTGATTTCGGAAAAGCAATGACGCCGAAAACGGAAGCCGATTGTGAGGGCCGTCACATCGGCATGTGCCTCGCAGCACAGCAAACCTTTTCTTGTAGACGGACACTGACGTAAGACGAGACCGGCTCAACAGGCTCGTGGACGGTTGCAATTACCCCATGTGAGATCGCTAGAGGAGGTCGGTCGATGCTCTCGCCATACGGAATGGAAATCGTAGAAAGCTGCCTTACCTGCAAGATGCGCGTCGATCGTATCTTCTGCGATCTGCCCGATGATACGCTGCAGGCCTTCGAGAAAATCAAATTTGCCACGGCGTATCCTCAAGGAGCGGTGCTATTTGTGGAAGGGCAAATGCCGCGCGGCATCTTCGTCATCTGCAAAGGAACGGTCAAGCTGTCGATCAACTCGCCGAGCAACCGAACCATGATTGTGAAGCTCGCGGAACCGGGCGAAGTGCTGGGCCTCAGCGCTACCATCTCAGGAAAACCCTATGAAGTGACGGCGGAGACGATCGATCCCTGCCAGGTTAACTTCGTGAAGCGCGACGACTTCCTCGTATTCTTGAAGGACGACGTGGATGCGTGTTTCAAAGTCGCCGAGCAGTTGGGCGAAAAATATCACAATGCCTGCAAAGAGGTGCGTTCGCTGGGGCTGTCGCACTCGGCGGCCGAAAAATTGGCTACATTGCTGCTGGAGTGGAGCTCAAAGAACGGAGAATCCGCCAAACCGGAGCCACGGCTGAAGCTCCGGCTGACCCATGAGGAAATCGCGCAGATGATTGGAACTTCGCGGGAAACCGTTACCCGGTTGTTTGCGGAGTTGAAGAAGCGGCAGATTGTTCAGACTAAGGGGTCGACGTTGCTCATCCGTAACACTCCGGCGCTGCGCGACATCGCGAATCACAATTAGCCCCTGCTGCCAGTGTGGAACGGCCACGGCGATCCCGGCAAGGCTTGAGTCGAATTTGCACGCGACTGGCGAACCATCAGGTTCGGTGATCAAAATCACAATTTTGGGTGATGTTAGTCACCGCCGCATCATTAGTCCTCTTTTATCTTTACCGCATGGGTGGGCTATTACGCCCGGGTTCCAGTGGGAAGGATAAGCACATGACCAAGTCAAACGGCGACGCGCAGCATGCAAGTCACGCGAATCAGAACAAACCACGCTTAATTTTCTGGGAACTGACCAAGGGCTGTAATCTCCGGTGCATCCATTGCCGCGCTAGTGCGACCGAGCTGAGTTCTCCGTCCGATCTTTCGACCGTTGCCGCAAAGGCGATCATTGATCAGATCGCCGAAGTATCCAGCCCAATTCTCGTGCTCAGCGGTGGGGAGCCGCTGTTCCGCTCAGACATCTATGAATTGGCTCGCTACGGCACCGACAAAGGCCTGCGCGTGGCACTGGCTACGAATGGCACGCTGGTCACCAAGCAAGTTGCCCGCAAGATTTTTGATACGGGGGTGAAGCGTGTTGCCATCAGCCTCGACGGCGCTGATGGGCAGACGCACGACGCGTTTCGCGGAATCACTGGAGCATTCGACGCCGCGATTACCGGCTTCCGCAATCTAAAGGAACTCGGCATGTCGGTGCAGATCAACACCACGATCGCTCGGCACAATGCCCATCAGTTGCCGCAAGTGCTGGACCTGGCAAAATCGATTGGAGCGGATGCGCTGCACACTTTCTTGCTGGTTCCGGTGGGCTGCGGCGTAGATATTGCCGCCGAACAGATGGTTCCCCCGGAAGAATACGAGAAGATGCTGAACTGGTTTTACGATCAATCTTTGGAAGGCGGGATCGAGTTGAAGGCGACCTGCGCGCCTCATTACTTCCGCGTGGTTCGGCAACGGAGCGCGGCGGAGCATCGCTCTGCGACAGCCGCAGCACAGGCTGCTCAGACAGCGCTTCCAGAAGTTCCGAGTTCGCCGAACAGAGGGCCGCTGGGCATCAGCCCGACGGAGATGACGATGCCTGGGTCCACTGGCATCGAGCTAAAGCCGCAAGGAATAGGGAAAGCAGTCGGACATCCAGGAAGTCATCCTTCCGACATGAATGCCATGACCAAGGGATGCCTGGCAGGGACAGCGGTTTGTTTTATCTCGCATCAGGGCGAGGTTTATCCCTGTGGATATCTGCCTGCACTGGCCGGCGATCTGAAGAAGCAATCGTTTTCAGATATTTGGGAAAATTCTTTTGTGTTCCATCAACTGCGCGACGTCAATAATCTGCAAGGCAAGTGCGGCTGCTGTGAGTTCCGCAATGTGTGCATGGGCTGCAGAGCGCGCGCTTTCGCCGCTACCGGAAACTATCTCGATGAGGAACCATTCTGTGTCTACCAACCTAAATCCGCGGGCTTGAAGGAAAAGAACCACAGGGCTTTGGAAATCCTGCAGTAGAAGTTTTCCCGACAACAGTGCCATGACGGCCAAAGTGGATTTCTGTGCATTTGCTCCCTAAGAATGAACCGGCGTTCGGGCGGGAAAAGACTCCGGCCAAGCGCGATATGCCACAATTCATCCCTTTTTGAATCGAATTCTTGCGGCGCCATTCGATGTAACACAATGTAAATACAGCGAATAATCGAATTGGGGCAGGTCTCGACATTTGGCAGCGCGGGTGCATTTGTACAGAGTGGATTACAGGAGTCGAATGCTGTGGAACCCACTCTGATGGTCGTTGGTCTGAACTACCGTACGGCGCCTGTGGCGGTGCGTGAGCGCTTCTGGATAAGCGAAGACCGGCGCTGCGAAGTGCTGGTGCAGCTCTCGAAGGCGGAAGGCATTGACGAAGTGGTGGTGCTGGCCACCTGCAACCGCACCGAGTTTCTGATGTGGGTGAGCGACGTCACACTCGCGGCCAACTCGGTGATGCGGTTGCTCGGCGCCGAATATGGATTGATGCTGTGCGAATGGAAACATTTCTACCGTTTGCTGGATGAAGCGGCGCTTCTGCATATTTTCCGGGTTGCATCCAGTCTGGATTCCATGGTGATCGGCGAACCGCAAATTGTCTCGCAGGTGAAGCAAGCCTGGCAGCAGGCACAGAAAATTGGAGCGACTGGACGATTTCTTGATGCGGTACTGCAGAAGGCGCTGACAGTATCGAAGCGCGTCCGCACGGAGACGGCGATCGGCAATGCCGCGGTTTCCATCCCTTACGCTGCCGTGGAACTAGCGCGCAAGATTTTCGGAACCTTGGAAAACAAAAAAGTACTGCTGTTGGGCGCGGGGAAGATGAGCGAGCTTTCCGCTCGCGGTCTGCTGAACCACGGCGCCAGCTCCGTCTGCGTTATCAATCGGACGTTGGAGCACGCCACGGAACTGGCCGCGAAACTGGGCGGAGTTGCCATCCCGTTTGAGCAGCGCTGGCAGTATATGGCGCAGGCCGACATCATCATCAGTTCGACTTCCTGTCCGCATACGATTCTCAGCCGCGAGGAAGCGCAGATCATGGTGCGCGACCGCAAGAATCAGCCGCTGGTGATAGTGGATATTGCAATGCCGCGCGACATCAATTCCGCGGTGCGCGAAGTAAAAGGCGTTTTTCTTTACGACCTTGACGATCTTGAAAATGTGGTCGACCACAATGCGGGCGAGCGTGCAGCAGCGGCCGCCGACGCACAGAAGATTTTGCAGGCCGAGGCGCAAGGCTTCCGCCGCAAGCTGATGGCGGAGCGTGTAGTGCCGACCATCATCGCAGTGCGCCAGCGGCTGGACGAAATTTGCCGGCAAGAACTGGATTCCTTCCGACAAGAGACCGGGCCGTTTACCCAGGACCAGGATGAAATGTTGAACGCAGTCATGTCCCGTATGACGCAGAGGATCGCAGGGTCCCTGGCCCGTGAACTCAAGGAACTTCCAGAGAAGATGGAACAGGAACAGATGGCCACTGCGCTGCAGCGGCTGTTCCATCTGCAAACGCCGGAACGGGCGCTTGCCGGCACCATATCTTAACGAGGAGACTATGGCTAAAACAGAGCAAGTTGCATCTTCTTCGAAAGCCGCATCGGGCGGCACGCAGGCCTACGTATTGGCAGTTTTTTGTTTGGTGCTGGGGGTGGCGCTGGGCTATTTATTTCGTGGATCGGCTTCGCCATCCGTGGCGACAGACGCCGCAGTTGCTCCTTCTCAAGGCCAGTCGAAGCAACCACAGATCACTCCGGAACAGCAGAAAGCGATGGTTGATCAGGCGGTCGTACCTCTGCTCGCGGCGTTGAAAACGAATCCCGATGATTTCAATTCGTTGGTGCAGGTGGCGAATCTTTACTATGATGGGCGCCAGTATGCAGATGCCGTTAAGTACTATCAGCTCGCGTTGAAAAGCCAGCCCACGAATCCAGATGTGCTGACCGATCTAGGGACGGCGCTGTGGTACACCGGTGACGCCGACGGAGCTATTGCGGAATTCCAGAAGGCATTGAAATATCGACCCGATCATCCGGGAACGCTGTTCAACTTGGGCGTGGTGCGATGGCAAGGCAAGATGGATCCGAAGGGCGCAGTTGAAGCGTGGGAACAGTTATTGAAATTTAATCCGAACTATTCGCAAAAGCAGGAAGTGCAGGAGTATATCGACCGGGCCAAGCAGCACGCGAAGGGCTAGGGGCGGGTCTCGGTTCGGAGTGCCGATCGCGGCGAGGAAAGCTGGTCGAGCTTCGCTCGACTGGACAGCCGGAAGCGGCCGTCCCCACATAAGCAGGGCCAGGCTGTCCTCGCATAAGCAGCAATGCATCTTACAGTTCGCGCAAGGCGACCGCTACAGGACGCCAGGCGGCGCGCATCGCGGGAGGCAAGCCTCCGAGCAGACCCATGAGCAGCGCGAAGATCACCCCGGCTACCAGTAGCGGTGGCGTGATGCGAAACGCGAAGGCCAGGTGTGAGAACGTTTGCCAATTCATTGCGCCGGTGGTGAGGCCGTTCAACGGCAGCACGGCGATGCAACCGATTGCGCCTCCGATAAACGAGATCAGCAGGGCTTCCACTAAGAAAGAAAACACCACAGCGCCGCCGCCGAAGCCCAGAGCGCGCATGGTGGCGATTTCGCGGCCGCGCTCGGCGACGGCGGAATACATTGTGTTAAGCGCGCCAAAAACCGCGCCAATCGCCATGACGAAGGCCACGAGCCCTCCGAGAATAGTAATCATTTGTGTCATGCGAGTGGATTGTTTGGCGTAATAGTCAATTTCGCGGCTTACGTCGAGATTGAGGCGCTTATCGGAAGTGACCGCATCCTTGAACTGCTCGTAGTCGCCAGCTGAACTCAGGTGCACGGTGGCGGACTGGAAAATATTGCTGGGTCGCTTGTAAACATCGTCGAGAACACGCGCATCGGTCCACACTTCGGAATCAAATGCGCTGCCGCCGGCGTCGAAGACGCCGACCACCTTCCAGTGACCTCCTCCAAAATTTACCGTGTTGTCAACAGTCAAACCCGAGTAGCTCGTAGTTGCGTTCTTCCCGACGATCAACTCCGCGAGGCCCGGCTGGAACATTCGACCCTGAACGATCTTGACGTTTTTGCGAATGTCCAACACGTTGCCGGAAACGCCGCGAACCTGAACGTTTGCATCGGTCCCCGTATCGCGCAAAGGAAAAGGAGCGACCACTACAACTTCAGAGGTCACGAGAGGCTCGTCGGAGCCGCGGGCTACGCCAGGAGCGTCCTGCAGAATTTTTACGTCTTCCAGTTTAATTCCGCTCATCATCTCTGAGGTTGCGCCGGCGCGCATGACGATGGCGTTGTCGGCAGAGCCGGACGCGACTAACGTGGCTTTGAAACCGCGCGCCAGCGAAAGCATGGCGACGAATACGCCGACGGTTCCGGCGATGCC